>Ga0209102_1001532_pt1 | contig 11876 bp, 6 predicted proteins | sample ConPoolayeHmetaG_FD_185483 | JGI IMG/M metagenome (GOLD analysis project Ga0209102, IMG submission 185483) | Hot spring microbial mat communities from California, USA to study Microbial Dark Matter (Phase II) - Cone Pool mat layer H metaG... ... | reverse complement strand
GTATTGAGATACATCATTGACCATAATATACCAGCTCAGGTTAAGCGAGTGGGATACTATTTCTTGACCAAGCTGGAGAGCCTTAGACAAAGCTTTGATTTCATCACCCAAGTCAGGGGACGTGGACTTCTCATCGCTTTGGAATTCAATCAAGAAATCGCGGATAAGGTGGTGCTGGCTTGCATTGATAAGGGCCTGCTGATCAACAAAGTGAAGCCCAACGCGTTGCGCTTTATGCCTCCTCTTATCGTCACCGAGAAGGAGGTGGACAGGGCAGTAGCTATCCTTGAGGAGGCATTGCGAGACGTACGAGGAGGTGATTAAGTGACAGAAAAGGTAGTTCTGGCTTACAGCGGCGGCCTCGACACCTCCGTAGCCATAAGGTGGCTGCAGGAAAAGTATAATCTGAAGGTAATTACGTTGACTGTGGATATCGGGAATGTCCCCGACCTTGAGGCAATCCGACAAAAGGCGCTCAAGATCGGAGCCATAAAGGCCATAGTTGTTGACGCCAAAGAGACTTTTGTTAAGTCGTTTGTCTTCCCCGCCCTCCAGGCCGATGCCGTGTATGAAGGGCAATATCCTTTGGCTACAGCTCTGGGGCGCCCCCTTATCGCCCAACTCCTCGTGCAGGCAGCCAGGAAAGAAAGAGCCGGGCTGGTTGCCCACGGCTGCACGGGCAAAGGCAATGACCAGGTGAGAATCGATGTCGGTGTAGGCGCCCTGGCACCGGACTTGAAAGTGATAGCGCCGGCTCGCGAGTGGAGGATGAGCCGTGAGCAGACAATCGAATATGCTCGGGCACACAATATTCCTGTGCCTGTCACCAAAGCCAGCCCCTACTCCATTGACGAGAATCTCTGGGGCAGAAGCATCGAATGCGGCGTGCTGGAGGATACCTGGAACGAGCCGCCAGAGGATGCGTTCCTGTGGACGAAGTCGGCTGAGAAAGCGCCAGCCAAACCTGCTTACCTGGAGATTGGATTTGAAAAGGGGATACCCGTGAGTCTGAACGGGCGAAGGCTTCAGCCCGTCGTCCTTATCCAGAAGATTCATAGCCTGGCCGGTAAACACGGGATAGGTCGCATTGACCACGTAGAAAACAGGCTGGTGGGCATCAAATCCAGAGAGGTTTACGAGGCGCCTGCCGCCACGGTGCTGCTCAGAGCGCACCAAGCTTTGGAAGACCTCGTGCTCACGAAGGACCAGCTTCGGTTCAAAGCCATAGTCGCTGCCGAATATGCTGAGCTTATCTACAACGGGCTCTGGTTTTCAAGCATGCGCCGGGACCTGGCTGCCTACGTGGAAAGCACCCAGAAATACGTCACCGGCACGATACGAGTCAAGCTGTTCAAAGGCAACTGCCAAATAGTTGGTAGAAGATCACCTTATTCCCTTTATGACTATAGCCTGGCTACTTACGACAAGGGCGATGCCTTCGACCAGACTGCTTCGCCCGGGTTCATCCATATCTGGGGCCTGCCGGTGAGAACCCAGGCTAGAGTGCAGCCCGAACAGGGCAAATGACGGCGACTCAGCCGTTGTCAGGCGGCATCGGGCATTTCACAAACTAGAATTTTTGCTTTTCTTCTATCAAAGACGCAAATGCCCGAGGCGCCTATTGGCAAGAGACAGCCACCCATAGCCAGTGCCTAGCAAAACTTGACAAGCGCCCCAGAGGTCTGCTATCATATTCAATGTCCCGAGTAGCCAAGCAGGGACCCGGCACGTGAGTCCGGCGCCGTGAAGGCTGAAAGGCACCGGCGGAAGCTGGTGCAAGGTAGGCTGGGAGGTGGACCGGACGGTGGCAGGTGAAGCGGTGAGGTTACTCGGGACACTCTGTTTTCCCCTCGCTGACCACTTATTCTGGCTTAATTCCACCCAGCGCCTGTACGCGTCGCCTTTCCAGATGGGAACCACGCAAGTTCAGATCGTAAACCCGAGACGCTCAGATATGTTCGAGCAATCTAGCAAGCTGTACGAGGTCCAAACCCATCTACATTGCCAGGTACCCTGTCCTCAGACCTCGACGTTGCGCTCGGGTGAATTGGCGGAAGAGAAAGGGTGCCCTTCCCGCTCAAAATCAGGCAGATACTCTTCGGCCGCCCCCATCTCCTGTAGCCAGCCATTGTCTATACCCAGTTCATCCACTAGCCGAAGAACTTCCTCACGCTCCGCAACGGTGATCTTGCGAGAAAGCCCTGGTATTTGACGGGCACGGTGCATGGGCATGTACTGGGACATGATGCTGACCGCCACGCTGCGGGAGACTTCCCGGACAAGCCAGGTAAGCGATTCCCTGCTTCCTGCCAGACCGTTGGGCAGAATCAGATGACGCACTATCAACCCTTTTCGCGCCACGCCCGATTCGTCCACGACCAGGTCTCCAACCTGGCGATACATCTCCTTGATGGCCTCACGGGCGCGTGCTACATAATCGGGAGCATGCGAGAGCTTCCGCGCCCACTCGTCAGACGCATATCTCAAATCGGGCAGATAAATGCTTATGACGCCGTCCAGTTCTTTCAGCGTAGCCACAGAGTCATAGCCGCTGCTATTGTAAACCAGCGGCAGCTTCAGCCCCATACGCACCGCTTCCACAACCGCCCGCACGAGCTGGGGAACAAAATGGGACGGCGAAACAAAGTTGATGTTGTGGCAACCCAATTCCTCTTGAAGGTACAACATCTTTTCTGCCAGGGTGTGGCAGTCCGTTTCCTTTGACTTTTGCTTTTTCCAGTTCTGGCTTATCTGGTAATTCTGACAATAGACGCATCTCATATTACAGTTGCCAAAGAAGATCGTCCCCGACCCCCTCGTGCCGGAGATAGCAGGCTCCTCTCCGTGATGGGCGCAGACAGCCGAGACTATCGGCAGACGCCCGGAATGGCAATAGCCAAGTTCGCCCTGCAATCTATTGACCCCGCAATCCCTGGGGCAGATATCGCAAGACGCCAGACGGGCCTCAAGTGCCTCTGCTCGACGTTCCAGCTCCCCGGAACGATATAGCGCAATGTAACCTGGTTCCATAGATGCCCTCACCAGTGCAAGTGCAAAAACATCCGGCAAAGCACAATCTGGACTGCTGATAAGAGGCTGTCAACCTTCGTCGCCGGCAATAGCACAAGCCTTCCTGTGCTTTCTTCTCCCCCACACAAGTAATGCTATTCCTGTCACAAGGGCGGCAAGCGCCAACAGCAACCACCCTATCAACGGAAACGTCCGGACTTCGGTGACGCGCCCGCGGATAGATTGATAGTAATCGGGGATCCTCGGAATACCGTCCGACCCGGCCGACTGCGACGCCGCATAACTCACGACCGCCTCCCATACCTTGAGCTCCGTGCCGTCGGCCTCGTGCACTATGAGCTCATCGAACCTTTCCGGCGGTATTGGCTCCCCATCGGCGTTTTTGGGCACTATCTCTATCTGCGGCAGTGTCGCCTTGACCAGGGGAAGACAAAGCAGCACATAGCCATCGGTGACCACATGATACAAACGGTCGTCTCCGCGATTTAATGGGATGTAGCCCTCGCTGTCTGCAGGCTGAATTCCATCGCCGGTGTAAAGCTCCGCTCGGGCGACCGCGCGGGTTGTGGGTATGGGCAGGTTGACAAACGGTATGGTGAAAAGCACGACATTGGCCGGGTTGTAGCTGTATCTCAGGCCGGAGAAGTGGAGAAAGGCAGAGTCTCCTATAAACCGCTGCAAAAGTATGTTTACTTCCAGCAGGCGGCGTATCTCTTCGCCGCTAAGATATAGCGACACCACAGGACACCCCGGGTGGCCATCGCGTCCATGCCCTACGCTCGTAGCTTCCACCATCTCATAGAAAGACACATCTCCCACACAACACTCAGTGGTGCCGGGGAAAATGCTCTTGCGGATGTTCCCATTGACCTCACCCGCCACGTCAACCCTTGTCCCTGTAACCTCCTGAGCCACCATGCGCATAGCGTCCGCCACGAAGTTGCCAAGCGTGGTTTCGCCAAACGGCGGCTCGTTAGACAGGACAAAATCGCATTTCGCTACCGTGGTCAAAATGTCGTTATATTTGCCGTGGGTCATTTCGGAGACATATGCATTCAGGGCGTTCGCGTATTGTTGCACCAGAGCGCTAATTTCAGGGTCAGATGCAAAACTATCGTCGATAGGAATGAGGAACAGGTGGCCGCTTTCTTCGTTGCACACTCGTACCTTGCCTGTGGCGGGGTTGTAGGCCAAATCCAGTTGCCCCAAATACGCTCCGAAGCAACCAGCTTGGACAATGATAGTGTTGCCTTCCAACACGGGTTGATGCAAAGCAGTATGAGTATGGCCGCCCACGATTACATCAATGCCCGGAACTTCCCGTGCCAGTTCCCGGTCCTCATCCACGCCGGAGTGGGTTATCGCTACGATGACATCAGCGCCCAGTTCCTTGAGTTCATCTACCATCTGGCTGGCCACCTCGTGTTGATCCCGAAACTCCACATCTCCCACGTCAGCGGCTGACCGAATAGCGTCCTTGCCGATGAGGGCGAAAATCCCCACCGTCAGCCCGTTCTCCAGTTCAAACATTCCAAACCTTTTGTACAAATCGTGGGTAACCAGCGGATGGCCCGCTGGCGCCTCCGTATTGGAGGCCAGGACCAAAGTTTTGTAATAAGCTTCGGGGTAGCCTGCCTGCAAAAGGTACTGCGCGAGGACATCGGGCCCGTAATCGTACTCATGGTTGCCGATGGCTACTGCGTCATATCCTATCTGCTGCATTATGGTAAGTTCTGGCGCGTAACCACGCAGCGCCAGCCAAGCAAAAGGGCCGCCTCCTAGAAAGTCGCCGGCATCAAGGACGAGCACAGGTTCCCCCTCCCTTAGTTTTTCCTCTCTAATCTGGCGCACCGCTGTAGCCAGACGGGCAAAGCCTCCTATAGCAGGGTCTTCTTTGTCCGCGTCGTAATCTATTGCCGGGGAGTGCGGTATGACAGCCGAATGTATATCGTTGGTATGCAGTATGCAGAAGCGGAGCTCCTCAGGCCTCGTTGAGCCACCGGCCAAATCTGGGAAGATACCCGGGAAAGAGATAAACAGCAGGATGGCTACCGCCAAAGAGAATAACAATTTGCCTCTCATGAGAAGACCCTTTCTGTCGCACACTAACGATATTTGCCCCGCTTGAACCCGGCACAGACCTGGTTGATAGCCGGCATCACAAAGGGCGACTCAATAATAACATATGGTGCGTCGGGCGTGTCGGAACGCCATGTGCAGCTTATGCGCGGGCCACGATTTCAGGTTTCAGCCAGGGGGAAGCCCTCGAGCCTGCGTGATGAACTATGCGACGAGGCACCCAGGGTGACCTGAATATTGGCCAAGATTGCTGCGAAACCTGCCTATATGAAGGGAACCAGGAAAAGAGACTGCTTAAGAGAAGATGTGGCCGTACCCCCGCGGGTCAAGCGGGGGTACGGCTCAAGGTTCACATCAGATCCCATTCATCAACATCGCACTGGCCGTAGGCATTGTCTCCCACAGCAACCACACTGCCATCATACTTAAGCCCAACCGTGTGCTTGTAGCCTGCCGCCACCTGCATAATGTCCTGCCAGCCACTCACGTTGCACTGGCCAAAGTCGTTCCTCCCAACCGCGACTACGGTGCCATCGAACTTCACTCCTACCGTATGGTAGTAGCCCGCCGCCACCTGAACGATGTCGTCCCAACCACCAACGTTGCACTGTCCAAACTCGTTCCATCCCACAGCAACCACTGTGCCATCGAGTCTAAGCCCCACCGTATGATAGTGCCCTGCGCTCACTTCAACTATGTCCTGCCAGGCGCCAACATCGCACTGGCCAAAGTAATTGTCTCCCACAGCGACCACGGTGCCATCTGACTTAAGCCCAACCGTGTGCCTGTAGCCTGCCGCTACCTGGACGATGTCCTCCCAGCCACCGACATTGCACTGACCATAGGAATTGTCTCCTACCGCGACTACAGTACCATCCGGTTTCAGCCCAACCGTGTGCCTGTAGCCTGCCGCTACCTGAATAACATCCTCCCAGCCACTAACATTGCACTGACCGTAGCTATTGTCTCCCACAGCGACCACTGTGCCATCAGACTTAAGCCCAACCGTGTGCGAGCCGCCGGCAGCGACCTGGATAACGCCTACCCAGTCGTCAACGTCGCATTGCCCGCTGGCGTCGCTGCCCACCGCCACGACGGTGCTGTCGGCCCTAAGCCCAACCGTGTGATACTCACCCGCAGCGATCATAGGCTCAACCGCGAAGTTAGCAGTCACGGTGACGTCCTGTCCGGGCATGGTGAACGTTGTCTCCGGGTCATTCGCATCGTCGAACTCACCCGCTGGCGCCGTCCAGTTCACAAACAAGAAGCCGGGATTGGCTTCCGCCTTTATGCTAACTCTGGCGCCCTCTTCGTAAGGCGAAGCGTTGGTAAGATCAATCGCTACGCCGCCACTCTCGGGATTGACTGCCAGAGTAAGTTGATAGGTCGGCGGCGGTATCAATTCGAAGTTAGCTGTGACCGTAACATCCTGTCCGGGCATGGTAAACGTTGTCTCGGGGTCGTTCGCATCGTCGAACTGGCCCGCTGGTGCCGTCCATCTCACAAACTGGTAGCCCTCATTGGCTTCCGCTTTGATGCTAACTCTGGCGCCCTCTTCGTAGGGCGAGGCGTTGGTGAGGTCAATCGCTGCACCGCCCACCTCGGGGTCTGCCGCCATGGTGAGCTCGTAAGTCAGTGGCGGCTGTGACACCGGCTCGAAGGTGGCAGTAACTTCATAATCATCTTGCATATTGATGACGACAACAGGATCGGTTACGCCGTCTATAGGAGAACCTTGCCACATAACAAACTCGTACCCTTCCGCGGGGCTAGCCGCCAGTTGAACATCGGTATCAGCGGGAATATCGTAAAAGATCTCTGTCTCACCCGGGCCAACCACGGTCTCTTCCCCTTCAATCGTGACAGCGACAGAACCTCCAACCGTGGTGGAAACACCCAGGGCATACGGTAAGGGACTGCCCGGACCACCAGGACCGGCGGGGGCGCACCCTACCATCCCTACAATCAAGGCTATCGTAAGCAGAAAAAGACCAACTTTTCTCATATCATACCTCCTTTCTCAAACGATTCTTCAAAGCTTGGATTCATCTCTCACCTGCATATCTCACCTCCTCTCGCAATTTGGTGCGTATCAACTCTATCCGCGAATATTTAAGCATTGCGTGGGTGTTCGTCGTCAATCACCAATCTGTAATAGACGCTAGGTAATAGACGCTCTGTAATAGACCGCAGGTACCGACCCGCGTAATGCCACTATCACAATCGGACCTGTCACAGCTATGGTGCCGGGACGGGATTGCCAGTTAGGGTACAGCCTATCAAAACGACCGGCTTAACTATCGAAGTCAAGCACCACAGTGACAACGGGCTGCCATCATGGGGAAGAAGGAGCACGAAACCGCCATGTGCCCAAGCAAAGCGACAGCAAATCTGCGCCGCCTCTCATCTGCATAGCCTCCTAGCGATGCAGAGCCCTGGCTCAACGGAGTAGGGGCAGGCAATTACGGCAAGCGGATCCAGGAGCACAATTCTGCTGGCATCGCCCAGGCTGTGCATCATACGCCTTTCCCATCTCATCACAACACAAGACCCAAAGCGATTTGTCAGGAGCCTACCCGGTATTCTGGCATGAGACTGACTGTTGAGAATCGTCCTCCCACCATTCGATAACATCGGTGGACCAGACCGTGCAGATGGCGTCCTGCAGTACCCTCTGGCGGGGCTCCGGTATGTCCAGCAGCATCCGCAGGATGCGGTCGTCAAATTGACTCAGGAACGGACACTGTTTGCGTAGCAGGAGTATGGTAGTCCTGGCTCCGCCATAGACCAGGTAATCCAGCGACCGAGCATAGGGTGCAATATGCTCACGGGCATGGCCGCAGACCCGCTCCAGAAACTGTTCTATCTGTTTTTCCCTGTGCCGTGCGTATCGCGCCTGCGACGAACCGCCTTTCTTGTGGCGGGCATGTACCAGGCCGGTGCCCGTCTTGCTATCTATCAGTTCCATACCCCGACAGACGCCCAGGCTATATGCTCCCAGCCGAACGAGCACCACGGCAATGAGGAAGTCCCGGCTGAGAAGAGAACGCAAAGGCTCGACATCGTAGCCGTGAGTTATATACTCTTCAGTGATGGGGAACGGCGATAGGAGCAGATACGTTCGCACTGGGTTTGAGAAAACCACCGCCCCCTTTTCCCACCTCGCTATGGTCTGGGCAATATCTGGCAGAAAGGCTCTCCCACCGAGCGCACGGCCAAGCAAACTTTCGACTTCCGTCTGTCCAATCCCCTGCGGAAGGTACAATGACAATCCCTTATCTTCACTCGATGCCAGGCTATCCAGAAAGTCGAGCGCCTTCGACCTTCCCAGACGAAATCTTCTTGACTGAAGCATCACATCAGTTAGCTGGCTGGCAAAGTGCGAGGTTACATCGTAACTATGGTAACGCCATCGCCACCCTCATCTGGCTGCCCGGGCCGGAACGAGGTGACCAGTGGATGAGAGGAGAGAGCCTCCCGGACAATCTGACGCACCGTGCCCGTGCCAATGCCGTGAATAATCCGAACTTGGCTCATCCCACATAAAGAGGCTTTGTTGAGGTAATCTTCCAGCAGCGGCTCAACCTGCTCAGCCCTCTTTCCCCGCAGGTCAAGCTCATACGGCACCCTCGACCTGCTCAATCTCTTTGTAATCACAGCGCCGCTTGTCTTAACTGCTCCTTCAGAGGATCCCCTTTTCTCCACGCTATCCAGCTTGAGAGTCATTTTCACTTTGCCCGTGTGCACCTCCACAAGCCCGCGTTCCTCGGACACGGATAGCACCGTAGCGGGGACGCCAGCCTCTTTGAGCCACACGGTGTCCCCGGCGGCAATCGAGCCAACTTCCTCTTGCCCCTCTTCCACCCGCGTCTCTGGAGCAGCATGCCATACAGCGCCCTCCAGCTTTTCCTGCACCTCAGCCAGAGCCTTTCTGGCCTGCTCTACCTTCTCCCTGGATTTCTCCCTGCGCAACTCCCTTACCGCCTCACGGATTTTCATCTGGAGTTCGGCTGCCTCCTCAACTATCTGGTCACGCGTTTCCCTGACGACCCTTTGTCTTTCCTCCTCCAACTGCCGCAGCCTGTTCTCGAACTCAGTAGCTCTCTGTCGTGCCTCGCTTAGCTCTTTTTCCAGACTGCTGCGGAGTGACTCCATCTTCTTGCGCTCTACCACAAGATGAGTCAGCAAAGCCTCAATTTCCTGGGCGCCCCTGGACAGCATGTCCCGGGCGCGGCCGATGATCTCGCCGGGAAGTCCCAGACGGGAGGCAGTGGCCAGGGCATTGCTACCACCGGGCGCGCCCACCGTGAGGTGGTAGGTCGGTGCCATAGTAACAGGGTCCACCTCTAGAGCCGCGTTCTGCATTCCTCGGGTAGCGTGAGCCAGTGCTTTCAGTTCCGTATAGTGAGTAGTGGCGACGGTCATCGTCCCCTGCGATAGAAAATGAAGCAGGATAGCTCGGGCCAGCGCTGACCCCTCGCCCGGGTCAGTGTTGGTGCCCAGCTCGTCCAGCAGCACCAGGCTTCTAGACGTAGCGTTCCTGACGATGTTCACAATATTGCCAATGTGCCAGCTAAAGGTCGAAATTGTCTGCTCAATGCTCTGCTCGTCGCCGATGTCAGCATATACGCCATCAAAGACGGGGATTCGGCTTTCGGCCTGAGCCGGAATGGGCAACCCGGCCAGAGCCATCAGGCTCAGCAACCCTATCGTCTTCAGGGCAACCGTCTTGCCGCCCGTATTGGGTCCCGTGATGACCAGAACCGAGAAATCTCTGCCAATCTCAACTGATAAAGGCACCGCCTTCCTTTTCAGCAGTGGATGCCGTGCCTCCACCAGCCTGAGCACCCCTGCCGAGTCCTCTCCCCCTGCCTGGCCGTCTCTGCCAGCAGCCACAATTATCGGCTCGGTGGCTCTGGCTTCGGCCGCATATCTGGCCTTAGCCAGCGCCAGGTCAATCTCAGCAATGATTTTGACATTGCGCGAAATCTCCCGTTCAAATGCCCCAACTTCGCCGCTGAGCGTTCTCAGTATCCTCTCCACCTCGTCCTTCTCCTCCGCCACCAGCTCACGCAGTGCGTTCTGCGTCTCTATCGTAGTCCACGGCTCAATGAACACTGTGGCTTCGGTATTGGAGACGTCGTGAACGATGCCCTTTATCTGCCTGCGATGTTCCACTTTGACAGGGATTACATAGCGGCCCTCGCGCTCGGTGACGATGGGCTCCTGGACTATCTTTCGTCCTCTGGGCGACGAGATTATCGCCTGCAGATGGGCAAGCAAGTCCTGGCGAACCTGCCTCATTCTATGTCTCACCGACGCCAGTTTGGGCGAGGCGGTGTCCAGCAGGTCACCGGTCGGGCTCAAGCAGCCCTCGATATCCCTTTCCAGTTGCTCCAGCGATACAATCTCTTTGGCCAGATTGCTCAGCAATGGCAGCTCCTCGGGCAAGTTGGCCACCTGGCTTTTCAGCCGATGCGCAGAGTAGAGCGTCTTCTGAATTTGCAGTAGAGAATCGGGGGCGAGGACCTTGCCACGCGCCGCCATCTTGGCCATCTCTCGAATGTCAACGACCTCGCCAACGTGCATATCGGGGTTGAGCGAAAGCAGGCGACGCGCCTCAGCCGACTGCCTCAGCCGCAGGCGAACCGTCTCCTCGTCCGAGAGCGGGACCAGATTGAGGGCGAGGTCGCGACTGGCAGAAAACGAGGTAAAGCCCGCCAGTATTTCCTTTACCTTGTGAAACTCCAGCAGTTCCAGGTCTCGGTCGCCCAAATTCACCTTTCCGACGTCAGCGGCACGATTGCCCCGTGAGTCGCGAATAGTATAAAGCAATCACATGAGTTTTCAAAAAGCGAGCTCCCCTGGCCAGCAGTTCTGGCCGCGTTATGGCACACTCGCCGCATACTCAATGCTCGGCTATTGGCGCGCCAACAGAAACAACACCGTCACACTGCCCTCGGCAGTCATTGACAGGGGATACCAGACTGCCTCATAATCCTGCTTCAACAATCAAACTCTTGAGGCCACAATGAATCTCAAACTCATGCTCGAAAAGACCGCCAGCGAGGTCCCGGACCAAACAGCTATCGTGCTGGGTTCCCGCAAAGTTACCTATCGCGAACTTGACCAAACTTCCAACAGGATAGCCAACGCATTGATAAAGCTCGGCGTGAACAAAGGCGACCACATAGCCATTCTTATGTCTCGCACTCCCGAGTGGGTCATCAATTGTTTCGGGATTCTCAAGGCCGGAGCTGCCGCCGTGCTCCTGGATGCCGGCTCTAAGGCACCTGAGCTTGAGCCTGTGCTCCGTGAGTCAGACTCGAAAATACTGATCACCGAGGAAAGATTTTCTCCCACGCTGTCTTCAGTTTTGCCCAACGCCCCTCTCCTGAAGCACGTTCTCAAAGTCGGCACAGATTCCTACAACGAGATGTTAGCCAATAGCTCGCCTGTATCGCCACGCGTTGACATAAATGGCGAGGACAAGGCTATCGTTTTCTACACCCTCGGTGTGCTGGGCAAGAACAAGGGCGTAGTTCACACTCACTCCTCGTTCATATCAATCCTGCCAATTGTGGTGCAAAAATTTGAGCTGGAGAGAAAGGATGTAGTTCTGGGCATACTCCCCTTCAACTACCTCCTGGGATTCGGGCTCGTTGTTCTGATGCCAGTCTGGACAGGAGCGACCATAGCGATTCTGCCCCACTTCAGTTCCAGAAGCCTTCTCGAGACTGTTGAGCAGCAGAGAGTAACCTTCATCA
>Ga0209102_1001531_pt1 | contig 11888 bp, 11 predicted proteins | sample ConPoolayeHmetaG_FD_185483 | JGI IMG/M metagenome (GOLD analysis project Ga0209102, IMG submission 185483) | Hot spring microbial mat communities from California, USA to study Microbial Dark Matter (Phase II) - Cone Pool mat layer H metaG... ... | reverse complement strand
TTTTTCTTCCACTTTCCATGATCCAGTTTTCAAAATGTGACTTAAACTTCATGTTGGTGGAGACCGTGATCTCCTGAACACCGATCTCTTCAAGCTTGTCGAGGGTGTAATCGATGATCGGCCTGCCTGCGACAGGTAGCAGTGGCTTAGGCTGATCGATCGTCAAGGGCCAAAGCCTCTTAGCAAACCCTCCCGCCAGCACGAGAGCCTTCATTGGAGACCACCTTCACACAACCGAAGATGAGAATCACATCATATTAAAAGGTATTCGCGCTGTGGCAGCATGGGTCGATGTGGCTTCGCAAAAGATATAAGGCTAGCCTGTTATAGATTTCAGTAGAGGCGATCCCCGGTCTATGCCTTTCGGTCAAGGAAAGTATGTCTATGAAGTCGTTGAGGGGTGGGGGAAGCACTTCTATTCACCATTTGTAGAAGTGACGGGGGTGGCTACTGACGTACGTGATAGAGTGTATGTTTTAACCCGAGGGCTTGACCCACTGTTCATATTCGATTCTGAAGGTAACTTCATCAAGTGCTGGGGGAGAGAGTATGCCAGCTGGCCTCATGGTGTATGCGTTGGCAAGGATGGATTCCTCTATACAGCAGATGGAGACCATACAGTGAAGAAGCTTACTCCTAATGGAGAGCTCGTTATGACCTTGGGTAAAGTAAATCAGCCGTCGGATACAGGCTGCGCCAACAAAGACTATAGGACGATCATCAAGTCAGCGGGTCCGTTCAACTATCCAACTGATGTGGCGCTTGACCAAGATGGAAACATATATGTTTCAGACGGCTACGGCAACGCCAGGGTCCATAAGTTTTCAAAGGATGGAGAGCTTCTTCTTTCGTGGGGTGAGCCTGGAAGGGGACCTGGCCAATTTAACCTGCCACATGGCATAAATGTCTCCGAGGGCATCGTCTATGTTGCGGACAGAGAGAACTCTAGAATCCAGCTCTTTGACACAGACGGCGGATTTCTTGAAGAATGGCCTGCAAATAGGCCGACTGACGTTGTGGTACACAAGGGGAAGGTTATCGTCACAGAACTTGGATACAATATAGGTTCTAGGCTGCAGTCGACACAGCCGAAGGATGGGGTTAAGACTGCGAGATTGAGTATTCTAACACTGGATGGAGTTGTTATCTCACGCTGGGGGACAGAGGATAGCTGCGCTCCAGGAAGCTTCAAGGCACCTCACGCGCTCTGTGTTGACACGAAGGGAAGCATATACGTGGGAGAAGTTGTCATAACGTCGGCTGAGAAGCCAGGCACGGTGCCTGGAAACTGTCATACGCTTCAGAAGTTTGTGCCTGTGCCCTAGACTGCTTTCAAGTTCACATGTAAGGTGTAGAGAGAATGCCAACTGGATGAAGGTGCCGAAATCTGTAAGTGGAATGATGGCTACATTTTAAGACCCCTGCACTTTAGAGGTTTCATATTCGGCTGAGTTCTTATTGTGTATCCTGCCTGTTGTTTCCTTCCTCTATCAGTTCCCTGGTGGCTTTTTTGATGGCGCTTGCACTGTCGAGCTTCGGCCTCCACCCAATCGACTTGAGCTTGGTTATGTCCAAGAGCATGACTTTGACGTCACCCAGCCATCCTCTTCCCCCTTGAACGCCGCCAGTGAAGTAGTAGCTGACATCCTTCAACCCCATTTCTTCTACAACTATGTCAGCAATCGATTTAACATTGATCTTGTCTTCGGAGCCGACATTGTAGACTTCAACCTTCCCAGTTGACTTCTTCAAACCCAAGATCATGGCTTCTATGCAGTCGCTGACGTGAAGATATGATTTGGTCTGGGTGCCGTCACCCAATATTTCAAGCATCTTCTGGTCGTTCCTTAACTTGCTTACGAAGTCGTAGATTATGCCGTGTCCACTTCTAGAGCCCACAATATTTGCTAGACGATAGATGACGGCTCTGAACCCGTATGTGTGTGCATAGGAGGAGATCAATGCTTCACAGGCGAGCTTGCTTGCGCCATAGATCGAAATCGGCTCGAGAGGGGAGTAGTCTTCAGGGGTTGGAATCTTGGAGGCTTCACCGTAGACAGTTGACGTGGAGGCGAAACAGAGAACTCTAGCATGCCCATCCTTCCTCATGGCCTCCAACAGATTGTATGTTGCCCATATGTTTTGGTTGAAGTGAACATCTGGAATCATAGAGCTCAGCCTAACCTCTGGGTTGGCTGCAAGATGCCAGATGACATCGCAGCCCCTTACAACGTCAAACAAGATGTTCTTATGTAATAGGTCAGCCTGGACGAAGACAAAATCTTTTCCCCCAATATTCCTCTTGATGTTATCGAGGCTTCCGTTGCTCAGATTGTCCAATACGACAACTGGAAGGCCATCTGCTACCAGCGCGTCTACAAGGTGGCTGCCTATGAAGCCTGCGCCACCAGTGACCAGAACCTTAGACATCCAGTCAGCACTCTTCAAATAACAAGTTATTCGGGGAGAATTTAAATCTTTAAACAGCCCTAAAAAAGGTGGAAATGTATTAAATAAGGATGACGACTTGCACCTACCTGCTATCGCCCAAGACGGCTTTCTCTGGAAATGGAGGTTGGTTTTTGGCTTGGTGAATCAGCTGAGCGGTTTGCCACATCTGTAGCAGAAGCGTGAGTCCCAAGCGTTCCTTTCTCCGCAGCCTGGACACATCTTCGGCGTCCTACCCGCGGCCTCCTCGATATTCTTCCTCGCGACATCGAGTGCTCTCTCAACCTCCCTTGCTGCCGTCGAGAACACCTTCTCCATCTCCTTCCCCATCCTCACAAACGCCTCACTCATGTTCTCATATGGTGAGTAGACTCCAGTCTGCGCACCCAACGCGGTCTTGTAGCCACATCTATGGCAGAAGTAGGCGTCTTCTGCCAACTGCATACCACATTTAGAACAGTATCCCAAGGCTATCACAGGGAGCCGATTATCTTGTGGCATGATTTAAGCCTTACCAGGGCACCTGGATTGCTGTTGCAGGCTGCCTGGTCATGGCTTCAGCACTTCATCCTTGTTGAACTCGTATCTTACTGTGCCGTCGTAGAGGTAATAGGTGTGAGTCTTATCTCTTCTCGTGTGGACAATAGGCTTACCTAGGTTGTCAGAGACCTTCACAAGGTCTTCCAGGCTGGTCATGGTGATTACGATTTCGCCTTTAACACGCATCGATCCAAGAGAGTCAGAAATGATCCCCCTGTAGGGCTTGACAAGATCCTTGATCGGCTTCTCCCTAGCCTTTGGATAGGTCTTCCTGTACCATCGGGCAAGGTAGACGAATATAGAGAAGGCGACAGCGAAACCCAATATGGAAAGATACCTGTACTGCCATCTGTAGATACCAAACAGTGATCCAAGAACGATCTTCTGCTGTCTGGTCACGCCACCTGACCTGGCATGGTTCACCCCCTCTGGGACTATGACATCTCCTGACTCAGACCTAGACTTGACTATGAAGTCCAAACTTGGCGTAAACACTTCATTGACTGAGCCGGCGTCACTTGCAGCCTTCACGTTTATGGCATGCGAGATCGTAACGTTGTACTCGTATGAGAAGATGCCTGTCTCCTTGTCGATTGAGTAAACCAGGTCCCCGAACTTTGAAATGTTGAAGGAGTGGGTTGTCGAAAAGCTCTTAGCATCCTTCAGGTCATATGTGGCTGAGGTCGTGTTCAAAATCTTCTTCCAAGACTTGGTAGAAACGACCACGCTAACGTTATAGTCAACAGTCCCAGTCGCAGGCAGGCTGCTGTCAAAAACGTAGGTGAAGACAACATTTATTCTATCGATTATCCTACTGTAGAAGATGCCTTCCTCAGGCCTCAGAGACGTCCTATTGTAGAGGCTGTTGGGTTTCAGTTCAGCTACACAATCATATCTTCCCGTATGCTTGAAAGCCCAGAGGGTAACCGTGGTCTCAACTTCAGTCGGCACAGAGAAATAGTATAGGCCAGCGGCTGCCGCGACAAGAGAGAAGACGGCAAAGAGTGCAATAAGAGCCAATAGCAGGTTCTTTCTCGGCTTAAGATCTATCTTCAACGATGAATAAGAGAGACAAAAGGTAATTAAGTCTTTCTCGGCAGCGTCAACAATAAAATATAAGTAAGATGACATTACCCAGAGTAAACCAGACAATAACTAAAGTGATACAATGACGAAAGAAGGTGGCTGGTGTTGGCTGTGAGGAACGCGGTCGGGCTCTTCTCAATAGCTGTAGCCTTATCTCTTATGGCAGGATCGTCCTTCGCAGTATCCCAGGTCATACTAGAAAGGCAGGCCTACGTCACGATATCTGGGCCGGCTGGGCCAGCCAAGTCGATGGGCTACTGGAAGAACCACATCCAACTGATATCAGAAGGATGGGAAGACTGGAGGCCCTACGTTAAATCTTTTCAAGCATTCTGCCAGCTGCCCGATGATCCATCCAATGCTGTAGGAGAGATGCGTCAAGTATTCGATGATGCAAACGCCAGAGACATGGCAGCCATGCTAAAGGCTCAACTCCTCACCTTAGCCTTGAATCTTGCCTCAGGCTACGTGCCTAAAGAGGCTCTCGTAGACCTTAGGAGGGTCGACGGTGCCGTCGGCCTCTTTGGCGCAGAGCTCATGAAGGCTGAAGATATAGTTTCAGCTGTCGATGAAAGCGTGTTTTCGCCAACTCAAACTTGGACTTCTCGATGGCAGCAGGAGACTGCTAAAGACGTTCTAGATGCAATAAACAACAACCTGCTCTTCTCAGGCTAATCATGTTAGCCTCATATATTCAAGATCTTGAGAATCATCCTCTTGAGCTCGATCTTCAAGAGTTGATACCTGTTCCTTCTGGAGACGATCTTTTGGTTGCCAACTTCAAGAATTTTGTAGAGGATCGTGGCTGAGGAGGCGAGAAACAAGGTGATGGCGAATATAGGCAGGTAAATGTTGATTTCTGAAAGCCATTCGATTATAGCAGGAGGGAGTACGAGCAGATATGTTCCCACAGCAACCTTCTCCGTATGCCAGCCTGTAGTCAAATTGGTCTTCACCTTAACCAGCACCTCCTCCGATGACATAGGCCATACAATGAACCCGGTCTCGTTGACGTATACTCTGCTGCTTTCAGGCCGGATGACGACATATGTTGGCAGAAGCCCCATATTCTCCACAAAGATAGTCCTTGAAATGTTGATGCCAGGCTGAACCGCGTTCACATCCCCCTCTATCGCATACTTGGAGCTCAGATAGTTGATCTGAAGAACATTCGACCTGAAGACCATGGAAATGGCCGCAGTCGACACCAGAACCAATGCGGCGAAGAAGTATATGTGTTTGATCTTAGGCAGCCTCCTTCTCTTGCCCAGCTTATGTTTTGGCGTGTCCATAAATATCGACAGAACACCCAGGGCCAAAGTTACCACGGCAAAGAAGAGAAGATTTGCCTTCACATAGAAGCTTAGGTAGAATATGAAGATTCCCAACTTTGGGATCAGCAGATAGTTTCCGAAAAGGCTCGCGACCTTTCCAACAACCATCTCCTCTGTCACATATGGCCTGGAGCCCTGCTGGTCTGCGAAGGGGCTGTTATCTCCCTTGGTGACATACCCCTGCTCAGTCTTACCTACAACCCTGTGAACAAAGTAGTCTTGTTCATTCGGAAAGCGGAAGACGATAACGTCGCCGACGTTGACTTCCCCTGCCAGAAACCTGGGGACGATAAAGAATACGTCGCCCACATTCATCGTCGGCTTCATCGAATCAGAGCGGACATAAGAGAGCAACATAGCCTGCTCTGGCAGATATCCGGAAAGGGCTACAACTACCACGATCATCGTCAATATTATGACCGCTATGTCGAAGGCCCTCCTTATCATCGAATCTCCTCACGATGTACGGAGATTTAAACAAAAAATTTGGGAGATAACGATCGCGATCGTTATCTTCTATTTCAAGCCTATGGATTCTGCGCGGTCACCGTTATATCCGCTTGTATCGTCGATCCAGTCGGCAGACCTGTAGCGTCAACCATCACTCCTATAGTCCAGGTCCATGTAGCAGGAAGATATGCAGGGCTAGGAGGGCTACCTGACATCAGTTGTAGGGTCTGAGATGCGCCACCTCTGCCTGTTGCATACCACCAGTTGCCACCTGTGGTGTAGAATTTGATCCTCGGGTTGTCTGAGCTTATGGTTATCTTGTAGCCTTCGACACCTTGGTTATATATGTCGATCGCCATATCAAAGTAGTTGACGGAGTCAGGGTTCAGCGGGATCCCATTTGACATCTTGATTTCGAGATAGAATGATCCGTTGGCATAGTACTTTACGAATCCCCAGTTGGGGCCCGGGCCAGATCCGTGGTTTCTGACTGAGATCATGGAATTCTGGTCACTGCTGATCAGTGGGACAAGTGCGTTCCTAGGGTTCAGGGTGACCTGTGATGGTGCGAACGTTCCGACTGCAAGAGCCAGTACGATCAGTGTCGCTACGAGTCCGAATACTTTCTTCAATTTTTTTCACCTTGGCATATAGTAGGCTAGGGTAATGGTTTAGTTATTGTCTGATTGGCTCCAGATAATCAAGTCTTAACCTTAGGTAATCTAAGATTACTTCTTCAGCTTGTAAGTCTTCTTCAGCTGAAACAGTGAAGTCAAGACGATCAATGATGCGAGTGCACTGGCCAGATAGTTCTGGAGGATCAAGCCCACTGCCAGGCCAACAGACGACAGGATCAAGTAGTACATCGACCATGGAATGTCTCCTTCCTCCACGATCTCCAGATAATATTTTAGCTCACTTGGAAGCTTATTCAGCTGGAGGACACTCATCTGTGGGTCATATTTTACGAGGCCTGCTTCCTCCATCTTTGGAATGTGCACCTGAATTATGCTGACGTAGACGCTCTTCTTAAGCTTGCCTGATGGTTCTCCCCCGCTTTCTCTTTCAGCCACCCTCCTTACAACTTCTCTGACGTCCGCTCTGCCATTTAGCTCCATTAGGACCTCTATCACCTTCTTTCTTCTCTCGTTCTGGATTATCTGTAGAATGCTAGGTTCAGCCATCACATCCACCTCGCTATGGCGTGGGAATCGACTGTAGCGTCGTGGCTTCGAAGGTTTTTAGGTGTCTCAACTGAAGCAAGATTTATTCTTTCAATCGAAATGTCCCCGGCTGGCATATTCAATTGAAGAACAAATGCTCGCTCCAACAACGTGTATTTAGATGGAAGGCTGCCAATTTAAGGCCTTCCTTCCGCAATTGGGGGTCTTTCGGGAAAGCTTAAGGCTGATGACAAGATTTATACTGCAGAGTGAATTTTGTGGAAATCCAATTTTTTGACCTTTTTCAAGGCGATATTGCATGCTTCGAGTTGTCTTCATGCCTGCTGGGAGATAGAGGGTGGGATGATGGCGGATTTGGTCTTACAGTTGCATGTTCAGGTGATGGTCAGGGTGATCAAGGCTTATATAAGAAACTGATGATAAAATCTGATCATGAAAAGAATCTCCTATATGGTTGTGAGTGCTTTCGTCTTGAGTGTTCTCTTTCTATCTATCCCTTCGTTGGCTCTGGAAGCTTCCGCCGGCCCTTCGATGGTATGGCGGCAGAATCCTAGGGTGTCCTTGTCGCGGTCTCTGCTTGGTGTCGTATGCTCAAGGGGTGATCAGGTTGGGCCTAGAGTGGCGGCTGACGTGGGGCAGCCCAGCGCCTTGCATGAGGCTACACTTTTCAGCCGCAACATTCTCGTGTCAGCTGACGTCGGCTACTATCCGTACCAGAATGGGCCTGTGATCGCGGTAAATCCAACCGACTCGAACAATATAGTCGTGGTCTGCCATGACCTAGGCATATCTTCGACGATGGTTGCGTACGCTAGCTTCGATGGAGGCCTGACTTGGAGAAGCAGCAGTGTTCCAAGGATTCTGTCCGATGACGAGTTCGGAAGCGATCCGGCTGTGGCCTTCGACAGACGGGGGAATGCATACTACTCGTACATGTCTGTGGGTGTCTATGGAGCCAGTGTGGTAGTGTCAAGATCGTCTGATGGTGGCTTGACCTGGTCTGAGCCGACTGTCGCTGTTCATGGGGGACTGGAGGTTGATGTCGAACGCCAGCTGTACATGGAGGTCTTGAATGATAAGCCGATGATCACTGTAGGACCTGACCCAGTCAACCCAAGAAGAGACAACATTTACGTGTCGTATACAGAGTTTGTAAGCGTCTTCGATTACATGCAGGATATCCTTCTCTACGAAAACTCCACGATAAAATGTGTAAGGTCAACTGACGGCGGCAGAAGCTTCGAAAGCCCTGTTCCTGTCAGCGGCACCATCACCTACTCTGGAGAAGACGAGTCTATTCGTATAGTGCAGGGTTCTATGCCAGCTGTTGGGCCAGATGGCGCCCTCTATGTATCCTACTATTATTCAGGCGAAGATGGATGGCTGAATGGCACAGGCCATCTTATGGTAGCGAAGTCGGTTGACGGAGGTCAAAGGTTCGGTGAGCCAGCCCAGATAGCTGCTGTAAAGGAGTTCGTGTATTCTCTGCCTCCGACAAACTTTAGAGCTTGGTCTTCACTCTTTCCAATAATATCGATTGGGCCTGAAGGAAATGTCTACGCCGTCTTCTCGAGCAAAGTGGATGGTTTAGACAACTCTGACGTCCTATTCAGCCGCTCCAGAGATGGCGGTAGCACGTGGAGTATACCTAAGCGCGTGAACGACGACGATACAGCCAACGACCAGTTCTTTCCATGGATTAATGTGGGCAATAATGGGACGATACATGTAATCTTCGGCGACAGACGGGATGACGTGAACAACATAAGATACAACATCTACTATGCGAGGTCGACAGACGGGGGATCAACCTTCACCTCCAATGTGAGGGTCAGCGAGAGATCTTCAAACCCCTTCTATGGTATCCCAGAAGGAGCCTACATAGGAGACTACTTCACTGTAGCATCAAGTTCTGAGGACGTGTACGTGGCTTGGACGGACTGCAGGACTGGACAGAGGAGTTCGCCGAACCAAGATATCATGTTCGCCAGAATCCGTCCTCTACCCCCTCCCGAAATCGTTCTCTCTTCAGCCAGTGGCTCAAGTGGGTCGCCGGTCGAGGTGAATGGGAGAAGGTTTGCGGCCTACGATAGAAGGGTATCGATCAGGTTCGACGGCCTAGAGGTTGGAGCTGCCTACACCGACCCAGAAGGAGGCTTCAAGAGCGAGATATCTGTTCCCTTTTCTGCGAGTGGCGGTCACGAAATCTCTGCGGTGGATGTTCTGGGAAACGTGGCAGCTGCAACATTTGAGGTCAACTATGGGCTCGAGGACGTCGGCAGAGACGTCCAGAAGGCGCGTGAGGATATCGTAGACGCAATCGACGGAGGGCAGACGAAGATTGCAGCAGACATCTCAAAGAACATTTCAAGCTTCAAGATGGAGGTTTCTAATTCGATAACTGGAGTGAAGGAGAATATTTCGAAGTCGATGATGGACTCAGAGGGTAGAATTCGAGGTGACCTAAGTGGGCTGCTTGAAGACATCGGTAGGGTCCAGGTTAAAGCTCAGCAGATGGAATCCTATATCACGTTCCTCCTATACATATCGATCGCCCTCAATGCCGCCGCCTTCTCTATCTTGGTGGCGGCAGCCGCATGCGCCCTCAAGGGGAAAGCTGGCCAAAGACATCCATAGCATGCCAGAGGCGTGAGATCCTCAAGGCGGAGGTTTGGCAGCCGTAGGCATAGGGGCTGGTTAAGCCTTTCCTCGTCCGATATGGCTAGACTGGAAACGGTATCTTGGAATCTGGGCGGGCGGCCTATCCTTCCACATTACGCCTCTTGATAAGGGACTCTAGGTGGTCGCTGAAGAACAGCCAGAACGCGAACGCGCCTATCGTTAACCCCATTCCAAGGGCGATACCCATGTCTAAGGCGGTCTTCGTTTCTGTGCTCAAGGCTGTTAGGTCTACCAAGACCGTCAATATGAGGAGGAAAGAGAACATTAGGAGAAAGCTGTCCATCTTTTTCTCCAGCTTTACAGCTTTGACGAAGGCGTCTAGACCGAATATGAAGAACAGTGCGATGACGATTACGCTGGCGACCCTTGCAAGGTAGTCGAGTGCTTGCCCATATATCTGTGTGTACTCTGGGACAAAGATCCTTACAGCTATCGCGGCCGCGGTTATCGTGATGCCGAGGTCTGCTAGAATAGAGAATATGTAGGAGAGGGGGATCCTGGGACCACCTGGCACAAGTTCCCTTATCAAGTCTTCAAGCCTGCTTGTCTTCACAAGCCACTTGACGAACCTGTTCACGAACTTCATCAGCACGAGAGAGACCGCGAAGACCAGGACCACCAGAGCTATCTTAGGAAAGAATACAAGTATCTCACGTAGGATGGCTTCAAATCCTGAAATCAGCTCGTCGAAGAAGGCCATCTCTAGACACCTATGATGAAGCCGACAACACGGTATATAAAGTATAGGAGTACTAGAAGTACGCTGATAGCCAAAATTTCGACCGTGAGCTTAACTATCCTCTTTGATGTGTCAACGGTGAAAGTGTACCCCATCACACTCGACGAATATAGGAGCCTGCTGTAGCCGTAGGCTACAGACGACGCGACGACAGCCGTCTCAGGGATCGCGAGCAACGCGATGGCCAAGGCGAAGGATCTGAAACCAGCCGAGAACATGATCGCGACAGAGGGGTCCTGTGCAAGAGAGCTGCTTATGAGGGATGCGATAAAGAGGCCTACCGCGTTCGCGCCTGTCAGAAATGTAGAGGCCTTGATCATCCCCAAGGATTTGACATAACGTGAGTAGATAGATGTCGCGAGCAGGTTCGCTCCCATAAAGGTCATCGAAGCCAAGAGTGAGAGCAGCAGGTGAGCTGGAGCCCATCCGATGAAGAGGATAGAGATGCTGACGGAGACGTTTGCGGCTATCGCGACGAGATACTGCCTGTAGCTTCTCCAAAGATATGGGCCGATCACACCTCCAACGCTGCCAGCTAAGGATAGTGCGACAGCCGTGTAGACTGGCGCCCCAAGCCCTTTCAGGAACGGGCTCCAGGCGAGGCCGAGAAGGTTGCCGCCTACCAGCATGAACACGAACAGAACAAATGTGTTCACCTTCTTGACTTCCACCTCTTCAGACGGCTTCGATTCCACTTGGGAGGCTACCTTGGAAGGCATCCTGTACGGCACAAGCGCGGCTGTCGCGGTCAACCCAACAAGAGAAGACGTCACATAAGCGATGTAGTAGCTGTCTGGCGCTGGAACTTCAGCTGCCACGAATGTCGTGAAGAGCATTCCCAAGATCGAGGTGGCTGAACCTGCGGCGGTCCTCTTCACCGTCAAATCGACGAAGTCTGCTTCCCCATATTGGGCGAACATCGCGACATTGAGGAGGACGTTCACTGGGATCGTGATAAGCTGCGCTAAAGTGTAGACGGCTATCATCAGGTCAGGACTTTTCAAGGTGAAGGGTAGGAGAGCCCAGACGATACGTTCTAGGGCATGTGAGACAAGCAGCTTGCTTCTCACGTCTTCGCTGACAAGCCTAGGCCGATTGAAGATAAGGTATGAAATGAGGACGTTGGCGGTGGCAGCTGCTAATGTGACGAAAGAGAGAAGCTGCAGAGAGTATCCGCTGTAGGCGAGCATTGGAACAAAGAGGTTCCTAGATACCGCTACATAGAAGCCTCCGAAGAGGGCTTCAAGGACCATCAGCAGCTTACCTGAATCCCTAAACAAGCTTCCCTCAGCCTCGAGTGGTTCCAAGCATCAAATATAAAACGCTTCAACAGAGAATGCCATAGAATATATGTCTGGGAAGGTGTCACACGGGAGATGTTTGGGCAGTGGATACCTTTTTAGCCGAAGGCAGGTGGGCTTCTGT
>Ga0209102_1001530_pt1 | contig 11904 bp, 7 predicted proteins | sample ConPoolayeHmetaG_FD_185483 | JGI IMG/M metagenome (GOLD analysis project Ga0209102, IMG submission 185483) | Hot spring microbial mat communities from California, USA to study Microbial Dark Matter (Phase II) - Cone Pool mat layer H metaG... ... | reverse complement strand
GCCAACGCGGCCGTCAAATTCCAGCACCGCGTTAATTCCTGGAGCCCCGCCAGCAAGAGCGATATTCCTATTTTTCCTTCTATCTTTTAATGATACTTGATTAGTCTCTTTTTGGGGCTCAGGGCCGCCAAAAACCCAGTCTGTAAATTCGGGTGAAAGTAATTTCTCTTCATGAAGGGCCTGAATAAAACGCAACAAATCTTCGGCCGTCGAATAGCCGCCGCCGGCCGCGCTTCCCCGGGCTGGTCGAGTATATATATTTCTTCGCCATTCCTGCTTTTTCCATTCCTCTTTCTCAGCCTCATTCATCTCGTCAACGGAACTATTAATAGGTCGCTGTCTCTGGGCTCTTTCGGCAACCTCTTCCTTAGCCCAGCTCTCCCTTTCTTCCTTTGCTTCTTTATTCTTTTCTGACCTTTCTTGGTTCGACCTCCCTTCTTTCGCCGCCCTGCTCTCGCCCCCTCCTGATATTTCGCGCGTATATCCCTCCGCTAAGTTAGGGACTAATTCATCGGCCTGATACCAAGCCGAATCTTTCATCCCTGCGACCTCAAAAATATTTTTTCTAACATAATTATAATAATCCATACCCGAGACCTTAGCGATTATTTCGCCGAGAACGACATAACTCCCGTTGGAATACAGCTGCTTTTTCCCTGGCTCAAAGGCCAGAGGTTTTGTGGCAAAAAGTTTTAGATAATCCTGATTATGTCGGATAAAGTCTTTAGGTGTATTCTGGAATTCAGGTCCGAAGAAATCGCCGATACCCGAGGTCATCTCAACTAAGTGGCGAACCTTTACTTTTTCTTTGGCCTCAGGATTGGGATAATCAAGAAGCAACTGGCCAATTTTATCGTCGCAAGAAACAAGCTTCTTTTCGATGAGCTGACCGATAGCAATTTTGGTAAAGATTTTGTTAATTGAACCCAGGTTGAATTTGGTCTCGGGACGATTGGGGACGGCAAAATCTCGACTGGCCAACCCCCACGCCTTAAAGAAAACGGCCTGGAAATCCTTGGCGATAAGGACAACACCAGAAAATTTATCCTCCGCCACAGCCAGGCCGACCTCTCGCTCTATTTGTTCTAAGGCTTGCTCTTGAGTTAGCGGCGACGGTGGAGGCAAAAGAGCCTCAGGGCCAGCCTCATCTATGGTCAGGGCTTTTAAATAAACCTCTTGGCCAACGGTTTCAAAACTAAGGCTGATTTGCCAGAGCTTTTTTTTGGCGGAAAAAAACAAAACTATTTCTCCGGGCGAGGGGGTTTGGGTTTTGATTGCCCTGACCTCCCCTAATTCCTCTTTTAGCGCCAAGAGTTTTCTCGCTCTTTCCTGGGAGGAAAGTTGTTTTAACTTTTGTTCCGGAAGACAGGTTTCCAAAAATTTTACCAGCCTGACCTCATCCATAGAGACAAAGGCATCGAAAAAGTCTGCGGCTCTTTGACCAGCTGGAGTTTGAGGAAATCGGATTTCTTGTTGGGAATAATCTTGGGAGGCAAAAACAGAGATATGCTTAATCCCTAAAATTATCAGCGAAAAAATAATGAGAGTTATAATTCTTTTTTTCATCCCCATTTTTCCTCCTCGTCTCAAGCTATCTCACCCTCTCTTCTGGCGCTCTAATGTCTTTTCATCCTGATATTTTAATTTCTGCTTTATTCAATTTAAACTTCATAGGTTAAAGAAAGGTTTCCCCTGCTTAGGGGTTGAGAAATTAATTTTCTGTGGATAAACTGGTTTAAATGACTATGAGCTCACAATTAGCCCCCTTGACTAAGGAAAAAGCAAAAGGATTAAAAAAATATTATAAGGAGGAATTGATGAACGCCAAAAGATTGTTGGCTTTTTTTGTTCCTCATCGGTCTTTAGTCCTTCCTTTATCGTCTCTTCTTTTCTTCTTTCTTGTATCTCTCCAGCCAGCCGAGGCTCAAAAAGATGACCCTGTTTTGCCTCTTCAGCTTCTACGCACGCTTAACAACGAAATCTCAGGCGAGCTGGCGCAAGATTACATCCGGGAGATCGCTCGTTTTCACCGGCTTCAGCCCAGTTCAGGCTATAGTCAGGCCGCCCTCTGGGTTGCAGAAAAGGCCAAAAGCTTTGGTCTCTCCGATGTCCAGATTGAAAAATATCCCGCTGACGGAAAAACATATTATTTTATGTCTCCCTCCAGTCCTGCCTGGGAGGTGGAGATGGCTGAGCTCTGGATGGTTAAACCAGAAGAAGAAAAACTCACTACTTATGCTGAAATCCCGGTTTCAGTGGCTATCAATAGCCGCAGTGGCGCTTTCGAGGCAGAGTTGGTTTTTGTCGGCGAGGGCACTTCCTCTCAGGATTATGAAAAAGTCGAGGTAAAAAATAAAATCGTTTTGGCTTCCGGACCGATTGATGCCGTGGCTAACCTGGCTGTCGACCGCTTCGGCGCTCTGGGAGTTGTCACCATCAATATGCGGTTTGCTGACGATGAACCGGACAATGTTAGCACCCTACGCCTGAGAACGACAAAGCCGGCTTTGGGATTTGGCCTTTCTCATCGCCGCGGTGAAGCTCTGAAGGCAAGGCTGCTCCGAGGCGAAAAAATTGTTGTCCGGGCCGTGGTGAAGGCCGAAATCAAGCCTTATTATTATGAGAATGTTATCGCCACTATTCCCGGGACTGAATTAAAGGATGAGGAAATTCTCTTGACTGCCCATCTCTGTCATTATAAGCCCGGAGCTAACGACAATGCCTCCGGCTCAGCCTGCCTGTTAGAAATTGGCCGGACGCTGCGTCGTTTAATCGAGGAAAAGAAAATCGACCCGCCAAAAAGAACGATTCGCTTCCTCTGGGTACCAGAGATGAGCGGCAGCTTGGCTTGGGTAGCCACGCATCCTGAGATGGTCGCCAAGGCAGTGGCTGGAATTAACCTGGATATGGTCGGCCAATATTTAAACCAAAATAATTCCACCTTTTTCCTTCATCGCACGCCGCATTCTAAGCCTCATTTTATCAATGATTTACTGGCCAATTTGCTTGAATTTATCGCCGCCAATAATGTCAACGCCTTTGGCACCCCTTCTATCTTCCCGGTTTATTCTCTCTCTGGAAGTCGCGACGCTTTTCGGTATCGACTTATGCCTTATGCCAGTGGAAGCGACCAGGTTATTTTTAATGACAGCTTGGTTGGCGTTCCTTTCGCCTTCTTCTTAGTCTGGCCTGACCGCTACTACCACACGAGCGGTGACCAACCCGAGCGCTGCGACCCGACTCAGCTCAAGCGCTCAGCTCTTCTGGCCGCGGCCGCAACTGTTTTCCTAACTGATGATTGTCCCCATAAGGCGCGACGCTTAGCGGGAGAGATAACCAACCGCAGCCGTATCAGGGTATTTGAGGAACTACAAAAAGGATATAACCTGCTGAATTGGGGCGAAACAAAAGACTTGGCGGCAAATTATAAAGAAGCCGTTAATCTGGTGAACCAAGCTATTAAAAGAGAAATGGCTGTCACTGAATCCCTTAAACGCTATTCCGCCAGCGACCGGGAGGTCGACAGCTATCTCGAGCTTATTGCTGATAAGTTAAAAAAAGATAAAGCCGGCTGGCTTCAGGAATTAGACAGCTTTTATCGGCTAAGCTGCCAGGCCCGCGGGGTTAAGGTCGAAAAAGTCAGCCTCACGGCTGAGGAAATGGCCGCTATGAAAATTGTCCCTAAGCGCAATCCTGACCTAAAAGGTCCGGTTAATATTTCCTTTCTGCGGGAAAAAATTAAAAATAAGCCAGAGGCCTTTAATTTGCCTATATTTCGAGAGGATGGCCGGATTACCTACGAAATCCTCAATTTTGTAGATGGTCAAAATAGCCTCCTCGAGATTCGCAACGCGGTGAGCGCTGAATTTAAGCCTATACCCCTAAGCTGGGTCGAGGCCTACTTAAAACTTCTGGCAGAAGCTGGGGTCATCAGCTTCTAATCTTTATCAGCAATCACCATTTCCCAATTTATATTTCGCAGGGGAAACCCCGCTGACCACCCTCGGTTGAATTTTCTCCTCTCATTATTCTGTCTGGAGGCAAAAGGCAAAGATAATTAGGTCACTTTGCACCACGCCCTGGCCTCAAGAAACAAGAGGCAAGATGATGGAGACATTTGGCCAAAAGGCGTTGGCTTATGGCTTTTAGCCCTGAATTTAGCCCCAATTTCGAAATTATGGCCGCCAAGATTCATCAATCTTGCCTTTTTCCCTTATTATCTTGGCCATCAATGACGCCAATTTAGGTCTCTAGGAAAAATTAAGAGCGTTCAATTAGCCCTTCTCTCTGCCCATCTTAGATTGAGACTTCCTCGCCAGCCAGAGGTTCCCTCAAAGGCCAATTCGGAACGTCTAAGACTTCCCTGGCCGCTTCTGCCATCAGGGACTAAGCCTTCAAACCAGTCCAAACAAAAGGAAAGAGAACCCATTTAAACCCCTCTCATTAAAGCCTTTTCGCCTTTAAGTTTATAAAATTTTTCAATTAGCTCTTCCCGCTAAACAAGCTTTTTAATTTCTCGAAATTGCCTTTCTGACGGCACCGATTGGCCAAGACCAAAAAATTAGGTAAATGCATAAGGCGGTACCGATAAAAGAGGACTAAGGTAAGGCCAACACAAGAAGACTTAGAGAATACCTTTTCTCTTGGCGGGCTATTTTTTCCCTGCTGAAGAGGGTTCAATTCGATACTTAATGAATCTTGCTGTCCCATCCGGGTCAATCTTTCTCATCCAGACATGCTTTCCCTGCCATCTCGTTTCCCGGTCAAAGAGGTCAACTTTCGGCTCAATTATCTCCACGCGGCTAATAAATTTTCCTTCCGGACTGAAAACGTCAAAAACAAATGGTTGTTTAGCCTCTTCCTCGATAAAAGGATGCACCAGAATATTTCCTTCACCATCAACCAGAAGAGAACTGTAGGCAGGTTTATACTTAGGAAATTCCGTGTTTTTAACGATGAAATCTGGCGCCCCTCTCTTAATCGACTTTCCGTCAAAGAAAGTAATACCTTCCAAATGATTCTTTTTGTCTTTCTCCGTTACTTTGACTGGCTTGAATGGATGCTTAACTGAAAGGAGCAATTTTCCCTGGCTGTTATAAACGCCAAATTTATACTCGGCCGCAAAACCGATAATTATCCGGCCATCAGGAGAAATATCCCAATGAATATCAGGAGAGAAGGGCTGAGGAATGTTAGTCAGGCCGAATTGTTCAGTCCGGATGTGTTTATTTCTCCAAACTGGCTGCGAGGAGATGACCCCTTTAACCTGCAAATCAGGCGAAAGTACTTCTAAGAAAACATCCTGCGGTTTCTTGGGGTCGTCAAAATGAATTTTCTCCGTTTCTACCACCAAGTCGCCATCGGGCAAAGCGCGCAGCCTTTGCGGTCGGCCGGAAAGCCCAGAAATATCTCGGCTGATAACCGCTGCTCCCTCCAAGGTCAAAGCGCTTAACCTCCGGTTGCCCATGTCCCAGACAAAAATTCTATCCTTTACCACGTCAAAACTTACCGGAGAACTAAAATCTCCTGGGCCCTGGCCTTTGCGGCCTATGACCTTGAGAAATTTTCCCCCGGAATCGAATTTCTTAATGTTATTGTCGCTAAAATCAAGAAGATATATGTCTCCCAAAGCATCAAAGGAAATGGACGCGACCCCGACAAACAAAACGCCCGGGGGTAAGGAGGAACCATCAATAATCATCTCTGGCCGCAGGATGATTTTACCGCCGCGATAAATTTCTGCTAGAGAAGTGGGCTCGGCCCTAACCAGCAAGAGGCAAGAGAAAAGGCCAGCCAAGAAAAGAATTGCTGAAACCCTATAATTACTTTTCCCCCTCATTGTTTTTTCTCCGTTTTCCTCTAATTTTGTTAATGCCTGCTAATCCTTCTATTGTTTTATTTCGATGGATGATTATTTTTTTGTTTATGATTATACTTGGCTGGCGCAAAGCAAAGGGTTAATTTTACTTATCATCTTAAGTCCTAATCCAGCTTAACTCTGTTAATCGCATAGGGCGTTGGAACTATCACTTTAGCGTCCGGCAATTTCTCCTGAATCAGCCTCTCGAGCTCTTTACTTTGACGGCCTGAACCGTGGATGGCAATAATTACCTTAGGCTTCAGCTCCAAAGCCAGACGGAAGGCTTGCTCGGGCGAAGCGGTCGGCGACGGCTCTCCCGTGGGCAGGAAAGCGATATCGGCTTTAAGTCCGGCAAGCGGCACATAGCCAGAATCGCCTCCATGGAAAATACTTATCTTGCCGATGGCTATGTGGTAAAGGAGAATTGGTCCAACGTGGGTCCCCCGAACGGCTTGAACTTTAATATTTCCAGATTGAAAAGGCTGGTCTATGGGGGCGGCTAAGAGTTTTTGGGCGGGGATATCATTCCTTAGATGATTCATGACTGAGCGTTCGGCCAGAATCGGCGCAGCTGTAGCTTTAAATAAGGCGACGGCGCTGACGTGATTAAAATGGTCATAATGGTCATGGGTAAAAAGGACGAGGTTGACCGCGGCCGAAGCCAACGCCTTTAGGCCTTCGCCTCGCAATCTATCAGCGGGGTCGATAATCACTGCTCCCTCGGTTGTTCTGATGATAACGCCCGAATAACCAAGGAACTGAAAGGCCACTTCATTTTCTTCCAGGACATAGGCAAATAGATTCCTTATTTCTTCGGTTTTCATAATCCCTGACTCCTTATTAAAATTATCAGCCGCTGCCTCCAGGAGGCAACCGCAAAGGAAAAACGCTATCAATATTCCCCATTTTCTCATCTTATCCCTCCCCGCGATAACTACCTCCTTCTTCTCTATATCATTTATTTTATCGCTTCTCTTTCTTCTTTTCATCTCCTCTTTTTTCGATTAGAGGAACCAAACAGAAAGATAGAATTTGAGGCGGCGTTATCAGAAATATTGAGGTTCGCCCCAATAATATGTAAAGGCGCTTTTTCCTCGGCTTGCATTTGTCTCTATTACGGAAGAGATATCTAATTAGTTTGATTCTCTTCTATCTGGGGCGAGTTGGGCAAGGTGGCGGCCACGATGGTCTCGTTTCCATTAAGGTTCCTCACCCTGTTTCGTCTTCAGTCTTCTCGGCGCTTGCGCCACTCGCTCCTTACCTCTGAAATGCCATTTGCCTATTACATTGCTATTCAGGAAAATGAACTCTTTGGCTTTAACCTGTCTTTTCGCGCCTTGCGGTTGAAATAAACGGGAGAAAAAGCTAAAATATAAGGTAATTTCGGTGAAGAGAAGTTCGGCCAGCCTAGAAATGAGCCGATAATCGTGGCTTAGCTTCTTTGGCTCCAATAATCTCCGAAATTATCTCAAAGGAGGAAGCCTAATGAGCGAGGCAGTCCGCCAAATAGAAATTAAAATGGCTCAAAGGGAGCGACTGGAAAAATTTCATCTTGACTTGGACCACCTCGGTCCTGGAGAAAAGAGACATCTCTACGAGTTGATGTATGCTCATGGTCCTGGTAATGGAAAAATAATGCTCCTTCCTATCGACCAGGGCCTGGAACATGGACCACGCGATTTCTTCCCTAATCCGGCCAGCATTGATTTTGAGTTTCAGCTCGAGCTGGCGCTCGAGGCCAATTATTCCGGCGTTGCCTGCCATATCGGGCTGGCTGAAAAGCATCTCAAAAAATATGCCGGCAAAGTGCCGCTTGTGCTCAAAATTAATGGTCGCACTTCGATTCCTCCTGACGAGGAAGCCTTTTCGCCGCTCGATGCCAGCGTTGAGGATGCCCTGCGCCTGGGCGCGGACGCGGTCGGCTATACACTCTATGTGGGCTCACCACGGGAGGCTGAAGACATCGCCCAATTTACTCTAATAAGGCAAGAAGCCAAAAGATACGGTCTACCAGTAATCATGTGGGCTTATCCTCGTGGCCGCTATGCGGAAAGCAGGGGCGCTGGCCGAGACTCCTTAGCCATGGTAGATTATGCAGCTCGAGTGGCTAACGAGTTAGGCGCTCATCTCGCTAAAATTAACCTGCCCGTGCCGCCCAAAGGCGGCAGCTATGAGCCATCCAGCCCCTTTAAAGCTTACAATGAATATAAGGATATTTCAGAGGTAGAGGCCCTGAGGATGGTTATCCGCTCGGCTGGTCGAACCGGCGTTCTGGTTTCGGGTGGCTCCAAACTGAGCGACGAGGAGCTGTTGGAAAAGGTCGAAGTCTGCCTCGAAGCAGGAGTTGATGGCTTTATCTTCGGCCGCAATATCTGGCAGCGAAAATATGACGAGGCTGTAAGGATAAGTCGCGAAATTTTTAGCCTTATCAGACGTTATTAATAAAATTGAAGGCATTATTTCCTCTAATTAATAATTCTGCTAACTAATCCGGAGGTCAAAATGAGAGTGGCAATGCTCACGGGAGGCGGCGATTGTCCCGGGTTGAATGCTGTCATCAGAGCCATCGTCCGTAAAGGCATTATGAATTATGGCTATGAATGCTACGGCATAAGAAACGGCTGGCTCGGCTTGATCGAGGGCAAAATAATCCCCCTGGACCTTAATTCCATTTCTGGCATTTTGCCTCGCGGGGGGACTATCCTCGGTACCTCCCGGACTAATCCTTTTAAAAAAGAAGGCGATGTCGAAAAAATCTTTGCGAATATCGCCAAGTTCGAAATCGATGCTCTTATTGCTATCGGCGGGGAAGACACTCTCGGCGTGGCCTTGAAATTATCCCAAAAAGGCTTGAAGGTTGTCGGCGTGCCTAAAACTATCGATAATGACCTTTCTTGTACTGATTACACCTTCGGCTTTGATACAGCCGTTTCTATTGTCTGTGAGGCTTTGGACCGTTTGCATACCACGGCTGAAGCCCATCATCGAGTTATGGTTGTCGAAGTTATGGGTCGGCATGCTGGCTGGATTGCCGTGCTGGGTGGCCTGGCCGGAGGGGCTGACCTCATCCTGATTCCTGAAGTTCCCTTTGACCTGGAGGAGGTTTGCCGCGAGGTTAAAAAACGCCGCGAAAGAGGTAAGGATTTTAGTATTATTGTGGTAGCTGAGGGAGCCCAGCCCAAGGAAAACGGGTTGATTGCTCAATCGGAAGAAAAAGACGCTTTTGGCCACATCCGGCTTGGCGGAATTGGCCATTACCTTGGCCGCGAGGTCGAGAAGAGGACGGGCTTAGAAACAAGGGTTACTGTTTTGGGTCATACGCAACGAGGCGGCTCGCCAACAGCCTATGACCGAATTCTGGCCACAAGATTTGGCATTGCAGCCATTGACCTAGTGAGGGAAGGTCAATTTGGTTTGATGGTCAGTCTCCAGGGAAATAAGGTTGTTCCTGTGCCGCTCGAAAAAGCGGTAGCCCAGCTCAAAACAGTGGATATGGAACTTTACGAAATCGCTAAGGTCTTCTTCGGCTAAAATCAAAACTGTCCTAAGAACACGGCTGAAAGCCCGCCAAGAGTGTGGATTTAACCGCGAAAAGATTCTTAAGAAGGAAGTGCTGGAGACAAGTGGGGAAAAGAATATAATTATGGTAATATCAATTCAACTGATGCCTCCAAGTAAAGCTTTCCATCGTTTTGTTAGATGAGAGAAGGCAGCAATTTGAGCCAAAACGGGCCTCTCTGATTTTTTAGCCTGAACGACAACGCCGATTAAATATCAAGAGACCCTAATTAAGAATCTAGCCGCTTGCGGGGTTCGAAGGAGGCGCCAGTTTTTCTTAACCTCCTTCCCTAATCAAGGACCTGGTCGATAATACCGCCTCCAACCACGATGTCTTTCTGATAAAAGACCACAGATTGACCTGGGGTGACAGCCCTCTGGGGCACTTTAAACTCTACCATGACGGTTCCTTCGTCTACCGGTGAAATTATGGCTTTGGCCTCTTCATGTTTATAACGAATCTTAGCCTTGACAGCGAGAGGGAAAGTTAATTTTTCAACAGCAATAAGATTCGCCATTGTCGCCAGCAATTTCCTTTTCAGCAACTCTTTCTCCTCGCCGACGATGACGGCGTTTCGCTCGAAATCAATGTTAATAACATAAAGTGGTCTTTTCCAGGCAATACCCATGCCTCGGCGTTGACCAATTGTAAAATTGGCGATTCCCTGATGCTCTCCGAGCTGCTGGCCGGAAGCAGTCAAAATGGGGCCAGGCTGGAAGGCTTCTGGCCTTCGGGTCTTAATAAAATTGACATAATCATTGTCGATCACAAAGCAGATTTCCTGGCTCTCAGCGCGGTCAGCCACGTGAAGGCCAAATTTTCGGGCTAAGCGGCGGACTTGCCCTTTGGTGTATTGGCCCACGGGAAATAAGGTGCGAGCCATTTGTTCTTGAGTTAGAGGATAAAGAAAATAGGACTGGTCCTTATCTCTATCCCGGCCTTTTTTTAGAAGAAAACGACCTGTAGCCTCGTCGGCCTCAATCCGGGCATGGTGGCCGGTGGCCAGAAAATCGGCTTCAAGGTTTCTTGTTCTTTCCCAGAAAGCTTTAAACTTTATGTCTTCATTGCAACGAATACAGGGGTTAGGGGTGCGTCCCCGCGTATACTCCTGGCAAAAATCCTGGATCACGGCTTTCTCAAACTCGCGGCGCAAATCAACCTCATAATGGACAATTCCAAGCTCAAGGCAAACGCGGTGGGCGTCTTCAACGGCTTTCCAACCGCAACAGCTACGAAGCGACTCATCCTGACAGACCTCGGGAGGCAAGGAAAATAATTTCATTGTCACGCCTATAACCTCATATCCCTGGCTTTTTAAAAGGGCGGCCGCCACTGAGGAGTCCACCCCCCCACTCATCGCCACCACGACTTTCTTCCGGCTCACGTTGAAATTACCCCATCGAAATTCTACCGCTTCTTAAAATAACAGATTTTCTTTCCCTTTCCCAGATTGGCCAGTTAAGTTCGGCTCACGTTTGGTTTAAAAAACCGCCTCCGCTCTCAAGATAATCTAAATAGTTCTCTAACGACTCGTGGGGGTTAGACAACGAGGAGGCAGGAATGGCCTCGCTTCTGCTCAGGTTATCCCTGTGGTCCCCGCCTCGCCGTTCTCAAAGCCGGCGCAAGCCGCCTGTCTGGTAATAAGCCAAGCCCAGCAGTCCCTTTTCCCCATTAAGCCTCTCGCTTCGTTCAGCTCAGGCTTAGACATGCTCGGCTCCCCAACGCTCCCTCGAAGAACCATCAAGGAAGGCTAGGAGCAGAAAAATTTCATGATAGCTTCCACTGTCGCCGACTTATCGTTTAACCTCGCCCAAAAAGGGGAAGAACGAAAAAATCAAAATAAATATAGGTAAATATGTAAGGCGTCGCCTAATTTTAACATTAATCTCTTTTTCGCCATGGTCGTCGAATAGTTGTTCATCCGCCATTCATTCCCTCCTTAGAAAAAGCCCTCTTGATCACGCGCCGGATTCCCAGCGGAACTCAGTCCCTGTTCTTGACAATGTGGTTGTATCCAGCCAATTTGTGGAATTTAGCTTTTCGGCTAGGGGGGGCAAGTGAGCATCTTTGGGCATAATTTCCCCTGCAACGGTCGTGAGGAAGGATAAATAACGACTCCAGAAGATGCCAAGCCAAGGGCGGCTAAGGGGGTAGAAAGTCTATCCGCAAAGCGTTCCTTATCTTTTTGAACGGCACAAAGTTCGTGATGAAAGATGCGCGAAGGTCCGCCGAGTTTCCCCGCTGACACCCTTGCCCCTTTTGATTTTTATGGACGAGGGGGCCCAAATTAGCTTGACAAGACTCATATATAAAGCCTAAGTTAAACTAAATGTTAATAAATAAGTATAAACAAGTAGGCATTTTATCGGCTTTCCTCAAAGCCACAATATTTTTTATCTTTTCTATCTGGTTTTTAGCCCCGACAGGGAGCGGTTGGGCTGAGGAGATGGGAAGAATTATTGAGTTGAGTTTTGCTTGGGATATT
>Ga0209102_1001529_pt1 | contig 11913 bp, 8 predicted proteins | sample ConPoolayeHmetaG_FD_185483 | JGI IMG/M metagenome (GOLD analysis project Ga0209102, IMG submission 185483) | Hot spring microbial mat communities from California, USA to study Microbial Dark Matter (Phase II) - Cone Pool mat layer H metaG... ... | reverse complement strand
GCCAAAGCTTAAAGACTACGAACTTAGGCCTTGAAGGTTATCTTGAGCGCAGACGAGGGAGGCCCGGTTTCAGTTGCTTCTACAAGATTTGTTGACATTATTTGACAAGAAAAGACAAAATTTGTCGTTTTTTCTTTTAACCCGCCTAGATGATATGGCGGATCTCCTTTAATGATAAGGATATTCGTAATGCAGAGTTGGCACGCTAATTGCATATATAAATTATGCCTATTTAATGGCAAAAATCATCGGCCCTTGAGCCGAAAAAAAGGAGGTATTTAAATGAAGAGGAGTAAAGGTTTTACTCTGATCGAAATGTTGATCGTCGTGGCCATTATCGGCATCCTGGCTGCCCTTCTCATCCCCAACGCCATGAGCGCGTTGCAGAAAGCCAAACAAAAAGGCACCGTGAAGGACATTAACACCATTGCTACCGCATGTCTTGATTATGTTACAGATCATGGGAGTATTACTGAGCATGCAGATGCAATTACGGGCGCCACAGACACATTTGTTACCGCTCTGCAAGGAATGTATGTAAAGGTCTTTCCCTTAAAAGATCAGTGGGGTAATTATTTTATTATCAACACGCAGGATAAGATAACCACTAATTTTGGCATCGCCTTAGCAAGTGGGGAAACAGCAGGAGCAGATGATTTTGTTGTGGGTTCATTTGGAAGAGACGGTGTTGAGACTAGCTCAGCTCAATATGACCGTACCGACCCTTCAAAAGGGCTTTATGAAGTATCGACCATGGCTGATTTCAACAAAGATATTGCAAACTGGAATGGAAATTTAGTGGTAGGACCTAGAACCTTGGGTGGCGGGACAGCGGGCACTTGATTTTTGGTAGTAATTGAACTCCAAAGGGCGGCTTCGGCCGCCCTTTTTTATGAGAAAATAAATTCAGTTTCGTGGGCGCTTAATTAAATACTTCGAGCTAATAATATTGGGAGGAAGAAAGAAAATGTAGATAGGTCCTTTAACCAGGGGGGTAACAGAGAAAAATATCAAGTAAAATATGTGTTGCTGGTAAGACCGTTCATAAGGATTGTACTTTTCTCTTAACCATATTGTAAATAAAGCTTCTCTTAATTCATTTATAGCCGCATTAAACCTTCCGCTTATCAGGCCTTAATCTAAAGCTTGTCAATAAAATTATCTTGCCCTCCGGCCTTCATAATCGCTAAGTCTTGTACCGGGATAGCTATCACCACCCCTTTTTTTCTCTAGGCGAGCATATCTATTGAGTTTGATATTATTGTAATTAATTCCAGGGCGCTTAGCGGCTTTTGTGTTAAAACGCATCATGAGGATAAAAGACTCTGCCCGCAATAAAGAGATTCCCGCTCATCGCCTCAACTCTTGTCTCTTAGCCTATTTTCTCAACGGGCTTATTGGAAGAGAGTTGGCTTATTTCCCAGTCTTTTGACCCGTGGTATTGTCAATATGCAGGCTCTTTATCGGGAAACTCAGTTCCGAGGATGAATCCCGCTAATAAAGGCTCATTAAAGAGGCAACGATCACTTAAGAATTTCCTAAAATGAAAATAACGCTATCTCTATTAATTTATATAACTCAGGTAAAAATTGATCATGTTTTTGTGGATTTAGAGAAAATTATTTATAATAATTAATGATGGATAAGAAAAGACTGGTTCAGTTAATTTCTTTAATTATTAATCCGATATTTTTAAGTGGCCTAATTATATCTTATATTAAAATAGATGCTAATAAATATTTATCTCAACGTTTATTTAACCTGGCCACGATTACAGCAGCAGGGATACTTAATAGAATGATATTGATAAGCCTATTAATAGTGAGCTTGATAATCGGCGTTAGGCTTTTTTGGCGGATTTATGCACGCCGATTTATTTTTATAGAAATAAATTTAAACAAGCCTTTTTTACTAAAAATTGCGGGCTGTCTATTATTATTTGTTATTCTTTTAATACTCTCGACAAAAGCCATAAGCCTTATAAAGCGAAAAGCTTTTATTTATGATCATATCCTGCTCATTGATATATTAATAATACTATTTATTTTTTTACTCACGCTACAAATTAAGAAAGCTGGAATCTCCCCAATTTGTCAAATAATAAAAAAGAGCTTATTATTGATTTTCTATCCGGTTGCCAGCTGGGTGTTCTTGTTTATATTTATAATTGTAAATTTATTAGCTTTTTATCATAACCAGCTAAGGAAGCCAGACGGACCGAATGTAATCGTGATTGTCTCGGATGCTTTAAGAGCCGACCATCTTGGATGTTATGGATATAATAGAGACACATCTCCCAACATAGATAGATTTGCTTCAGAATCGTTGCTGTTCGAGAGTGCCTGGGCTAATTCTTCCTGGACCAAACCTTCAGTAGGCTCAATATTTACCTCTCTTCTTCCTCATCAACACAGAGCATTATACTGGTCGAGTATTCTTGAACGTACTAAAATGACCATGGCGGAGGTTCTAAAAAATCTAGGATATCGGACTTATGGGATCCAGGCTAATCCTGTTTTATCTAAAGCCTATGGATATGATCAAGGGTTTGACTATTATAAGCAGATAGATTTTGCCAGGGCAGAAAAAATAACTCAAGAATTTTTAAGATCGGTAAAATATAATCGCAGGAGGCCTTTTTTTGCTTATCTCCATTATTATGATACGCACGTGCCTTATGATGCCCCTGAAGTGTTTGGGGAAAAATTCGGGGTGAATTCGCATCAGCTATTTAAACCAGGTAAATTCAAGACCATAGAAGTTCGCTTGCTAAATCTCCTTGGACTTCCTGACGAAGATAAGAAATCTTTAATCAACCTATATGATGCTGCTATAAATTACGTTGATTATAATTTTAAATTTGTTTTAGATTCACTTGCTGAAGCAGGTATATTGGATAAAACAATAATCGTTTTTACCTCGGATCATGGTGAAGAATTCTGGGAGCATGGAAATTTTGACCATGGCCATACCTTATATGAAGAATTGCTGAGGGTTCCTTTGATAATCGGATGGCCAGGAAAGATCAGGGCAGAAAGAATAAAATCAAAGGTACAACTGATAGATCTTTTGCCTATCATAATCCAGTCATCCGGAATCAGCCTAAAAAAAAATAATACAGTGAAGCTAAATCTGGCTGAAATTATTTCAAACAAGAGAGAAGACATATTTGCAGAGGGCATATTGCTTGGCGACTATAAAAGAGCAATCATAAATAACAATTGGAAGCTTATTGAAAATTCTGGATATATTAACCAGGATACATTGGGACTGTATGGAGATTTGACCAGATATGTGATTCCTAAATATCACTTTAGCTACGAATTATATAATCTTGGAAATGATCCGGACGAAAAGAATAATTTGATTGAAAAAGAAAATGAAGAGTTTATTAAATTAAGGGCCAAGATGAGACGTTATAGGGTAACACTTGAAGGTCCTAATAAAAAGATAGAAATTGATAGAAATAAGAAACTTGAAGATTTAAGATCATTGGGATACATCCATTAGGGTTTTTTAACCTTATCAGATTTGATAACGAGATTCTATTCACTCTTTTGTTCGTGGTATTCTTCTTCTAAATTTATTTCCCAGACCGAATGGGTTTCTCCCAGGATGTTTCTGGCGGCATACAGGCCCATCATCATAGAGTGATCCTGATTGTTATAGCGATGGAGGCCGTTTCGGCCAATTACCTGGATTAGAGAAAGCTGACTAAGATAATCTTTTATTATGGCAAGCTGATTTCGATAGCCCGGATCATAAACGGGGTAGGCTTTAGGGAATCTAATCACAGAGCCATCGATTATTTCGTCTTTGTTAGCTAATTTTAATTTTTGGAGATCGGAACAAGCCAGTTCTAAAAGTTTCTGGTCTGGCTCAGTCCAAAGGGGGTCAGAAGAAAAGCAGAAGTATTCCAGCCCTAAAGAAGTGTGGTTCATATCAGGAACCATATCCGGACTCCAGTTTTTGAAATTCTGCATTCTACCTGCCGTTATTTCGGGAGAATGAATATAAACCCAGTTGTCAGGGAAAAGATCACGCTTTTTTATTATTAGACAAGCGGTAAAGAAATCTCTGTATCTCAGATGCCTGGCAGCATTATAGGCCAGATCCGGCGCCTTTGGCTCAAGAGACATTATGGTTTCTGAGAGGGGAGCGGACGTGATAACCTTATGGCCAGCTATTTCTTCCTGCCTTCCATGGTGGTCTAATGTTACCGTGACTAAAGAATCCTCAAACTTAATTCTCTTCGCCTCGGCCTTGAGAATGACCTGGCCTCCCATCCTGAGTATTTTGTCTGTCATTGCTTCCCAGAATTGCCCAGGCCCGCGTCTTGGGTATAAAAACTCATCTACTAATGTCCTGATTTTATTTTTCCTAGTTAAACCGAAGGCGTTGAGGATAGCTCTGCTCAGAGATAGACCTCTGATTCTCTGAGCCGCCCAGTCAGCACTTATCTGAGTGCAAGAAATTCCCCAGACTTTTTCCGTGTAGGTCTTGAAGAAGGTCTCGTAAAGCCGCCGGCCAAATTGATTGACCACCCATTTTTCGAAGGTATCAGGGTTCTTATAAGGTTTTATTCTGGCTTTAGCATAGCTAAAAATGGCTGAAATGGCTCTCAGGGGGCCTAGCTTAAAAAAAGCATCGAAGGGCCTCAGAGGGTAATAGAAGAACTTGCCGCTATAATAAATTCTGGAGATTCTTGGCCGCCTAAGGAAATCATAGGGTAATACTTCTTTCCAGATCTTTTCTACCTCAGGGTATTTGGTAAAAAACCGATGTCCGCCAAGGTCAAAATAATAGCCTTTATAATTAACGGTCTTGGATATACCCCCTACTTGAATATCTTTTTCCACTACCGTTACCTGCTGGCCGTTTCTGGCCAATTCGTAGGCAGCAGTCAGACCAGCTGGCCCGGCGCCAATTACTATAATTTTCATTGTGTTACTTTTTTCCAGCCAAAGGATTCCAAACAAGTTACTAAATCTTTTCTTGCGTATAGCATCCTAATTGACTTTGATATGAGTACGTAATCTTCTTGGATGGTATTTATCATCCATTCTAAATTTATGCCCTGGATGTTTGCAGCAGTGGCTATGAATTCGCTTAATCTTATCGGCCCTTGAAAAGATACGATATCTGGCTTATTCTTTTTGAATATATTTCTGATGCTTTCTTCAGGATCCGGACCAAGACCTAATCTATAATAGTCTTGCCATATTCTTTTATCTATTACCAGCATAAAATAATAGCCTGCATGTTTAGCCATAATCGGCATTTCTGTAGGCTTGGGACTAAAGTAAGTACAATTAGCCGGCATGATTGAATCGTTTAAATAATCATTATTTTTAGAAATAAGGCTATTGGATTGGCTCGCCCGCCTGTTCAGAAAAGCGGGATATAGTTCAATCAATTGCCTTGCTGGAATTGTTAGAATTACCAAGACGAGCGCGAGAGAGATATAATAATGAAGGCGACTTAAATCTTTTTGAAATAAATCTATTGTTTTTTCATATACGTCCAATAAGAGTATTAAATAGATAAGCAGAGCGCCGAGGACACAAGGTATAAAATAATGCGGCCAGGAGAGTCCGTTCCCAAAAGCGGTCATAAAAATGTTTGTAATGACAACAAAAATTGCTATAATCACAAGATTAATTTTTTCTTTAGCTGGATTAACTTCTTTTCTTACAGATATATAGTAACAAATCCATAAACATAATAAAATAAATAAAGGCAAATTCAAAGAAAAGATGGACATAAATGAAGTAATTGGATTGGTTTGAGCATTGGTTAAAGGTGGATGCTTCATTGAGTTGATGATAAAATTAGCTTTAATCCAGCTATTTATACTTATTTTTGAGAGATGGCAATCCAAAAATGCAAAAAAACAGAAGATCAATGCTGCAAAAACACCAAAAGATGAGGTGCAAAATATGAATTGATTTGATAGAAGATTGGCTATCTCCAATTTCTTTGCAATTAACAAAGCTGTTAAGCCTACACAGATTCCAATAATTAAGACAAACCCTTTAGGCAAGATAGCATTGCCAAATCCAACAAAGAACGCTCCAAGAAAAAGAAACGATAGCTTCGCTACCCAAGATTTCTGTTTTTCATGCTTAGAAACAAATAGAAAGAACAAGTATAAGCCTGCAAAGGTGTAAGCATAACTTATCCAGTCGGGCCTTATTTGCCACATAAAAGACAATTGTTCATTATAGTACCCAATAAACGAAAAGCTTAAGAAAACAAACGACAACCAGAAAAGTCCGCCGGGCCTTTTTTTAATTAGCACTGAAATCCAGAAGAAAAGAACAAAAAAACTTAAGGTTATGTGAAATAAAATGATAATCCTGGCAATGAAAGACCATTGTCTCACTGTTTTTAAATTAAAAAATGTTCTTACCCAGTTAAGGAAGTGATTGAAAAGAGTGGGGTGGTTTTCTATGAAATCTATGTACGGGCGCTGTCCCTGTCCTAAAAGGTAAGCTACATGAAGATGTTCCGCTTCATCGTGACCAAGCTCATAGTCTATGGGAAAGATGACCATAAATAGATTGGCTATGGCACAGCTAAAGACCGTTATGACAAAGAGGTAGTAAAGAACCAAAAGAGGTTTTTTTCTTTTTAGGTTTTTATTTGTTATGAAATCCATTTTATTAATTTTATGATTCCCATCTGTGCCGGTTTTCTATGGGCTGAGACATTATCTCTCCTTTTTAAATCGTTTTTATGAGCCATAAAATATTGAAAAGCTTCAAACAACATCTCTTCATTCGTCCTGGTCGGCTGCCATCCTAATTCTGATTTGATACGTGTTGTGTCAAATTCGAAGCTTTCGGCGATCATTTTATAGTGATAAGGACCGAGTGGCGAAAGTTTTAAAAAATGCGCCACTTTCATCCCCAGTAAAGCAGGCGATTTGGGTAAGCATTTAATTTTCGATTTAGAGTTTGCCTGATCAATTACGTATTGATATATCTCGCGGAGAGTTTTCACGTTGTCGCTGCCGACATTATAGATCCTGGTTGTATTTATGGAGGAGGCCTTCATTGCTGCTTCAGCTAAATCAGGTCCATAGATGAATTGATATCTGTTGTTTCCTTTGCCGACTGTCCAAAGAGTCTTATTTTCTTCGATAAATTCGAAAAAAATTGCTAAGAGACCAAGGCGGCCTGAGCTAACAATAGTAGGGACCCTTAGAATAGCTGAATTAACCTTGTCAGAATAGTTAAAAAGTACTCGTTCCGCCTGCATTTTCGAGAAGCCATATATTTCCACTGGTTCTGGCTCGTCATCCTCAGTTACAGGTCTATAAAAAGGCTTTCCCCAAAGGCAATTACTTGAAGTAAAAACGAGATTTCTTGTTCCAAACTCAGCACAAGCCTTGACCATATTTTCTGTACCGTTTATATTTGATTCTAAAAGCGTCCTTTTATTTTTAATTGAATGCGCAAGCATTGCAGCAATATGAAATACAGAATCAAATGGCCCATATCGTTTGAAAACAGACCTAACGATATCATAATATCTGATATCACAATTCAAATTAGTGAGACGAGGATGGGATTTAAGAGGAGGACAAATATCTAAATTAACGCATTTATTTCCACCCGCCAGGATCCGATCAACCAAGATAGAACCAAAATAACCGGATCCCCCAGATACTAGATAATTTTTCATTTAATATGCACCATGTTTTTAAATAAAATAGAAAAAGCGTCTATAGATCTAAAAATTGACGATTTATATAATATTTTTGTGTTCCTGGATAAAAAAAGGATAGAATATTGCTCCAGCTTATTAATATTTGTTCCCTTTTCTTCCACCTCGGTTAAATTTTATTAAAAATTTAATTAAAATTCAAGTATCTTTTGACTCTTTCGTAAAAAGCGTGGTGAATCTTAAATAGAAATGCGGTAGGAACTCCTTGGAAATAAAGGAGAAAAGAAAGCAGTTAGCCTACCCCAAATGACCCTCCAAAATTTTATGCTAATTTTCTTAGACTTGCAAGGTTTCAAAGTGAGGCAAGTAGAGGTAAGGGAAGAAAAGAAAACGCTGAGAGTGGAGAGGCGAAGAAAGACTGGTATACGTCCCTGGTGTGGGAGAAGGACAAAGCATCTTCATCAGTACGAGAAGAAGCGACAACTTTGGCATCTCTTTTGTCTTACTTAGCCTCATCGCTCTAATCAATTTTTACCACACTTTTTAAGGATAAGCCGTATCTTTTTTGGGTATAGTGTGGTCTCTACTTTAAATGATTTAATTCGAGTTTTTTGGCTAATCTGCAGTAGACACTGAATAATAAGGAGACTAAGTAGGACAAACAGACTAATAATTGTCCCGCAAATAAAACTATCAGGAAGATACCGCAAAATGATTTTATGCTGCCCTGGCGGTATATAAATTCCTTTAAAAAAGAGATTTACGGAAAAGACTGAACTCTCTATTCCGTCTATCCAGGCCTTCCAGCCCTTCTCGTAGTTTCCGGGGAAAATAGCCAGGCCTGGTGTGGCTAATCTAACTGTGTATTCGCCGTATCCGGGTTTATCTTCAATGATCTCGATTGAGGGTGGCGCCGATGGTTTTATCTCTGACGAAGCTAGGTTAGGTGGGTTCAAATTAACTCTTTGAGGTAATCTTATTTTATTATCAATAATGGCTCTTTCTTTGGGATTAAAATTCGAGCCAGCAAATAGAGCTAATTTTTCTTTGTAAGAAATAGCTTGAACAAAGTCAAAAACAACGTAGGGCTTAACCGGATCTGGGGATATTTCTTCAATATAAAGAGGGAATCCCCCTGCCGTTATTTTCTTGGCAGATCCCGGGTTAAAGAACGCTTTATTAACGAGATAATATTGACAGCCAAGGCATTTTAGTACTTTTAGTTTGATTTCCTGCGGTAAACCTTGCACCATCCTGGTCAGCTCTTTTTGCTGGGAGGAATAGGTGCTCATAAAATCGTGATTGAGGATGTAATTAACGCCAAATCCAAGGCCGGAAAATGGAAACGCGCTATGCCAGTAATAAGACATTACTTTTGTTTTTTCAATGCCGCCCAAGCCCAAAGTAAAGGGTAAAGCTTCGTCTCTATATACGGTGGCGGGAAGGTTAATTTCTTTTAAAATAGAGGGCTTTTGGAAAAAAGATTGGGGGACAGTGGGGTTAATATGGCGATTATGAAAGACAGGGTCGGATACACAAAAAATAATAAACGCAGAAATAAAAATATTTTTTGCCTTTTTTAATTCTGAGATAGCAAGAAAAAATGCCGAGGTTATTAATAAGATAATCAAACCAGTCAGAATAGAAGCGGCCAGTTGCTGCTTTAAGGAGATTTTATCAATTACGAATAGTCTATAAAGATATGATAAAAAGGGTATCTTGAATACAAAAAATAAGGCTATAAATGCTATCGCCAAAACTAATGATAATCGGCCAAAATGCTTGTGGAACAAATTTAAAGCTAATTTATCAAGCCCCAACCCCGCTAGCAGGCTCAAGCAAAAAAGGGTGCCAACAAAAAACTTCACAGGATAGCGAACCGAAGAGAAAACCGGTAAATGATTATAGATAAAGAAAAAGGGCGAATATTTTCCGCACGAAATTAGAAAAAAAATAAAGGCCTCTAAGGCTAATACTTTTTCCTGTTTTCTTTTTGGCTGGATAAGGCAAAAAATAACTAAAAGGACGGCGCCAAAGCCCATATAAATGCTATAGTACAGAGGATACCATCTGTTAAAAAGATGGCCTCCCCAGAAGTCGTTGTGTCCTGGTTGGCGGTCATCGCCAAGAATCCCGGGGAAGACTAAATTTAGAAGCTGGATCAATTCCAGAGGCCATATCTCTGATTCAGAAGCTCGATTTGTCTGGCTGAGTAACTCGAAAGAAGGCAGAAGCTGAATGGCTGAGAGGAGGCACGCCAGAGAGAAGGCAAGGATTAGTTTAAAAAAGCGTTTTTTGAAATAATGCGGCTCAAAAAAACTTTGACCCAAAGCTAAAAGACCTGTAATGATGATGAATTCTGGCGCACCTGAAAGAATGAGCATAACCCAGACTAAAATATTCAGGAGAAATTTAAAAGATTTTATAGGCGGGTTCAGATGATGTAAGAAAAGGACCCACATCATCCAGGCCAGAGCGGCGATATGGTTATAAAATTCCAAGGAGGAAAGATAAATGCCGCTGAAAAAAAAGATGCAAGAACATAGGAAAGAAGCCTTCTTCGTTAAGCCATAAGACCTGCCCAGGAGATACAGGCCCAGCCATCCAATTAAAGGATGGATAAAATAATGAATCTTAAAGGCCAAAAAAAATGGCAGGAAAAGATAAAGCAAGGTGGTGGGATAAAAAACAGCCATTTTGGGATTGGCTAAAAAGGGTTGACCATTGCCATGGCCGTTAGTCTAGAGGGCGAAATTTCCCTGCTTAAGAAGCTCGGCCGTGTGCATTCTAATTGGGATTTCTAAGAGTGTAGTATCTCGCTCATAAATTGTGTTTGCCTTAAAGAAGAAACTGCCAAAGAGTGAACAAAAAAGCGAAAGAAAAATTAAAAAAAGGAAGATATCTTTTCTATCAAACTTGCTGATGTACAAAAATGTTCGCAATTTGCTCTAGAGGGACGAGCCATCGTAAACTCTCCTTTTAAAACTGAAACCTTTAAGAAAGGAGGTTTTCCTTTACGATGGCCCAAAGAGATTATAAGGCATTTTTGGAAAAATGGCCAACGAGATTTTTACTGGAGGATGACCCGATAAAGGCGATGTTAGAGTGGCTGTTGGCGGAGCTGATGAAGGTGGAGGCGGAGGCGAAGGTAGGGGCGCTTAAGGCGAAGCACAGCCGGGAGAGGAAGACCTATTTTTCAGGCTACCGGGTGAGGAGGCTTCATAGTCGGATGGGGACTGTGTATTTGGTGATACCGAAATTACGCAAAGGAGGTTATGTACCGTTTTTTCTCGTGACGAGGAAACGCTCGGAGACGGCATTGATAAGTCTGGTTCGGGAAGCTTTCATCAACGTAGTCTCGACGCGGAAGATAGAGAAAATATCCCGGCTTATCATTTAGGAGCATGAGAGGCAGTATCTATAGGCCATGTGCTGTCTGGAGAAAAAACTTGAGGACTCGCTTCGGTTTTATAATTTCCTGGAGATAGATAAACGCCGGCTCTCATGAACAAATGTGCTGGAAAGGACGAATCGCGAGATAAGGAGGCGGAGCCGAGTGGTGGGAGTTTTTCCTTCGGTTGAATCTTATCTTCGTCTGGTTACTTGCTATCTCACCGAATACATGGATGACTGGGCCAACGATTATGCTTACATCAAAGCTGATAAGCTGGGTTCGATATTAGAGCCAGAACAAATTCAAGCAGCTAATTAGGAGCTAAAAATAAAGAGCTTACTATGGCCAATTTGCAAACAAAATTTGACACGAGCGAAATGAACAAAAGATATATTCAGAATAAAGGCCATATCATTGTTTATCTGAAAAGGAGCGGAGGCCGGCAAAAAAAAGTTTTATTTTGGGTGGCGTTTAGTGCTTATTATTTTTGATGCGAGATTCTTCATAATCTTTTAAAATAAGCCCTAAAAAAAGATAATTCTGAAGGAAGGAGGTATCATGAGGCGAAAAAGTTATGGGTTTATTGGCAGGCTCTTTTTAGGCTTATTTTGTCTTTTATTTATTTGCCTAATTTTTGTTGGGCAGGCCGGCCCACTCTTCTCGGCCCAGAAGCCAACCGCTCCGGCACCAAAATCACCTACCCCAACTAAGCCTTCTCCTTTCGATTATACCCTTATTCTCAACCAGCTTAAGGCGAGAAACATTGGTCCGGCCAACATGGGCGGCCGCGTCGTTGACTTAGCTGTCCCTGAAAATAATCCTTCAGTTATTTATGCGGCTGTCGGCCC
>Ga0209102_1001528_pt1 | contig 11921 bp, 7 predicted proteins | sample ConPoolayeHmetaG_FD_185483 | JGI IMG/M metagenome (GOLD analysis project Ga0209102, IMG submission 185483) | Hot spring microbial mat communities from California, USA to study Microbial Dark Matter (Phase II) - Cone Pool mat layer H metaG... ... | reverse complement strand
GGCTATGGATCTCATGCCATAACTCACCATTAACCATACCCTCACCTCCCGAATCAATGGTCGGGAGTATTATCTCTTTTTCTTGTTCCATAAAGGACCCTCCTTTAACGAAGGGGGGTAAAATTTTAATGACCATAAAGGGTTATTATTCCATGACCATTCACAACCTGCACTCATTCGCTACACGTGACGTGCTTGCTACCTCCCGTTTCGCTCGTAGGTCGCTCAAACTCAATATGCACCGCCCAACATGCCTTCCTCATCCTAAATCAGAGTCGCCATCTGACCCCTTCCGCCAGCGCATTAATCCATGCTCCCACCTGATGGGCGGCATCTAGTGCGCTCGAGCGATGGGCGGGGGAGTACAACGGTTCGTGTCGGCCTGGGGAGAGTCAACATCGCAGCCCTGTAACTCGAGAGCTCGGACGCAATGGCCATCAATTTCAAATGGGGAAGTTTGGGATGGTGGTCTTTGCCGTTCCCGCACTACATCACCCTGAATTCCGTCCGTGTATGGTAGCCATAGGTAGTGATACTGTCTAGGCGAACGCAGGTCACTTCCATGTCATAGACCTTCATGATCGTCTACTACAGATCGTCCTCAAAGGCTTGCTAGGCGGTCAACTGGCTCAGGCGGCGCAGCGCAATCACCAGCCGATCATCATTGAATTTAGTGAGACGAATGGGTTGTCCCAGTAGCCATTCCATATTCTGGCCATGTTGCCAAGCCCACTCTTCTATACTGGACTTGCGATGGTTGCCTTCCTGGAGCATATTGGCCCGCCAGACTGGTTGCCATCCAGTCGTTACTTAGCCCATGGTGGTTGCCGTAGTTGCCCAAGTGACGGTTCAAAACTTCAGGAATGCACAATTTCTGCGGCAGCCAGATCAGCAGGAGGATTTCATCCACCCGTTCATGGGTTTAGGTGAATTTATCGACCATACAGTCGAGTATACGACAAATTCGTTTTTTGGCTTTTCATTTTTCATGAAAGGATAAATATGTATAGCAGAACGAATTATTTAATCAGATTTGACGATATCTGTCCCACTATGAATTGGAAAATTTGGGAACGTGTAGAGTCATTGCTGTTTAAATTTCAAATAAAACCTATTATCGCGGTTGTGCCGGACAATCAAGACCCAGGACTGATTATCGATCCGCCAAGAGATGATTTTTGGGACCTTATTCGTTACTACCAGAGTTTAGGATGGTCTATAGGTCTACATGGTAATCATCATCGCTGGAATGTACAATGGATTGGCTTGGTTATTAATAGGTGTAGTGAATTCGCAGGGCTTCCATGTGATTTGCAACTCAAATATCTTGAATCTGCTGTAAAAATTTTTGCTAGTCATGGCATTGTCCCAGATTTATGGATAGCTCCCAAGAATTCTTTTGATGAGACAACAGTTCACTTGCTCTCTAAAGTTGGGATAAAGGTGATTAGCTACGGATATTATTTCAGACCAGTAAAGCGGCTGGGAGTAATCTGGATACCTCAACAGATGTTCAGATTTAGCAATCGGCCTTTCGGACTTTGGACAATATGCTATCATCACAATGAATTTACTGAATTGGACATAGCACGTTTTGCGACCGATATCGAGCGATACCGCAACCGCATAATGGGGCTACGAGAAGCCTTAGAAAAATATATCCCGATAGATGAAATTTGGGTAGACCGCTTATTTAGTTGGTGCTATATTAATTCCGATCGATTCAAGCGCCATTTATTTAGGTCGGTAAAAAATAAATTAAAAAATTGTGGCAATAGCTCGTTGAGAATCGCTATTTTCTTGCCATTTCTTCGTCAAGGCGGAGTAGAGAGAATTATGTTGAATCTCGCGCAAGGGATTGTTGATCGAGGAATCGAAGTAGATTTTGTTTTAGCATCACGATTCGAAGGTCCTTATAATGACCAGGTCCGGGTAAAAGTTCGGCGCGTCGAATTAGGAGCGTCAACACCATACTTAGCCCTCCCTCGCCTGATAAGATACCTAAAAATAAGACGTCCTCATATAATTTTTGCTGCATTAACTCCTGCTAATATATTAGCAATTTTGGCGAAGTATCTCTCGCGCGTAGAAACTAAGGTCATCATCAGTGTTCATATTGCCATAGATATAAGCATAACCACTACACCCTTAAAAGCAATGGTGCGCCCATTTGCATATCGAACTTTTTACCAATGGGCTGATGGAATAGTAGCAGTTTCTAAAGGTATAGCTCAGGCATTGATAACTTTAGGGCTACCGAATTCAAAGATTCACATCATTTATAACCCTATTGTAACGCCAGATCTCTATGAGAAGGCAAAAGAAGATGTGACAAATCCGTGGTTCGCCCCCAGGCAGCCACCCGTGGTGCTTGGGGCTGGACGATTATGCAAACAAAAGGGTTTTTGCGCTCTAATTCGCGCCTTTGCTCTAGTGCGCAAGGAGCGCCAGGCCCGGCTTGTGATTCTGGGTGAAGGAGAAGAACGACCCAAACTGGAGAAACTGATACGAGAATTGGGGCTTGAGGAGGATGTGGCTCTTCTAGGATTTGTGGAAAATCCCTATGCCTATATGAAGCGTGCCTCTATTTTCGTCCTTTCTTCTGCTTATGAAGGTTTTGGAAATGTTGTAGCCGAGGCTTTGGCTGTTGGCACCCCGGTGGTCTCTACTGATTGCCCCCATGGGCCGGCAGAGATTCTTGAAGAAGGCAAATGGGGTATACTGGTGCCGGTGGGCGATGTTCAGGCTCTTGCCCAGGCTATTATTGAAGCATTAGATAAATCGTGGGATAGAGATGCTTTGCGCCGACGGGCGCAAGCCTTTAGTTTAGATACAATTGTTTCCCAGTATTTGAAGATGATGGGAATTGACACTTAAAGGAAAGGTAGGCGGTCAGATGAAAACTGCTCCTCTCGTGACAGTTATTATCCCTACCTATAATCGCGCTCACTTATTGAACCGGGCTATTCGTAGTGTCTTGAGTCAGACCTTTCAAGATTGGGAGTTAATAGTTGTAGATGATGGTTCAACAGATAATACAGAAGAAATAGTTAAAGGTTTCTCAGATTCACGACTCCATTACATACGGCATAAAGTTAATTGTGGAGCACCAGCTGCGCGTAATACGGGAATTAAAATGGCACAGGGAGACTATATTGCCTTCCTTGATTCGGATGATGAATGGTTGCCGGAAAAGTTGGAGAAACAATTGAAAATTTTTGAGAATTCGGAAGATGAGGTTGGTGTTGTATATACGGGAGCTGTTTTCATAGATGAGGAAACTGGCAAAGTGCGGATTAAAAAGCCGTGGGCTAAAGGAAAGATTTTTCTAGAGGAATTAGCTTTTAATCCTGTGGGTAGTACTTCTCGAGTCATGGTCAAACGCGAATGCTTTGATAAATGCGGGGGATTTGATGAAGAGATGGAGAGTAATGAAGACTGGGAAATATGGATTAGATTAGCAGAACACTACAATTTTAATTACGTAGAAGAGCCATTGGTTAGGTATTTTGAACATAAGGATTCTCTATCCGCACAGCCTGACCGATTAGTAGCTGGTTATAAGAAACTCTGGGCTAAATATGGTATAGAAAGGCAAAAGCGGTGGATTAGGACATTACATTATTTTAGGTTGGGACACAGACTTTGTTATTATGGAGCAATGCGGGTTGGGAGGGAATACTTGTTAAAAGCGATATTGACGCAACCTTGGCAAATTAAATATAGTATTGCCTACCTGCTTTCATTATTAGGACAAAAGTTTTATAGGGAGATAGCGTTCACTATAGCAAAGTATACACAATGAGCCTAAAAAATGAGTGTATTTCATAATTTATATCACGATTTGGTTTTATCCAATATACGAAGATTGCAAATGAAAGTTTATAGAAATAGATCAAAATCAGACGGGCTAACCTTCCGGATAGCCCTCTTAAGTCCTTTTGCGAGAAATAGCCCGCCGCATCTTTCGGCTTGTAAGATGGTAATCACATCGGGGTGTAGAGTATGACTTTGCTTTCCCTAATATTCATGGCAAACTATTGCGCATCCTTGATATGGTTGGATAAGATTCTTTGCTGCATTTCATCTTCCCTAAGGCAGGGTATAGAGCAACATTTTAAGATTTCCAATCTACCCTGATCGCCAAGCCAACATTACGGTTATTCAAGGAGAATTTTTTGATAATAAACTACTTTCTTGCAGCTTCGATGCAATTTTAATAGTTTTGTCAATTGAGAATTTTGGTACCGTAGAATACGGACTAACTGGAAATCCTGATGCCAATTTTGAATTTATGCGGGATTTATATCGAATCATAGCGGATGGAGGTAGAGCAATATTTACTTTCCCGTTCAGCGAGAAAATCCTCTTAAGGAAGACTCAGACTCAAAGGGATGATATATTGAAGAACATCTGCAAAGGTTATTTGAGGGTTGCTTCGTTCTGAATACGGAATTCTTGATTCCAGAAAAGTGTTTATTTGGCAGATGTGTCAGATAGAAACCCTCAATTTCACGTAAAATAGCCCATTTGTATAAACTTATCGATTAACCGGGCTTGTCATGCTTTGTACTTTCTGATCGTTCTTTAGCATGGTCGTCAGCATGAAGCAACTTTTGCAATTCTATGCTATATTCTTAGAGTATGATCTACAGAACAATTGCCAATTTAATTTTTCTTTTATCCCTTTTCCCTTATGTAAGCCCATTTGATACTCCATTTGATACGCAACCTTGGGCACTTTTTGCTGCTACTATCTTTGTGGTGGCTTTAGTGATTAAAAGAGAGATTTCGTTCCCACGTCCCTTGTTTTTATTAATGGTTACAACGATCTATGCGGGAGTAATCTATTTGTTCTATTTAGCGGTCAGAGAGAGTGATCCCCTTGGAGGTCTTCGTTCTCTTGCTGGGTATGCATCTCTCTTTATGCTTACTTTTTCTGCTTATAAGACCTTTCCTTATGTTAAAGCAAAGCTATATATTACGGCAGTAATAATCTGGTTTTTTGCAGGAATAATACAGTTACTTTACGGACATTGGGCTTTAGAGCCAATTATTCCCCGGCTCGCAACAGGAGGATATCGTGGTCTTACATCTCTAGCGCCAGAGCCAGCTTATTATGCTATGGAGTGTTGTGCTTTACTAGTTCTCAATGAAATATTCTATAAAGAAAAAAGATATAGGGATTGGGTTTATCTGGTAATTTTCCTTGTATTGGTGTTTCAGATAGTGCTTTCGTTTTCGGGAGTTGGATTATTCGTTTTATCGTTATTCTTAATTATTAAAAGTTCATTAATTTTTTTTATGGGAGAAACTAAGAAACAAAAAAAAATGAGTCTTTTCGTCATCAGCCTCCTCGTAATTTCTATATATTTATTCGCTGTGTACCCCATATTGCGGGAGAGCCGAGCAGGATACATACTTAGTGAATTGTTGATAGACCCGAAACGCTTATTACAAATAGACCTCAGCATATCGACCAGACTTTCAAATGTTACACTTGCACTTTATGGAGGTTTGATAGAGTCTCATGGATTGGGCTTCGGATTAGCAAGAACGGGGCAGGAAAATATACCCGCATGGTTAGCCTCTAGGCTAGGAATAGAGCGTGCTTGGGGTGGCAGAACCATGGGCGGGTTGTTATCTGCAATTTATGAATTGGGCATAATTGGAGTAGCAATGGTTATATCCGTATGGTGGATTATATCTCTTAGCATCCTCCGTAATTCTCGAATGAGAGCAGCGCTTTTAATAAGCACCTTGGTTTTTATATTACCAAGGCACATCTTTGATCCTATAGCGTTCCCATTATTTGGATACTTACTCGGCGTACATTTATTTTATGCCTATGCTGCTCCATGCCGTTTCAGAACTATTAACTACAGCCAGGTAAGTAAAGTTTTAAAAAAAGATTAATTAATAAAGGTTCTTCCGACTTTCGTGTGGGTAATTTCGCAATCGAAATATAAGGCAATGAGAATAAGAGCTAGCTCAAAGAGCTTCCGATTAGTACCTATCTCATTTAATATCATTAAGCTACAATTTATAAGCACTAATTCATGTGCCTCAAATTCTAAAAAGCCGGGGGGATTTATTAGCTCTCATTGAGAACTTATGCATGCCTTTGGTCCATAGAAAACCAGGAAGAACCAATTATTTTTTTATGCTGAATTTGACGGCTATTCTGGGGCCTTTTTGCCCTCATCCCTCCCTATTCAGTTCTTATCCCTCCGTATTTAGTTATTTTTTGATTATATGTTGATGTCGCCAATTGATATTTCTTTATCTTTTATTTTTTGTTTATCCATTTTAAATTTTTTCTTTTAGCTCTTAAGACTTTTTTTTGTGGCTATAAATCCGGGCCAGTTCATCGTTGCGGCGAATGATTGGAAAAATATCCATAAGATGCACAAATAAGATGCACAACATATAGATTCGACTGGCCTTTAAGGATTTTTCTTCAGGTTCTGTATAGGCTGTCGGAGATTGATAATTCCTTAGGTTTATCCATTAAAATCCTGGAAGAGCCTTAATAAAAAGGAGGGTTTATTATGTGGTCAGGTAAAAAAGTATTAGTAACTGGAGGCGCCAGCTTCATAGGAAGTCATTTAGTAGATGCGCTTCTACAAAAAGGGGCCATTGTTAGAGTCGCTGATAACTTTTCCAGCGGTAAACTTGCCAATCTCGAATACGACCTTAAAGAAATTAAGCCGGGTGTATGGATGTCAGATAATCTTATGGTCTATAGAGGAGACCTTAAGGACATAGCCTTTACCAGGGAAATGGTGAAGAGTATCGAGGTAGTTTTTCATCTCGCTGCTTCACATGGTGGCAGGGGTTATATTGAGACTCATCCAGCCGAGTGCTGTACTAACATGATCTTGGATCAACTGGTACTTGAGCAGGCTTATAAAGCAGGTGTAGAGAGATTTTGCTACGCGAGTTCGGCATGCGTTTATCCGCGCTATCTACAAGAAGAAAAAGGGTCTTCTTATTTATTGAAAGAAGAAGATGCTGACCCTTTTGTTAGGGACAAAGCGTTTGCAGATCTGGAGTATGGTTGGGCTAAACTTATGGGAGAGATGGCTCTTAGAGCCTACCGTAAACAATACGGAATGAAGACATCTGCCGTAAGAATTTTCACCGCTTATGGTCCCCGAGAAAATGAGACCCATGCAATCATCGCATTGATTGCTAAAGCATTTATCCAAATGGAACCCTATGAAATCTGGGGTACAGGCGAACAGGATAGGAATTTCACCTATGTTGAGGATATAGTGGATGCTCTTTTGCGTGCAGCAGAAATAATAGAAGATGGCTCGGCTGTCAATGCAGGCAGGGACGATAGAATCACCATTAATCAAGCCGCCGAGCTTATATTCAACATCATAGGATGGCGGCCAAAGCAGATCTACCATGACATTTCAAAGCCTGAAGGGGTTAGTTCAAGGGCTGCTGATTTGACTAAAGCAAGAACATTTCTTGGATGGGAGCCAAAAATATCTTATGAAGAAGGTTTCAGTCGGACAATAGAATGGTATTATGCAACAAAAAATAAGGACCAAATTAAAAACAAGCTCAGAAAGTTGATGTGGGAGAGGTAGAATGAAACTTTTAGCAATTAATCAGTATTACCCTCCTGATATTGCCTCAACGGGCCTTTACATGGCTGAGATCTGCGCCAACTTAGCGCAGCGAGGTTTTTGTGTTCATGTCGTCACGGGCCAGCCAAGCTATACCTCTTCTTCTCCAAAGGCACTACCATTTGAAGTCCTTAATGGAGTGCATGTTCATCGAGTTTCTTTGGGAAATGCTTGTGGTAGAGAGCGAATGAGAGTACGTGTTGAAGGATACCTTCGATTCCTTGTGGGAGCCTGGCTAAAGGCTAAATACTTAGCAAAAAAAAGACATTTTGATGCTGTAATAACCTTCCATAATCCACCGTTCATAGGGCTCATTGGGGCTTATTTGGCAAGCCGATTCGGGATGCGGTTCGTTTTTGTTTGGTATGATATCTACCCTGATGCGCTCATCGTTGCAGGCTGGCGCTTACCGCAAGTTATTGTGAAAGTATGGGAACTATTGAATCAATGGATATTGTCAAAGGCTGATAGGGTTATTGTTCTTGGAGATCGAGTGAAACTGAATCTTGTCGAAAGAAAAAAAGTTCCTTCAAAAAAAATAAGAGTTATTCCTATCTGGGCGTATCCAGAACTTGCTCCACAGCCAAAGGATTATCACATTCGTAAAGAGCTCGGCATTAATAATAATGATCTAATGCTGCTTTATTCGGGCAATATGGGAATTATGCATCCTCTCGATCCAATCCTAGACGCTGCTGTTTCGCTCAGAAATTTGCCAATTCGTTTTGTTTTCGTGGGCGATGGTATTCAACGAAAGCATTTGATTTCTAGAGTAGAAAGCGAGAATTTAAAAAATGTGCTTTTTCTTCCATTTCAGCCGCAACAGCGTTTTGTACAATTAGTGGCATCGTCAGATGCGTGCTTTGTCAGCTTTAAGCCTGGAATGGAAAATGTAACTGTGCCATCACGAGCTTTTACTTTCATATCAGCGGGTCGCCCTTTAATTACAATAATGTCGCATGAGGCTGATGTTGCCCGTCTAATTATTGAAAAAGGATGTGGTTGGAATGTTACCACGGGCCATGAATTAAGAGAGCTGATTATCTCGTTTTTGAGCAATCCTGTTGAATTGCAGCGACGCGGTCAGATCGCGCGAGAAGTCTACGATAAATATTTTAATCGAGAGGTTATAATAGAAAAATATGCAAGAGTTATAGTTGGCGATGAATAGCAGGAAAGATTGCTGAGTAGATTTTTCATCTAGATAAAAGCTAAAAGATAATATTAAAGAAAACGAAATTAAGCGATCAGGTATATTGCATAAAAATTTGTAACACAAAAAAATTTGATTAAAATTGAAATTTTTTAGTTTATTTAATGAATACTAATCTTCGTTTTCCTTTTGTCTTTTCAGAAAGGAGGAATCTACTCGTTTTAATAGATTTAATTGCCATTAATGCAGCGCTATTCTTGTTCCTTTTCCCCCCTGAATTTTTTGGTATAAAAAAGCTTTTGCGAAGTCAATATATTCTGAGCTGGGAAATCGTTTATCGCCATTTATATTGGTTTTTATTGCTGAGCATTTTATGGCTTATTTTTGCTTATGCTTTAAATGCTTATGACCAGCGTGTTTTGAGTCGCCTCAGCCAGTCTTTACTGGCTTCAATCAAAGCTGGTGCTCTGTGTGTTGTGGTTTATATTTTGATTCCATTTATTTCGCCATCATTGCCATCATCGCGCATATCTTTATTTTCCTTTTTTATTTTTGCTCTTGTTTTTCTTGTAGCTGTACGGTGGCTTTATTCTATTTTCGTTGGCCAAAAAATTTTTAATCGCCGGGCTTTAATTGTCGGAACGGGTTGGGCAGCAAAGGAGATATATGATGCGATTGAAAAAGAGGGCGGCGGGGCTTATGAGGTTGTGGGCTTTGTTGTTAGAAATCAGATAGGTGAGATAAATCAAAATTGTGGTGATCTCGGCCTTAAGTCAACGTCAAATAAGCTATTTTTGCTTAAAGATTTGAATGAGTTGCCAGCTTTAATTCATAAAAATAAAATCGATACGCTCATTCTAGCCGCACGAGGAGAAATCAATGGTGAAACTTTGCAAACAATGGTTGATTGTCTTGAATGGGGAGTTGAAGTAATTCCCATGCCCATTCTTTACGAGCAATTAACGGGCCGCGTTCCAGTCGAACATATTGATAATAGCTGGTATGTAGCTTTACCCATCAACCATCCTGGAACAAAATTATCGTGGAATTTGGCCAAAAGATTTGTCGATATTATTTTAGCCTCAACAGGTCTTATTTTTCTTGCTTTGGCCACTCCATTTATTGCTGCCGCAATTTATTTAGATTCTCCAGGACCGATATTTTATCGGCAGGCCAGAGTGGGGAAGGGCGGTCGTATTTTTTATGTTTATAAGTTCAGGTCGATGATTCCAAATGCTGAGAAAGACCGGCCGGTTTGGGCCAAGAAGAACGATGAGAGGGTTACCAGAGTGGGCAAAATATTAAGGAAGACTCATATCGATGAATTCCCCCAATTCATTAATATTTTGAAGGGTGAAATGAGCGTTGTCGGCCCGAGGCCTGAGAGGCCTGAATTTGTCGAAGAGCTAGCGCACGAAATTCCATTTTATCGGCTTCGTCATGCAGTTAAACCAGGCATGGCTGGCTGGGGCTTGGTGAGACAGGGCTACGGCGCCTCAAAAGAAGATGCCCTGGTTAAACTTCAATATGACCTTTATTATATAAAACATCAGTCCCCCTGGCTTGATACTATTATTTTGCTGAAAACTATTTTTAATACAATAACATTCCGTGGCCGCGCCTGAAAATGGTGACACAAACATTTTTTAGATTTATCGTTTTAAGATAGTCAGGATATCTTCATTTTTAAATTTAATTTTGCTTTTCTTAAGCTTAAACTTAAGAGGAAAGAGTTATTGAATTGCTCGTTCATGTGTGGCCAAATTAAAAATACTTCAGGTAACCTGTGTTAAAGCGTTTAGAAAGTCATGTGTGTCCCCGATGCGGGAATCAATTGAGGCGCACCCACCGGCTGCTTCATCAGAAAGTCATATCTATGATTATCCCGCTGGCACGTTACCGCTGTCCAGGCTGCCACTATACTGTTCTGGCCATTTCTTCGCACCCCCGCCGCGATAATCCTCTGCTTTCCCAACCCGCCAATACCTTCTTTTATCTTCTAATCCTTCTTATTTTGCTTATTCTAATTGTTATCGTCTGTTAGCCCGAAATGGGGACACAAACATTTTTTACAAACATTTTCGGAAAATTTATCTAAATTCTTTCAAGGAGGGATAATTTGACTCATTTTGATCGGGCAATGGGGTGGCTTCCCGATTATCCTGATTTTCGCGATTATACCGAGCGAACCCCGCGCATCCATGAAATCATGAGGCCTCGGCGCCTTCGCCGGCGGCCAAAGGGAGAGGCCTTTGCTGCGGTGAAGGCCGAGGCCCTGCCGCCGAGTGTCGACCTCAGGGAATGGTGCTCGCCCGTTGAGGACCAGCGCAATTTAGGTTCTTGTACCGCTCATGCCGGGGTGGGGGTGATTGAATATTATGAGCGCAAATGCTTTGGCCGCCATATTGATGCTTCCAGGCTATTTCTTTATAAAGTGACCCGCAATTTGATGAAAGCTAAGGGCGATACAGGGGCTTATCTTCGCACCACCATGGGCGCCATGGTTTTGTTTGGCGTGCCACCCGAAAGCTACTGGCCTTATAGTGATGACCCTAATAAGTTTGATGTTGAGCCACCGGCTTTTTGCTATGCCTTTGCCCAGAACTTCCAGGCGATTCTCTATTTTCGCCATGACCCGCCGGGGACAAGATTTGAGGAGGTGCTGAGCCAGGTGAAGGAGTATCTGGCGGCAGGCCATCCGGCCATGTTTGGGTTTACGGTTTATGATTCCATCGAGCAGGCAGAGAAGGATGGCCGTATTCCCTTTCCCAGCATGAGGGAAAGGATTCTCGGAGGGCATGCTGTTGTCGCTGTGGGCTATGATGATGGCATGAAAATAAAGAATCGCTATGATCGCCGCGAGACAACCGGAGCTTTGCTCATTCGCAATTCCTGGGGAAAGGGATGGGGCGAGGGAGGCTATGGCTACCTTCCCTATGAATACGTGCTGGCTGGCCTGGCCGAGGATTTCTGGTCGATCCTGAAAAAGGAGTGGGTGGATACCGGCGTCTTCGGCGAATAAATTATAAATTTGATTGTTAATTTTGATAACATTTAAGAGGTAATACTTAAAAACCGATAAAGATATTTTTAAAAAATTCTTAATAGTGTAAAAAAGTAAAATG
>Ga0209102_1001526_pt1 | contig 11928 bp, 11 predicted proteins | sample ConPoolayeHmetaG_FD_185483 | JGI IMG/M metagenome (GOLD analysis project Ga0209102, IMG submission 185483) | Hot spring microbial mat communities from California, USA to study Microbial Dark Matter (Phase II) - Cone Pool mat layer H metaG... ... | reverse complement strand
ATATAGTAGTAGTCTACAACATCATAAGACAGTTTCCTTGATTTGTCAAACAGAGACAGCATGCGTCAACTCCCACAAACAATGGTTATATTTTCTTCCCTCACTCCCAGACTTCCTCTTCGTCGAGGTCTTCATCCAGCCCCGGTTCACCGCCCTCTTCCTCCATATCCTCCATATAGTTCATAGGGCCTTCATGATTGGAGGACTCCTTGCGAACTAGGAATGGGCGAGAAAAGACCCTCCTTATTTCAGCGCCGCATTCCGGACATCTGGTAAGAGGCGCATCGTTTATGCCCTGCCTGACCTCAAACTTTCCCTTACAGAGCTTGCAGTGAGCACCGTTCTTTGCTTTATATTCGTAGATTGGCATTGCACTCACCTCCTTTCCTGAGCAAGCCCAATAAATTGGGCAACTACAGCCTCTCCCGTCATGGGGGAGGAGATCTGGACTCTGTTTCATAACTCCCCTGACCCCTCTTATCTTAATAGGGGGATTTTTCGCTTCCGTTATTTACCGCAGCAATGCTTGTATTTCTTGCCCGAGCCACACGGGCAGGGGTCATTACGCCCAACCTTCCTGCCTGCAGGCACAGCCTCCTTCTTTCTCTGTGGAGCCTCCTTGGCAATGCTAACATGGTAGATACTGCGGACAACGTCATGCTGTATGCCAGCTAGGAGCGCTTCAAAAGAGGCATGCCCTTCTCTCTTATATACTACCAGAGGCTGCTCCTGACCGACAGCCCGCAGACCTATCCCCTGACGCAGATGCTCCATCTCAGTGAGATGCTCCATCCATAACCGGTCAATAACCCGCAACATCACCAGCCTCTCAGCCATGCGCATATTCTCAGGACCAAGCTCCTGCTCCCGTTGCTCATAGAGCTCGACAGCATAATCAATCAACTTTTCCGCCACCTGCTGCGCACCGAGCTCAGAAAGACCGTCGCTGCGAAACTGCGGCGGTAACGGGAAGATAGTGGATATGTCCTCAAGCAGGCCGGACAGGTTAGCCCGCCTCTCTTCCAGCACGGAACTGGTACTGTCAAAATGCCTGGCCACCAGGCCCTGGATTTCATCCTTGACCATAGATAGTATATTTGCCTTGAGGTCGGCACCGCTGAGGATTTTCTTTCTTTCGGCATAAATCACTTCCCGCTGCTTGTTGATGACATCGTCGTATTCCACAAGGTGCTTGCGGATGGTGAAATGGTAGCCTTCGGTCTGAACTTGAGCATTGGTGATAGCCCTGGTCACAAGGGGATGCTCGATGGGGGTATTTTCATCCATGCCGGCCCACTGCATCAGCCCCTTCACCCGGTCGCCCCCAAAGCGCACGACGACTTCATCCTCAAGTGAAGCGTAGAAACGAGAACTGCCCGGATCCCCCTGCCTGCCCGCTCTCCCCCGAAGCTGATTGTCAATACGCCGAGCCTCGTGGTGTTCAGTGCCGATAATGTGGAGCCCGCCCAACTCGACCACCTTGTTATGCTCTTCTTGCCACTCCTTGGGGTCGCGTCCCTCAGGATTGCCACCCAATATAATGTCCACACCTCGCCCAGCCATATTGGTGGCGACGGTTACCGCTCCCAGACGTCCCGCCTGTGCGATTATGCCGGCCTCCTTCTCATGATGTTTAGCGTTCAAGACCTGGTGAGGTATTCCATTTCTCGTCAGGAGTCCCGATAGATACTCCGACTTTTCGATGGAGGTTGTGCCGATAAGGACGGGCCTTTTCTTTTCATATAGTTCCTTGACTTCCCTCACTACGGCGGCAAACTTGGCTTTTTCGTCTTTGTAGATCCGGTCAGGATATTCAGTGCGAATGAGCGGCTTATTGGTTGGTATCACTACCACATCCAGCTTATAGATCTTGTAAAACTCCTCAGCTTCCGTAGCGGCTGTGCCGGTCATGCCAGCCAGTTTCTTATACATTCGAAAGTAGTTCTGAAAGGTGATGGTAGCCAGGGTAACCGACTCTCGTTGAATCTTGACCTTTTCCTTAGCTTCGATGGCTTGATGTAACCCCTCCGAATACCTTCTGCCAAACATCAACCTGCCCGTAAACTCATCCACGATGATGACCTGCCCATCTTTGACCACATAATCCTTGTCCCTCTTAAACAAGGCGTGAGCTTTGAGGGCGCTGTCCAGGTATTGTGTGAGGAAGTAGTTCGAAGGGTCGTAAAGCTCCGGTGCTTTGAGCAATCCCTCCCTCTTCAGCATCTTCTCCACCTTATCCATACCAGTCTCAGTAAGGGTGACCGTACGGGTGCGCTCGTCAACGGCATAATCCTGGTCTTTGTTCAGGCGAGAAACCAACTGGGCAAAGGTGTAATACTTTTTGGTCGCTTCCTCAGCGGCACCGCTGATAATGAGCGGAGTGCGAGCTTCGTCAATGAGGATGTTGTCCACCTCGTCCACGATGGCATAGTTCAATGAACGCTGGACGCACTGGGACAAATCCCAGACCATGTTGTCTCTGAGATAATCGAAGCCAAACTCGTTGTTGGTGCCGTAAGTTATGTCCGCTTCGTAAGCCTGGCGGCGGGTGACTGGGCGTAAGAAGTTCCACCTCTTGTCTTGCGACTCGTAGCTTGGGTCATAAATATAGGAAGGAGCCGGCTGCCCGGTTGCCTGCTGAGCATTGATGCAAGCGACGCTTATGCCCAGAGCGTGGTAAATAGGACCCATCCAGTGACAATCCCTTTTGGCAAGATAGTCGTTGACCGTGACCAAGTGGCAGCCCTGCCCGGTCAGGGCGTTGAGGTAGAGAGGTAGGGTAGCAACCAAAGTTTTGCCCTCACCAGTCTTCATCTCGGCTATCTTCCCCTGGTGAAGGACAATTCCGCCCATTAGCTGGACATCGAAATGGCGCTGCTTTATGGTTCGCTTGGCTGCCTCTCTAACCGCAGCATAAGCCTCGGGTAAGAGCTCATCCAGAGTCTCGCCCTCGGCTAGCCGCGTTTTAAACTCATCGGTTTTGGCTCGCAGTTCGGCGTCGGACAGCTTCTCGAAGTCCGGCTCCAGCGAGTTTATCCTCTCAACCAGAGGCTGAAGCCGCTTCAGCTCTCTCTCGTTGGAATCAATCAGATTGCTAAGCCACTTCAGCATCGTTCACCAGCGGTGATTCAGATCTCAGGTTAGTGGGCCCCACTTATCCCTGAAACATCGCGCCCACAGACATACCCGTATGGATGCGGTAGGCATCCCCAGCCTCGACATATCTGCACCCTACCGATCACTGTAAAAATATGACCTCAGCTCTTCCTCTGGAACGTATCTCGAGGCTTGTCTGAAAATAGCTCTTAGAGTACCCTTGTCCAATTCCTTATGCAAAGGAATGGTCAATGCTTGCCTCATTCCCTTGGGTACAACCCTTGTCAATTTGACGTGGCTTCCTTTCTGAGAAGCAATTTCGAAACCAAAGCGAGAGAAAATCTTTACAACGTCGTCTCACCTCAGATTCCTAAGATTTGACATAGATTGACTCAAGTTCAAAATTAGCTAGGATGGAGAAATCAGGAAGAATGTCCCATTCGTCGAGATTCTCTCCCTCCAGATGAAGCTCGCTCGCTTCCCTTACGTTCTGGACTGTCTCGTCCAACGTCTTACCCTGCGTAACCACGGGTAAATCGACGCACTCAGCAACGTAGTACTTTCGCCCTTTATAAATCTTGACCTGGATGATTTTCTTCACAAGTCACCCTCCTTATCCCTCAAACATCGCGCCGACAGACATACCCGTATGGATGCGGTGGATAGCTTCGCCGATCAGTGAGGCTATTGGCAAGACGGTAATCTTGTTCAGTTTCTTATCGGCATTGACAGGAATCGTGTCAGCAACGACTACCTCTTTCACCGGACAGGCGGCTATCCTCTGGATAGCCGGCCCCGAGAAAACAGGGTGGGTGCAGCAGGCATAGACCTCCTTGACGCCGCGCTTCAGAAGAGCATCCACCACCCCAATTAAGGAACCAGCAGTGTCAATCTCATCATCAACCGTCAGCGCACGCATTCCCTCGACCTCGCCTATGACGTTAAGTGTCTCCGTGACATCAGCGTTTCCCAGGCGTCTCTTTTCCATAATAGCCAGCGGCACGCCAAGTTTGGCAGCCATGTCACGAGCTACCTTGGAAATACCAATATCAGTAGCCACGACCACCAGATTCTGTAAAGCTTTATCCTTGAAGTACTGAGCCAAGAGCGGACGAGCGGTGAGCTCGTCAACCGGGATGGTAAAGAACCCCTGAATCTGCGGTGCGTGGAGATCCACCGTCAGCAACCTGTTAGCTCCAGCCACGGTGATAAGGTCGGCAACCAGGCGAGCAGTGATGGGAACCCTGGGCTGATCCTTCTTATCAGTGCGGCTATAGCCATAATAGGGGACCACAGCGGTAATACGCCCGGCCGAAGCCCGTCTGAATGCATCCAGCATGATAAGCAACTCAACCAGATTTCTATTCACCGGAGAGCAGATGGGCTGAATAATAAAAACGTCACGCTCCCGGACGTTCTCAAGAATACGCACAAAAATGTTCTCGTTGCTGAACTCAAAGACCTGCATCTGTCCAAGGGGGATGCCCAGGTAGTCGCATACGGATCTAGCCAGAGCTGGGTGAGCGCTGCCACTGAATACTTTTAGCTCGTCTAGCATCACCTTTCGATTATAGCACGAAAGTCGTCGCAGTTTTCTGAACAAGCCAAACACGAAAGGAACATCAGCCAACCAAATTTGCGATAGAACACCCTGAAGCCAAACGCCTGGCACCCTTTGATTAACAGGATTCTCTATCCCTCAGTGCCAGACTTCGCCCCTGTCAACTGAAAGTAGATAATCGTTGCCGCTGTAATGCCAAGCAGATCTCCCAGCAACTCGCTCAGATACGTTCCCACTACTGGTATCCGACCAACCGCCGCTGAAACCGCGCCGAAGACTAAGAAAATGGCCAAGACTTTCCACCAGTTCCCCTTCACCGCTTTCCAGCTTGTTGCTAGCCCAAAACTGTTTTCGGTTACGCAGGCGGGTGCGGAAAGACGCAACCTGACCAAAACGTACAGTGCAACCACGAATACACCTACTGAGCCAGCTGCCAGAGTGACCAGAGAGGAAACAGGTGGCAACACAACCTCGGACAGCTCTCCTCTTGTCAAAAGCGAGCAATAGGTGACCGCCGTTGTCAAGCTGGAAACCATTAACGTGGAAAGTGGCAAGCCGACCAGAGCTGGAACCAGCAGACGCGGGATCTTCCTCAGCCCTCGGTACAGTGCTTCAATCAAGCCGAGTTTGCCTCCATTGCCCAGTTCAGTTACTTTGAGGACCCCCGCAGCCGATGCCCACACGCCTAGAAAGAAGCCTGGCACAAGATAAGCGGCTAACAAAGGAGCGGGCGGGGTTGAAGGAGGCGTAGAAGGAAGCTCTCCTAGACCCAGTGTTGCACGCATGACGAGATACGTCGCGTAGCTTGAGACTATCCTGTTGACTGGAAACAATGCCGGCAAAACAAAAAGCGCTATCAGAGCCGGGTCTCTCCCCACGAATTTGAACGTCTTTTCTACGACATCGGTTATCTTCAGGTCAGCCATCCTCTATACCCTCAGCCGAGGCTTATGCAGTTCAGAATTCTCCGCCAGAACGAGCAACCTGAGGTCAGCTCGGTTTCCTTAGGTCGTCGCCTTTTTATCTCGCAAGCGGCGTCTGATCCAAAGGAGTATCTGAACAGGAAGGTCTCACTCCAGCCCGGGAATGGGGAACTGCTGGCATATCTCCCTCACCTCTTCGCGGACTCGCTGCTGAATACTTTGGTCCTCGGGCTGGGAAAGCACCCTGGCAATGAGAGAGGCAACGTGCTTCATCTCGTCCGGGCCGAGACCCCTCGTTGTTACCGCGGGAGTACCCAGCCTGATACCGCTGGTGACGAAGGGCGGTTTTGGGTCAAAAGGAATCGAATTTCTATTTACCAAGATCCCGACTGCTTCCAATGCCTCCTCAGCCTGCTTACCACTTATCCCCTGATGCGAGAGGTCGACTAGCACAAGATGATTGTCGGTACCCCCAGAAACAATGCGCATACCATATTTCTGGAATTCGGAGGCCAGCACACGAGCATTTTCAAGTACCCGCTTCTGGTAATCAACAAACTCTGGCTGCATAGCCTCAAAGAAACACACAGCCTTGGCGGCGATGATATGCATGAAGGGACCCCCCTGCATGCCAGGAAAAACCGCTGCATCAATCGCTGGAGCCAGCTCCGTTTCACACAGGATGAATCCACCCCTCGGCCCCCGCAACGTTTTTTGCGTGGTGGCAGTGATGACCTGCGCATAAGGCACAGGCGAGGGATGAAGTCCAGCAGCTACTATGCCTGCTATATGAGCCATGTCAACCAGTAGCCTGGCACCTGCTTTATCGGCTATATAACGAAGCCGCTCAAAATCGATGATGCGAGAGTAGCTACTTGCCCCAGCTACTATCAGCTTCGGCTTATGCTCCAGCGCCAGTTTCTCGATTTTATCGTAGTCCAGCATCTCAGTCCTGGCATCAACTCCGTAAGGGACGAACCTGTACCATTTCCCAGAGAAGTTTACTTCTGAGCCGTGGGTGAGATGCCCCCCATGGCTGAGACTCATACCCATAACCGTGTCGCCATGTTCCACCAGAACGGAATAGGCTGCCATGTTGGCCTGGCTGCCGCTATGCGGCTGAACATTGGCGTGCTCGGCATTGAACAGTTTCTTGGCTCTGTCGATAGCCAGATTTTCAATTTCGTCCACATAGGAGCAGCCGCCGTAATAGCGTCGGCTGGGATATCCCTCAGCGTACTTGTCATTAAGCACTGAACTCTGCGCCTCAAGCACCGCTCGGCTGGCGTAGTTCTCGGAGGCAATCAGATTTATGGTGGTTGCTTGCCTCTCTGCCTCAAGTCTCAGAAGTCGAGCTACTCTGCTGTCGCGTTCTGCCAACGGAAATGCCTTTGGAATCTCTAGTTGTACTACAATACTTTACTGGATATTCCATGCCTGGTCAATAACAGAGAATTGTCGGACAACGTGTCTACAGCACTTGGTGCCCTGACCTCTACAGCCGCTGAACCTGGTTCAAAGCTAAGGGAAACGGCGTTTCCCGTTGAACTACTACAATGATGAGGCGCATCTGATCGAGCTGCGAATTCCGAAAGCGGCCGGACATGGGCTGGCAAGCGTATATCTACCACCTTGAAGGTTTGACACGCCTTCTCTGGCAATTCAGTTCGACCACGGCAACCAGTCCCAGTGGCCTTTAGCTCGACAACTCTCGCCCATTCGAGGTCACTGATAGTTTCGCCATAGCTATCACCTGCTCCATGTTCTTCGAGAAGGCTGTAGAGTGCTGCCCGACAATGAATTCCCTGAGCGCTAAAAGCCGAGCTGCTCTGAGACCCTAGGCCCCAGGGGTACCATTCCCTCACCTCCGACATATTTCTGGAGCGCCAGCCAACTGCGCCAGCTGAGGCCTAGACACCTTTCCCAGTATCCGAGCCCCCTGAAATCCACGCCATAGACGAAAAACGCTCGCTACACACCGCGTTCAAGCCAGCAACTCCTCAGCGGCCTCACGGAAAACCCTAGTGTGCAAGTCCACGTCTTCTTCAGTCGTAACCGGGCTCATGAGTGCCATGTTGTGGAATGGCGTGAGGAGAATCCCTCTATTCAAGGCATACAAATGCATGAACCGATCGAGTTCAGGGTTTATCCAGGCTGCTGCTTCTCCGCCATTCTTGGGGACATTGGGCTGGAAACGGTATTCCACGCGACACCCCAGGCGCACTACGTGCCAAGGAGCTTTCGTGGCGGAGATGACGCCTTGGACTCCTTCCTCGAACCTCTTAGCCAAAGCGATCATGTGTTCGAACGCCTGATCTGTGAGAACTTCGGAAAGGGTGGCTCTCATCGCCGCAATTGACAACGCATTGCCTGAGAGGGTGCCACCGATTCCCCCCGTGTCAGACGAGTCCAAAATATCGCTCTTCCTCCTCATGATGCTAGAGGCGACTTCCTCAGTAAAGCCATAGGCAGCTGCGGGCACCCCTCCGGCGATGGGTTTGCCGATTGTAACGAAGTCCGGCTGGAGCCCATAGGCGGCGGTGTATCCTCCGGGCCCAGCGCATATGGTATGAGTTTCATCGATGACGAGAAGAGTCCCATACCGCCGGGTCACCTCTCTAAGAGCCTGGTGGTATCCCGGCTCAGGCAGAATGATCCCGATGTTGGTCATCGCCGGCTCAGCCAGCACACACGCCACGTCTCTCGGGGAAAGCGCTTCCTCGAGAGCATCTACATCGTTCCACTCTATCACCTTTGTCGTAAGGACGGGGTCCACCGGAGGCCCGACGCTCCCTTTTCGCAGGACCGGAACTCCATCCCGCAGTGTGATAAACGTCTCATCGACGGTGCCGTGATAGCACCAATTAAACACAAGCACCTTGGGCCGACGAGTTATCTCCCTCGCTATTCTCAGCACGAAACGGTTCGCATCGGTGGCGGTAAGCGCAAATTGCCATGAGGGCACACCAAAACGCCGCCCGAGCTCTTCGGCCACCCAGATGGCGTCTTCGACGGGAAGCATGGCCGTTATGCCTTTTTGTGCCTGTCTTATCAGAGCATCGACAACCGCTCGGGGTGAGTGGCCCGTCATTGCCCCGGTGTCGCCGAGGCAGAAGTCAACATATATGTGGCCATCCACATCTTGCACCCTCGCGCCCCGCGCCTCCTTCAAAAACACGGGATGCGGCCCCGCCCACTCAGTCATCCACGGCATGGGAACTCCCCCAAGCAGCGACTTCTTCGCCCTCTCAAATAGCCTTGTCGACTCAGGATGCTTCCTTCGAAAAGTATCCTCCTCGCGTACTAGAAGCGCCCTGAGGCGTGACTCCGTAACACCGGACATCATTTTCACCTCCTTACGATTTGAAAAGATAGCAATTTACTTTTCCGTAGAGCAAGCATAGCAGGGCTCTCCCACGAGTGTCAATCAAGTGTAAGCGAACTGTTGAACTCCTATGATTTTGTCAACCCCGACCGTCCCGAGAAAATATCGCCCTATGGAAAAGACGGTAACGCTGAACGGAGAGGAACGACAGAGACTGGCAGTGAATGAGCCAAGAGCGACGTGGGACGAGAGTTGGGCAACCAACAGAGATGTAGTATCTTTCGCCACGGCACATAAGAAGGATACTAGCGGCTTACAGATATCTGAGCCTTGTGGAACCCATAGATGATGCGACAGGCAAAGCCCCTCATGCCTTATCCCGAGAAGAAGACGCCTAGGCATATACGCTTTTGCTTGAGCACACTGTGGAAGACTAGGGCGTACCCAAAGCCTTATACCATGATGGAGGCGACACATTTGTGCGCTCCAAAAAGCAGCCAGAATCACTGGAAGAACGGCTTGCCGGAAGAAGAAAGCCAACACAGCTTGGGCGGGTGCGTGAGGAAGTCGTCCCTGCCAGCCTTCTGCGGATCATCCCTGGCACCGACCTTTCGGAATACATGTCCATAGGGGGTGACGAAATCATGGAACGATTGGGGCAACATTTTCACTGGACAACAACAGTAGAAGATACGTTAGCCCATATTCGCTTGTTTGCAGGTGATTGTCACCACGCACAGTAGGCTCATCACCGTTTCGTCGGAAGCGTGTTCTTGCCATCAAGGTGGCATGATCATATCGCCCGGAGATGCTGCGCTCAACGAACCGATTGTTTGCTGGATTCAGGCGAGCCCCACGCTTACCTCTGGCTATACGAAACCACTAGCCGCTTTCTCGCCCATTCACGATAAGGTTCATTATTCTTCAACACCCAGTAAGTAACCTCACCCAGATGATGACCTAACGCTGTGATGGCTTTGCGCTAGCCCCGCTGCCTCGGGATAGCGCCATCAGCTTGACTGATACCTGCAAATACCGGGTATTTCTTGTGGCCACCAAACCCCATACAATGTCACCTGCTGCAATACTGCCTTCTCATTCTCGTTTCCCTTGTTGTAAGCGGCACTGCAGGGCCCCCACATGCCTATTTGACACAGCTTGAGGGTCTAGCCACAATTGCGCCGCGAGCCTGCAAGGAAAAAGCGCAACAGCGACCGGAAATCTGATATATTGTAGTGCAATGTCAAGTCTAAACAGCCTGGTTCAGTGCGATTTCGATGGCACTGTAACTGAAGAGGATGTCAGCTTCTTTCTTTTAGATTCCTTTGCTCAGGGGGATTGGCGCAAGCTGCTGCGAGATTACAAGGAACACAGGATGTCTGTTGGGGAATTCAATACTAAAGCCTTTGCCATGGTTAAGGCGGATAAGAGCACGTTGCTGAGGGCGCTAAGAGGCAATGTCAGGGTTCGACCTGGGTTTCACGAATTCGCAGACTATTGCCGGACAAGAGGCTTTAGATTGGTGATTGTGAGTAACGGGCTGGAGTTCTACATAAGGGCTATCCTGGACAGCCTGCGGCTCTCAAATATCGAAGTCCACGCTGCCCAGGCTTCCTTTGACCCGAGAGGGATGAAAGTTCGCTATGTGGGGCCTGCTGGAGCGGTATTGGAGGATGGCTTCAAGGAAGCCTACACCAAATCATTCGTGAGCTCGGGATATAGGGTGATATACATAGGCAATGGTGATTCCGATATCGTCCCGGCGAAATTGGCTCACCACGTTTTTGCTACAGGCGATCTGCTGAGCTATTGCCGGCAAAATGATATCCAATGTAAACCGTTCCAAGACTTCATTGATATTGTGGCAGAGCTAGAACTCATGTAGGAGCACTGGTTGGATGTCCTAATCCCATAAGGATTTCAATGCCCCGGTTTCAATCATTGGCAACATCACATCCACCACACTGGCATCGTATTTTGTTCCCTTTCCAGCGGCGAGTTCAGCCACCACATCGGCTATGGCTCTTGCTGGTCGGTAGGGGCGATGGGAGCTCATAGCTTCTACCACGTCGCAGACAGCAAGGATACTGATTTCCAAACTCAGCTTGCTTCCTTGCACGCCATTGGGATAGCCCGAACCGTCCAATCGTTCGTGGTGCCGTAGAGCCACCTCAGCAATCGGCCAGGGAAGATTGGCGTCTTTCAATATGTTGTAACCTTGTCTGGTGTGGGCGCGGATAAGAGCCCATTCCTCGCCCGACAGTTCACCTGGTTTAGTGAGAATGCTCTTCGGGATAGAGATTTTCCCAATATCGTGCAGTAGCCCATAGAAATAGAGCTTGTCTATTACATCGTCGGACAAGCCCATGTTCCGACCAACAAGCCGTGCCAGCTCAGCCACCCTCTGCTGATGCTGCGCGGTGTAAGGGTCAGAAAATTCAATGACATGGGAGACAATACTCACCAGGTCGGCAAGGAAACTCTTGAGGAGCAGGTCTGCCCTGTCCAGTTCCACAACCTCGCGATGGAGGCACTCAGGTCCCTTCGTCTTGCTTTCTCTCTTGACGAAATCCAAATATTGTTGTACCAGTACTCTTTTGCCATCTTTGTCAAAAACCTCACGCACTATCTTCGACACGGGCTCGCCTCTGCTGAGTATGCCGTCCACTTGTCTGGAGACATATTCTTTTGCCTCTGGGGTCGGGATTTTCATAGGCCTCATCTCGGTCAACTGTTGCAGGCAATAGTGGCGGAGTCTTTCAAGCGCGGTGCTGCCCGTTGAAGCCTTGTCGGTTACATCAGCAGACAGGAGCGCTTCGAGGCAGGTGGCAAACAGGTCGCAATAGCGTTCTGCGCTTTCCCTGAGTGCTTCTTCTGTGCGTTTGTGCTTAGTGATATCTCTGGCTACCGCAAGCGCGGCAAATTTGCCGCTTTGCTGCTCGATAGACAGCGAGAATTCAACCGGGAATGTCGAGCCGTCTTTCCTGACCCCTTCGGCTTCGATGGTACCTATCTTCCCACAG
>Ga0209102_1001525_pt1 | contig 11932 bp, 14 predicted proteins | sample ConPoolayeHmetaG_FD_185483 | JGI IMG/M metagenome (GOLD analysis project Ga0209102, IMG submission 185483) | Hot spring microbial mat communities from California, USA to study Microbial Dark Matter (Phase II) - Cone Pool mat layer H metaG... ... | reverse complement strand
TTGCATTTCCTTCTTCTTCCCAAACGGCACGTACGCGGGGCGGGCAGGCAGGCTTGGCTCGGAGCAGGGGAATTCAGGAGATCGGCGTAAAGCTCCAGACAGGGCCTGTGGTTTGTGCTCCGTGTTCGTCCTCCGAGTGGTTGTCTCGTGCATCTTGACCTTTGCCGCAAGTCTGGGATTCCGACCATTTTGGTGGCTCCGGTTGTATTGAACCTGGAGCTGCACTGTTCTTTCATGGACTGATGCGGTCGCGGCTTGGTGATCCGGCTTACGGGTGTTTCAGCGGCACGAATCTGGTCCCTCGAGATTCCTGGGGCTTCACCATGGGCGTAGGCCTGCCTGTCCTGGCGGGAATGGTCTTGCCTTTCTCAGTCCTCATATCAGGAGCCGACCGGTGATCCCCCCATCGCGGGCTTGCTCTCCTTAACCAGCTCACAGCCGGGCCGGGGCCCCGCTGGCACTCAGCCTGGCTCAAACAGGCTTAAGGATGTGGGACCGTCACGTAATGTGTCTGGAGATACCTCCAAGGATCCATCCGCTCATCCTGAAGGCTCAGAATCGATCACAACGGCAAGGATCAAGCGGACAACGAGATCTAGAAACTGGGCATCAGAAAGAAGCTATCTGAGGCGGCCATCATCTTCGCACATGAACCGTTCGGCTTGTCCCTACCACGCCTGCGACGATTACTGACGGAAGCAAGGGCAGCCATGGCGCTCATCGGTCAGGCCACGCCCTCATGCCAGTCTAGGCGCTTGAGAATCCTTGGCTGCTTCGAAGGGAAACTTATAACTCTCGACAAGTAACTGCTTTGTCCTGCACCAGAAGGGGTGTGGGCTCTGTTTGTCGAATACCCTGACCGACAGATGAGGGACGAGAAGTACTGCCACCGGATCGAGGTATCTGGACCCACCGACATTGCATGGCTCGCCTTCCGGCCGGTCGCGCTTGACACAGATGTAGAAACGACCTTCGACATGCTCTATGATAGGCCAAATGCGCATCACAGACAGGGCAACGCTCCCCTAGACTGGACAAGCACAAGCTTTGACCAGATAGCTTTTGGATACATACAGTTCTGTGACTGGATGGGTGTGGATCCGTACTGCTATCCAAGCTACCAGAACACCTCTGAATGTCCCCTGTCCATGATTGCTGACGATGCTGACTGGGATCTGCTGTACGGTGTTGGCAGACCGCTTGTCCTTGTGGGTCAGTCCTATGATCCCCCCGTCAACAATAGCCGGTCGGAGTGCGGGTGGTACTACTCGCCGGATGCCGGCTTCTTCGAGCAGGACAACGATCAAACCAACTCCTACATCATGCCTGACGACACGTACATGTGGGAGTACTACAACGTGGCAACCAGGACCGGCAAGCGTGCAAAGGTCTTGCTGTGGTGGTGGTACCCGGACGCGTATGCCTCCTCTTTTGAGACCGGGAACGGGCAGATGGGTGTTCTGCCTGTGCACGATGTGTGGGCCGACCAGCAGGATATATGGCTGGCGGCCGATCTGGATTGGAAACCTGAAGGCGGTGGATAGAGTGTTGCTGGCAAGACTCGTTTCAGGCCGGGGCACAGCGCTACCAGTTTTGTGTGGTTTTCTGGCCATTCTGGTTGCGGTTCCGGGGATGGTTTGTGGGGCGCAGGCCTCCAAGGTTCCCTCCGACATGAATGTATCGGCTGTTGTCGCCGAGATCTGGACCAGCTTCCCCAAGGCGCAGGGACCGGGCGATCTTGTCCTGAACGCCCCGTACAGCATGTGTATGGACTCCAAGGGAAGGATGTTCATCCTCGACAGGGGGAAACCGGGAAGCCTGAGAAGATATACGTTTTGAACCAGAAGCTTAAGGTCGAGGCGGTAATAGGGAGCACAGAGGATGTGACGGTTAGGATTCCCCAGTTTGGCCACGATATCGTTGACATTGCTGTTGACTCCAAAGACAGACTGTATGTGTGCGACCGTACCATCTGGCAGGATTATCCTGGTGGCCCGCCTCTCCCTGGCAGGGTACATGTCCTGCACAGTAATCTCTCGTGGCTTGGTTGCGTAGAGGTTCCGTACGGGGAGGCTGTCGGTGGCCCCAACTGTATCGCGATAGACTCGAAGGACAGGCTTATCGTGGGTCAATCGAGGGCTCTCGGGCAGTCTAGGATACTTGTCTTTGCACCCAACCAGACGGGCGTGAACGATGTATCCATGTTTCTTGAGATGGTTGTCCAGCCCTGCCCGCTAGGAGAGGAATGTCCCACAAACCTGCACGGCCTTCCCATGGACATTTCGGTGGACCAGCAAGGCAGGATCATAATCGCCGAGACGCTCGATTACGGCACGCAGTACTTTCCTTATCTTGAGAGGGTGGTGGTTCTTGACCAGGACTGCCGTTGGGTGATGAGCCTCGGCTCCTACGGAAAGGAACCGGGACATTTCACATGCGTTTCCAGCGCGGTCGCTGATCGGTCTGGCGTGCTGATTGTATATGACGCGGGCACCGGGACGATCTCGTTCTTCTTTGCAAACGGGACCTTCGCAGGCCGAATAGGCAGGCAGGGATCGGGACCGGGCGAGTTTTGGGGCATGGGATGGATGATGGTAAGCGACCAGGGCACGATACTTCTGGCCGATAGTGGGAATGGGAGGATTCAGAAGATCTCCGTTGATTTATCCTCCCTCCGCCCGATCCGCGTATCAGAGAATCTGGCTCTGTTGGGTTCTTTTCTGGGCGCTATCCTCGGCATCGCGGGGCGGGCCCTCAAAGTGAGCTAGCTGGCTTTGCTGGCTGGATGGCGATCTGCTGGCCCTTCGCAACGAGAACTAGCTCGGTCAACCAGCCTTGCCAAGACCGCCTGCAACAGATATGGCTGGCGGCTGATCTGGGACGGAGGCCCTAGGTGATTGGAGATGTCCGAAAGGAGCAGTTGTTGCAGTGGGAAAGCCGTGGCGGTCGGTTTCTTGGTGTTTCTGGCCATGGTTCCCGTGGCGATTTCCGGGTCAAAGGAAGTCAGAGTTCCTTCCGAGCACAACATCTCGGCGGTTGTCTCGGATATCTGGACCAGCTTCCCCAAAGCAAAGGGACCCGGAGAGATCTCTCTGAGAGCACCTTTCGATATGTGCGTTGACTCCAAGGGCAGGATGTTCATTCTTGACGGCGTGCTGGAGGGACTAGAGCCTGTAAGGATAATTGTCCTGAATCAGAAGATGCAGGTGGAGGAGGTCATAGGGAGCACAGAAGATGTGACGATCCCCATCCCCCAGTTCGGATACTATCTTAGCGACATCGCGGTCGATTCCAAAAACAGGCTGTCCGCCCGGCCAGGACTGCGCCCACAGGCATGGTGACCCGGAGGATATCACGGTGGATGCCCAGGGAAGAGTGATCGTCGCGGAGTCGATCGGCTATGAGACACAGTGCATCCCTGAGCTTGAGAGGGTGGTGATCCTTGACCAAGATTTGGGGTGGCTGATGAGTTTGGGATCCTATGGAAAGGAGCCCGGACACTTCACCGGTTTGGTCAGCGCAGTGGTCGACCCCTCGGGTGTCATCATTGCCGCAGACCTGGGCACCCACAGGATGTAGGAGGTAGGCCCTTCCTTCGGGCAAGAGATCCTGGCTGCTCTGCTCCCGTAACGTTCATTAACATTCATCAACCGGGAAAGGATTCGGAGGCACATGCGGGGCCCATTCAGGTCTTCCCTTTGCGGGAGTCTAGTCTGTGTTGTTGGCTGTTCCGCCCTGTTGGTGTGTGGATGCCTGTTTGGCCCTGAGAAAGGAGTTGGGCTTCTCTTTGAACTGCAGCCCGACGTATCCCGACGAGGTTGCATTACTGTGGAGGTGACTTGTACCAATACTGGCGACGAAGCGAAAAGCGTAACGATGTTCCTGCAATGGGGTTCGGAACCTTGGTTCTCCGTCAAGGCTCCCGACGGCACCATCTATTTTGCACAAGACGTCTCGAACATCACGCCTGTGCGGAGGCGAGTCCTCCTTGGTCCAGGGGAGTCGATGTCGAAGACCTACGACCTCCTGGGGGCGTGGAGAACCCAGAACGGTGATGGGTGGATTCCCGGAACGCGTGTATTCTCAAGTTCCGGGAGGTACACGCTCACCGCAACGTATACGCCTTTCGACGACAGTCTAGATACAACTGTAGTGCCAACCAGGCTGGTTTGCACGGCTGCCTTTGAGCTCTCTCCCGATTTCTGGAGTTGAAGCTGGTTCGCGAGCACGGAAAAAAAGAGGAAGGACGGCATCTCTCTGTTCATCCGTCCTTTCCTAGATCAGAATGTATCCAGGCGTCATCCACTTCTCCGGGAATTTGCCGCCGACATCAGGGTCTACTTTCCAGCTTCTGTCCCCGGTGATATAACCGTACATGATGCAACTGTTATCCGTGTACTGATCCGCGAGGTTTAGGAGATGTCCCAACTCGTGAGAGAAGACGTCTGCCTGGCTGACCTGACTATATCCCATGTACTGGCACCAACCTCGCGCAAACCATGCGGTACCGCTTCTCTGCCCAGCACCGTTAGATTTTGCCATGCCTAGACCAACGGTGGCCCCGCCGTTGATTTGCCCCACCAGCACCTCACATACGGGTCCATTCCGTCGCCTGACCTTGCATCCGCCCAGTCACTCGTGATGTCACCAGGGATGTCGAGATTCCCCTGATCCAGCATGATGTGTGCATAGATACCTTTGGCTAGAAAGTCCTCCTTGACCTCGTTCCAGAATCCTACGGTCAGGTCTGGGCTTTGGAGGAGAAAGCTCGGCGAAGGGTCCCTCTATCGGCTAAGGGAATGCGGAGGTTGCATGATGAAGTTTTCTGACACCCTCGCCCCCCCCAAACGTTTTTCGCCGCCCGGTTACCGATCGGGTCGCCCCGGGCATTCCCAGGAGAACAAAAAACCTTTCAGCATGCGCCGCCAGGAATCCCTCTCGGCGTGCCCAAACATGCATGCCCACATCCTCCTGCTCTTCGCCCTCTGGATCGGCGCCCTGCCGACCTCGCTCCAAGCATCGTACCCGGCGGGCGAACCCCAGGTCATCGACCTACTCTACATCTCGCGGGGCCTGGCGCAGGGATCCGTCATCCACAAGATCGTGGGGGCGGACCCCTCCATAGACCTCCTGGGCGTTCCGATGCCCGGTCATTACTCGATCGGGGATCTTGGGAAGGACCCGGACCTGATGAACAGGGCCATGAGGATGTACATGCCCAGGAGCTATCAGCAACTCATGTCGGAGAGGGATATGGTCATCCTCCATGAGGCTCCCTGCGGCAGCCTGGCCTATCCCCAGGTCTACTTCGACGCGAAATGGATATCCTGGTTTGTCAAAGCCGTGCAGGAGGACGGGATGCCGCTCTCCATGTGGGGCGGGGACGCCTCCTGGGGAGGCCATGGAGAGGGCTCCTATGTCTCCTGGGGCGAGACCATGCTGGACGTCATCCTCCCCTTCGAGTCGCTCGAAGGCTACAATCCCCCTCAGGCGGCATTCCAGCTGCCCCGCTTCATCGACCCTGACCATCCCCTGGCCCGTCTGCCCTGGAAGGAAGCCGGGCCCGTTGAGCTCCTGAACAAGGTGAAGGTAAAGGTTGGGGCCACCCTCGTCGCCGAGGCGGTCGGTCCCGGGAAGCAGTTCCCTTGGATAGCGTGGTGGATCTCGGGGAAGGGGAAGGTTGTGGGCGAAACCCAGGTTTTCGGCAGCATGGGCACGACCAACAGGATGCTCCAACAGTGGAGATGGTACCAGGACTTCCTGATCTACCTCGTCTACTTCGGAGCCGACAAGCCCATACCGCAGGACATCTATCGCGCCCACCGGATTAGGGAGGAGATAAACACCCACATGGAGAAGGCATCTACGCTGACGTGCCTGATCGAGTTCGTGGAGAAGTTCGGGGCGAGTGCGAGTAGGCTTTACGCCGATCTTGACGCCATCAACCAGAAGGAGAAGGAAGCGGAGGAGTTCTACCGCCTGGATGACTACGATAGCGCTGCGCATGCTTTCGAGGAGGTGCACCAATCCTGGAACAGGCTCAACGCGGACGCCATCAGGATGAAGGAGAAGGCGCTCGTATGGGTCTACGCGATCGAGTGGTCAGCCGTCTCGGGAGTGGCGCTCGTATGCGGGAGCTCGCTGTGGTATCTGATGGTCAGGCGCAAACTGTACAGACAGGTGGCCACGACCCGGATCGTAGCTAGGGGATGAGCCTGAACTCCGAAAGCGTCCGGCACCTCATTGCCGGGTTGGTCCTTCTCTCCCGCTCGATCGTTGAACTCCTCCCGCCGTAGGAATGCCCCGGGTAGACCCTCACGGCGCCGTCTAGGCTTTTCAGCCTCCTCAAGCTGTTGAACAGGTCCTCGTCGCTTCCCCCCTCAAGGTCGGTTCTGCCACAGTTGCCAACGAACAGGGTGTCTCCCGTGAACAGGAAACCCTCCGAGAAGAGGCATATGCCACCAGGGGTATGCCCCGGGGTGTGGATGACCTCCACCTTCGCCTCCCCAATCCAGAGAACGTCCCCGTCGTGAAGCAGCACATCGGGCGGGTCTTCCAGCATGAAAGCGTCACGTTCGTGGATTGCGACCTTTGCCCCGGTCTTTTCCGCCAGCAAGCGGTTGCCCTGAACATGATCGCGGTGACCGTGGGTATCCACGACGTACCGAACCGAGATCCCCCGCTCGGCCACGACGTTCAGGATCTCCTTCGCCGCGAAGGAGGGATCGACCACCATCCCTTCCCCCGAACCGACCCATAGCACATAGGAGAGATTCTGTGCCGGCGCCGCATCGATCTGCTGCACCCGAAGTGACATCTGACCGGACCCGACGCAACCGCCGGGCCCCCATGCGTTTTGCCCGCGCCGTCAAAAATCGCGCGGGATTCCATGTTCGATCTGCGTTCCCGCCGCTCGTCGCCTCTTAGGTATGCCATGATTTTCTCCGCTTGTCGCCTGCGCAAGCTATTTCAGCAACCTTATCGGTGCACGCTTCCATGGCGACCGCCAGCAGCGTGGAGGAGAGACGATACGATCTTGCTGTCATCGGCGGCGGGCTGGCAGGCGTCTGCGCATCCATCGCCGCCGCCAGGCTCGGGCTCAAGGTTGCGCTCATAAACGATCGGCCCGTGCTCGGGGGCAACTCCAGCAGCGAGATAAGGGTTCCCATAGGGGGAGCTGATCACGACTTCCGGTGGGCCCGGGAGACCGGGATCATCGAGGAGCTCAGGATCGAGGACCGCTTCAGGAACCACGCCCCCATCGTCAGCGGCCAGACCAACTCGATCTGGGACATGGTCCTCTGGGAGTGGACCAAGCGCGAGCCAAACCTAGACCTCTACCTCAACACGTCGGCCCGTGCGGCGATCATGGAGAACAAGACCAAGATCGCCAAGATAGCCTGCGAGCAGCTCGGCACCGAGAAGACCTTTCACATATCGGCCGACCTCTTCATAGACGCGAGCGGCGACGGACGCGTGGCCTTCTCTGCAGGGGCCGAGTTCCGGATGGGAAGGGAAGGCCGAGAAGAGTTCGGGGAGAGCATAGCCCCCGAGGTGGGGGATGCAAAGACCTTGGGCACATCCTTGATGTTCAGGGCAGTCGACTTGGGCCGGCCCGTGAGATTCACGCGTCCTGACTGGGCGGAAGAATACCCGACCGAAGAGGACCTTCCATTCAGAGGCCACGGGAGGATGGAGAGCGGGCACTGGTGGATAGAGCTGGGGGGAACCCAGAACACCATCCTAGATAATGAAGAGATCCGCGACCAGCTGTGGCGATGCCTCTTCGGCGTCTGGGACCACATCAAGAACAAACCCGGGCACGGCGCCGAGAACCTCGCCCTGGAATGGGTCGGGTCGGTCCCGGGGAAGAGGGAATCGCGCAGGTTCATGGGCGACTACATCCTGACGCAGCATGATGTCCAGTCCATGGCACGTTTTCCGGACGCGGTAGCCTACGGCGGCTGGCCGATCGACCTGCATCCTCCCGAGGGAATCCGCAGCGCCGACCCGCCGGCCGAGATGCACCACCTTCCCGGCATCTATGCGATACCCTTCAGGTGCCTGTACTCCAAGAACATCGAGAACTTGATGATGGCCGGCCGGAACATCAGCGTGACGCATGTGGCGCTGGGCACGACCAGGCTTATGGCGACCGGCGCCGTGGAGGGGCAGGCGACCGGGACCGCGGCCTATCTGTGCAAGAAGCACGGCGTGACCCCAAGGGAGCTGGGCAGGACACACGTCGAGGAACTCCAGCAGCTGCTCCTCAAGAACGACTGCTACATCCCCGGCGTCAGGAATTCGGACGCTGAGGATCTGGCCAGGGGTGGGAAGGCTGTTGCCTCTAGCGAGATGGAACTTGAGGTGACGCAGCTGAAATCCTTCGTGAAGCTCGACGCACAGCTAGGCCAGATCGTGCCCCTATCGCAGAGGCGGTTGGATAGGGTCGAGCTCTTCCTCAAGTCAACCGTCAAGGCAAGACAAAGGGTCAAGATAAGGCTCAGGCGGGCACGATCGTGGGATGACACATCGTCAAAGGAGGACCTTGCCGTGGCCGAGTCAGAAATCGACGAGGGCCAAGGATGGGTTGGCTTTGACCTCCGGGCCAGGATCACGCCCGGCTTCCACTGGATCCTCGTCGATCCGGCCCCCGGAGTCGAGTGGGGGTTCAGCGACGATGAACCCATAGGCGTCCAGAGGACCCAGCCCGGACCGTGGAAGCGACTCGGGGGGTCGTACCTGTTCAGAACCTTTCCGGCCTCAAAGCCGTACGGCGCCCAGAACGTCCTGAGCGGCATCTCAAGGCCCGACGGCTGGACCAACATCTGGATATCCGACCCCAAGCAGGGCCTGCCGCAGAGCATAACGGTCCAGTTGACCTCCGAGGCAAAGGTGGGCCAAGTCATGCTGACGTTTGACACAGACCTTGACGACCTGGTGAAAGTCGGGCCGGTGGCCAAGTGCGTGAAATCCTATGTCCTGAGCTGCTCGACCACTCGAGGATGGAAGCGCCTCGCCCGTGTTGGAGAGAACCATCACCGGAGGGCCATCCATCGCTTCAGACCGGTCCGGACCGGGGCGATCAAGCTGGAGATCCTCGAAACCTGGGGCGATCCGTCGGCAAGGATCTACGAGATCAGGGCCTATGGCTCCTGAGTTCTGCCTAGCGCTGACGCGCCAACAACTCCGCTAGCCTGCACGCCGCTTACTCGCGCCTCCCGTCCATGTTTTGCCCGCCCGTGTCTGCCGCCGTCGGCCGCCCTGCCGGCATCCGGCGGTAGCATGTTGGCCGTCTTGTCGAAGTCGTCGTTCGCGGAGCCACCCCGACGAGCGACCGGGTTCCAGCGCGATTCCCCTTGGGCAACTCAGTAGTTCTCGACCCACAGCTCGTAGTAGCTCTGAGGATGCTGGCAGGCCGGGCAAACCTTGGGAGCTTCCGGACCCTCGTGGACGTAGCCGCAGTTGCGGCATTTCCATTTCACAGGCTTGTCCCTCTTGAAGACCCGCCCCTTATTGACGTTGTCCAGCAGCTTCCGGTACCTCCTCTCGTGGTATTCTTCAACCTCGCCGATCTCCTTAAAGCTGCCCGCAACCTCGGGGAAGCCCTCCTTCTCTGCCAGCTCCGCGAAGTTCGGGTAAAGGGTCCCCCACTCCATCTTCTCCCCTTCAGCGGCGGCCAGGAGGTTCTCGGCCGTAGTCCCGATGATCCCTGCCGGATAGGATGCCGTGATCTCGACCTCTCCACCCTTCAGGTACTCGAAGAAGACTTGCGCGTGCTCCTTCTCGTTATCTGCGGTTTCGAGGAATATCGCAGCTATCTGTTCATAGCCTTCCTTCTTCGCCTTCGACGCGAAAAACGTGTAGCGCGTCCGGGCCTGGCACTCCCCGGCGAAGGACGCCAGCAAGGCTTTCTCCGTTTGGGTCCCTTTGATGCTCTTCAATGATATCACCCGCGCCAGGCCTCATCCCAGACAAGAAAAAGCTTTTGCGGCGTGCACGCGCACTCGCCCAGGCAGCACGCCTCGCCAAGAGACGAGGGCCCAGGGCAGCTCGGAGACAGGCTCGAAGATCGGACGAAGAAAGGGAACGAGCGTCCAAAGACACTGGCTGTGGAGCAGGCCTCAGCCTCGCCCTCCTTTCCCGCTCAAAAGATACTTAACCACGATCCCAAGATAGTCGGCAACGATCGATCGGAGATGATCGGATATGGGTCCCGAAGCAAGATCCAAGCCCAACGTGAATCCCCGCCCCTCAGACGGCCGGGACGAATGGCCGAAGATAGCCCTGGACGCATGCGTCGTTAGACTTGGCAAGGGAGAGCGGCCCACGCCCGAGTTGACCGGAATATTGGACGAGGTGGACGTTGGTTCGATCCACATCTTCGCCCTGCCGCCCGACAGGCCTGCGGGCCTACACTACCATGACTTCGACGAGTACTGGCTTTTCATCGAGGGAACCACGGTCGTCACCCTGCGCTCGGGAGATGGAAGCACAAAGCAGTACCAGGTCGGTCCGGGGGACCTGATCGTAACGCCCAGGGGCATCGAACACGGCCACGCCCCCGAAACCACAACAAGGTACATCCAGTTCTCCAGCAAGATGAGGCCGGGCTCGCGACGGGGCCACCTCGAACGTGTCCATGCGGGCGCGCGGACTTAGGATCCCGTCCGGCGGCCGAACGCTGATACGAGTGGCTCTCTGTTCTCGGCATCAGGAATGCAACGGGGCCCGTCCCCGATAATGGGTCACGTCCTCATGGACCCTTGCGCTCCGCTATCCCTCTTGCCCTCCTAACGACCTCAAGATAGACCTCCTCACGCAAGCGATACCCCTTCTCAATCAGACGGCAAAGAACTTCTAGAAACCCGTCCAGATCCAACTCATTCTGCCTCAGACTTTGCAAAAGCACATACAATGTCCCCCGAGGTTCAAGGCCCGACAAACTAGCCGCCAACCTCGCCGATGGTTCATCCATGAGCACGACCTTGACCCCCTTCTGCTTTGCCAGGGAGACTGCCGCCTGTTCCCCAGGGTGGAGAGCGACAGGCAGATGGATCGCCTTGGCAGCGTGCACCTCGATCCATCCATCTTCCAACGCCTTCTCGATCACCCAGGCGTCCGGTCTCCCCAGCCTCTTCCCCTCGTCGACAACCTCCCGTTTGACCTCTTCCGGAATCAACACCTTCCCAAAAATCACCCTGAGCAGATCCAACCTCCCAATCCCAGCGAGGTAGATGAGAGGGGTCGCGTTAGAGACGGCAGGCTTCATCTACAAAGCCCTCAAATCTTCCCTGAGGTCCTCGAGCGAGTACGGTGAACGGATTCCCCTGGCTCTTGCCTCCTCGATGATCTGCCAGAGAGAGAGCCCGCATTGCTCGGCGGCTTGCCACAATGTGATGGCACCTTCCTCGTACTTCCTCAGGGCCGTCTGCATAAGCCAACCCCTTACCGCCTGCGACAAGAACCTGCGTATGATGGTTGACCGGTCCATGCCCTCCTGCTTGGCGATCTCGTCGATTGCCTTTGCCAAGTCTTTCTCGACCCTTGTTGTTACGGTGACGGCCAACGGCGATCCCGTATTAAATTGGTTCAGATCGATACAAAAATGTTATGTGAGGGTCGAACGCGAGAGAAAAGACCAAGACACATCGGATCGAACTGGCCCAAATCGGCGGAACGACCCAGAAGCTGCAGGCCTGCTCGAAGCGTACATCCATGGACGGCCGGTCCCTGATGTCCCTTGCATGCGGACCCTCGCCGTTGCAAGGAGGCCGCCGCGCTCCATGAATGCTCTCAGTTCGGCCGGATCAACCGCCAGCTTGCTCTTGCTCAGCGCCGCCGAAACCCCAAAATGGACATGTGGCGTGCATAACCAAGATTGGCACGAAACCCCCGGAGCCCAGACGCCTCCTTCCAGCCTCAATCGTCC
>Ga0209102_1001524_pt1 | contig 11936 bp, 3 predicted proteins | sample ConPoolayeHmetaG_FD_185483 | JGI IMG/M metagenome (GOLD analysis project Ga0209102, IMG submission 185483) | Hot spring microbial mat communities from California, USA to study Microbial Dark Matter (Phase II) - Cone Pool mat layer H metaG... ... | reverse complement strand
TATTTAGTAAGAAAAGAAAGTTTATCTTTGGGAGGAACGGGGGGACTTTTTGTAAAAAGCCAAATATACCAGCAAAACAATCAACAACAAAAGACCACTAATTATCATCAATCTGGTAGTAATATCAGCAAACAAAGTTTCGCTCATGGTTTTATTGCCTCATCTAATTTTACTGCCACTAATAAAAATAAAATACCAAATATAATCTCTGATGTCAACAACCAGATCTTTTCGGGTGAATTAAGCGGCAAAAAATTGGGGGTAATAACCACCAATCCCAACCAACCAGCGGCTAAATTGGTAAATAATGCCGATAAAACTCTTAACCAAGAAGCAGAAAAAGATCTTTTCATTGAAAACAATTTAGCAAATAATATTTTACCTGTCAATGAAGGGGTATGGACTAAAGTAATCTACCTTTCTGCCGGAATGGAGATTGCTGTTGCTGATGAGAATAAACTTGCTTGGCAAAGGATAAAATCAATTGAATATGTGGGCAAAGAACAAGTTTATGATATTGAGGTTGAGGGGACACATAATTTTGTTGCCAACGGAATTATCGCCCATAATACCTATATCTCCGGCAATGTGGGAATTGGTGTTACCGCTGCCGGTTTTGCTTTGAATGTTAACGGCACAATTCAGGTCACCGGGTTTAAGATGCCCACCGGAGCAACCGCAGGCTATGCTTTGGTTTCAGACAACGAAGGGGCAGGTACTTGGCAAGATATTAGCAGCGGCGGTTCGGTTGGTCCTTGGACGCTTTCTGGGTCAACTATCTTTCCTGATTTAGCTTCATATAGAGTGGGAATAGGAACAATTACTTCGGCAGATATCATTTCTCCTTTGTATGTTACTTCCGGAGCAACCACGGGCAAGGCGCTGGCAATCTTTAACCAAACCGAAAACCAAGATATCTTAACCGCCTCTGCCTCAGGAACAACTAAATTTACCTTAACCAATGCTGGGAATATTATTTCTGCTACTGGGGCAAAATGGCTGCCAACCTCAAACTCCACCACTGCCTTAAATATCGCCAATGCCGCGGGAACAAGCTTTGTCACCTTTGATACCACCAACCAGCGTGTCGGCATCGGGACGACGGCACCAGCGAAAAAATTTGTTGTAAGTGATACTTCTGTTTCTTTGCGTGCTCAAAATCCTAATTTAGGGGGGACAACAGGAATTCTTTTTGGAGCACTTGTAAGTGGGGGTTCATTTACAGACATTAGAGATACCAGTGCAATTTACGGACTCACAACAGATACCGATGACAATTACTATAAAGGCGCGCTCGCATTTCAAACAGCTTGGGATGGTGCTCTCTACGAAAGAATGCGAATAACACAAACTGGCAACGTCGGCATCGGGACGACGGGGCCGGGGGCGAAGTTGGAAGTAGCAGGCCCTGGGGGATCAGACAGTACAAATGGCTTAGTTATCTCTGGGCTTGGATCAAGTGCAACTAGAGGAATTGATCTAAGTAATACCGGACTTAGCGGTTCGGGAGATTATCTTATATATTACTCAAATGCATTTTATGTAAGAGCGGATGGTTACTTGGTAGCAAATGGTGCTTCTTTTTTCAATAGCAATGTTTTTTCTATTTGGAATTTAACTGTAAATAACAGTGTGTCTTCCCCTTTATACACGAGTGCCTCGAATGCTAATATGACCTTCTCCCCGAACGGGACAGGTGATTTGTTATTCACTACAGATTCGGACACAGACTTGAACGTTGGTTCGGGACAATTGTTTGTTCAAGGAAGTAACGGTAATATCGGCATCGGGACGACGGGACCGGGGGCGAAGTTGGAGGTGGCAGGAACTTCTTGGTTGAGAGGGGCGGCAGGGACAACAGGGTTGTTTGTAAATTCATCTGGATATTTAGGAGTAGGGACAACCGCACCAGCAGAAGAACTGGATGTACGAGGAGATGCTACTTTGTCAGGAACATTAAGCTTAGGACCAAATATTCCCGGATATGCTGGAACTTGTAATGCTTCTTCAGCAGGAAAAATATATTTCAATGGTGTAGAAAACAAATTCTACTATTGTAATGGTACTTCATGGACTGATTTGTCTGGAGTTACTGGTCCTACTGGTCCTTCAGGAATTCAAGGACCTACCGGTCCCACTGGACCCACAGGAGTTCAGGGTGTTACTGGCGTTACTGGAACTACTGGAGTTACGGGACCCACGGGTCCAACTGGACCTCAAGGTGTAACGGGTGTAACCGGCATTACGGGTGTAACAGGTGTGACTGGACCCACAGGTCCAACAGGACCCACGGGACCCACTGGTCCTCAGGGTGTTACTGGGGTTACGGGTGTTACTGGGATTACTGGAATTACTGGTATAACAGGAATCACAGGACCAACTGGACCTACCGGACCTCAGGGAGTAACAGGGGTAACAGGAGTAACTGGTGCGGTTGGTCCTACTGGACCTACGGGAGTTCAAGGAGTAACTGGAATTACGGGTGTTACTGGAATTACAGGAGTTACTGGACCAACAGGACCCACGGGACCAACTGGACCTCAGGGAGTAACAGGTGTAACAGGAGTAACTGGTGCGGTTGGTCCCACTGGACCAACAGGTGTTACTGGACCAACCGGTCCAAGCGGAGTTACTGGTGTAACCGGCATTACGGGTGTAACAGGTGTGACTGGTCCAACTGGTCCCACTGGTCCTACCGGACCTCAAGGAGTAACTGGGATCACAGGTGTAACAGGAGTTACAGGAGTGACTGGACCCACTGGACCCACAGGAGTTCAGGGTATTACTGGCGTTACTGGAATTACTGGAATTACGGGACCCACGGGTCCAACTGGACCTCAGGGAGTAACAGGTGTAACAGGAGTAACTGGTGCGGTTGGTCCCACTGGACCAACAGGAGTTACTGGTCCAACCGGACCGACTGGACCTCAGGGAGTCACGGGGGTTACCGGAATTACAGGCATTACAGGGGTAACCGGTCCTACAGGGCCAACCGGACCTAGAGGACCAACAGGCCCAACTGGTCCAACCGGACCACAAGGAGTGACCGGGGTTACAGGTATAACTGGTGTGACTGGGGTCACCGGACCAACCGGACCTACAGGTCCCACTGGTCCAACTGGACCTCAGGGTGTTACAGGTGTTACAGGAGTAACAGGAATAACAGGGATCACTGGTCCTACAGGACCTACAGGACCTACAGGAGTCACTGGCCCAACAGGTCCGAGCGGTGTAACAGGAGTAACGGGTGTTACCGGTATTACAGGAGTTACCGGCGTGACAGGAGTAACTGGACCCACAGGTCCTAGTGGAGTAATGGGACCAACAGGAGCAACAGGAGTAATTGGACCAACAGGACCTACAGGACCAGCTTCACTTCAGGCTGCCTATGATGGTGGAAACAATATTAATATGACCAGTGGGAGAGATATTAGAATTTATTCCTCTTTCAATTCCACCGACCAACTTTATATTCAAGCAGGAGGAAATATTGGGATAGGAACTACTGATCCGGGAGCATACAAACTTTATGTTGCGGGTAATCAATATGTCTCTGGAAACTTAACCTTGGGAAATAACCAGATTTTAAATTCTGCCGGAACAGCAGCTATCATTTTCTCCTCTACTCCCTCAACTTCTTGGAACACTTTGGATGCCGGCGCTTGGCAAGTTTCCAATACCGCCAATGTTGGCCAGGCAGCTTTATCGGTTAACCAAACGATGGGCGGAGATATCTTTACTGCCTCAGCTTCAGGAACACCAAAATTTGTGATTAAAAACGACGGCAACGTCGGCATCGGGACGACGGCACCGGCGGCTAAATCCGAAATCTTAGCGACAACCGAGCAGTTGCGGCTGACCTACACCGCCGAAACAGCCTACGCCAGTTTCACAGTGAATTCCGTCGGCGGTTTGACGGTCGCTCCGACCGGGAGCACGATGATTGGCCTGGCTGGAGGCGAAGATACCTCCCTGACGGTCAACGCAATGGGCACGCTGGTGGACCAAACAACAGCTAACCTGTTGACCGCCAATCAGTCAAACATTGAGACAGACCTCACAGGGTTGGTAGCGGTCAGCTCGACTATCTCTCGGGATACAACGGAGTACTGGGAAGGGCAAGCCAGCGTCAAGGTTGTCACGAACAACGCCGGTGCTATCGAGGGAGTGCGCACGACCAGTGTGAGCGTTAATCCTTCGCAGACCTACACCGCCTCCTGCTGGGTTAAAGGCAGTGGCACCGTTCGTATACGCATCCAAGAGTTGACTTCGGGGGATGTCAGCGTTGGCTATACGACGAGTGCGGTGATTACCTTGACGGATAGCTGGCAGCGGTTGTCTGTCACACGGACTTTCGGGGATACTGGCGAAAAAGCCCGTGTGATCCCCTGCACGTTGACCCAGCAAGCCATCACCTTCTGGGTGGACGGAATGCAGCTAGAGCAACAGACCTCACCGGGTACTACTTGGGTTCGAGGTGGGCTGACCCGTGGAGCAGGAGATGCCGTGATCCTGGGACGCTTGCTGGTAACCGGCGCTCAGAGTAGTTACTTCGCCAACACCTATGTTGACGGAACCTTAACAACTACCGGAGCAATTACCGCCGGTGGCAACCTTGATATGCAAAACAATTTGATTTTGAATATTGGCAATGCGGGAACTGATTTTACTTCTGGCGGCGGTCTGACTTTGGCCGGAGATTTAAGGCTTAATAACAACCAAATCCAAAATTCAGAAGGGCTTAATACTATTCAGTTTACTAACGTCAGCGGTACCGGTTGGCATCTTTTAGACTCTGGTGCTTGGATGGTCGCCAATGAAAGAAATGTTGGCAAAGCGGCTTTTGCCATTAACCAAATAATGGATGGAGATATTTTCACTGCTTCGGCTTCAGGCCAACCAAGATTTGTAATTACAAACTCCGGCAATGTCGGCATCGGGACGACGGGGCCTGGGGCACCCCTTGATTTAGTCACCACTCCATCAGACACCGCAGGTAGTATAGCATTTCGTTTAACAAGTTCTGTTAATTCGGCTCGGGCTATGGGTCTTAGGTTGACTGCTGATGAGGTTTCCGATTTAGCTTTTGATAGACTTTATGGTGGCACTTGGTATGAAACAATGAGGATTCAAAGAAGTTCCGGCAATGTCGGCATCGGGACGACGAGTCCGGCAACTAAATTGGATGTAGCAGGAACAATTAGAGCCACAGCTACAAGCGGTAATAGACTGGGTGACAGTACAGACACTGGAAGAGCTTTGTCTATATTAAATAGCAGTCTAACGGCAGGATCGGCATATTATCTTACTCTTGGAAGAGCTAACAGTACTAACAATCAAGCAGAGATTTCTTTTCATTATGTTGGAGATGGGAGCAGCTCTAATTTACTACGATTAGGTTTATATGGTACGCCGAATATATTAAATATTACAGGAGGCGGCAACGTCGGCATCGGGACGACGAATCCAAGTTACAAGCTTGATGTTTCTGGTAGTACCCAAATTTCCTCCTATCTTTATCTCCCCGGTATTCCCTCTTCTTCAGGAAGTACATATCAATATGTTTGCCGAAAAAATGATTCAGGAAACTATGTTGGTTACCAAAGTGCTAGTTGTGGACTGGATATTAATGAAACAATGGAGGCTGGAGAATTTTTAGAAGCTGGCGATATCGTTATTGCCGGACCTCCCCCCTCAGATCAAAAAATTACTCCATACTATGCATTTAGTGTTAAAAAGGCAGAAAAGGCTTATGAAAAAAATATTGTCGGAGCAGTTTCGGAAGTTTTAGATAAAAATGAAGAAAGACCTAACTTAATAAATATTGCTCTTGCTGGCCGAATCCCCGTAAAAATAACTTCGGAAAATGGAAATATTTCTTATGGAGATTATATAACTTCAAGTGGAATATACCGGGGATTTGGCCAAAAAACAATTAAAGCTGGGCCGACTATAGGAAAAGCTCTAGACAAATTTGAGCCATCTCCGGATAAATGTCTTTCTATCAACTCAATAGAAGAAATTAAATGGAATATATGGCAAGATTGGGAGGAAAACAAAAAAACCGGCGAATTCAGGCAATGTTTCCGTTTACCAAATGGCATATATGTTAGTAAAATTATGGTCCTTATTAATCCCTCCTGGTATGACCCAGATGTCTACCTAACTTCAACCGGAGATTTACAGTTAGTCAGTTCTTCGGTTAACGAGTTAACGAATTACGAGTTAAAAGATAAAGATGGTAACTTAATCACGCGTATTGGTGCTTTTGCCGAAGTTGTCGCGGCAAAAATTAAAGCCGGCATTATTCAAACTACTGATTTAATCACTCAAAATCTAATTGCCTCTAAAGCTAATATTGACAATCTGGCAACTAATTCCCTAACGAGCGATAAAATTATCTCCCCGCTGGTGGAAAGCGAAGAAGTTAGCACCCAGCGAATAAAGCTTTCGGAAATCGCTCCGGCAAGCGAAGGTGAAGATATTGTGGTTAGCGATTTTGGAAAGTTAATTTTCAAAAACAAAGAGGGCGAGGAGGTTGCCTCGATTGACAATCAAGGAAATGCGACTTTCGCTGGAGAAGTTCAAAGCTCAAAGTTCAAAGTTCAAAGTGGAGAAATAAGTGGAGATGCCACTGTTAGCGGAACTTTAACGGCGAAAAAGATTGTTGCTGAAGAAATTGTTGGTTTGAAAGGGACTTTTGGCGAACTTCTGGCAACTAGTGTTTCGGCGGAAAAAATTCAAGGACTGGAGGAAAGGTTGGCACAACTGGAAGAAAAGCTTAAAACCAGCGAGACTGCTAACCTGACTCCCTCCCCCACTCCAACACCGGAGATAACGCCGACTGAGGTGACAACCAGCCCAACGCCTACCCCCACTCCCACTCCGGAATTTGCTCCTGAGCCAGAGCAAACTTTGGCGATTTTGGATGCTTTGGATGGACAGGAGGAAGCCTCTTCTACTGGCGAACTTAGCGCCGAGGAAATCGAACAAATGGTCAATGAAATTTTGGGCGGAACACAAATTGAAACGAATGAAAATATGAATTTGAGCGAATACAATAGTCTTGCTATCGCCGATAGTCTTACAGTTTTAGGCCAAACTACTTTGGGAAATACTGCCATTGCTGGCTCGCTTAATATTGGCGGAAATTTGGTTTTAGCAAACAACGCTATTAATACCTTCTCCGGACCGCTTTATATCCAAAACTTAGGTTTGGGCGGAGTGGATATTTTGGCGGGAAAAATTACTATAGATGAGCACGGAAACACGGTTTTTGGCGGTGATGTTGAAGTCCGCGGCCGACTGGCGACTAAAGAAATTTCACCGCTTGAGGGTCAAGATTTGGTAATTAATTTGGCAAACTTGCCCACCTTGAAAGAATCTATTTCCGAAACCCTTGGAAATCTCCCCCCCTCCATTGCCACTCAAGCCTCTACTCTGGTTGACAGCGGTTTTGGCAAACTTTTAATTAAGGGAGTAAACAACGAAATTGTCGCTTCAATTGATGCTTCGGGTTCGGCTTTGTTTGCCGGAGACTTGGTTGCTTCAGGTTCGGGAACTTTTAAGAAACTAATTATTGCCTCCCGGGAAGCAAGTCAAAGTGGAGAGATTATTCCTGGAGTTTGGGTAACTAACGCCAGCGCCGGGACGGCAGTCTTGCCCGCCGGAAACACTGAAACAATCATCTACTCCCCAGCAGTAAAAGAAGAAAGCTTGGTCTATCTTACTCCCCTCTCCTCCACCAAAAATAATGTTTTGTATATCAAGGCGAAAAAAGCGACCAATGGGGAGTGCAATTTGGAAACCACCCCAAACTCAAACAATCTTAAGGGCTGCGGCTGGATTAAAGTGGGGGTAGATACTCCCCTAACAGAAGAGGTAAAATTCAATTGGTGGATTATAGATTTAAGGGATTTAAGGCTATAATAATTATAACAGTTATAAAATTTATAAAAATTATAAAATGAACGAGGGTGGATATAAAAGTTTGCCTTTTTATAAACAAGCGGAGATTATTTACGATTTTACGGTGGAATTCTGCGGCCGGTTTATTAATCACCGCTCGAGAACTAAAAACCAAATGGAGCAAGCAGCTCGTTCGGGAAAACAAAACATTGCCGAGGCTTATTCTCAAAAAAGCGTAGAAAGCCGTCTAAAGCTTTTGGGGGTTGCCCGCGGTTCTTTGGAAGAACTTCTTAATGACTATCAGGATTTCCTGCGCCAGCACCAACTGCCCGCCTGGACAAAGGATTCACCTCAAGCGCGCCGAGTGCGAAATATTGTCTATAAAAATTATAAAAGCTATAACGACTATAAAATTTATATCGCTAAACCTGAGTCAGCGGCGAATACGATGGTTTGCCTGATAAATCAAACGAACCGGCTTTTAGACCAAAAATTGCGCTGGTTGGAAGAAAAATTTGTCAAAGAGGGCGGTTTTCGGGAAAATCTTTTTAAAAAAAGAATGGAGTTTCGAAAAAAATGAGGAAAAAGATAATTTTTACAACGATTATAATTTTTATAACGGTTATAACAATTATAACGGTTATAAAATTATCGCGGCAGGAAAACCGGCTGATTTCTCCCCTTCCCGAGTCGGCTGGGGAAAACGGAACGCTATTAGCCGAATCGGCAGCCGAAGAAGAAAACTATCAAACAGTTTCCTACTATATAACAACATCTCAAGGATTTTTAAATAAAGCCCAAGAATTATCTCAACAAACAAGCGGAGAAGAAAACTTTCCCCGCCAGCAGACCCCGGAAGAGAAACAAAAAATCATTGAACTTATCAATCAGTCTTTGGACATTATCAATCAAGGAATTGCCACCTATCCTTTGGATGACCGGGTTTTTGCCCAAAGAGCAACAATTTACCAAGCCTTAGCGCTTATTCTTCCCGACGCAGGAAAGTTTGCTGCTCAAGACTTAAAAGAAGCAATTAAGCTTAACAACCAAAACCCAACCTATCATACTCGACTGGCAAACTTATATTTAGCCGGAGGTGATTTTGAAGGAGCGGCATTCTCTTTTTACAACGCCTACCAACTTGAACCCACAAACCTTCAAACCCTTTATAACTTGGCTGATGCTTTGGAAAAATCAGGACAGCTGGCAAAAGCAACAAATTGGTTTGAAAAACTTTTAGGACTTCTTCCTCCTGGCGACGAAAACCAAGAAAAAATCCGCCAACGACTTGATGTTTTAAAAGAAGCAATAACAAAGGCAAATTTGAAGTATCTTACTTCTCCGGGAGAATTGGCTGCTCCAGCAGCCTCAAGTAAAGAAAAGGAAATTATTGGCACCCAAGAGCTGCCTTTGGAACAGGCGGCTTTGGCAAGCAAAATAATTATTGCCGGAGAAAAAGAGGCAAACAACACCAGTCAGTCTGCGGCAGAAGTCTCTTTAAATGCACTAAGTGGTGAAGGGGTAATTCCTACTGGAAAAACAGAAGTTACTATATATAATAATAATGTAGAGGCAAAAAGTAAAATCGTGATTGTTCCCCTGGAGGGTGATTTTAAAAACCGAGTGCTTTTTGTAGCAGCGAAAAAAGCTCCCCTACCGGAGTGTCTACCTGAAACCACTCCCGGTGTGGCAAGAAGGGATTGCGGTTGGTTTAAGGTAGGGATTGACGTCGCCCCCAAATCTGAGATAAAATTTAAATGGTGGATCGTAAAATAAAAAATCCAAAATTCAAAATCCAAAATTCAAAATGATAATTAAAAATTTAAAATTAACAACAATAATTTTGGCGATTTTTACTTTTTTAATTCCCCTATTTTTCTTGCCATTGACGGTGGATTTTTATGATTTCAATAAAAATTATTTGCTTTGGTTGGCAGTAGTTGTTGGTTTTTTGCTTTGGGGAATAAAAATTGTCCGCGAGCAAAAACTGGAAATTAAATCTTCTCCCTTTTTTCTTCCTCTTGTTTTTTGGGTAATAGCCGGAGTTTTAAGCACTATTTTTTCCTCCCCAAATAAAATTGAAGCCTTACTTTTACCCAATGGTTTAGGAACTTTAATTGGTCTTTTTCTTTTTTATTTTCTCATTTCAAATATAGTTGAAGACCGGCAAAAAATTTTTTGGGCTTTAACCGCCTCGGCAATATTTTTATCTTTATTAACTATTTATCAGTTTTTTGGCTTGGGAGAAACCCTTATTCCTACTTCCAGTCCTTTAGCTTTTGCCCGGGAAAAAACCTGGACACCTGTCGGGAGTTTTTTGGGAGTAGGAAGCCTAATTTTGGTAGTTTTACCTTCACTTTTTTTCTGGCTTTTTAAAAATTTCCAAAAAAATCCTTTAAAAAGCGCCATTGCTGGTTTGTTGGTTTTGATTTTGCTTGGCGGAGGCGGGCTGGCGGTTTATCAAATAATTCCGGGAAAACCGACATCACTAATTTTACTTCCCTACTCTTCTTCATGGGCAATTGCTGTAGAAACTCTTAAGCAAAAACCGCTTTTGGGAGTCGGGCCAGTAAATTTTATCTCCGCTTTCAACAGATTTCGACCCGTAAGTTTCAATCAAACTGATTTTTGGAATTTACGTTTGGGTTTAGCTTCAAACTTTCTGTTTCAGATTTGGACTGAATTGGGTTTAATAGGGTTAGGAGCTTTTGTTTTTCTTTTATTCAGCCTGATAAAATATATTAAAAAATCAAAAAGAATATTAGAATTTGCCGGAGTAATTATCGCCATTTTGGGGCTTTTACTCCTTCCACAAAACTTTTCTTTGCTTTTTGCCTTCTTTATCCTTTTGGCTTGCGCTTCGGAAACAAAAGAAAAACTTACTTTAGGCCTGCCGGGTAACTTCTGCTGGTTACCCCTAAGTGGGGTAATTTTGATTTTTTCTCCCCTAGTCTGGTTTGCCGCCCGCGCTTATGAAGGAGAAATTTATTTCAAAAAATCGCTTGATGCATTGAATAAAAATGATGGTTTAGGAACTTACAATAGTCAAATAAAGGCAATTGAAAAAAATCCCTACCGGGTTGATTTTCGCCTTTCTTATTCACAAACAAATTTAGCCTTAGCCAACAGCATTGCTACTAACCCACCCTCAGGTCAATTAACTGACCAAGATAGAAACAATATTAGCCAACTTGTTCAACAAGCGGTTCGTGAAAGCCGAGCAGCAACGGCTTTAAATCCTACCAACGCCATTGTTTGGGAAAATTTAGCCCAAGTTTACCGACAATTAATAAACTTTGCCCAGGGAGCAGATCAATGGGCAATTGCTGCCTATCAGCAAGCAGTGGTCAATGACCCTATAAACCCCCGTTTAAGAATTGATTTAGGAGGTCTTTTTTATGCCTTAGGAAATTACGACGAGGCGCAAAAAATCTTCAGAATCACCGTTGAGCTTAAACCAGACTATGCCAATGGTTGGTATAATTTAGCCGCCGCCTACAGAGAAGATAAAAAATATCAACAAGCTTATCAATCAATGCAACAAACTTTAGCTTTGGTTCCCGCAGATTCAGCTGATTGGCAAAAAGCAAAACAAGAATTAGATGAACTAGCGAAAAAGCTTCCCTCCCCCACCCCAACACCAACAGGTACTCAACCAGAAGAACAGCAAGAACAACTTAGTAAGCCGGAGCCTTTACCCTCGCCGGTTGTCCAGCCACCAATTGAACTTCCTGAAGAACCGACTCCGGAAGAAGAAAACCAACAATAACTAGGTGGACCCGAGGGGGCTTGAACCCCTAACCTGTCGCATGCCATGCGACCGCTCTACCATTGAGCTACGAGCCCTTATTTGTGGACCTGGGCGGATTTGAACCGCCACTCCTCCCGCTGCGAGCGGGGCGCTTTAGCCAATTAAGCTACAGGCCCAAAGAGAAAAAACTCAAATTTCAAAATCCAAAATCCAAAATAATCTCTAATTCTCAAAATTAAAAATTCTAAAAAGTTAAAAAGTTTTGGATTTTGTGCTT
>Ga0209102_1001522_pt1 | contig 11954 bp, 14 predicted proteins | sample ConPoolayeHmetaG_FD_185483 | JGI IMG/M metagenome (GOLD analysis project Ga0209102, IMG submission 185483) | Hot spring microbial mat communities from California, USA to study Microbial Dark Matter (Phase II) - Cone Pool mat layer H metaG... ... | reverse complement strand
AAACTGTGGATACCGCTTTACAGATCCCAACCATAAAGCTAAAACCGGATGGAGGAATCTTCCATCCGGCTTAAATTTGCCTTTTGGTTTATTTTATTCTTGCCAAGGGAACGATGACCCAGTCGGGCGAGTGCCCTCCGCCAGAAAGGCGGCGACAACCTTGGCCACAGTGGAAAAGGAAAATGAAAAGCGGGCTGCGGGAGCCACAGAGACAAATACAATGGCGACGCTCATCTTAGATTACGCTTGGAACGTTAAAAAGCGCGGTCTTGCCGAACAAACTATAAAGCAGCGTGTATGCAGACTTAAGCAGCTGGTCAAAAGAGGCGCTAACCTCCTAGATCCAGACAGTGTGTTGACGGTTTTAGCTACGAGCAACTGGACCGATTCAAACAAACGTGTATTTATAGTAGCCTACAAAAGCTTCGCTAAAACATTTAATATAGCATTTGAACCGCCAAAAACAAGGGTTGAAAGGAAACTGCCTTTCATCCCGACTGAGGAAGAACTGGATCAGTTAATCGCTGGTTGCGGCAAGAAAACAGCGACTTTTCTTCAAGTGTTGAAAGACACAGGCGCCAGAACTGCAGAGGCGTTAAAATTGAAGTGGATCGATATCGATGAAAAATCATGTATTATCAGAATTAACAACCCGGTTAAAGGAAGTTTGGCTAGAGCTATCAAAGTATCTGCAGAAACAATTGCCATGATCAACGCGTTACCTAAAACAAGCGAATACGTATTCAACACAAACCAGTATACTTTACGTGCAAATTTCTACGATCAACGCAAAAAGATTGCAAGCAAACTTCAGAACCCACGATTACTGCAGATTCGCCTCCACACCTTTAGACATTGGAAGGCTACCATGGAATACCATAAAACCAAAAACATCAAATGGGTGCAGCAACTTCTCGGGCATAAAAAACTTGAAAACACAGATTTCTACACACAGTTAATAAACTTTGAAAGCGACGAATACCATGTGGCTTACGCCAAAAACTTAGAAGAAGAAAGCAAATTAATAGAAGCTGGCTTCGAATATGTAAGGTATAGTGAGAAGGATGGCGTGGCCATATATCGGAAAAGAAAGTAGAGTAGTATAGTTCAGGGCTCCGGTAGTATAGTCCGGTCAAGTATTCCGGCCTTTCGAGCCGGAGACGCGGGTCCGAATCCCGCCCGGAGCACTCTGCTTTTATTTGTATGCCTTTTGTTTAAGCTTAAAGCTCATATACAAGCTACTTATATCGAATATAATTTCTTTAGGGCGATGATAAAAATGGTTAAAACGACACAATCAAATTATGAAAAATTGATGGAGAAGACAAGAGACCTTGCTGTTTTCCAATCTGCAGAAGCTATAATTCATTGGGATATGGAGACGATGATGCCGCCAAAGGCAATAAAATTGCGGAGTCAACAGCTTGCATTACTCAGCCGAATTGACCATAGAATGAGCACCGACCCGGAAATTGGAAAACTATTGGAAAAGATTATGCAGCATTCAGAATATGATGAACTGAATGACATTCAGAAAAGAAACGTGCACTTAATAAAGAAAAATTATGACGAACAAACAAAACTTCCAGAAGAACTTGTTGCAGAAATCGCTAAACAGAGAGCTATAACGGTAGATGTGTGGAAGAAGGCGAAAGCAGCAAAAAATTTCGCCATGTTCAAGCCTGAACTAGAAAAACTTGTCGAATTGCAGAAAAAGGCTGCAGAAATTCTTATGAAAGTAAAGGAGACAGCGACGCCTTACGACGCATTAGTAGATATTTTTGAGCCGAAAATGACAACAAAAGTTATTACCAAAGTTTTTAACGAATTAAAAGAAGGTTTAGTTTCAATACTAAAGAAATGTGAAGCAGCTCCCAATCAGCCCGACACAAGCATTCTCAAACGCAAAATCTCGATAGATGCACAACGCCAAATCGCAAAACTTCTTGCAGAATCAGTCGGTTACGACGTAACATCAAAACAGGCAGGCGGAAGAATAGACGAGACAGAACATCCATTCACCACAGGATATTACGATGATGTGCGAATAACAACCCACTACTACGAAGACAATTTCACATCTTCAATCTTCTCGGTGCTACATGAAGCAGGACATGCAATGTACGAACAGAACCTAAAACCAGAATGGATGTATCAGCCAGTAGGCTCTAGTTGCTCTTCTGGATTTCATGAATCACAATCTCGTTTCATTGAAAACATAATTGGAAGATCCCGCGAATTCTGGGTTTATCACCTTCCAAGATTAAAAGAAATTGCAGGTAATACTCTTGCAGACCTAAAACTAGAAGCATTCGTCCACGCCATAAATCAAGTTGCTCCTTCAAAAATCCGTGTTGAAGCAGACGAAGTCACCTATGGATTGCATATTATAATAAGGTTTGACATTGAACGAGATTTGTTCGCAGATAAAATAACGGTTAAAGAACTCCCAGAAATATGGAACCAAAAATACAAAGACTATCTGGGCATAAAAATCGAAAATGACTCCGAAGGCGTAATGCAAGACACTCACTGGGCAAGCGGCTTATATGGATATTTTCCAAGCTATGCATTAGGCAACATTTACAGCGGACAAATACTTGCCACAATAGAAAAAGATCTTCCGAACTGGAGAAAACAAATCAAAGAAGGCAATATTAGCCCAGTAAAAAATTGGCTGATCAAAAATATTCACAGTTACGGAAATCTCTATGACCCGCCAGAACTTATTAAGAAAATAACCGGAAAAGAATTAGATGTTAAGCCATACTTAAAATATCTATACAATAAATATTCAGAACTCTATAGCTTTTAAGCAGCCTTCCCCCATTTTACGACACTGTCACGTCTTCCAAAAATAGTTTTACAAAAATTTTGGCTAATTACCGACATTTTACAATAAAAACTTTTAGTTTAATTTGCAGAAAACTGTGATGTTCCGACACTTTTATATACAACATCAGACAAATACCTCAAAAGATGAGTTGAAATGTCGGAACATGGTATTAGAAAACCCGAAACGAAAGAAGAACTTGTCAAAATGCTAAAAGAAGCAGCTAAGAAAGAGGCTGAAATGCGCAGTTTTCTAAAGAAGAAAACGACAAAACCTACAATCTCAGGGACTGCTAAACTTCTAAACATTCATAGAGATACTCTTTATACATGGCTTAAGGAATTTAATGTCGATTTCAGCGAGATTTCTAGAGGAGTATCGACAGATTTATTGTCAGAGGCTGTTGAAATGCCTCGAAAATACGCGTACTTAATCGGTGAGGCTCTCGTAGGAGAAGGCAATGAGGTCGCGCATATTGACCTTTTAATAGGTGACAAGGAGGGGCCTGTCGGAGAGGCATTTGCTGCTGGCATGTCAAATCTTTCCATTGGGCATACACCATTATTAGCGGTGATAAGACCCAACCTTCCACCTAAACCTCATACATTACTTGTGCCAAAGGTGACAATCAAGAATCTTGAAGATGTAGGCAAAATTTTTGGTCCTGCACAGGCGGCAGTAGCGAAGGCTGTTGCTGATTCTGTAGAGGAGGAAATTATCCCTAAAGATAAGGTGGACGATTGGGTTATAGTATGCAGCGTCTTCATACATCCACAAGCAAGTGATTATCGCAAAATCTATCATTACAATTACAGCGCAACTAAATTGGCTTTAAAAAGAGCCCTACTGAAGTATCCGACACTTGAAAAAATCTTCTATGACAAGGATAGGGCTAAGCATCCTATAATGGGATTTAGAGTCCCACGTTTATGGAGACCGCCATATCTTCAAATCTCGCTTGATATACCAGAGTTGGAAAGGACAAAGAAAATTATTGTACAAATTCCTAAAAGTGACAGAATAATACTTGAAGCAGGAACACCGCTGATTAAAAGATACGGAGCAAAAGTTATAAGCGAATTGAGAGAGGTTGCAAAAGATGTTTTCTTTATTGCAGACTTGAAAACTTTAGATGTTGGAAAAGTGGAAGTAGACTTGGCTTATGAGGAAACTGCTGATGCTGTGGTTGCTGCAGGGTTAGCGCCATCCCAAACACTTGACTCATTCATTCATGAAGCAAAAAGACTTGGAATATATGCTGTGGTAGATATGCTAAATGTGGAAGACCCTATTAGAAAATTGAAATTGCTCAAGGAATTTCCAGATATAGTCATCTTGCATAGAGGAATAGACGAAGAATCAGGGAGGGCAATAGGATTGGAATTCATCCAAGAAATTCGGCAAACTTTCAAGGATAAACGCTTCTTAATTGCTGTGGCAGGGGGAATAGTGCCAGAAACAGCTAAAGAAGCTTTAGAAAAAGGCGCAGATATACTCATTGTTGGAAGATATGTAACACAGTCAAAAGATATTGAACGGGCAGTAAGAGATTTCCTTGAGTTGACACCTACAATGCGAGAAGATGTGGACTTGTTCCGAGTGCACGTGGAGTAAAATATTCCAAAAATTTCACAGCTATCCATTTTTCTTATTTTTTCTAGGGAAACTGCCAAGTTTTCGTAAATCCTTAATAGAAAGAGATTCAACTTTCATAACATCGCAGGAGATTAACGCATATGGCCAAGTTCAAAATAATCGTATCAGACCCAGAAACAGGAACTTCAAAAGTAGTTGAACTTGAAGAATCGCGGGCTACACCTTTGATTGGTAGAAAAATAGGAGATGTGATAGATGGGTCAATAGCTGATTTGCCAGGTCATAAACTCCAGATAATGGGTGGCTCGGATAGAGATGGATTTCCAATGAGAAAGAATGTTCATGGTGGAGTTCGTCGGCAAGTGATACTCAGCGGAGGAGTTGGGTTTAACCCTCGAAGAGAGGGAGAAAGAAGACGCAAAACGGTTCGTGGAAGTGTGTTAACAGACGAAATTGTGCAGTTAAACATGAAAATCGTAGAAAAACCAGCTCGTCCTAAGGAAAGTAAGAAAACCAAGGAGAAAGCTCAAACACCCAGCGCAACATGAAAAAATCTAATTTTTGTCACTAATTGAATAAAATTTTGAAAAATCTCTTAAAAAATTCGGAAATGGGAAGACAGAAAATAGATAAAGACAAAATCTTTAAAACAAGCGAGTCTTTATTTGAACAGCAAAGTCGATTTAATCAGCAAATTGAGGCTCATAGCTTATGTCTAATGAAAAACCACAAAAAAGTACAACTATACTTCGTCAACCCGAAATCAACATTGGCACTATAGGTCATGTTGACCATGGAAAAACAACGTTGGTGCAAGCGTTAACAGGCGTTTGGGCATCTAGACACAGTGAAGAGTTGAGAAGAGGTATAACAATAAAGTTAGGCTATGCAGACATGCCAATTTATAAATGCTCTAAATGTGACCCCCCGAGGAATTATACAACAAAGCCAATCTGTCGTAACTGTGGCTCGAAGACCAATTTTGTTCGAGCAGTCAGCTTTGTGGATGCTCCGGGTCACGAAGCATTAATGGCTACTATGCTTTCTGGAGCAGCGATAATGGACGGAGCACTCCTTGTGATTGCTGCAGATGAAATATGTCCTCAACCACAGACTAGAGAGCATTTAGCGGTTGCAGAGGTTATTGGTATAAAAAATATTGTAATTGTACAGAATAAAATTGACATTGTGGATGAGAAAAGGGCTCGAGAAAGTTATGCGGAAATTAAAAACTTTGTAAAGGGTTCAATAGCTGAAAATTCGCCAATAATCCCTGTTTCGGCACAACGCCAAGTAAACATCGACATCCTTATCCAAGCATTAGAAGAGTTCATACCAACACCAAAGAGGGATAAAACCAAACCGCCATTAATGTATGTTGTTCGCTCATTTGACGTTAACAAGCCAGGCACCACAATAGAGAAGCTGGAAGGAGGGGTTATTGGAGGCACCATATTTCAGGGCAAATTCTCGTTAGGAGAGGAGATAGAAATTCGCCCTGGAATAGCTGTAGAAAAGGAGAGAAAAAGCATCTATAGCCCTTTGTTCAGCGAAATTGTTAGTTTGCATGCGGGCGGAAAAAATGTAAATGAAGCTTATTGCGGCGGGTTAGTAGGGGTAGGAACTCTGTTAGACCCATCATTTTCGAAGGCTGATAGCTTAACAGGAAACATCGTCGGAAAACCAGATGAATTACCGCCAACATTATCAGAGTTAACCTTAGAACCTCACATTTTTGAACGGGCGGTTGGAACAAGAGAACTCATGAAAGTCCAAGAGATAGTTGTAAACGAAACATTGCTTTTGCACGTAGGTGCTGCAATAACTATGGGAACAGTTGCATCAACAAAAAAGGGCACAGTTACAATTAAACTTAATCGACCAGTATGCGCACAAACCGGTTCGAGAGTTGCGATAAGCAGAAAAATAGCGGGCAGATGGAGATTTATAGGATACGGAATGATACAATAAATATGATTAAAAAACTTGAACAGAAAAAGAAAATACTAAAAGTAATTTTAGATTCGAACGCCTTGTTCGTTCCGCTTCAATTCAAAATCGACATTTTTGAAGAATTAGAAAAACTTTTAAAAACAAGATTTGAACCAGTGTTGCTCTCACCTATACGTATAGAACTTGAGGCAATTGCTGAAAAAGGCTCACCAAAAATGCGTAAACTAGCCCATTATGCATTGCAACTAGCTAAAAAATGTGTTTTTTCAGAAGTTGAAGGAAAAATTGGTTCTCCAGACGATGTTATTATTGAAATGGCAAAAAAATGGGGCTGCCCAGTATTTACAAATGACAAAGAGCTTAAAAAGAGGCTAAGAAATATAAGTGTGCCAGTTATTTATGTGAGGCAAAAATCCCGCTTAGAAATCGATGGGAGGATAAGATCCCTTGTTTAAACTTATAACTCGAGAAGATACTATTCGAATCCCACCAGAAACCTTTGGTAATCCATTAGAGAAGGTTGGCCATCAGCAGGTTAAGGCTAAATATGAAGGAGTAGTTGACGAAGAATTAGGCTATGTAATTGCTGTGACCAATGTAAAAGTAAGCCCTATTGGAAAAATCATTCCCGGAGATGGAGCCACTTACCACAAAGTAACCTTCTCTTTGCTCTCTTTTTATCCCAAAATTCAGGAGGTTGTGGAAGGGGAGGTTGTAGAGATTGCTGATTTCGGAGCCTTCGTACGCATAGGACCCATCGACGCCTTACTTCATGTTTCACAACTTATGGATGACTTTATTTCCTATGATGAAAAACAAGGAGTCTTGCTAGGAAAAGAAACGAAAAGGAAACTCATGAGTGGAGACCAAGTTCGTGTTCGAATAACAGCAGTTTCGCTTGGAAGAGCTGGAAGCTCAGGAAAAATCGGCGTAACAGCGAGGCAACCATTTCTAGGCAAGTTAGAGTGGATTGAACAAGATGCACAGAAAATAAAGGAAGCAACAAAGAAAAAAACAGCAGAAGATAAAAGCAAACCGAAGTCGGAAGGTGACTAGATGAGTGAAAAAGCTTGTCCAACATGTCGCATTATAACTAAAGAAAATATATGCCCTAAATGCAAGACTCCATCTTTAAGTGATGATTTTGGCGGATTATTGATAATGTTTAACCCAGAAGGTTCAGCCATCGCAAAAGCCATGAACATTAAAGAGAAAGGACGTTACGCATTAAAGGTTAGATAAATGACTATAGTATACAGTTTAACGTCAGAGTTGCGTATAAAACTTAAAAATCCTCTTGGCATGTTGATTCGAGGTTCATTTGAAGAAACAATGAAAATCTTGAAAAAAATTATGAAAAAAGAAGCACCAGTTGCCATAATTACTGTTGGAGACACTGTTTCAAAAAATCTCACAAGAAACCGTTTGTTTCCTAAACTTTTAATTGTTGACAATAGAGTCATGCGAAGAGAAGCAAAACCTTTCCAATTTCAAGCAGATAAAACAATCAATGTTAACAACCCACAAGGAACAATCACAGAGGAAGCAATCAAAGCCATTCACGAAGCAATGGAAAGCGATTGTCGAGTCAAGATAATTGTCAAAGGTGAAGAGGACTTGTTAACGCTCATTGCTGTTTTATATGCGCCAGAAAACTCTTTTGTGGTTTATGGCCAACCATACGAGGGCATCGTTGTGATTAAGGTAACACCGGATAAAAGGGCGGAGATTGTTGAAATTTTAAAAGCTATGGAAAATGTTCGAAAAGCTAAATAAGAAGAGGCTGCATCAAGTCAACACCACAGATGAGGCAAAACCATGGAAATCAAGATAGTTTTAGAGAAAGAAAACCCCTTGCTGAAGCGAAAAGAAGTCTATTTTCAAATTGAGCACAATCAAACTGGTAGTACACCTCCAAGGCTGGAGATTAGAAAGGCGGTGGCTACATTGCTTAAGAAAGATTTAGACTTGGTTTTTGTTAAAAAAATTGAAACGAAGACAGGAACACACATTGCTGTTGGAACTGCAAATGTTTACGATTCTGTTGAGCATGCTAAACTTATAGAACCTGAATATGTTATAAAAAGGAATACGCCACCCGAAGAAGACAAGGAAAAAGAGGAAAAGGGATAGTAAATGTCCAAAAATACAGAAGAAAAAACTGAGAAAACAGCAAAGAAAACTGGAAAAAAGGCATTCTCATTATACAAAATAGAAGACGATAAAATTGTGAGACTACGTCCTACATGCGAACGCTGCGGGATAGGCTATTTTATGGCTGATCATGGTGACAGGTACACTTGCGGACGCTGTGGTTTCACGAGATACAAGCCTGCTGAAAAATAAACATGTTTAAATTATACGGTGTCTGATATTCTGGATGATTTAAATGATTAGGGTAAATGTTTCTATATCTAACGTTTCAGCTGACCGTTATTGGGATAGTAAAAAACCTATACCGCCAATTCAGATAAACACAAATCTTAACCTAATTGGCGTAGAAAAGAAGTCGGAAGATTCGGTGGAAGTTCCGTTTGTTTTGACAATTAATTATAATCCTTCTATTGCGCAGATAAGTCTAAAAGGAAAGGCATATGTTGTCGGTGAGAAAAGCGAAATTGAGAAGGTTTATAAAGAATATGAGGAGAAGAAACCGCCACCACCAATCATAGTGCAGTCAATATCTAATGTTGTCTTCACAGAATCGGTGTTGATATCTAGAACGCTGAACATTCCACCGCCTATTCCCCTGCCTCAGATACCACAAGCCAAACCACCTGAGAAAAAGACTTCAGAGATGGACTATAGCGCTTAAGAATATGAATAAAAAACTATTTCAATGGAACATACATTGAGGAACGAGAGGCGCCAATTCCAGGAGTCCCATGTTTTACAGGCTTATTTGTAATGGCAAATTCACCTAAGTAATGCCCAATCATTTCTGGTTTTATTTCCAAAGATACAAATTCTTTGCCATTATGAACAAGAAGTGTGACGCCAACCATTTCAGGCAAAATGATAATGTCTCGTACATGCGTTTTGATCGTTTTGCTTGTTCCCTTTCTTTGAGCTTCTTTTGTTTTTCTTATCTTTTCGAGCAGTATCCGCTGTTCTGGTGTTAGACCACGATGGAGACTCCGCCTCTGTCTTGAAGGAAGTAGACTAATAAATTCATCCATCGACATACTTTGCAGTTGATTAAGGGTATTTCCGCGATAGACGAATTCTTTAGGCATCTCGGTCAACTCCAAAGATTGCAGTGACATTAAACCCTATAAACCTTATTCTGCCGCCTTTCTGGAGACCTTCTTCTGTCCAGCACCTCTTGCCGCGATTAATCCAACCTTTTGCCCTGGTGGTGCACCATGCGAAGTTGTGGTTACCTTTCGTGCACTCCTTTTGCTACTACCATACGGATGCACAGCAGCAATCATTGCCCTTCCACGAGTTCTCGGATATTTATGACCCTTTGCTTTCATTAAATGGAATTTTGAACCAGATTTCAAGAAAGGTTTCTCTGTCCTTCCAGCTCCAGAAACAACTCCAATCGTCGCCCTGCAACGATCATCCACATACTTTGTTTTACCTGAGGGAAGCCTAATTATAGTTCCTTGAGCTGTGTGAGTGACAACCATTGCGTACGCTCCAGAAGATTTTGCGATTTTGCCGCCGTCTCCTAAGCGGCTTTCTATGTTGCATATTAATGTGCCTTCTGGGATTTTGCCTATTGGAAGAACATTTCCAACTTCCACTGATGCCCCTCCACCCATTTGGATTTTTTGACCTAAGTACACTCCTTCCGGAACAATATTGTAACATGTTTCTCCATTTTCGAATCTTATTAAGGCAAGAGGTGCCCCACGTCCAGGATCATGGGTGAAATCTTCAATAACGCCTTCTATTGCTTTTTCAGAATATTCTTTCGTTGTTGCTGTTATTGGGTATTGTGCGGGAGCTACTCTCTTGTGTGATGAAGCTTTAAATGTGGATCCGCCGCGTCCACGTCTTTGTACACGAATTCTTTTGCCCATTTTATTATTCCTCTATATTTATAATATTCCAAGTTTGATTGCAACATCAGCTGCTTTATAGTCTGGATGAAGCTTAACAAAAGCTTTCTTTTTTCCTTGTGGCGTAATCATGAGATTGACTTTTTCAACCTTAACTTCATAAAGCTCTTCAACAGCCTTTCTAACATCTTTTTTTCCCGCTTTTATATTGACCACAAAGATTAGCTTGTTTTCTTTTTCAACCATTAAGCTGGCGGCTTCTGTCATTAAAGGATAAAGTATAATCTCATGAGGATTCATTATGCTTTTTCTCCTTTGGCATAGAGTTCATTCAGTTCTTCTATGGCACTACTCGCCCATATAGTCAGTCTTCCAGGATGTGCTCCAGGTGCAAGAATTTCTGCATTTAAATTTTTGACTGTGACAACATCAACGCCTGGTATATTTCTTGCTGCCTCGACTATTCCATTGTTCCTTGCTACAACTATTAGGGGACCAATAGCTTGCTTTCTTTTTCTACCTCTAAGTTTACCTTTTCCAGCACGGATTGTTCTACTTTCTTTAACTCGAAAGATGTCTGAAAAAACTCCTAAATGCACGAGGACTTCTTCAACCTCTTTGACCTTCCTTAATTTTTCCAACTCGTCTGTAACTATGAGGGGAAATGCAGGAACATCCTCGATTGAATGCCCCCGAGAAGCAACAACTTCTTTTGACGCAGTAGCAGCTATTGCCGAAAAAAGAGCCAAACGTTTTTCTTTTTTAGGAATTTGCTTGACAATATTCTTTTTGGAAGTTGGTGGATGCGAGATTCGTCCGCCAACAGTTCCAGGAGCCAAGGCGCCTTGTCCACCAGGATTTTTAATTCTTGGTATTCTGGCTATGCCCAGATTCACGCCTCTTGATTCTGCTGTTGTTCTTTTTCCTGCCATTGGGTCTCTGCCTTGTGGTTGTAACCTATTGGATTGTATTGCTAGAACAGCTCGTTTTATTACGTCTGGTCTTAGCGTCATTCCGAAAACTGGGGGAAGTGTTATTTTTCCAATGGGCTTTCCTTCGAGGTTAAATATCTTCGCTGTTTTTTTGACCATTAAATTTCACCGTTCATCTGTCTTGTGGAGATTTGAGGGATATGTAAGTGATTTGTGGTGGTTCTTCCGCTACCTTTGTTGGTGGGCGTGCTGGATAGCGTAGTTTTATTGGGCGTTTCTCTGGACCAGCTATGCTTCCTTCAAGTAGCATGTAGGGTCCTCGGATTATACCGTATCTTATGAAGCCTCCTTTAGGCGTAATCTCTTTTCCGTCAGCGCCTATTTTTAGAATGCGTTTGTTGTATTCTGTTCTTTGATGGTAACCCATTTGGCCAGCTCTTGGAACGCTATACATAACATTGTGAGGGTTCCATGGACCTAAGGTTGCGATGCCTCTTTTTGTTTTTCTTCCTTTGTGCTGAAGTATTTTTACTCTCCAACGTTTTACTGGTCCTTGAAAGCCTTTACCTATGGATATGCTTGCCACATCAACATATTGCCCTTCTTTGAATATCTCAGTGGGTGTTAATG
>Ga0209102_1001521_pt1 | contig 11960 bp, 8 predicted proteins | sample ConPoolayeHmetaG_FD_185483 | JGI IMG/M metagenome (GOLD analysis project Ga0209102, IMG submission 185483) | Hot spring microbial mat communities from California, USA to study Microbial Dark Matter (Phase II) - Cone Pool mat layer H metaG... ... | reverse complement strand
TCTGATAGCCGCCGCATATACCTACTACTGGCGTACCTGCTTTTGCCTGTCGCATAATGGCGTCGGCCAGCCCTTGCTGCCGCACATAGATGAGGTCGGCGATGGTGTTCTTGGTACCGGGAAGGATGATCAGGTCTGGACTGCCCAGCTCTGAAGGCTCACTGACATAGTGAACAGTGCCGCCCAGTTCCTCCAGCGGGTCAAAGTCATCATAGTTAGAGATGTGGGGTAAGCGTATTACGGCTATGTTTACGTTTTGGCCGCTGTGCCGGTTGGTCCTTTCGTCGAGATAGACCGAGTCTTCTTGGGCAGTGTTAATACCGCGGAAGTAGGGGATTACGCCTAAGACCAGCCTCCCTGTCCTCTTCTCCAGAAAATCTAGCCCTGGCTTTAATAACCCCAGGTCCCCGCGAAACTTGTTGATGATAAATCCCTTAACCAAATTGCGCTCTTCTTCCGTCAGAAGTTCCAAAGTACCGATGATAGAAGCGAAGACGCCACCGCGGTCGATGTCGCCCACCAGAAAGACGGGCGTATTGGCCATGCGGGCTACTCGCATATTGACTATTTCTCTTTCCTTCAGGTTTATCTCTGCCGGACTGCCGGCTCCCTCGATGACCACGATGTCGTAGGTGGAGCGTAGGCGGTTCAGGGAACCTTCTATTATCTCCAGTAGACGAGGGGTATAGTCGTAATACTCGCTCGCCTTCAGATTCTTAGCCACCTTACCCAGGACAATAACCTGTGACTTGGCATCAGCCTCAGGTTTAAGGAGTACTGGGTTCATATGAATAGACGGTTCAATGCCAGCGGCTTCTGCCTGCACTGCCTGGGCCCGACCGATTTCACCGCCTTCTGTGGTGACGAAGGAATTGAGCGCCATATTCTGAGCCTTAAATGGGGCAACTCGAAAGCCGTCCTGACGGAAAATGCGGCAGAGCGCCGTCACGATTATGCTCTTACCCACTGAGGAAGCAGTGCCCTGTATCATTAACGTCCTAGCTGACATGGCGGTAAACCTCTTTTATCGTCGAAAGTAACACCTGGCACTCAGTTATGGTGCGTGGTGCCAGACGAATGTAATTAGGCAAACCAAAGGAAGTACAATCACGAACTAGAATACCCTTCCTGAGTAAAGCCTGCCTGAGACTGGCGGTATCGCCAACCTTAACCAGGAAGAAGTTAGTCTGCGAAGGCAGTGGCGAAAGCCCCAGCCCTTTGAGCCCTTCTACCAGGAATTCCTTTGCTTCATTAATCTTTATCCGGCACTCGTCAAGATAACCGTCGGCTTTCAAGGCGAAAACCCCAGTTCTCTGAGCGACGGAACTGACATTCCACGGTGGTCTCACACGCTTCAGAACGGAGATGATTGGTTCGCTGGCTATTGCATAGCCAAGGCGCAAGCCAGCCAGTGCATAATCCTTCGTCATAGACCTCAGAATAATCAGGTTATTCAAGTCCATTAAGTGAGTGGATTCCCAGGCGTTCTCAGTGAAGGCAATATAAGCCTCGTCAAGTATGACCAGAGTGTCTCTCGCGGCCGATAGGATTTCTCTGACCTCTTCTCTGGACAGATATTGCCCGGTTGGGTTATTGGGATTGCAAAGGAATATACCTTTAGGTTGGTGCTTGCGGATTAAAGCCACCGTTTCTGCTGCGTTCAGCCGAAAGTTCGGCTCTTCCAGTATCCATTGCTTCAGCACCTTAGCACCGACAAGATAGCAGGCGATTTCGTAATCACCATAAGTAGGCTGAGGGACGATGACCAGGTCATCAGGACCGAGATAGGCCATGGCAACCAGCCTGATGAGCTCGGTCGAGCCGCTGCCAATCAGAATATTGCCTGGAGCTATATTCAGCTTCCTCGCCAACAACAGTCTGAGCTCTGTAGCTTCGGAATCGGGATAACGGTCAATAGCTGCCTGAGCCAGGGCTTCTTGGATACCCGGCGGCGGACCAAAAGGGTTAGTGCTGACACTAAAATCGGCAACGCTCTCCGGGGAGATACCGAGTTTCTCGAGCTCAGAATAGTTGATGCCGCCGTGACTGGCGGGCGCAAGTCTTTCTATATTTGGTTTAGGCCGTAACATGATATATCACCTCAATCAGGCTAAGCGTCAGACTCCAGATAAGAGCTGCTGTCATTGCAATCTTCAGTGAAGCATCTATGGTGCTGGTTAATAAGGGGTTGTGGTTATCGCCCAGTTTATAGTGACCGATTTTCTCTAACTGTACTCCTAGAGCGCCGGCGGTGGCGCTCATCGTCCATCCCGCGTTCGGGCTCTCGGTCTTTCTCCGGTCACGGACCATAGCCTGCCATGCTGCCGAGGTGTTCTTCTTCGATATCCAGGCGGCTGCCACTATGAGTAGAGCCGTAATCCGAGCCGGGATGAAATTGGCCGCATCATCCAGGCGGGCAGCGAATTTCCCCAGATACTCAAATTCGCCGTGGTGACCAATCATGGCGTCAAGGGTATTGATGACACGGTAGGCTACCGCACCGGGCACCCCAAAAAGCAGAAAAAAGAACAACGGGGCGACAAAGCTGTCACAGGTATTTTCTGCCACTGACTCCACGGTAGCTGATACCATCAGTCCTTTATCCAGTTTACTGGTATCGCGGCCAACGAGGGAGCATAGTTCAAAGCGTGCCTGAGCGAGTTTATCCTCCGCCAGAAGATTTCTAACTCTTAGGGCCGCACGCCGTAGCTCTTTTAAGGAAAAGCTGGTTTTGAGAATCACGGCAGCGATAACAACATAGGCTATGAGGTTGAGGCCCTTTAGATAAGAAAGCGAACGAAACGACCTTTCCCATCCATACCACCGGGTGGATGACAGTTGTTGGCTCGCCCAAAGCCAGGTCAACAACTAGAGCAAGCAGTAGGATAAAAAGAGCTTCCATAACTGTTAGTCCACATTTCTTTTCATCATCTTCCTCGGGTTAGATACCCAGCCATTGCCGGGGTTAACCAGGACAGCCGGCAGATCATTAGCTGGATGTCTGTAGACGCAGCCTTCAGCCCCATAGACTTCCTTAATGTTCCCAGGGGTGATGACTTCACTCGGCGTCCCTAGGGCGTGAACCCGTCCGTTGTTTATCAGCACCAATCGGTCGCAGTATTGAGAGGCGAGATTAAGGTCATGCAGCGCGGCGAGAACAGCCATGTTATTTTCCAGACACAGGTTCTTGATGAGATTCAGGATTTCAACCTGACGTCCGATGTCAAGATTGGCTGTTGGCTCATCCAGCAGAATCGCTTTGGTCTCCTGAGTGAGGACTCGGGCAATGAGAAGGCACTGTATCTCACCACCAGACAGCTCGCCTACTCTCCGCTTAGCGAGGTGCCGGGTCATTGTCTTCTCCATGGCATGCCACGCGATATCCATTTCCCTCTGACCTTCATACTGGAAAAGGCCTAGATGGGGATTCCTACCCATGAGCACCACTTCAAAGGCGGTAAAGGCACTCGGAAGGAGCGGCATCTGGGGGACGACGCCAAGCATGCGTGCCAGTTCTTGTCTTGGTATGTTTACTATATCTTTTCCGTCCAGAAGTATCCTCCCCTTGTACGGAGAGATAATCCGGGTTAGAGCCCGGATTATGGTCGACTTCCCGCAGCCATTCGGTCCGATTAGGCCCACCATCTCGCCGGGCAGCACCTGGAAGGTCACGTCTTTCAATACTTCTTTGCGGGAGTAACCAAGAGAGATATCCTGTACTTCAATCTTAATCATCTTAGCCTCAGAAGATTACCTTCTTTCGACGCCGGAGTAAGTAGAGGAAAAAGGGGGCACCGCAGATAGCAGTAATTACTCCAATCGGTATCTCGGTGGGTGCTTGGGCAGTGCGGGCTACGAGGTCGGCCAAAATTAGAAAAATGGCACCGGAGAGGACAGAAAGCGGCAGCAGAAAACGGTGGTCGGCACCCCAAATCAACCTCACCGCATGCGGAATGATGATACCAACAAAACCGATAGTGCCCACAAAGGAGACGGCTGCTGCGGTAATCAGGGTAGCGGCAGCAAGAAGCACTAACTTCAACCTCTCTACATTGATGCCCAGTTGCTGAGCTTGCTCTTCATCAAGCTGCATGACATTAAGCGGGCGGGCACAAAGCAAGATGACACCGGTGCCCACTACCACATAGGGAAGAACAAGCCCTACGTCCGTCCACTGGCTCAAGGAGAAACTGCCCATCAGCCAGAAGATAATACCGTGCATCTTTTCCCCACTGGAAATGATAAGATAAGAAACAATCGATCCCAGCAGCGCTCCCAAGGCGACACCGGCCAGGATGAGGGTGGTCACTGGCAGGGTCTTGCCTACCCGGGCCAGGCCGTAAACTGTAGCAGTGCTGACCAGAGCTCCGGCGAAGGCGAAGAGGGGAACGACTCCAATACCCATGCCATGCCAGGTAGTCGGAATCAGAAAGCCAATCACGGCTCCCAATGATGCTCCCTGAGCGGCGCCAATAAGGTATGGGTCGGCCAGTGGATTGCGGAAGAGTCCCTGGTAAGTAGCTCCGGCTGTCGCCAGTGCAGCACCGACCAACCCGGCCAGAATCACCCTGGGCAACCGTATCTCCAAAATTATGGTCTCGATATTGCTCGGCGCAACTAAAGTTCCGTAAACAAGAGGTAGCTTCGAAAACATAACCTGACAGGTGGTCAGGAATGGGATCTTGACGCTACCAACAGTCGTAGCCAGAACTGCTACCACGACAAGCAACACACAAAGCCCAACAATCGCGTAGATTCGGCCATGCCATCGAGCGAGATGGTTTAGTGGAGTCTGGCTCGATAAATCTGGTTTAGAAGACATGTCAAATAACCCTCAACACTTCAAATTTCAGCTCTTCGTTTCCGGTAAGGCAGGAGACATTGACAAGATGCTTTCGTGCTATGTCGACTGCCTTTTGCATTTCCGCTGGCGTAGGACGTCGCCACGGGTTATTACCGATGGGGACATAGGCGTCTATCCGATAAGGAATACTCCTATCTAGCTGACCAATAAAAGTGGAAATCTTCTCAATTTCCGCACAATCAATATAGTCGGGAATAAAAATGCTTTCAGACCTCAGCTTCACTCCCGACCGGTGGTATTTAACAAAGTTCTCCAAGGCAACCTTATTTGATTTACCGGTATAGTTACGATGGAGTCCATCAGTGTATGCTTTGATACTCACCACTACTTCGTCTATCTCTTTGAGGTCAGCAAATATAAACCCATTAGTGAGGAGAGTATTGTAGCTACCAAACTCTTCGTGAAGTGCCTCTGCCAGTTCAGGCAACTCGGGGTCTATGGTAGGCTCGGCTCCCATGAAGATGACTCCCCTTACCTGTAGCGTGGACAAAACCCGCATCACCTCCTCTAATTTCAGGAAGCCCTTTGGAGTTTGAGGGTTCTTCTCAACTACATCGAAGATGCTGTCCTTCGTCTCTATCAAATGGCAATCATATAGCTCCCGTTTTCGAAAACAGGCACGGCAATTCAGGTTGCAGCCCCAGAAATGCAGATGGACGATTCCAACTTGCGGGCTGTGGGTTATGTGATAGATATTCACTACTTACTTGGCCTCCTTGAACAACTCGGGATGTATGAACCTAGCAAACTGCTCTAACGCATCAACTATTCGTGGCCCGGCACGCCCGACCAAGTCGACATCTATGGCATAAACACGATTGTTCAAGCGGGCATCAGTGTTTCTCAGCCTCGGTTCAGTCAAGGCAAACTGAAGCGGTGCGTCAGCACCTGTTCCCATACCCACGCCAGCAATCATCACTTCGGGATTGGTATCAATGACCGTTTCCAAGGTGATACCGGCATAACCGGCGAGGTCTCGAGCAATGTTTGTGCCGCCTGCCTTCCGAATTAGCTCGTCATGCAGAGTCCCCGCCCCAGCGGTCTTAAGGGGGTCATGCCAAGTTATATAAAAGACCCTAGGTTTTTGCGCCTCAGGCAGGCTACTTGTCTTATCAGTTACTGTCATAATCCTCTCCCCCATCTCTCGGACTAACTTGGAAGCCTCTTTCTCCTTACCGGTAATTCGCCCAACCAGGGTGATAGCTTCGAGTACTTCATCAAGAGTCTTCGGCGCCAAAGCGAAAACCGTTATCCCCCTTTGCTCGAGGCTTGGGATAACCTGCTTTTGATGAATAGAGGTTGCCACTACCAAGTCTGGAGATAGGGCGACCACTCTCTCTATATTCGGTGTGGAAAAACCGCCGATGCTGGCCTTCTCTTTGGCCTCCGGTGGGTAATTACAGTAGTCCGTTACCGCCACTACCTTGTCAGCTAAGCCTAAGGCGAACAGAATCTCAGTATTGCTCGGGGCGAGAGAAATGATTCTTTGCGGCACTTTGTCCAACTTGACCACCCTGCCAAGCTGGTCGGTAACCTCGATTGGAGACTTGGTCTCCCCAGCCTTTGGCGAACTACAACTCATAGTGACGAGCAAGACCAAGGACAGCAATACGAAAAGGCAGTTCCGGACATATTTACTCATTAGCTTCTCCCTCCTTATGGCAAAATAAAATCCCCCTGCTCTACAGAACAGGGGGATTTACTAAGACTAAGAAACCCCACCCCCTACTCCGCGGAGGCAGACTAAACTTGCCAGGCAGGCGTTCTGACTATTACAGCAGGCGGGACTGTGCCGGAATTACACCGGCTTGCTCTCCATTTAAGCCTTCAGGCACCCAGCCTCATCTACTATTCAATTTGCCCACACTATACCAATAATCCGAGGAAAAGTCAACTTTGAAGCTACTTTTTACCCAAGTGTGGTTCTCTCATATCGCTGTCGGCCCTCCGTGGCTAATCTGGCGGCCAGCCAGCAACCCGGGTCAGTCGCCAGCATGTTACCAGTTTCCTCATAAGCCCTACCCCGGCAACCAGAACAGGTTATCTTGTAGGAGCACTTTCCACATTCGGCTTTTAGTAATTCTCTCCGGCTAACTGAGCCAACACAGGCGAGTCCTCCCAAATGGAGACTATACTCCGCTCCCTGATATTGCCCAAGTTGACCTGAAGCAGCATGCAAGGATTAACCTCGCCATTAGACAGGTCATCACATAGCCCATTGGCATGCCGGCAGCGCAACCCCTGCCGTAATAAGGGATTCTGCGAAGCATCTCTACCGGAAAGTGTTTTGGCTTGATATTCCTTTCCTGAAGGATAAGGGGATACATAGGGCAGCCTGGAACCCTTATCACAATAGGATAGTCCTCCTGAGCCGCGGCAAGCCGCTCCATTACTGCCTTCCTCTCCCCAAGGCTTAAGAGCAACTCTTTGCACTCATTCTTGGCCCTGCCCGCCGCCACCAGGTCAAAGACCTCAGCGGCATTGGCACCCAAGTCAACTGCCAGCCGAAGCATATTCTCCAGTTGCGACAGATTGTCCTTCCGAATGACCATGCTAAGCTGAAAGGGAAGTCCGGCATTCCGGCAGGCCTCTATCCCCTTGAGAGTCTGCTCGAAGGCACCGTCCACGCCTCTAAAGGAGTCGTGAGTCGCCGCATCTGCGCCGTCAACCGATATGGCCACCGCCATGACGCCGGCCTCTCGCATCTTTCTCGCCATTCCCTCATAAACCAGAGTGCCATTACTGCCAATGGTGGTTCTGATTCCCTTTGATGAGGCGTACTTGACGACATCGAGCAGGTCGTCCCGGCACAAGGGTTCTCCTCCATCAATAATCAGCAGACCTATGCCCCACGTTGATAAGTCATCGATGAGCCGAAAAGCCCCCTCGGTAGACAACTCATCAGGAGCAGCTTGGTCCACTGAGTCACTATAGCAATGCTTGCATTTCAGGTTGCATTTCGTGGTAATGCTATATGAGACCATGAACGGCGGACGCATCTGCATAGATAAATCCTCCTTATTTGCAATGTCACCCTGCCGTGTGTATCATACAGTCACAGGAACAGCTTGCGCGACTCTTGAGGCAAAGCCAAGTCTGGGTAAGTGAAGCTGGCCAGCTGGTAACAATCGTCAGGTTCGTTTAATCAGTTAATCGATGCTACTGTGAATTAGCGTCATCACATGATATAGCGCGTTAATGAGGGTCTCAGTTGACGTTGTTCAACAGCTTACATCGTTGTCCAAGGCGGAGACGTCCCCTAACCCAATGGATGCTAAACTTTCGAGAATTGCTCCGGCAAAATCTCATGAATGTTTACTATGGCCTTCACTAAAAGGTCCGTCATCACCTTTACATGACCATACCACTGGTACGACCGGGGGTCATTGCGAGCAAGCTCTCTGGCCGCAACGACGATCCATCTCTCTGGGGGGTCATCTCTTGCGGCATTAAATAATAGCCGGCCGTCATCATTGAAACCATCAGTCTTCTCCGGAGCGACACATATGCAAACCATGTCAGGGTTCCCACCCATTACTTTCACAGCCTCTTGAAGCAATTTTCGCAGGTGTTTCACTTTCTCCCCCGGGGGTGCCTGAAGACCAGGTGTTGTGTATAAGTTTTCTCCCTCGATGACCTGCAACCTAAGGTTCTTAGGTGCTCCAACTTCGATGTTCGGCTTGATTGTTATACGGGCTTTTTTTACCACCTCAGTGACAAGCTGTGTCACCTTGTAAACTTGTGGCTCTTGAGAAACTTCCGATGTATCAGTTTTAGACAAGAGTTCTGCGCCACTTTCTACCGTCTCCGCCACGCGTTCTAAAGCCTGCTCATCGATTACCTCTATGTCTTCTTCTGCGTCTAGAGCTTTCGTAATTGCATCACGAACCCTTTCCTCAATTATCTGTTCCTCTGGTTTCTCTTTCTCCTCTTCGACGCCCACCATCGGTGAGGTTAGAGCGGCTGGAAGTTCCTCGGGAATAGGAACATTCAGCTGGTTCCAAAGAGCATTTTTTTCTTGTTCGGAGAATGCTCCGAATAACAGCATGAGCTCGGACCTTATCTCGCTACCGAGATCACCAAAAGCTGATGCTATTGCGTGGGCAAGACTCTTTGCCTCAAACTCCTTTAACCAAAGGCACTGCTCCTTTGGGTCATACACGGCATTAGGCGACATTTTAGGACTTGTGGAGGTTTGTTCGTGGTTCTTTAGAGTGTATTCCACAGCTATCTCGCCTACGGAGTGAATAGCCATAGTCCCAATGCAGCATAGCTGGGACGTAAAATCCCTTTCTGGATACCTGTGATTCAGAAGTGTGCGAATGAACCTGAGATTGGAGTTAATAAGCGCCCGTGCTTTTTCTTCTACTTCGGGTCCCTTGGCTTCACCTACGTGAATAGTCATGTCAACAGATTGAGAGATTAAGGGCAGCCCAATACGGCGTAAGAGTAACTCGACTTTCCTCCACGAGTCTGGAAGCCAGAGAAAAGACAGGGAATCTTTAAATAGTTCATAAAGCAGACGGTCATCTCCCACGAAGGGTCTTTCCTCAAAGTTTCCTCTCTCGGTCAGTAAGCAGGTAAGGTCACTCAGTATGTCAACCCACCACGAATTTTCTTCGACCTTCAGAGCGTTTTCTAACTCAAGATAGATTTGCCAGATCCTTTGTTTTAATGCTACCGAGACCGAGGTAGCATTCTCAGACGAAAAAATGAGGTAGTCAATAAGGTCATCTGGAGTTGGGCCTGCTTTGACACCGAGATTGAGCAAAGCGGCATAAACGCCAGGGCCATAGAATTTTTTCAGATAGCTTCTCTCAACTCCAAAAAAGCGGGAGGCGTCCTCCCAGTAGCATTGTTCAGGTTTCAGCCATTTCTTTTCTTCAGGCACAAAAACAAAGTCGTCAGGAAGCTGTGCCTTGGCCTCCTTCGCGGAATCAGGAGAATATCCAAGAATATTGTAAATACGTGCGTAAGCGTCTACGTCTTTGGCATTGATTTCCCTACAGTGCTTAAGAAAATTACAGACATCGATAATTCGAGGTTTATCTTGGATACCTAGCGTTTTTAAGAACTTCTCATTTTTCAGTTCACAGCTGAGGTAGGGCACGAAGTCACCAAAAAGGCCTTTGATTTCTTCTTTAGCCAGGTATGTCTCCTGCGGCTTTCTAAGACCGTCGGTTGTGGGTATGCACTGGGTAATCTGCAAGGTCCATAGCCAGTAGCTTGGCACGAACACGGGAGTCCAGGATTGATAGAAGTAGCGGTAAGTCGCTCCCGTGCGTTCCTGGTAATGGGAGAAGTGGCCGTCCATCACTTGGAGAAAGGCACCAAGACGTTTCTCGTCTTTGCTCTGGAGCACTTGGTCCAGAGCGTCAATATAGGAACTGCCTCTTATTGTGTGGCGCCACTCCTCTACCTGAAGAAGCCACCGTGACAACTGCTTAAATGACTTTGCGTAATCTGCCCAAAGGAAAGAAACACTCTTCTGAGGGTGCTCGCTCAACTGAGTGTCAATTTGATAATACCAGCATCTTGGGATGTCGCGAATATCCAGTTGCTTGAAAAACTCCTGCCAGGCCTTTATGGTCTCCGCTTTGCCCTTAGCTGCTTTGATATAATCGGTACTTACAAATTCAATTCCTTTCGTCTGTCCAAGCAGCCATTCGAGGTCGTCTTCGATGCCAAATTCTTTTGTAAAATAAAGTTCCCGCGGCAAGAGCCATTTACCGGATTCTGACTTTATCCTTAGGCATATTCTTAACTTTTCCAAGAGGTCAGAACGTGCCTCGCTCTTTTCCGCCGTCGTCTCCAAGTAGTCCTTGACAAAAGCAGTGTACTTGAACCTCTTTTCTTCAGTAGCAGCCTTCCAAGCGTTACTCTCGAAGAAGGGAACGACAACATGTTCAATGAGGTATCGCCTGTCTGCCGTCGGTATCTCAAGCCGCTTAAGAAAATTACCGGCGTGAGTTCGAAGGGATTCCCCTTCCGCTTTGCCTGACGGTATCAACCGCCGGTGCAAGAATCGCACGTCATTCTCACTAAAAATGGAGAAAATCAGTTCCCTGTATTCTTTTGGAGGAAGAAAAATCTCAGAGGTATTACCAAGTGAGCCACTCTGGTCTTTGAGGATTTTTCTGGTTCGTAGCGATTCAAGCTCCTTTGGGGTAAGGTCTTCGCCATCCAGGTATGAATAAAGTTGCAAGAACCAGTTTGTTGACTTATGTTGTAGCCATTCGACGTTTTCTAAAAAGCCAAGTATTTCTTTCTTGCCTACCCTGTTTACCCCGATGGAACGCAGGAATCTTTCTGACCTTAATCCTCTAATCTCGCGGTGCACATAACGAGATTTTCTTCCAAGTAGCCTCTTTAAGTCGTCGGGTGATAATAGAGACCTTATTTCAGCCTTATCAGGTATGTGAGCGTCACCCGGCTTTAGCCAGCTATCATCATCTGCCAGAACAATGCTTTTATCTATCACCATTTCGCGAAATTGGGAAGCGACAATTCGATAAAAGTCATCATCGGCGTCATCCTCCAGTGGTAGCACCTCATATAGCCCTAGCCTAAGGCTGGCGTCCGACTTAAAAACCTCAACTGCCGCATATAAAGCTTCGCAAACGTGGTCACGAACGAACTCATTCCAAGGTCGTCGGTGCAGACTTTCTCTCGATGCCGTAACGAGGAAGTTTGAGTGCATAAGAAAAGGGAATCCTGACGTTTCTTTCGTGGGTAGGAACGCAAAAACAGTGTTGAAGTCTTTGACAGGAATTAATCTTCCCATCTCAATCCTGAATGCCACTACGACTTTAGGTGGGACCACTTCTTCGTCTTTTCTCATTTCCTTGTAATCTGCAAATGCCTGTTGGGGGATTACTGCCGGGACCGTTTCAACGATAACCCAACGCTCACGATTCTCTTCTCCGTTTTGGCTCCAACCCAACAATACTTTGCGGCAAAATCCTGATATTGACTCCGGCTTTCTAAACATGGTAAGCCTTATCCCTGTGGGACCTGTTGTATCCAGTATGGAGATTGTTGACAGAGAGTCTAGAAATAGAAGACTTCTGGGGGTAAGAGCGTGTATCTGCTGGGC
>Ga0209102_1001520_pt1 | contig 11963 bp, 14 predicted proteins | sample ConPoolayeHmetaG_FD_185483 | JGI IMG/M metagenome (GOLD analysis project Ga0209102, IMG submission 185483) | Hot spring microbial mat communities from California, USA to study Microbial Dark Matter (Phase II) - Cone Pool mat layer H metaG... ... | reverse complement strand
TCTATGGTGTGCGAGGAGGTATCGATGATCGAGTACGCTGCCCGCGGATCGCCATCCCGGGGCTGTCCCACCGCCCCCGGGTTGTAAATCAGCCGCACGTCTTCGTACGAGACCCTCCTGCCCTCGGAAGGGACCATCTCCTCGGCACGCCCGCGGTCGATGAAAACGAGCGGCACGTGGGTGTGCCCAACGAAGACCACCTGTTCCTTGCACAGATCAAAGCTGGCGCGGGCCTGCGATACATCGGTCAGGTACTCGGTCGTCGGCTCCCGGGGGCTGCCGTGCACGATGTAGAAGGGTTCGATCCGCCGGGATGTGGGGAGGCTCCTCAGGTAGTCCAGGGAGTCCTTGGTTAACTCCTCCTCCATGGCCCACCGCACGGCATTGGCGGCGTATGGGTTGAACCACCCAAGCGAAAGGAGGCCGATGCACGCCGCGTCGTGGTTTCCTAGAACGCAAGGAATCCCCAGATCCTTCATCCTGTCGATGCACTCGTTGGGATGTGCTCCATAGCCCACAACGTCCCCGAGGCAGATGACCTGGTCCATGTCGCCCAGTCTGTCCAGCACTGCCTCAAGGGCATGGATGTTGGAGTGGATGTCCGATATGATTCCGATCTTCACTGGGGCATTCCTCTCGGCCTTGCAAAGGCCGGGAAGCAAAACAGAAAAGTGTGCCCATTACATGCGCGCCTGCTCCGGTTTCCGACAACCACGCCCATCTGTATCTGCCAAGGTCCTGCCCGGTCGAAAGTTCCCTCGGAAGGTAGAGGCCTCGGGAAGAGATTAATCCGCTCTGGACGCTGGCGCGGACGTGCCGCCGGCGGTGCGGACGGAAAAGCTCACGAGACGGTTCGGGAAGCTCGTCGCCGTCGATGGGACCTCGATGACGGTTGAGGCGGGCGAGATCTACGCCCTCCTAGAGCCAAACGGGGCCGGCAAGACAGCGCTCGTCCGAATGCTGTGCGGCCTGCTTGCCCCAACTAGCGGCACGGCCTTCGTCCTCGGGACGCCCATCCCGGCACCATCGATCAAGGCCCGAACCGGCTACATGCCCCAGGAAACAGCCCTGCCTTGATCTGACGGTGCACGAAAACCTACAGCTGTTCGTGCGATCTACGACCTTCCTTACCGCGACTTCCAAGCCAGCGAGGAGGAGCTGCTTGACTTCATCCAGCTCAAGGATCGAAGGGACGATCTTGTCAGCAATCTCAGCGACGAGATGAGGCACAGGCTGTCGTTGGCATGTGCGATGATCCATCGCCCCGAACTCCTGATCCTCGATGAGCCAACCGTCGGAATCGATTCAAAGCTCAGGCCCTCCTTCTGGAACTTCTTCTCCTCACTTCGCCAGAGGGGCGTCACGATGCTCATGACGACCCACTATATGGACGAGGCGAGCCACTGTACCCGGATCGGCCTGATGCGACAGGGAACGCTCATCTGCGAGGGAACCCCGGATGCGGTGATGGCACAGGCAGGCGTGGACTCCATCGAGGAGGCGTTCCTCAAGTTGGCCACCGAATAAGGCGCGAACCCATGAACGCCCGCCACCTCGCCGCAATCTCGAGGCGGATCTTGCAGGTCATAGGCGGTGGAGGCCCTACGTTCCGTGATGCTCAAGGGTAGGGGCTTGGAAGGGTTGCCTTTCATCTCATCACTCTACCGGCGTTTGCCTGCTTCTTCCTGGCGGCCGCCGTCCTGCACCTGAGCCGCCGGGAGCGATCAGACCCCTCAGTAGCCAGACGGGTGACATTTATATATCGGTTCCGAACTATTCGTTTTCGTACTATGCCAAGAGCGATGATGCCTCCACCCCCGCCGCCGGTCCCCAAGAGCGGGCTCCTGAGGCTTTTCGTGCTAAGGACGCTCTCGTCCGAGCCCAAGTCGGGCTATGATATCCTCAAGGAGATCGCAGAGAAGACCCGGGGCGAGTGGTGTCCGAGCAAGGGCACGATATACCCGATCCTCTCCGACCTGACGAAGGAAGGGTTAATCGAGCCGCTCGAGATCGGCGCCCGCGCGCGGAAGGCCTTCAAGATAACCAGCAAGGGCGCGGCCCACCTCGCCCAGACCGTCGCGGAACACCGGGCCTCCCACCGCGGAAGGATCGATGGAAGGAGGCTCCTCTTCGTGGAAACCTTCTTCGACGAGGCTGAGAAGGAGATACTCAAGCTCTCGATGGCGATCCGGGAGGGAGCCATGTCCACGCCCAAGAAGAAGAAGGCGATCAAGATTCTGAGACAGGCCCTCGAGTCCATACGGGAACTGGGTGAGCCTGAATGAGCGACCCCGTCTTGCGGTCAATCGAACTCACGAAGTACTTTCCTCCCATGCGCAAGGGCATAGTAGGGATCCGGGACCTCATCGACACGTTCAAGAAGAAGAGGGGAAAGATCAAGGCGCTGCACAACGTCACCTTCGACGTCAACAAGGGCGAGGTCTTCGGGCTCCTCGGGCCCAACGGCGCGGGGAAGACCACGTTCTGCAAGATCATCGCGGACCTTGTGATCCCCACGAGCGGCCGCGCCGAGGTCTTGGGTTACGACGTCATCAAGCAGCACAAGGAGATCGTCGGGAAGATGATCTGCGTCTTCGGCGGCGAGATAGCGATGTGGGGCATCTTCGCCTGGAGGATGAGCGTTTACCGCAACTTGAAGTTCATCTGCGATCTCTGGAAGGTGCCTCGATCCGAGGTTGAAGAGAGGATAGACTTCGCGCTGGACGTGCTCGGCCTCCAGCAGAAGAGAGACGAATGGTACCAGAAGCTTTCGGGAGGAACCCAGCAGAAGCTCTATCTAGCACTGCCCCTGATCGTGCGGGCCCCCATGATCCTTCTAGATGAACCGACGGTTCGGGTGGACGTGATAACGAGGAGGGAGATCCACGAGGTCATCAGGGAGAAGCTGTGCAAGGAGATGGGTTGCACCGTGCTGCTGACGACCCACAACATGCTGGAGGCCGAGAGGGTCTGCGACAGGGTTGCGATCCTCAGACAGGGGGAGATAGCCGAGATCGGCACGCCCAAGGAGATCGCTGCGAAGGTCGGCGAGTCCAACTTCGAGGACGCCTTCATCAAGATCGTTGGCAGGGTCCCGGAGGCCGGCGAGGGATTTGGGTTTGGCCCCGGAGGCCCTCCGGGGCGCGGATTCGGCGGAGGTCACGGAGGAGGGAGGTTCCGCTAGATGGATTCTCAAGGCACGCTGGTTTCCAAGCTGGCTGGGCTCCGTTCGGAGCTCAACGTCTTCTACGCCTTCTTCTACCGGAGCCTGGTCCAACAGCTCTCCTTCAGGTCCTGGTTCGTCATGAGGATATTGGGGATGATAGTCGGGGTCACCACCTATAGCATATTCGCCAAGGTCATCCCGAGCACAGACATCAATGCCCAGATAGCCTCCAGGTACGGATTCACCGGTCCCAACCCGTTTCTGGATTTTTTCCTCATCGGGATGCTCGTGCAGAACATGATCGCGCTCGGAAGCGCAGGGATCAGCTGGCTGGTGAACAGCCCGTTCTACCCGTACTACCACTCCTCGCCCACGAGATTGGTGACCGTGCTCTTCGGCAACAACTCGTTCCGCTATCTCTGGGTTGTGATCGAGACGATGGCCTACATCGGCGTCGGCCTGGCTTTCGGGATGACCTTCTACCTAAACATAGGGTTCATACTGGTCCTCGTGACGGGGATCTTCCTCATATTCTCCCTCGATCTCCTCTCAGCCGGTTGGAACATAATCACCAAGACCGGAGAAGACCCGCTTAACTGGTTCCTGGACCTTTTCAGCCGACTGGTTTCGGGCACCTGGATACCCGTCTGGACGCTCCCAGGTTGGCTGCAGGCTATAGCAGCGATACACCCCCAGAAGTACGTCAACGACATGGCCCGATCGACCATGGGAGGCAACCTGCCCCTCAGGGAAATCTTGCCCGAGCTCGCACCCCTGATGATCATAACGGCGATCATCTGCTTCGTGGGGTACAAGGCATTCCAGTACGGGTTCTGGAAGGCCCGGGACGAAGGGACCCTGGGCCATGCGATGTCAGGCTGGCGCAGGTAGTCGCCCTCGGGACTGGAACTTCAAGTGGGCCCAACCCTTCAAGGGCCCAGGTCCATCGTAGGGAGAACTCTCGAGAGCAAGACCCAGCCGGCGCAAGCACCCGTCGCATCACCAGCGCCCTGAGATGGCCGAACGTCCGCGGGCCACCAGCCCGTTGCAGGGCCGAGGGGTAACACGCGCGGATGGCCTTGGATGGCCCCTCGACGAAATCCATGGTTGCCGCCTTATATGAGGGCGCCGCAAGAGCGTATGCCGTTCCTCATTCCTCTTCCTCCAGGACGCCGTACTTGCTGGTTACGTACCGGTAGATCAGGAACGCATATGCCGGCGGAAATGCGAGTATTACAAGGAGGCTCCAGTCCACGTTCACCGCGCTCCCCTCCAGGGCCTCACCTTCAGCGTCAACCCCTGCACGGATACCACTTCGACGGGCTGGTTTTGCCCCAGGGTGCCGCTCTCGAGCCGAGCCTTCCAGATCTCGTTCTCCACCTTGACGATGCCCTGGGGATCGAGCGCAGACAGCGTTACGCCCACCTTTCCGATCATCCCTTCCCTCCCGGTCATCGGCCAGAGCCTTGAGACGGCTATGCACGGCCACATGACGAAGATGTCCTTGACCGTGAGAGCAAAGTAAACCAGCGACACGAACCAGAGCGGCTGCCTGATCCCAAGGACGGCGTGCAAAAGCCCCATCACGACCCCGGCAATTATCTGGTCGCTCGCCAGGCTGATGGATCTCACTGCCCAGTATCGCCTCGAGTACATCTTCCAGCGGATCGGCCCACCCGACGCCACCCAGTAAAGGTCGCGGGACACCGCTACTCCCCGCCCAGCATCATCTTCAGACCCTGGTCGAAACAGATCTTGCAGTATACCACGATGAGGCCGAAGCGCTGACCCCCGATGCTAATCTTGTGTGCGCTGACCAGCGAATCCCGGACAACCGTTGCGAGCGACACCGCGCCCTTGGACATGAAGAGCTTCATCTTGCCCGTGATGTGCCCGCATATCACGATTATGGTCTTTAGGTCCGAGTCGATGAAGAGATTGGCCGGCTCCACCCCGTAGTCGGCAAGCTTTGATCGCACCGCCCTCTCCAGCTCGAACCTGTCGAACTCGGAACCCAAGGCCCCTCGCGCAGGCGTGCATCGCTGGACGGTTTAATGTTTCCGGCGCGCTGGCTTTACCCATCCGATAGCTTGCCACCGCAAAATCGCATCACGGTCGCGATGCACCTTTCCAGCGAGGACTCCAGGATGGTTTGGCCGATCCCCGGCACTCCGCAGGAAAGGATCAAGGCGTTGCGCGTGTCCTGCGTTATCTTCGTCTCCTCCGAGTCGCGGTGAGGGTACAGCGCGATCACCTTGCCTTCATCCGCGATCACGATTTCCTTCCCCTCCAGGACGAGCCGCCCCTCATGACCGATAGGAAGGATGGTTTCGCCCATCCTCGCCATCCTGAGCTGAAGCCTCCCGGTCAGCCGGTCGGCGTCGAACGCGGCGAAGGGGATCCGCGTCTCGACCGACGCGATGTTGAGCGCATCCACGAACGAGTTTATCGCGGGCAGGACGTTGCCCCTGAGAACCCTCCTGATCAGGGCCTCCGATGCGGGCCGGGTCTTGGTGGGGTCTATTCCTGACCTCCAGAAGAAATCCCTGTATGCCCGAAGAATGGCATCCTGCCTCAAGTCCTCAAGCCGAACCGAGCCGCGTACCGCGTCCTCCGCCCTCCTCATGTAGCTGGCCAGTTCGGCCGTGGGCGTCGAGACCTTTATCCCCGACAGGAACTGCCCCAACGCCGAGAACTCCCCGAGCTTTCCAGCGAGGCTTGCTTCGGGCAAGAGCTGAATCCGGCCGCCCTTCATCCTCTCCCACGCTCCCCACAGCCCATCGATCCTCGGTCCTCCCACCTCGGCGCCGTGGCCGTGGCTTGGTAGAGCTTGTTGTACAGACGGAACATATCGTCGTACACCCGGCGGGTGGCCGGGTCCGGGGGCCAGGTCGCCTCCACTGGGTTCAGGGCCTCGGCCGTCGCGGTCTCTAGGCCCAAGCCCCTTGAAGCCAGCATGAAGGCTCCCAACGATGCGGCATCCGTGACCTTCGGCCTGGAATAGGTCCTCTGGGTCACGTCGGCCTTTATCCGGTTCCACACGGAGCTTCTCGCAGCTCCGCCGAGCGCGAGGATCGTGCTCGGATCCATGCCCTCCCGGGATAGAACCTCGATGCAGGCTCTTATCTCGTACGCAATCCCCTCCAGTATGGCCCGGGCAAGGTCGCCGTACGAGTGGCCCAGGGTCAGGCCGAAGATCACCCCCCTGGCGAGGGGATTCCACCTCGTCGCCTGTGCCCCAGTGAGGAAGGGCAGAAAGACCAGTCCCCTTGCCCCAGGCGGGGAGGCCGAGGCAGCCTTATCGATGTAGCCGTAGGGATCGGCCCGGAAGACCTTTTCCGGAACCGGAGGGTGGAAACTGTCCCTGAACCAGCGCAGCGCAAAGCCCGTGCTGCCCATTCCCTGTTCCACCAAGAACTCCCCGGGAATCGAGTGGCACGAGTAGAGCAGGCCTTCATGGAGCCTGCGGGGAAGCCTGTCGCAGGAGACCGAGACGTTCGTCGCGCTGCCCGTGGACTCCATGGCCCTCTTGGAAGATACCCCGCTTCCCATTGCCTCGCACTGCCTATCACCCGCGCCGGCCACCACCAGCTGCCTTCCCGAAAGCCCAAGCTGCCTTGCCACACCCTTCTTCACATCGCCGACCACAAAGCTCGATTCCCTCGGGCTACACATCCTGTCTCCGTCCGCCCCTACGTACTCAAGCATCTCGGGCCACCACCTCCTCTTCCTCACGTCAAGCATCATCGTCCTGGACGAGACCGTCCAGTCCGTAGACCACTCGCCGGTCAGGCGAAAGACCAAGAAGTCCTTGGGCAACATGAACTTGTGAACCCGCGCCATCACCTCCGGCCTGTTGCGTTTCAGCCAAAGCAGCTTCGGCGCGGTGAAGTAAGGATCGGCCCTCATCCCCGTCTTCTGATGGATCTCCTCGCCGAACTCTTGTGCCAGCTCCCTGGCCTCGGCTTCGCACCTTCGGTCCGCCCAGAGCATGCACGGGGTCAAGACCTCTCCTTCCCGACCCATGGCGACGACGCTTTCCCTGTGGGAGCAGACGCATACGGCCTCGCACTCATCGGCGCCCTTAAGCCTGCGTGCGATGCTCCCGACGCACGACACCACGCACTCCCACCAGGACTCAGGGTCCTGCTCGGCCCAGTCCGGCCTCGGATGGAAGGTCTCGATCTCTCGGGCGGCTCTGCCAACCTCGGCTCCCTCGCGGGTGAAGGCCTGGACCTTGCAGACGCTCGTGCCAAGGTCGATGGTGAGTATGCTCAAGGCCGCTTTCCCCCCGCCAACCGCGAGATGATCTCCTCGACCCGAACTGGGATCCATTTCTCGAGCCTCTCCCACGGGACGAAGCTCTCCCTAGGCATCCTCCACTCCTTCGTGAACTGGAAGCTCGGGACGAATGCCTTCGTCTTCAGGTATTCCCGGACGAGCCGATCTCTCTCGGGGCTGGTGACGATCTTTCCCTCGAAGAGCGGGGTGACGAGCAAGCCCATGCTGCCTGCTCCCGCCGAGCAGGGCTCGATGTACTTCTCCTCCGGCTTGAACGCTTCGGGGCTCGCGGCGAACGCATGCTTCCCCGGCTGCGAGAAGACCACCGGACGCCCATCGCGGACGGGGATCTTTCCATCGACCAGGATCTCCTTGTAATCCCCGTGCCAACTCGCCTCGACCTTCATGTACTCACCCGACCGGCCGAGGTAAACCCATGCCGCCTCAAGCTCGTAGAGGTGTTCTATGTCCCAATCCCACCATATGCCGTATTCGATCACGCTCTCCAGGCCGGGAAGCCCGAAGGAGATCGCCGAGGTCGTAGACAGTTTCCTCTTGTAGTCCACGCGGGAGTCCGAGGGGGAACGGAACACGCTGTATCCCACGCGAGAGGGAAGGAAGGGTTCCATCCTGTCGAAAACGATTATGGGGAAGTGTCTGAAGGCGAGGTCCTTGTCGCTCAAGCTCTCATCAACCGATTCCTGGCATGGACCTGAAAACTCTTAGCTCGGGCGATAGGGGGATGTACAGGGGAGGAGGCTGGACAAAGAGATATCAGTGCGCTGGCCCAAGTGATGGGCGCCAAGGGCGCCTCGGCCCACAAGGCCACGCACCGGTCGGGAGGGCTGCGGTGAAGTCCAGCAGGCCGAAAGTAGGCAAGAGGCTTAGGATTGCCATCGTCGGGGCAGGCCCGGCGGGGCTGTCCGCTGCCCTAGAGCTTGCGCGCCTGGGACATGACGCGACTGTCTTTGAGAAGCACGCAGAGGTCGGAGTCCCCGTCAGGTGCGGTGAGTGCCTCGTGGATCCGTACGGCCTTCTGGACAGGGAGCCGGCGGGAGCAAGGGTTAGGGTACAGGAAGTCTGCATCAAGCTCAGGGATCTTCACGTCTTCCCGACCTCCGACATGAACGTGTGGGTGCTGGACAAGGACAAATGGCTCCAGTCCATGGCTGCGGAGGCCCAATCCCAGGAGGTCCACTTGGTCCTTGAGGCGAGGAGAAGCATATCACAGCTGCGCAGGGACTTTGAATACGTTCTGGACTGCAGCGGCTGCCCGAGCCAATCAAGCAAGGAATATCAAGTCGACTGCGGCGCGCCCGGCCTAGCCGTGCAGTGGACGGTCAGGGCCGATGTGGCAGCTCGCCTTGGCAGGCTCTACCTTCACTTCGAACCTGGCGAGGTTGGCTACAGGTGGATATTTCCCAAGTCTGCCCGGGAGGCAAACGTCGGCGCAGGCTGGGCCAAGGACCCGCCAGCGGGGAAGTGGGGCGCGTTGCGGGATTTTGCATCCCGAGAGCTTGGCCGGTTCGACATACTGAGGAGCACGGCTGGCCACGTCCCTTCCCGGATCGTGAAGAACCCGTTCTTCGAGAACGTGCTGCTCTGCGGCGCCGCCGCGGGGCTTGTCAACCCCTACACCGGGGCCGGCATCCACACGGCGGTCCTGTCGGGCGTCCTAGCAGCACGGTGTCTCGCGGAGGGATGCCCCGGATCGTATCGCGCGCGCCTCCTTCTGGCGACGGGGCCCGAGTTTAGGGTCGCGGCTTTCGCCAGATGCCTGCTCGAATCCTCTTACCGCCATCATGAGCGGGCGATCGCGTACGTGGAGAGGCACTTCCCACTCCGCCAGGTTTTGTCGGGAGATGCCTACCGTAGGCTCTCGCCCATAGTTTACATTTGGAAGATCCGTACGGCTCTCTTGGACCACGTCTTGGACGGCATGGAAAGTCCCGCAGCCCCCGCGCCACAGGCATGACGGCCGCTCCGTCCACACCTAGCCCGAAGCCGGAATCGGCCGTTTCATCCTTGGCAGGATGAACCTGACCACCAGAAAGCCTTGGAAGACCAGGCCCGCTGCCCAAAGACCAACGAGGATCAAAAGCCTTCTCTGCCTTGACTTGGCCTGGGACTGTCTCCCAGCCTCGACGATTTGGGACCTCCTCTCGGCCTCGGCCTTCAAGGACTCTTCCCAGGACTGCGAGAGCTGGTCGTACCTCTTGGATCCTGCCATGGCCCAGGCCACGCACCTCCTGAACAACTCCCTGAACTCCGTCTGGGCGACAAGCTTCCCCCAGTAGAACGGCAGCCGCTCAACGACCGCCACATAACATCCCGGCAGCGAAACGCTTCTGCCTCCCCCGCCCCGTTCCAGGGCCACGACCATGGGGATGCCCGTGGACTCCTCCCTGTAGAGAACGCTGAGCCTGCCAAGATCACTGCTCGGCGGGATCGGGCCGGTCGCGCCGGACTGATAGGTGTAATCGGACTGGGTGATGACGAAGCTGGCCGGGAGCCCTTCCGTGATCCCCTCCAACGCCTCGGACAGCACGTAGGTTGACCCATAGATCCCTCCGATGGTTTTGCCCTTGCCAGTTGAGTTCCCCCGTATGGGAAAGACGCTCGTCGCTAGGCCCTTCAACTCCATGCTGCAGGCCGCGCTGAGCCCGACGAGCGACCCCCCTTCCTCGAAATGCCGCTGCAGCACCGGCGTGAACTGGCGCAGGAAGTCGAAATCCGAGGGGTTGAGCGCCGGGACCACTATGCACCTGACCTGCGGCAGGTTGGCCAACGCCCTCATGACAGAATCCGACCTTGCCACGATCGTCCTCGTTCCAGTCTCGTTGATGATCGCCGCCAGAGCATCGGCGTATCCGGGCAGCCTCCCCGCGTAGACGAGCACCACGGGTTCCGGCCGCTCCGCGCGGCAGGCGGCGAAGAGAGTCACCGTGATCAGCCAACACATCCCGATGGCGGACGTCTTTCCGGGCATGGGCCTCACTCCATTAGGTTCACCAAGATCTCGCAGATGGAGCCATCCGCGATCACGCGGATGACGTGGGCCGACATCTTCGCCGGTCTCCGCGGCGTCTCGACGGTGAAATCGACCGAGAAGGTGTCGTACCTGAGAACGTCCGTGAAGGTGACCCGCCCGAAGTCCGGTGCCTCCGCCATCTCCCTCCGCCCTTCCGGCAGGGGCTGGGCCGATGAGAACGACGCTTTATCCGCATTCCGGTGGATCTCAAGGCTGGATATAGCGCTGGTCGGCTCCTTTCCCCCGGGAAACTCAACTCCCACGAAGCCGCCAAACCTGTTCAGAAAGAAGTCGGAGATCCCCTCAAAGTAGATGATGTCAGTGGCGTTCCTCAGGATCAAAAACGAGGTGTAGACCTGGCCCGACATCTTCGGGTTCGAGTACAGCCTGACCAGGGGGAAGTCCAGGAAAAGCCCGTCGTAGGTGACGTTCCGCCAGCTCGCCTTCACGTCGAATGCCTCGTACGGCACGTAGGGGTTCTCGGTCTCATCCATCAGAGCCCTTATGGGCAGTATCTCCCGCGCGAGCTCGGGCAACGGTCGTTTCAGATCTACGCCCTCGGCCGCGAATACGGGATCGACCTGCACTAAGGTTGCGTACTGGATCTCCAAGGTCTTGATGTCGCGCCTGGCTGCCAGGCTAAGCGAGAAGTCCATTCTCTCCTTGGTCGTCACCGACGCCTCGCTGTAGATCTTCTTGGGATAGACGTTCTTGAGGACCACCACGGGACTCTCTATCTTCTCCTGCGCCAGGGTGAAGACCACGAGCGCCGAGCTGATCAGCACCATGAGGATTATCGAGACGAGGCTTGCGTCGACTCTCAGTCTTTCCCTCATTCGACCGACCTACGAAGTCCGCTGCTTGTCCTGCGCCACGACGTGCTGTGCGGCCTGAAATATCTTGTTCGATGCCTGGGAGAGACCCGCGGCGCGAACGGGGAAAACCCTTAAAATCGGGTCGGCTCAACCCCGACCACCTTGAGGGTCAAGATCGCCTACGGAAGGAAGGGCCTAAGCGTTGAGGTCCCTGACGAGAACATCTACCGGGTCGTGGAGCCCAAGTTCGTCCCGGGCGTGAAGGATCCTTACGACTCGGTGGCCCAAAGCCTAGACAACCCCATTGGCTGCCCGCCCCTCAAAGAGCTGATCGGCCGAGGAAAGGACGTCACGATAGTGGTATCGGACAAGACCAGGCCGGTGCCGACCAAGGTGATCCTGCCACCCATTCTCGACGAGCTCAATGCGTCGGGCGTCGACGACGCGCACATAACCATCCTCGTCGCCACTGGGCTGCACAGGCCAAACACGGAGGAGGAGCTCGCCGAGATGTTGGGCGCTGACGTGCTGGCTAGGATAAAGGTGGTCAACCACGATGCGCGGGACAGGAAGTCCCAGATCTATCTGGGCAGGACCAAGAGCGGGACTCCCGTTTGGCTCGATAAGGTCCTGTACAAGTCCAAGTTCCGGCTGCTGACGGGGTACATCG
>Ga0209102_1001518_pt1 | contig 11969 bp, 12 predicted proteins | sample ConPoolayeHmetaG_FD_185483 | JGI IMG/M metagenome (GOLD analysis project Ga0209102, IMG submission 185483) | Hot spring microbial mat communities from California, USA to study Microbial Dark Matter (Phase II) - Cone Pool mat layer H metaG... ... | reverse complement strand
GAGCCCCGAAGGGCCGGCAGAAGGATAAATCGGAAATCCCGGGCTGCCGGCCCTCCGGGGCTCCGTTCATTGATACGCCCCTTTCCGGGGGTTCGCCTGCGGCTCACCCCCGGCTACCGGCTCAGGGCCCCTTCCGGGGCCGTCGGGCAGTCACCGGTCTTGCGCAGCGCGCGCGACCATAGATGTCTACTCGGCGCGCGGGACGCATCCGTCCCGGAGGGACGGAAGCTGGCAGCTCCAGGTGAGCGGAAGCGAACCTGGAGAAAAGGGAGCGGCATGCGCCAAGCCCCGAAGGGCCGGCAGAAGGATATATCAGAAATCCCGGGCTGCCGGCCCTCCGGGGCTTCGTTCATTGATACGCCCCTTTCCGGGGGTTCGCCTGCGGCTCACCCCCGGCTACCGGCTCAGGGCCCCTTCCGGGGCCGTCGGGCAGTCACCGGTCCCGCGCAGCGCGCGCGACCTACTGGCGCGCGGGAGCTACTACCGGCTCGAAACCCTCGCGTGGTGCTGCCGGTAATGCCGGGCGGCGTCGAGGCGGGCGATGGCGCGCAAAAGCGCGAGTTGCGCGCGCACGAAATCAATGTTCGGATCCTTGGAACGCAGGCGCTGCGCTGCGCGCTCGCGCGCCTGCTCGGCCCTTTCGACGTCGATTTCCGAGGCGGCTTCCGCCGTCTGCGCCAGAACGATCACGCGTTCGGGAAGCACTTCCACAAATCCCCAGCAGCAGAACAGCACTTCGGTCTGCCCGGCGCGCGTGTAGCTGATATTGCCGATCCCCAGCTCGGCCAGCAGCGGCGCGTGCCCGGGCAGGATTCCCAGGTATCCCTGGGTGGAAGGGACCGTCACCCGGTCCACGCGCCCGCTGAAGAGCTGCTTTTCGGGCGTCACGATCTCGAGGTGGATGTATTCCGGCAGGGCCATGGCTCGTTTCCCGGTCGAAAATCGGGTCCCTTCTATCTGCTCATGCAGCCGCGATCTGCTTGGCCTTCTCCAGGACTTCCTCGATCCCGCCGACCATGTAAAAGGCCTGCTCGGGAATATCGTCGTACTTCCCCTCGCAGATCCCCCGGAAATCCTCGATCGTCTCCTTGATCGGGGAGAACTTGCCCGGGATGCCGGTGAACTGTTCGGCGACGAAGAAGGGCTGCGACAAGAACTTCTGTATCTTCCTCGCCCGGCTTACGATGAGCTTGTCGTCCTCGCTGAGCTCGTCGATGCCCAGGATGGCGATGATGTCCTGCAGATCCTTGTAGCGCTGGAGGATGCGCTGGACTTCCCTGGCCACCCGGTAATGCTCCTCGCCGATCACGCGCGGGTCCAGAATGCGCGAGGTCGATGCCAGCGGGTCGACCGCGGGATAAATGCCCAGCTCGGCGATCTTGCGCTCCAGGTTGGTCGTGGCATCCAGGTGCGAGAAGGTGGTCGCCGGGGCGGGATCCGTGTAATCGTCCGCGGGCACGTAGATGGCCTGGATGGAAGTGATGGAGCCGTTCTTCGTCGAGGTGATCCGTTCCTGCAGCTCTCCCATTTCCGTGGCCAGGTTGGGCTGGTAACCCACGGCCGACGGCATGCGGCCGAGCAGGGCGGAAACCTCGGAGCCCGCCTGGGTGAAACGGAAAATGTTGTCGATGAACAGCAGCACATCCTGATGCTCGACGTCCCGGAAGTATTCGGCCACGGTCAGCCCGGTCAATCCCACGCGCAGCCTGGCTCCCGGCGGCTCCGTCATCTGGCCGTAGATGAGGGCCGCCTTCTCGATCACCCCCGATTCCTTCATCTCGATCCAGAGGTCGTTTCCCTCGCGCGTGCGTTCGCCCACCCCGGCGAATACGGAGAAGCCGCCGTGGTGCATGGCGATGCGGTGGATCAGCTCCATGATGATGACGGTCTTGCCGACGCCGGCGCCGCCGAACAGCCCGATCTTGCCGCCGCGCACATAGGGCTCGAGCAGATCGATCACCTTGATCCCCGTCTCGAACATCTTGGTCTCGGTGCTCTGTTCGTCCAAGCTGGGGGCGGGACGATGGATGGGATGATAGGCGTCGGCCTGGATCGGGCCCAGCTGGTCGACCGGCTGGCCGATGACGTTCATGACCCGCCCCAGCGTCCCCCGTCCCACCGGCACGACGATGGGGCGGCCGGAATCGATGGCCTTCATGCCGCGCACCATGCCGTCCGTGGGCTGCATGGAGACGCAGCGCACGCGCCCTTCGCCCAAATGCTGCTGGACCTCGGCGGTTACGTGGATGTGCCCCGCCGCCGACTCGCCCTCGATGATGACGGCGTTGTAGATCGGCGGCATGTGCTGCTGTTCGAACTCGCAATCCACCACCGGCCCGATGATCTCGATCACCTTCCCCACGTTCTCAGCCATGCCGAATGCCCTCTCCCTATCGGTATTGCGGGTCGCGGATTCCGGTTCGGCCCTCATCGATCCGCACGCTCCGGAGCATCGCCCGCCGCTGTGCAACCGCCCGAGCCTGGCCCGCCTCCGCTGGGAACTCGTGCCGCAACCCGTGCCATGAATGCGACCCGAAATCCGCGACCACGATCCGGTTTCCCGTTCCTGCGCCCGGCGTCACCGGCCGACCCCGCCGGCGCCGCTGACGACTTCGATCAATTCCTTGGTGATGCCCGCCTGGCGCACCTTGTTGGCGTAGAGCGTCAGGTTTTCGATCATCTCCCCGGCGTTGTTGGTGGCGGCCTCCATCGCCGTCATGCGCGCCCCGTGCTCCGATGCGGCGGCTTCGAGCAGGGCGCGGTAGACCTGCGTCTCCACATGACGCGGGAGCAGGTTCGCGAAAATCTTCTGCGGCGGCTCGTCGTAGATGTAGTCCAGGCCGCGCGACTCCCCGGCGATTTCCAGCCTGCGTACGGGCAGCAGGGGCTCGAGGACCACGCGCTGCTGGATCACCGATTTGAACTCGTTGTACACCAGCCAGACCTGGCTCACTTCGCCGCGCTCGAAATCCTCGATGACGCCGCGCGCGATGGCGGCCGCGTCGGCGAACGTGAGCCTGGACAGGACGTTGATCGCCTCGTGGCGCACGGCATAGGCCGGCCGGCGCCGGAAGAAATCCCTGGCCCGCTTCCCCAGGATGTTGAGTTCGACGGCGCCCTCGGGGTGGCGGCTGACGAATTCCAGCGCCTGTCGGATGATGTTGGTATTGTAGGCGCCGCACAGCCCTTTGTCCGCGCTGATCACCAGCAGCTCGATGCTGCCGCCCTCCCGCTGGACCAGCAGCGGGTGGGACTGCTCCGGGACTCGCTGCGCCAGGCTGTTGAGCACGGCGAGCATCTGCCGCGCGTAGGGCCGCGCGGCGATCACGCGGTCCTGCGCCCGGCGCAGCCGGGCGTGCGAGACGAACTTCATCGCTCGGGTGATCTGCTGGATGCTGCGGGCGCTGCGGATGCGGCGCCGTATGTCTCGGATGTTGGGCATGGGACTATCGGGCCGCCTGCTTGTCGGCCAGGTACTTTTCCTTGAACTCCTTCAAGGCGGCCGTGAGTTGGCCGCGCAGCTCGTCGCTCAGCACCTTCTCGGTGCCGATGCGCCGCACAAGATCGCCCTTGTTGGCATCCATGAACTGGTAGAGCTCCTTCTCGAAATCGCGCAGCTCGTCCACCCGCAGGTCGTCGGTGAACCCCTGCGTGCCGGCGAAGATGATCATGATCTGCTTGACCACGTCCAGGGGCTGATACTGGTCCTGCTTGAGGATTTCCGTCAGCCGGTCGCCGCGCGCCAGCTGCGCCTGGGTGGCCTTGTCGAGGTCGCTGCCGAACTGGGCGAAGGCCGCCAGCTCGCGGTACTGCGCCAGCTCGATGCGCAGCGTGCCCGCCACCTGCTTCATGGCCTTGATCTGCGCGTTGCCGCCCACGCGGCTCACCGAGTTGCCCACGTGGATGGCGGGGCGGATGCCGGCATGGAAGAGGTCCGATTCCAGGAAGATCTGGCCGTCGGTGATGGAAATGACGTTGGTCGGGATGTAGGCCGAGATGTCGCCCGCCTGGGTTTCGATGATCGGCAGGGCCGTGAGCGACCCGCCGCCGTGCTGGTCGTTGAGCTTGGCCGCCCGCTCGAGCAGGCGCGAGTGCAGGTAGAAGACGTCTCCGGGATAGGCCTCGCGCCCGGGCGGACGGCGCAGCAGCAGCGAGATCTCGCGGTAGGCGGCGGCGTGCTTGGACAGGTCGTCGTAAATCAGCAGCGAGTGCTGCCCGCGGTCGCGGAAATACTCGCCCATCGCGCACCCACAGTACGGGGCGATGTATTGCATGGTCGCCGGGTCGGAGGCCGAAGCCGAGACCACGATCGTCTTGTCCATGACATCGTAGTCGATCAGCTTCTTGACCACCTGCGCCACCGTCGAGCGCTTCTGGCCGATGGCGACGTAAATGCAGATGACGTCGGTGTTCTTCTGGTTGATGATCGTGTCGATCGCGATCGCGGTCTTGCCCGTCTGCCGGTCGCCGATGATCAGCTCGCGCTGCCCGCGGCCGATGGGGATCATGGCATCGATGGCCTTGATCCCGGTCTGCAGGGGCTCCTTGACCGGCAGGCGGTCCACCACGCCCGGCGCCAGGCGTTCGATCGGGGCGAACTCGGTCGTGTGGATCGGGCCGCGCTCGTCGAGCGGCTCCCCCAGGGCGTTCACCACCCGGCCGATCAGCGCCGGGCCGACGGGCACCGACATGATGCGCTGGGTGCGCTTGACGGTGTCGCCCTCGCCCACCAGCGTATACTCGCCGAAGAGCACGGCCCCGACGTTGTCCTCCTCCAGGTTCAGGGCGATCCCCTTGACGTCGTGCGGGAACTCCAGCAGCTCGCCCGCCATGACGTTGTCCAGGCCGTGGATGCGCGCGATGCCGTCGCCGACCGAAATGACGGTCCCGACCTCGCTGACCACGACCCCCGCCTGGTACTCCCGTATCTGCTCCCGCAACATCCTGCTGATTTCGTCGGCTCTTATCTGCATATTCAGCCCCGCATTTCGATATTTCCGCCCTCGGCCAGCCGCCGTTTGAGCTCCTCCAGCTGCGTGCGGATCGAGCCGTCGTAGACGGTGCTGCCGATCTGCACGATCACACCGCCCAGCAGATCCGGCTCCGTCCGCGTCTCCAGCGCGATCTTCCTGCCGGTCGCGCGCGCGAGCCCTGCGCGCAAGACCTCCATGTCCTCCCCGGAAAGAGCGGCTGCCGAGCGGACCTGCGCGAACACGATGCCCTTCCGTTCGTTGACGACGCGCACGTAGCGCCGGTAAATCTCGTCGAAGTGGCGCAGGCGGTGGTTCTCGAGCAGAAGGCGCAGGAAGTTGGCCGCGATGCGGCACACCGGATGGCGCTCGAGCAACCCGGCCAGCAGCCTGTCCTTGGCCTCCCGCGGCACGGCCGGGCTGTCGAAGGCCGGCAGTAGCTCGGGAACCGCCCGGAAGATTTCCCGGTAGATCTCCAGGTCCCGGGCAACCGCCTCCTCCTGGCCGCTCTCGAGGGCCACGTCGGCAAGCGCCCTGGCGTAACGCAAGAAGACCGCCGACGACGTCATGCACGGCCTCCCAGCCGATTCACGAATCCCTCGAACAGGCGCTTGCGATCCTCCTCGGAGATTTCCCGGCGTATCTTCTCTTCGGCCAGCTGGACCGACAGCTGGGCGGCATGGCGCTGCAGTTCGATGCGCGCCGCCCGGGTCATCCCCGCGATCTCCTCGCGCGCGCGCTCGAGCACCTTCGCGGCTTCGCGCTCCGCCTGGCCTTCCAGGCGGCGGTACTCATCCTGCGCCTGCTGCTCGGCCTCGGCCCGCAGGGCGCGCAGCTCCTCGTCGAGCCGGCCCATGCGCTCTTCCATTTCCGCCAGCCTGGCCTCCGCCTCGCGCCTCGCCTTCTGCGCCGCGGCGAGCTGCTCGCGGATGCTCTCGGAGCGCCCGGCAAAGAAGGCCGCGAGCGGCTTGCGCGCCGCCATCACGACCACCGCCACCACCAGCAGCAGGTTGAAAAAACGCCCCACGCCGAACCACAGCCCCCACCGATCCTCGGAGGCTTCGGCAGCCGCGAGGACCGCAGGGCAGCACAGCAGGGCGGCCAGACCCGGCAACAGACGCCGGATCCGCCCTTTCATCCCGATCTGCGGCATCGAACTCATGGGCGGCCTGCCGTCCCGTCGCGATATCGTAAACCCGGAGCTCATGCGGATCTCTCCAAGATCGCCGCCGCGATGGCGCGCGCGATCTCCTGCGCCTCACGCCCGAGCTGGACCTTGGCCGCCTCCACCTGATTGCGGATGGCTTCGCGCGATTCCTGGATCAGGTTCTCGGCGCTCTGCCGCGCCGCGGCGATCCGCTCGTTCCTCTTTCTCATGCCCTCCGAACGGGCCTGCTCCTGGATGCGATAACCCTCGGCGCGGGCGTTCTTGATCGCAGCCTGGTAGCGGTCGAAAAGCTCCGCATAGTGCTGCATCCGGCGGTTGGCCTCGGCGACCGTCCCCGAGGTTCGCGATTCCCTCTCGCTTTTCACATGAAGGAGGGGGCGGAAAAGGAGGCGGTCGAGCGCGAAAATCAGTATCACGAAGATAATGATCGCCGGAATTATGGAACCGTCTATGCTGATCATGCGCTGCGCCTATCTAACGAAAAGCCGGGCTTCCCCCGCTTCTTGCGCCCGGTCGACCCTCCTGAAAAGCCCTATTTCGTATCATAGCCCCTTGGCTGCGTCAAGGAGTTTCCCCGTTTGCGCAAGAGCTGCATATCGACAAGCCCCTCAATCAATTAGCGCAGGCCGGGCGGGGCTGGGCGTCCTGCCGACACGGCAAGTGATCTTTGGAAATCATGCTCCAGAAAATGCGGCCGCTTCCAGGAACAGGCTTGCGGCGCCGTATACCCCGACGTTCTCCCTCAGCTTGGCGCGCACGATCGGCAGGGCCGGCACGAACCCGCGGTTGATCGTAAACAGCGGCATCGTCTCGCGGATCTTGTCGAACAGCGGTTTTCCGATTCGCGACACGCCGCCGCCGATGACGACGGCCTCCGGATCCAGAAGCGACATCATGCTCCCCAGCCACACCCCCAGGAAGAACCCCGTCTCGTCGACAATCCTGCGGGCGAGCGCGTCGCGCCGCCGGGCCGCTTCCGCGATCATCTCCGGAGTGATCCGGCCGAGCGCGCCGCGGCACATGGTGCGCAGCAGGCTCGGGACGCCGTGCTCCTGCTCGAGCAGCACGCGCGCGCGCCGCGCCATGGCGGGACCCGAGGCCAGCGCCTCGATGCAGCCGCGCGCGCCGCAGCCGCACAGGTACGGGCTGCGGTAATCGATGGTGACGTGCCCCCCCTCGCCGGCAACGCCGTTTTTTCCGTGATAGATCTTCCCGTCGATGATGATGCCCGTCCCGATGCCGGTGCTCACCGTGACATAGAAGATATTGCTACAACCGGCGGCGGCACCGATCAGGACCTCAGCCAGCGCGGCGGCGTTGGCGTCGTTCTCGACCATCGCCGGCAGGCCGAAGCGCTCCGCGACCATGGCCGCCAGGGGGACGTTGCGCCATCCCTGAAGGTTGGGAGGGTTGACCACGACGCCGGCCCGGGTGTCCAGCGGGCCGGGAGCGCATATGCCGATCCCGCGCACGCGCTGCGGGCCGCCCGCCCGGCGAATCAACCGCTCGATGACGCGAAACACCTGTCCGAGGCTGCAGTCGCGGCCCTTCTCGGCCAGCGTCGGTGCCGTCACGGCGTCGCCGAGCCGGCCTCTGCAATCCACCAATCCCCCGGCGATTTTCGTTCCGCCGATATCGATTCCGATCGTCCGCCGGTTTTCCAATCCGCTCTTCGGCATGGCCGCCCTCGCGCAGTCGCGCGCGGCCGAGCATACAGCAGCATAACGTGCGGGTCAATTCACACAAAAAGCCGAGCGCGGCTGCACGCAGCAGCGCCGCCTGTCGGGAACGATGCACGATTTTGCTTGCCCGGCGGCTCGACAGAAGATACAAGTCAAGGCCCGGCAGCCGAGCATGGCGCCCGAAAGCGCGCCGGCATGCGCGCAGGGAGGAAAATGAAATGTTTTACGACGTTCAGGTGTCCGGGGGAGAAAGCGGGGCGAAGAAGGCGGCCGCGCTCGCCGTTCTCAATCCCTCCGAATCGCGCCGCCTTCTGGCCAAGGCCACGGCCGCACTTCCCGAGGTGCGCCATGCGCTCGAACACGGGACCATCATCATCGGCCGGGGTGTCACCAACGCTTACGTCACCGAAGAGCTGCTGGGAATTCGCATCGAGCCCAAGGCCGGCCAGACGGTCGGCATGGTGTGCCGCGGCATCACCACGGGCAACTCGGGGCCGCCGCCCTGCCTGCACCACGTCATCCGGCGCGGAAAGGTGGTCGAAGGAGCGGACTCGAAAGTCGAAATCCTCAGCTTCGGCCCCGACGACGTCTTCATCAAGGGAGCCAATGCCATAGACCCGGAAGGCAATGCGGGCATTTTCACCTCGTCGTTCGTCGGGGGAACGATCGGCATGGTATGGCCCGTGGTCACACCCCGGGGCTCGCACCTGATCATGCCCGTGGGCCTGGAGAAACTGATCCCTTCGGTCATCGAGGCCGCCAAGCACACCGGTTTATACCATTTCAAATACAGCATGGGCCTGCCCGCGCGCCTCACCCCGGTGGTGCTCGGCAAGGTTCTGACCGAAATCCAGGCTTTGGCCGTTCTGGCCGGCGTGCGCGCCACGCATATCGGCTCGGGCGGCGTCGGCGGATCCGAGGGCGCGGTCGTGCTTTCGATCGAGGGCGACGAGGAGCGCGTCGAGCGGGCATTCGAACTGCTCAAGTCCATCAAAGGCGAACCGCCGGTGACCGTGCCGTCGACTCTGTATGTCGATTCGGCGGAACGCTTCGGCTACGATCCGGCCGCACAGCTCGCCACACTCGGAGGCAGATAGGCCTCGAATGGAACAATCGGAACAGAAGGAGGAATCGTGATGGAAAGGCGTGAATTCTTGGCCGCAACGGCATCGATACCCGCTTGCGCACTGGCGGTATCGGGCGCGGAGGGAAAGCAGAGCACCCAGGCAGGACCGAAATACGGCGTCAAGATCACCGTACTCAAGAGAGGATTCGAAAAAGAGCTGATCGAAAAGGTCGGCAGCGGCCCCAAGAGCCCGTGCACGCGCTTCAGCGACGGCCAGGAGTTCCGGGTGACGTCGCAATGGGCGATGCCGGAGAAATTCTGCGAATGGGCTTATGCCGACATCCGGGCCTACATTCCGATGGTCATCGGCCAGGGCAACCCGATCGTGGTCTGCTGCACCGACGGATACCGGCCGGTCTACTTCAAGGTCGAACGCATCGAAATATAGGGACGCTCACCATTTTTCCGCCGACGCGACCCGACAACCGGCAGGGTGTTCTCCGGCAAAAAATGGTGAGCGTCCCTATTAAAGGGTGTTCACCTTTTTTAGGGCGCGGCCGCCGGAGAAAAGGTAGGCGATCGCGCCGTCCTTGCCGGGAACGAGAACGTATCGCTGGCCCTGGGAGGATCCCGGCGCAAGCGCCATGAAGCTGTTTTCGCCCGTCTTGCGGATCTCCAGTTCGGACGTGCCGCGCCGCAGAAAGAGCTTCCCTTCCTTGAGCACGATCTCGACTTTCTGCGAGGGGGGATGGAAGTACGTCCCCGGCCAGGAAGCTTTGTCGGCATCGGTGAGGGGCATCTCCGGGGGCTTTTCTTCCGCCGGTCTCGGCGCGAGCGCGATCATCGTCTCCATGGCCTTGTCGGCCGTGCGGCTCATGCCGGCGCCGCTGCGGTTCGCCAGCACGATCACGGCGCAGCGCTCGTCGGGGGCCATCCAGATCAGCGAGCCGAAGCCCGTACGCGAGCCGCCGTGCTGCAGCATGCGCACCCCGCGGTAATTGCGGACGATCAGGCCGTAACCGTACTGCGAGTCCGCCTCGCCGGGGATCGCGACGTAAGGCGTCGACAGGCGGGTGATCACGGCCGGCGGAAGCACCTGCTTGCCGTCGATCCTGCCCCCGTTCATGAAAGCGATCACGAAACGCGACAGGTCCAGGACGCTCGAGAATATCGAACCGGCGGGCCATGACGCCGCGTTGTTGGCATGCGGCCGCACGATGAAGGGCTGCTGCCCCGCGCGCGCGTCGTGCCCCTGCGCCATAGGGTAGGTCATCGCCACGGTCGGGCGGAAAGTCGTGCGCGCCATCCCCAGGGGAGCGAAAAGCCGATCGTTCATGGCGTCCGCGTAAGGCCTGCCGCTCAGTTCCTCGATGACATAGCCGGCCAGCCAGTATGCCGGATTGGAGTACGAGTAGATCTCGCCCGGCCGCGTGAAGAGGCGATCTTCCTTCCAGGATCGCACCTCGCGCGCCAGGGCGCTTTCGTCCTGGCTGCCGTACATGGGGGCTTCGTCGAGCATTCCCGACGTGTGGCTCAGCAGTTGGTGCGTCGTCAGCGAAGCCAGTCCGGGGTCGAGCCCACGGACCGCTGTTCCGAGGGGCTCGCCGAGCCGGATGCGGCCCTCTTCGGCGAGCATGACCAGCGCGGCCGCGGTGAACATCTTCGTCGTCGATCCGAGACGGAAGAGCATGTCCGGAGTCACGGGCGCACCCGTCTCGATATTTGCGGTGCCGAATCCCTTGGCGAAAACCAGCCGCTCGCCGCTCACGATGCCGACCGCAGCCCCGGGGACGTTGAGGGCGCGCAATTCCTCGAGCGCAACCTTCTCGAGCTCGCCGAAGTCCCGCGGCGCCTGCGCCGGACAGAGAGCCGCAGCGCCGAGAATCAAGAGCGCCGGCCATATCACGCGATGCCATGAAAGCCTGGACATGCCTTCCTCCCCATGAGCTCCCCGCCTACTCTAGCCGCTCGATCTCGGGGATGCAACGATGGCGCATCGGAAATCGCGGCCGAGGTATTATAATGGCAGGAAAACTATTGACTGTTCCGGCGAGGCTGGCATGAAAAGAGCGGCATTTCCCATCGTCACCGCGATCCTGGGCCTTCTGGCGGTAGGCGCCGGCGCGGCTGCGCAGAAAAGGTCCAAGCCATGGACCGAATGGAGCTTGAAAGAAGCGCAGAAGATCCTCGAGGATTCCGCCTGGGCGCAGACGCAGGTGATATCGGACACTTCCGAGATGTTCTACCTGCCGGGAAGGGGGACAGGGGAGGTCGCGGCCAATCGCGACGTGCGCGGCGCGCTCAATCAGACCACCGACCTGAAGCTGCACATCCGCTTTCTTTCGGCCAAGCCGATCCGCCAGGCCTTCGCCCGCGTCATCCAGCTCGAGCGCGGAGAACTGAGCGAGAAGCTGGCCCAGGGCCTGCGCGATTTCGTCGAGCGCCGTTTCGACGACACGATCGTCGTCGCCGTGACTTACGATTCCAAGGACAGGCGCTTCTCGGGACCGGCGATGCAGGCTTTCGGCAGCGCCACCATCGGCAGCCTCCAGAACAAGACCTACCTGGAACTCAAGGACGGCACGCGCCAGTTTCTGGTCGACTATCAAGCACCGACCAGCGACGGGCTGGGCGCCAAGTTCGTTTTCAACCGCATCGTGGACGGACGGCCCTTCATAACGGCTCAGAGCGGTGAAGTACGCTTCTATTGCGAACTGAGCAAGGAAATCACGCTCAACATGCGCTACAAGGTGAAGGACTTCACGTACGACGGAATTCTCGAATTCTGAGGCCTCTCACCGCCGTCTGTTCCCGCACATCCCCGGGTGCCTTTCTTGTCCGGGTTCGCTTCCGCGCACCCAGGTCCGGCACGGCGTGCCGGGGGCACGCAAAGACAATAGCTCCGGGCGAGCGCGAGCGAGCCCGGAGAAAAGGGCATCGCGCCCGCGAAGCCCCGAAGGGCCGACAGAAAGACCGCACCAATTCAAATTCTGCCGGCCCTCCGGGGCTTGGTTGATTCATGCCCGCCTTTCCGGGGGTTCGCCTGCGGCTCACCCCCGGCAGGGGCCCTGAGCCGGTAGCCG
>Ga0209102_1001516_pt1 | contig 11980 bp, 7 predicted proteins | sample ConPoolayeHmetaG_FD_185483 | JGI IMG/M metagenome (GOLD analysis project Ga0209102, IMG submission 185483) | Hot spring microbial mat communities from California, USA to study Microbial Dark Matter (Phase II) - Cone Pool mat layer H metaG... ... | reverse complement strand
TTTTTTCCTGGCAACAAGCACTTTTCCCCGAACATGAATTTTAGCGGCGAGCAGGAAAGCTCCCTCGGTTGCCCGCAGAACTGAGCATTTTCAGGTGAGAACGCCACTGAGTCTGTTCAGGAATGGCAAAATCCTCTAAAATAGAAAAGGGAAATGTATTCAAAGGATGGCAGTCATGAGGAAGGCTTGGGTGAAAACGTTACTCGCCGCACTCATTCTCATCACGATCCGAGCCGGTTTGGCCCTGGCAAGCCAGCCGACCGAAAAGCCTGAGATATTCCAGCTCGCCGGGAAGATCGATGTGGATGGAAAGCTGGAGGATTGGGCGGGCATTAAGGAATGGCCGGTTAACCAGGCTGCCGACGGAGCCAGAATAGAGCCCTCAGACGACCTAACCTTGATGGCTCGTTTTGCCTTCGATGCCGGATATTTTTATGCCGCCGTTGAGGTGAAGGACGAAAGCCTCCTCTTTCCGGGTCGGAAGAACCTCTTTGGCGACTCTTTCTTTCTCACGCTTGTTGAGCCTTCAGCGGCGGCGGACAGGGCGAGCTTCATCGTCTTCGGCTTCACTCTTCGCGATGGCGAACCGGAAAAGTTCGTGGCCAATCGAGACGGGACGCCTTTTCCTTCTGCCTTTACCAAGGACATCCAGCTCCAAATTGTCCCGGGGTCGAACAAGAAATCCTTTATCGCTGAAGCCGCTATCCCCTGGGCCTACGTCCCCTTTTTCCGGCCGTTCCTTCAGCCCGAAGGGGAAATCAACTTCGAATACCAGGACATCGACCCTGGAAGGAGAAAAAGCGTCTACCTCGTGGCCGACCCGAATTCTGGAGCGGGTCGCCCGAAAAGAAGCCGTGGCCTTGTCTTCCGCTTTGTACCGTGTCTTCCCGCTAACGGGCCGGAATTCCAGTCCTTGCTCAACGCCAGCCATTTCTACCTTGACGGAGAAAGAAAAATCAAGCTGGCCATCAACTCTCCTTCAGCTCAAGAAGGCTGGCGGTTGACGACAGCCCTGAGCTCAGCCCGGGGAAGTCAGATTTCGAGACAGGAGCTCGCCTTTGGCCGGGGCATGACCGTGATGGAATTTCCCCTCAAAATCGAAAAACCGGCCACTGGCCATTATGACCTCAGCTTGGGCATCATCGACAACCAGGGTGTCCTCAAATTCACCGAAGACAAGCCCTTCTTCCTCGTCGACAACAGGGAGCTCGAGGCCTTGACGGCCAAGATCGAGGAGGTGAAGAAAGGCGAGAAATTCGAGAAGGATGAGGTTTTCCGGGAGAGCCTGCCAACCCTGGAAATACGGTTGGCGTGGATAAGGGAATACATGGCCAAGGCGCCTGCCTTGGCGCCCTTCGATCGCCTCGAGCAATGGCATGAGGAGATAAAGGAACTGGTCAGGGAAGTGGAGGCGGGAAAGCCAGCGCTTTTTCCAAACGGTCGAATTGTCCGGCTGGCCTATCGCCCGTCAGTCGATGGCTCCCTTCAACCTTACGCCGCTTTCATCCCCGAATGGTATGACTCAAAAAAGCCGCTGCCCCTTCTCCTCACGCTGAGCGGAGGTCCAGAGGGAGAGCAGGCACTCAGCATGTTGGCCACCGCCTATTACGGGCCGGCGGGAAAAAAACGGGCTGGCGATATTATTCTCCTTGCGCCCGAGCTCGAGAATCCGCCGGGATGGGATACGGTCGAGACCGGTAAGAACATCATGGATTGCATCAACCATGTCAAAAAGATATATAAAATTAACGAAAAGAGTATTGTTCTGGATGGAACGGGAAAAGGAGCTTACAGCGCTTTTCGATTGGCCTTTCTCAACCCGAACATGTTCCGGGGAGTGATGAGCCAGATGGCATTCTTCCTTGCTCCTCCAAACACGACGATCGAAGAGCTTCTCGAGCTGGCGGCTCAAGCGAAGACACTGAATATTCTGATCGTCCAGGGACAAGAGAGCCTTCCCGGAGAGCGGGGACAGATGAGTCTCCCGGCGGAGAGTGATCGGGCGTTGAATGCCCGCGAGTTCGCGGCAAAGCTCAGGCAGCTTGGCATGAACGTGAGGTTCCTCGAGGCTAAACCTCAAAGGCAGCGCGGCGGTTTTAGGGAACCGGGAGCGTGGCCTGGCCGTTTCAGCGATTTCGGCGCTTTGAGCGTCTGGAGTGATATTGCTGTGTGGCTCAAGGACATCCTGGGCGATTCGGCAGTCTTACTTAAGCCTCCGAAAAAACAGCCGGAGCAAGAACCGGAAAAGAAATAGACCGGCGAGCCCCTTTCCGAGCTCCTTCCGTGGGATGGCTCAGGAGAAAAAATTGGGAGCGCAGAGAAGGAAGATCCTCATTACCGGGTTGCCCGGAACGGGGAAGACAACCCTCGTCATCAAGCTTGCCCAAGAACTGAAAGAGCTTCAGCCGGTCGGGTTCTTCACCGAAGAGATCCGGGAGAGCGGCGTCCGCCTGGGTTTCGAGCTCCAGAGCTTGGACGGAAGAAAGGGACTTCTTTCCCACGTCCGCTTGAAAAGTCCCTACCGAGTGGGAAAATATGGCGTGGATATCCCTGGTTTCGAGCGATTCTTGAGTTTGATTCCCTTTGACAAGCCTGAGTCCAAGCTCATCATCATCGACGAGATCGGGAAGATGGAATGCCTGTCCCTGAAGTTCCAGAATCTCCTCAAGACTGTTCTCGACTCGCAAAAGCAACTCATCGCCACGATTGCCCTCAGGGGGTCGGGCTTCATCGCCTCCATCAAAGCTCGTTCGGATGTCGAGCTTTTCGAAATAACCGACAGGAATCGCGACTCGCTGTTCATTCACCTGGCCAGCCTGTTTGACATCCCTCGGATAAGTTGATAATCTTGAGCCACTTGCTGGCGATTGACAAAGCCTCTGCCCATGAAGTGTCCGAAGTGCCAATCTGAAAACCCTGAAGATACTCTCTTCTGCGGCCGCTGCGGCGCTAAACTTAAAACCCAACAAGATCAGGAGCAGGCTTCATCACCCGACTCCAGAACAGAAACAATGCAGGCTCCCGTCCGCGAATTGACAACGGGCAGCCTCCTCGCCGGTCGCTACCAGATTATCGAGGAGCTCGGTCGAGGCGGCATGGGCAAAGTCTACAAGGCCCTCGACACGGAGTTGAATGAAAAGATCGCCATTAAGCTTTTAAAGCCCGAGGTCGCGGCCGACGAAGAGGCGATCGAGCGATTCCGAAACGAGCTCAAGACGGCGCGCCAAATCTCTCACAAGAATATCTGCCGGTTGTATCACCTGACCAAAGAAGAAGGAAGCTACTACATCACCATGGAGTATGTCCCGGGTGAAGATTTGAAGCGACTCATCCGCAAGATCGGCCAGTTGCCGCTCGGCCGCACGATTTCCATAGCTAAGCAGGTAGCCGAAGGATTGACCGAAGCGCACCGCCTGGGCGTCGTTCACCGGGACCTGAAGCCGCAAAACATCATGGTCGATGAAGGCGGGAATGTTCGCATCATGGATTTCGGTATCGCCCGGTCTCTGATGACGAAAAGCATCACGGGCGCAGGCGTGATGATCGGAACGCCCGAGTACATGTCGCCCGAGCAGGTCGAGGGAAAGCCGGTCGACCAGGGCTCGGATATCTATTCCCTCGGAATCATCCTCTACGAGATGGTGACGGGGCGCGTGCCTTTCGAGGGAGAAACCCCCTTCGCCATCGGCCTCAAGCACAAAAGCGAACGACCTCGTGACCCCCGAGAGCTCAACCCGCAGGCCCCACCTGATTTGAGCGCTCTTATCCTCCGCTGTCTGGCCAAGGACAAGCAGAGCCGATATCAAAGCGCCGGGGAGCTTTTAGCGGAGCTCACCAGGATTGAGGCCGGCCTTCCGACGACAGAAAGGGTCGTCGTGGAAAGAAGGCCTTTGACCTCCAGGGAAATTACAGTAACGTTTGGGCTGAAAAAACTCCTCCTGCCCGCTTGCGTCCTCGTCGGCCTCATCGCCGCCGGCCTGATCATCTGGCGGCTGGCCCTGATCAAAGCTCCGCCCCCGCCTCCCCCCGGCAAGCCATCGCTTGCCATTCTCTATTTTAAAAACAACACCGGCGACGAAGGTCTCGACCACTGGCGAATCGCCATCTCGGACCTTCTCATCACCGACCTTTCCCAGTCGAAATACATCAACGTGCTGAGTTCGGATAAGCTCTTCCATATCCTCAGTGAGCTCGATCAGGCCGAGGCGAAAAGCTATACTTCTGAGACACTCAAGAAGGTTGCTGCCCAAGGGAGCGTGAAGAGTGTTCTGGTGGGGAGCTACGCCAAAGCTGGCGAGAATTTTCGGATCGATGTCCGGCTCCAGGACGGGAGCACAGGGCAGATTCTGAGCTCGAGCCGCGTCGAAGGAAAAGGGGAGGAAAGTATCTTTTCGATGGTCGATGACCTGACAAAGAAAATCAAGCACGACCTCAAGATCCCCGTCACGGATATCGCGGCTGATATCGACCGCGAGCTCGAGAAAATCACGACCGCCTCGCCCGAGGCGCTCAAGTTTTATGTCGAGGGAAGAAAGCTCCATAACGAACAGAAATACAGAGAATCAATCCAGATGATGGAGAAGGCCTTGGCCATCGACCCAGGTTTTGCCATGGCTTACCGCTCGATGGCCATGGGATACTCCAACCTTCTTCTGGCCTCGCAAAAACAGACACACCTCAAGAAAGCTTTTGAACTCACGGACCGTCTTTCCGACAGAGAACGATTCACTATCGAGGGAGATTACTACCGGGAATCCGAAAGGTCTTACGACAAAGCCGTCGAGGCTTACGAGAGGCTGTTGAAGCTTTACCCGGATGACAGTATCGGGTCCACAAACTTAGGAATTCTCTACAACAGCCTGGAAGAATGGGACAAGGCCATTGAGCTCTATGAACGCGTCCTCCAGAGCAACCCGGAAAATATCTGGACATACCTTAATATTGTGAACAGCTATCTGGCTAAGGGATGGCCGGAAAAAGCCAGGGCAACCCTCGAAGGCTTCATCCGGAATTACAAAGACAACTTCATGATCCGGATTTATCTGGCTGTCGTTGATGCTGTGGACGGCCGGTACGATCAAGCTCTGGCTCAAGCCGAGAGAGCGGTGGCGCTCAATCCATCTCACTACCTGGCTATTTTGGCCAAAGCTGTTTCCTATAAAGGCGTGGGGGATTGGACGAACGCTGAAGCTCAGTTTCAACAGCTCTTTGGCCTGGACGAGATAGCTGGACACCTCATGGGCGGACATTGGCTCGGAGCAATGTATATGCTCCGGGGACAATTCAGGAAAGCAGAGGTTGAATTCAGCAAGGGAATAGAGCTTGCCGAAAAAATTGGCGATAAGGGGTGGATATCCGATTTCCACAGGAGTTTGGCTGACCTTTATCTCCGTTCGGGCCGGCCGGAAAAAGCACTTGAGGAGTATGATAGAGCCGCTCACAGCGCGCAGGACTTAGACAGTTTGTCGAGGCAAAAAGAAATTTTGCTGGGCCGCGGTTATGCAGAGCTTGAATCAGGAAAAATCGGGCAGGCCAGAAAGACGGTTGAAGCTCTTCGTGTTTTGATCGAAAGCGGGTCTAATAAGAAGGACGTAAGGTATTATCATTTGCTTATGGCCGCGATAGCCGTCAAGAATGAAGACTATACTGAAGCCATCGGCTATTTGACGAAAGCCGTCGCGCTCCTTCCTTCCCAGTATTTCTTCAACAACGACCATGCCCTGTTCCTGGATGCCCTGGCGCTCGCCTATTTCAAGAAGGGCGAATGGGAAAAGGCAAAAGAAGAGTATGAAAAAATAACCAGGCTCACGGTCGGAGCTTTCTTCTATGGAGATATTCAGGCGCTAAGCTTTTATAAATTGGGAAAGATATATGAACAGCTGAAAGACAAAGTTAAGGCCAGAGAAAATTATCAAAAATTCCTCGGCCTCTGGAAAGACGCTGATAGCGGCCGACCAGAAATCGCCGAGGCCAAAAGGCGCCTTGCTTCCCTTTAAAAGGAGTAAGAATCATGAAAAAAGAAATCCTCAACTTATACAATGATTATAAGAGGGGCTCGCTGAATCGCCGGGAATTCCTCAAGGAGCTGGCCCTTATCGCCGGCAGCACGGTGGCGGCTTCGGCCATCCTTTCCGCACTGGAAGCTGACTCCGCCGAAGCCCAGTTTGTTGAAAGGGATGATCCCCGCCTGAAAACAGAATATGTCCATTATCCTGGCGCAACGGGTGATATGCGAGCTTATTCGGCGCGGCTAAAAGAAGAGGTCAAACGGCCTGGCGTCATCGTCATCCACGAGAATCGCGGGCTCAACCCCCACACGGAAGACGTGGCCAGACGGGTTGCCCTGGAAGGATTCCTGGCTCTTGCCCCCGACGCCCTGTCGCCATTCGGCGGAACGCCGGAGGATCCGGACAAAGCCAGAGAGCTCATCGGGAAGCTCGACCGGCAGGCGAACATCAAGAATTACGTCGCTGCCGTCGCCTACCTGAAGACCCATCCCCTATCAACAGGAAAAGTGGGATGCATGGGCTTCTGCTGGGGTGGTGGTGTCACCAACCAGGTAGCCGTCAACTCGCCGGACTTGGCGGCCGCCGTCCCTTTTTACGGCAGTCAGCCGGCAGTCGAAGACGTCCCGAAGATCAAAGCGGCCATGCTCATTCACTATGCCGAAAACGATGAGCGTATCAACGCTGGCATCCCGGCTTTCGAGGAGGCTCTCGAGAAGGCTTCTATCGAGTACAAAATCTATATGTATGAGGGTGCCGGTCACGCCTTCTTCAACGACACCAACCTGTCCCGCTATCACCCCGAAGCAGCCAAGTTAGCCTGGGAGCGGACCATCGCCTTCCTCAACGAGAAGCTCAAAAGGCGATGAGCCAGATCGCCGGCGATAAAAGTGAGAACTCGATTCAGATCATTCCTCGGTCAAGCGGTGTCCGACGCGCCAGGCCCGGACAACGAGAAAGAGCCCCAGAGCCAGAATGCAGCCGAGGCTGAGCAAGTAGGAGGGTCTGGAAAACACGCGGACCAGTTCGACCTCGATGAAAGCAAAAGTGGCGAACAGAATGCCGATGATGGCCTCGCCGGCAATGAGACCCGAGGCCAGGAGAGTGCCCGTGTTGTTCACTCTTTCCTTTTCCTTCCCGTCAAGCTTTTTGGCTTCGACTCTTTTTTCCAGCAGGGCCTTAAAAGCACCACCCAAGAAAATGGCAAAAGAGGTGTCGATGGGAAGATACATGCCCACGGCAATGAGCATCGGGCTTCGCACCTGCATCAAGATGAAGGCTAAACCCATGAACATGCCAGCCAGGATGAGAATCCCTTCTGTCCGCCTTTCGAAAATGCCGGTGGCCACGGCGGCCATGAGACTCGCCTGAGGGGCGGGGATTTTCTCGCCCCCGAAACCTGCGTTCGTCCTGAGGATTTCGTTCTGCTTTTCAGGAATCATGGTCTTGATTTCCTCCAGGCTGTATACTCCTCTCGGAATCCCCCTGTGCTTTCCGTCGTAGGACACCTCGGTGAGGCCGGCGCTTTCCATCTCGGCCAGCTTGGCGCTCACCGTTTGTTTGATATTCCCCAGATGAAGGACGGAAAGGACAAAAAACATGATCAGGGCGGCTGCCGTCACCCCGAATACATCCCCAAGCTGCATGCGCCAGGGCGTACAGCCCAGGATGTGTCCTGCCTTAAGGTCCTGCATCATTTCGCCGGCCACCGAGACCGAAACGCAGGTGAAGGCGGCGACGAGGAGGACGGCGGATACCCCGCTTCCTCCCTGAAGTCCCATCAGCACCATGATGAAAGCGACAATAATCAGGACAGAAACCGTCAGCCCGCTCGTCGGATTGCTGCTGACGCCGATGATGCCGACGAGGTATCCAGAGACAGCCGCAAAGACAAACCCGAGGACAATCATCAAGACGACGGCCACGAGCGAGGCTGGAATGCTCCGGGCGAAGCTGTTGAAAATAAAGAAGACAAGAATGGCGACAGCAGTCGCCACACCAAGAGCCCACTTGACGCTGATGTCGCGGTCGGTGCGCGGCAGGGCTGCCGAAGCCCCGCCTTTTCCAATCATCAGCGTGGAGAGAGACCGCGATATTCCTTCGGCCAGGCTCTTTCTCATCCGGAAGAGCGTGTAGAAAGCACCAACGAGCATGCCGCCGATGGCGATGTAACGGACATAATCCCTCCACACTCTTGTTATCTCGGCCGCCCAATCCCCCACTGCCCCGAGATTGTTGTAGTTCAGGAAAAAGGCCAGCGTCGGCGCCAGCAACCCCCAGGCCACCACCCCGCCGCTGAAGTTAATGGACGCTAACTTCGGGCCGATGATAAACCCCACGCCGAGGAAAGCGGGGCTTGCCTCCGGACCGCGGAGGAGAATTGACCCTTTGCCGACCGCAACGATGCGCTGCCACTTCAAAGCCATCGCCTTGAACTCCGTGAGACAGGTGAAAAAAGCGCCCAAGCCCATGCCGGCGAGGAGGTGTCCTGTCCCTTTGGCGCCCTTCTGGCCAGCCTTGTGGATTTCCGCTGCCGCCACTGATTCAGGAAAAGGGAGTTCTTTATCGCTGATAAGGATTCGCCGGGTGATGGTCACGAACATAATGCCCAGGATTCCTCCCAGCACCAGGATGATGGTTGCTATCAGGTAGTGTTCGGCTCTGGAGAAAGGCAGCCAGATGCCGGCGATGAAAAATGCGGGCAGAGTGAAAATCGCGCCGGAAGCGACATTGCCGCCGATTGAGCCCACCGTCCGGGCACAATTCTCCTCGAGAAGAGTCCCCCGGAAGGCCTTGATGACAGCCATTCCGACCACCGCGGTCGTGTAGGTGGCGGCAATGGTCATGCCAGCCTTGAGGCCAAGGTAAGCGTTAGCCGCCCCCATGAACACGGCCATGAGGACACCGAGGAGGACAGCCCGCAGAGTGAATTCTTTGACCTCCGTTGGAGCAGGAACGACGGGAGCAAAATGCTCACCTTCCATAGAAAAATCTCCTTCCCTTAAAATTTACCATACGTTCTCTGAACCTTATCCCCGTCCGCAGCATTTCTTATATTTTTTTCCGCTGCCACAAGGACAGGGGTCATTCCTTCCGGGTCGAGAGCTCCCTTGGACCGGCTGATCAGCCTGGCGACGCGGATACTTCTCTTGGGCGTCGAGAGTGCGGCGCTCCCACTCAGCCGCTACAGCCGCGACAAAGGGACGGCAGTGGGTGAAAAAGCGCTTGTAGCCAGGGCACAGGTAGTTTAGCCCCGGTTCACCATCGGGCGTCTCGATAAAGCGATTCTTCGGGCACTCGCCGTGGCACATCTCCTTGACCTCGCACATTCGACAGAACTGGGGCAATGTTTCCAGCTTGGCCCGGCCAAACGCTCGCTGCTCCGGACTCTCAAGAAGCTCGATGAGGGGCTTCTCACGGATATTCCCGAGGCGATGGACAGCATCAACAAAATGGTCGCACGCATAGAAATCTCCGTTGTGCTCGATAACCGGGATATCCCCGCAGGTTGCCCGAAAAAGGCAGAGCGAATGTTCCTGGCCAAAGGCCACCCGTGCTGCCTCCTCAAAAATCTGGACTTTTATCCGGCCAATGTCCCGGCTCAACCACTCATCGAATATCGCGCTCAAAAAATCTCCCCAGGCCTCTGCTGGGACAGAATAAGGACTCACACCTCGCTCGGCGCCGGAGCATCTCTCGACAAGGGGAAGAAAGGTTAGGTAGGAAGCCTCTATTTCCCGGAAAAATCGGTAGATTTCAAGGGGAAACCGGACGTTGTCGGCACTGACCACGCACAAAATGTCCGTCGCCACTCCATGGTTCCGAAGGAGCTCGTAACCGCGCATCGTCCGCTCGAAGGTCGGCTGGCCCGAACGCGTCACGCGGTGCCTGTCGTGCATTTCGCCAGGCCCGTCCAGGCTTATACCCACGGCAAAATTTTCTGTGGCCAAGAAATGGGCCCATTCCTCATCGAGGAGAGTGCCGTTGGTCTGCATGCCGTTGGCGATGAGTCGGCCACGAGGTTGATGCTTCCGCTGAAGAGCAACGGCTTTCCGGTAGAAATCGACGCCGAGGATACTCGGCTCTCCGCCGTGCCAGGAAAAACGGATGATTTCACTGGAGGAAGCCCGGATGTGCTGGAGGATATACTCCTCAAGAAGGTCATCGGTCATGCGAAATATCTTGGCATCTGGAAAGAGGCTTTCCTTCCCCAAATAGTAACAATAGGCGCAGGCAAGGTTGCACCGAGAGCCAGCCGGCTTGACGAAAACCTGAAAGTCCCGCCACACTTCCATCAACGAGCGGACGTAGCCATTATCTCCATTTACTCCACGAGTTTAGTGGAATAGAAAGGCCTGGTCAAGCCAAATAGAATGCGGAAAATTGACAAGCCGGAGCCACGGCTATTATAATCGGCCCTGTCTCTCCGTGAGGTTCATGGTCGATGTCATCTCCGGATAAAAAGGAAGCAGCGCTATCCCGACCACAAAAAAGAGCTTTTATCGGGCCGGCTCTTGTGGTCGAGGGCGAAATCAAAGGCCAGGAGGACCTCGTTATTGAAGGACTGGTTCGAGGAAAAATTGAGCTCCCCGCCAATGATGTTCTGGTCAATGAGCCTGGTCGAGTGGAGGCCGATGTTCTTGCTAAAAATATGAGCGTCCGTGGCGAAATCATCGGCGATATCAAAGCCTCAGGCCGGGTGACCATCGAGAGAATGGGCCGGATGAAGGGAAACATCTCAGCTTCAGTCATTTCCATCGAAGATGGAGCTCAGTTCAAGGGCGTCATCAAGATCACGGACAAGGCATAGCCTACGTCTTCGCGGTCGTGGCCGCGCCAGACCACAGTCCCCATCTTATCTGCTATAATAAGCCTGATGAGACGATTTGAGCTCCATTCCGAATTCGAGCCCAAGGGAGACCAAGTCAGGGCCATCGCCGAGCTCACCGAAAGCATCCTCAGCGGTCGTCCCCACCACGTTCTCATGGGTGTTACGGGCTCGGGCAAGACCTTCACGATGGCCAACATCATCCAGAATGTCCAAAAGCCCGTTCTGGTTATCTCTCACAATAAAACCCTGGCCGCTCAGCTCTACCAGGAATTCCGGCGCTTCTTTCCGAAGAATGCAGTCGAGTATTTTGTGAGTTATTACGATTACTACCAGCCCGAAGCCTATATCCCGGCCACGAATACCTACATCGCTAAAGAAGCGACGATCAACGACGAAATCGACAGGATGCGGCTCTGCGCCACCAACTCCCTTTTCGGGAGGCGCGACGTCATCATCGTCGCCTCGGTCTCATGCATCTACGGCATCGGCGCCCCGGAAACCTATTATTCGATGAGCTTCGAATTGGCAAGGGGGCAGGCGATGAGCCGGAAAAGAATCCAGGAGAACCTGGTCAGCCTCCAGTACGAGCGGCAGGAGGACGATTTCAAACGCGGCTCCTTTCGGCTCCGCGGGGATACTATCGACGTTTTTCCGGCCTACGAAGATTTTGCCTATCGCATCGAGCTCGAGGATGGGGTCGTATCCCGGCTTTCGGCGATCGACCCCCTGCTCGGGAAAATCCTTGACTCCTTCGACGAAATCATCATCCATCCGCGGACCTTCTTTTCCACGCCCCGGGATATTCTGGCCCAGGCCATTGCGGGAATTGAAAAAGAGCTCGAGGAAAGAATAAAGTTTTTCCGTGATAGAGGAAAAATCATCGAAGCCGAGAGGATCGAAGAAAGGACTCTTTTTGACCTGGAAATGCTCCGCGAATTTGGCTACTGCCCCGGCATTGAAAACTATTCTCTCTATTTGAGCCAGCGTCAGCCCGGCGAGCCCCCTTATACTCTTCTCGACTACTTTCCCGACGATTATCTAACCATTATCGACGAATCCCACGTCACCATCCCCCAGATAGGGGGCATGTACCATGGCGATCGCTCCCGCAAGCTGACTCTCGTCGAGCACGGCTTCCGTCTTC
>Ga0209102_1001515_pt1 | contig 11984 bp, 9 predicted proteins | sample ConPoolayeHmetaG_FD_185483 | JGI IMG/M metagenome (GOLD analysis project Ga0209102, IMG submission 185483) | Hot spring microbial mat communities from California, USA to study Microbial Dark Matter (Phase II) - Cone Pool mat layer H metaG... ... | reverse complement strand
CCTCGGGGGCCACGGTGGCTCGCACGCGTATCTAGTCCACGAGTTCGTCGACTCGGTGAACCGCGGCAGGCTTCCCCGGATAAACGTCTGGGAGGCCGTGAGGTACTGTGTCCCGGGATTCATCGCGCACAAGTCGGCTCTCGCGGGGGGCCGCCTGCTCAAGGTTCCGGATTGGGGAGACGCCCCTGATCGCTAGCCGCGGGTTGCTGCCTCCCAGGCCAGGGCGCGTCCATTGACCTCCGGCTCGCCGATGGGTGAGCGGTGACCGGTGCTTGGTCGGCAAACCGTTTGGTCATCAGACGCGATCGGTCGGACGGATTTGGAACCTTCACAATTTCCAGATATATCCAGCGCCCAAGACTGCTAGATTGTGCGCGTGCCTTTCGTCGATCTGCGCCGCCAGAACGAGTTGCTCAGGCCTGAGATCGACGCCGCTTTAAAGGAAGTGATCAAAAGAGGCGATTTCATCATGGGGGAGGCGCTTGAGAAGTTCGAGAAGGAGTTCGCCCGTCACTGTGGCGCAAGACATGCTGTGGGCACCAGCTCAGGTCTGTCGGCTCTGGAACTTGGCATGAGGGCCCTCGGCATCTCGGACGGGCAATCCGTCCTCACCCCCGCCAACAGCTTCATCGCAAGCAGCTCCGCCGTCTCCTCGGCCGGCGCAACCCCGCTTCTCGTGGATATGGATCCCGAAACCTACAACATTGACGTGGAAGACGCCGAGAAAAGGATTCGCAAGGGAACCAGGGCCATAATGCCGGTCCACCTCTACGGCCAGCCCGCTGAGATGGACGAGGTCAGGAGCCTGGCGGAGAGGCACGGCCTTTTCATCGTGGAAGACGCCTGCCAGGCCCACGGTGCATCCTACAGGGGAGATAGGGTCGGTTCCCTGGGAGACTTCGCCGCCTTCTCCTTCTATCCGAGCAAGAACTTGGGCGCCTTCGGCGACGGAGGAGCTGTGGTCACAAACGACGACGACTTGGCGGAGAAGGTGAGGGCCATGCGCGATTACGGCCAGCGGGGCAAGCACAACCACGTTCTCCCGGCCTTCAACGCCAGGCTGGACACGATCCAGGCCGCGGTCCTGCGCGTCAAGCTGCCGCATCTGGACGAGTGGAACAGGCAAAGACGCCAAATAGCCGGAGTCTACGACGAACTACTCCAGGGTACGGGCGTCTGGACTCCCAGATGCCCTCCGCACTGCTATCATGTCTACCACCAGTACGTGGTCCAGCTCGAGGCAAGGGACATGATCAGGTCCCGGCTCGCCGAGCGGGGGATAGGGACCGGGCTCCATTACCCCGTGCCCATCCATCTTCAGCCCTGCTTTGCCCATCTGGGCTATGGGCGGGGTCATTTCCCGAAGGCAGAGGCGGCCGCTCAAAGGGTTCTTTCCCTCCCCATCTTCGTTGGCATGACGGAGGAGGAGGCTGAGCATACGGCAATGGTGCTGGCCGAGTTGGTCGGAGCAGAAGGAGGATAGCTGCATGGCCTTGGAAGGAAGCATGGTGCTGGTCACCGGTGGGGCAGGGTTCATCGGTTCCCACCTGGTCGATCTTTGCCTTGAGCACGGATGCAAGGTCCGAATCCTAGACAATCTCGACTCGCATCTGCACGCGGGCGGAAAGCCGCAGGCAGTCCGGGCGGGCGCCGAGCTCCTCGTCGGGGACATCAGGAGCTCCCATGATCTGAGAAGATCCCTGGTCGATGTCGAATATGTCTTCCACGAGGCGGCCTTCACCGGCTCCCCCCTGCAGGCCGCCAAGTTCCTCGACGTCAACGCCACTGGAACAGCCCGCCTATTCCAGGAGATGCGGAGAGCGGGCAAGGCACTTGAGAAGGTTGTGGTGGCCTCTTCCCAAGCCGTTTACGGCGAGGGCGAGTACGCCTGTCCAGACCATGGCCCCAAATGCCCCGATCCAAGGCCGCTGGGACAACTTCTCAGGGGAGAGTGGGAACCCGTCTGCGATGAGTGCGGGCAGCCGATGGAGCCTGTGCCCACGCGGGAATCGGCACCTCTCAAGGGAGCCACCCCCTACGCCATTTCCAAGATCGCCGAGGAGCGTCTCTCGCTCTCGATGGGACGGGAGTTCGGCATCCCGGTCGTTGCTCTGCGTTACGGGGTGGTGTATGGGCCCAGGCAGGCCTTCTCCAATGTGCACGCCGGGGTCATCTCCGTCTTTGCCAGCAGGGTGGCCAAGAACATGCCCCCCATCGTATACGAGGACGGGGGACAGAAGAGGGACTGGGTGTTCGTTGAGGACGTCGCGCGGGCGAACCTGTTCGCGGCCGAGACGACGGCGATGAACTACTCGGCCTTCAACGTTGGGACGGGGATCGGCACGACCGTGCTGCAGGCTGCTCATCTTCTTATCAAGGCCCTGGGCGGTGGGGTCTCCCCGGCAGTGCGAGGCGAGTTCAGGCCGGGGGACATAAGACATCTCCTCCTTGACATAGGTCGACTTAGGTCCCTCGGCTTCGAGGCGAAAACCAAGCTGGCGGAGGGCCTTCGGAGATACGCTGACTGGTTCAGAACGCTCGGTGAGGTGCGGGAGTACTATTCAGAAAAGGAGAGAGGGCTCAAGGAGAAAAAGCTGGTGATCTCGCGGGGAGAGGCGTCCTGAGATGCAGAAGGTCGGGAGAGACGCCGTGGAGGTCGACCCCATCTCGGATCCGTCCTGGCATAGACTCGCTGCGCGTGCCTCCGTATTCCATTCGCCGAACTGGATAAATGTCCTGAGACAGACCTACGGCTTCAAGCCGAAGGCCATCATCCTCCTGGACGCCGAGGGAATACCTGGGGCGGGACTGGCCTACTGCATGGTGGAAGACCCCCTCTTCGGGCGCCGGATCTCATCCCTGCCATTCTCTGACTATTGCGACCCCATCGCCAGCACAAGGGAGGACTGGGAGATGCTCTTGCATGCCCTTTCCCTGCACGACTGTCCGGTCAGCTTCAGATGCCTGCGAAACGACATGGTCAAGCGGGACGGAAGGCTCGAGACAATTAAGACCGCGAAGTGGCACGGCCTGAGTCTTGCCGGCACCAGCGAATCCCTTTGGGCGGTCATCCGGGACTCTACGCGCAGGGCGGTGGAGAGGGCCAGGCGCGGCGGGTTGTCAGTCCAGGTGGAGACGAGCCGTGAGGCTTTGTCGGATTTCTTCAACATGCATCTTGGGGTCAGAAAGCGCAAGTACAGGCTCCTGGCCCAGCCGCGCCTGTTCTTCGAGAACATCTCGGGCCAGTTCTTCTCAGAGCGAAAGGGGTTCATCCTGATGGCCAGAGACGGGGCGACTCCGGTTGCGGGCGCGCTCTTTTTGGTATGGAACGGCACGATCTACTACAAGTTCAACGCATCCGACCCGAAATACTTGGGACTGAGACCCAACGACCTTTTGGTCTGGGAAGGAATGCTCTTGGGCAAGAGGCTCGGCTGCCGGTTCTGGGACTTCGGCCTCAGCGACGTCGGCCAGGAAGGGCTAGTCCGGTTCAAGAGGCACTTCGGCTCAGTTGAAAGGGAGATAAGGTTCCTCCGATACGAGCCAAGGTCGGACCCCATCGCGAAGGAGAACGAACAGCATGTCAAGCAGCTCCTAGGCGAGGTGACCCAGCTGTTCACCGAGCCAACCGTCCCCGACGAAGTAACTGAGAGGGCGGGCAACCTGCTATACCGTTTCTTTGCTTGAGGTGTGCCGGGTGCCGCGCGTGAGCATCATAGTCGCGACCTACAATCAGGCCGGTTTCATCAAAGAGAGCCTGGAAAGCGCTTTCCAACAGTCCTTCAAGGATTTCGAAATAGTAGTTGTTGATGACGGTTCCACAGACGACACGGAATCTGTGCTGGAGCCTTACAGGGACCGAATAAGATACTTCTACCAGACCAACTCGGGCCCCGCAAGTGCCCATAACCTGGGCATCGAGAACAGCTTTGGCCAGCTGGTCGCATTCCTCAATTCGGATGACCTTTGGCTGCCGCATAAGCTGGAGATCCAGGTGCGCTACCTCGACCAGCATCCCGAGGTGGGGCTTGTCCACGGGGATTACGTACGCATCGATGCGGAGGGGAGACAGATCGGATCCAGCATTCACACCAGACGGCCCCCGTCGCTGACGTTCGCGGATCTGATCCGACACAACACCATAGGCATGTCAACCGTCGTGGTCAGGAAAAAGTGGTTGGAGAAGGTATCGGGACTCGACCCCGGGTCCAACCCCACCGAGGATTTCGATCTGTGGCTGAGACTGGCCCAGGCAGGATGCCGGTTCGCGTACGTGCCTAGCGTGGTGGGGAAGTGGCGGAGACACTCGGCAAGCATAAGCGCGTCACGCATCAGGGTCCATCAGGCCCACATACGCATCCTCCGCAAACTCGAGGGCCTGTGCGATGCCCGGTCCGCGGAGGGAAGACGCACACTCAGGATGATAAGGAAAAAGGTCCTGCGGGAAAAGAGGATCCTCTGCATGGAGCAATGCCGGGAGGCCGAGCGGGCTGAGGCCAGGCGACTTGCCCTGGAGATAATCAGGGAGCGAACCGTCGATCCGAGGTCCTGGTTTGTGCTCGGAACCGTCCTGCTGCCTCCAGGCGCCGTTGGGATTCTGGCCCCACTGAGACAACGGATTGGAAAAACGATCCGGCGATGGTAAGACCCAGCTAGGTCGGCGTTCTTCCACCCGTTCTTGGAATTCCCAAGGCGCCTCTCACCCTCCCCAATTCTGAGGGCTCGCCGCGGACGCGATCCGAGTCAGGCGTAACGACCATATTTCCTGGCGGCCCTGACGTAGGCGTACATGTTCTCCATGGGCGCCTCGAAGAAATGGTCGTTGTTGTAGAGGATGTAGCCCCCGCCCGGCCCAGCCGCCTCGATGCACTGCCTCACCCTCTCCTCGACCTGCTCCGGCGTTCCCCTCTCTATCGCTGACTGGTGGAACCCTCCAATCAGGCAGACCCTGCCGCCGACCAGTTTCTTGGCCGCCGCAAGGTCGACGTCGCCCCCAAATGGGGGCGGGGTCAGGGTCTCGATGCAGTCGGTGCCGGTGTCCGCGATGAGCTCTATGACGTGCATCAACATTCCGCAGTCATGGTAGGTCGTGGGGAGGCCGCGCTGGTGGAGCGCCCGGACTACTTTCTTGTCAAAAGGCATGATCTGTCTGCGGTACGTCTCGGGGGAGACGAAGTTGCCTATGTGTCCCGCTACCTCAACCAGGTCGATGTACTCGGTTGGCGCGCCTTCGATCCAGTCCAGGGCCCACTCCGTCAGCAGCTCGTAGAGATCCTTTACCCAGTCCGGGCGGACGTGCAGGTCGATGCAGAGCTGCTTTGGCCCCCGAAGGATGACCGCCTCCCCCTGCCCCCACACGCCGGCCCTCACGATCCCCTCCGTGTACCCGGACCCGAACTCCTTTCGGTAGCGGTCTCCATCGGCATAAGAGGGAGGCCGGAAGCGCAAAAGCTCCAGGTCCTCCGGCTTCTTGAGCAGTGGTTCAATGGTCCAGCAGGTGATGCTCGTCCTCTTCTCAAGCGTGGAGAGCTTGCCCTTCGGCGTCTGAATCGTCCTTCTGACCAGGACCTCTCCGTCGGAGCGCGATACCAACTCCTCCCTCTCCCTCCACCTTGGCCCCTTGAAGCGGCAGGGCGGTTCGTAGACCAGGCTCGCATCGGCGGGCAGGTTCTTTGAGTAGGTTCGGTACAGAGTGGGGTCCAGGCCGAACAGCTTCAGGGCGTCCCTGTCGCTGATCGGGCCTCCCAGGATGCGACGCATGTGCGGCAGGTATGTGCCTATGTTGTGTATTCCAACCGGGACCGTGTCGGGCTGCTCGCCCCTTATGGCTGCAAGAAGCCTCTCCCTTGAGTTCACCGGCTTTCTCCTCCGGGCTCGGCGCTCGCTCCGAAGCTACAGCCGGCCGAGCTCCATTAGGTCGCGCTTCAGGATCTCGACGTTCTTCTCCTCGCACGAAACCAGCGGAAGCCTCAACGGGCCTGCAGGCATGCCCGCGGCATTCATCAGAGCCTTTATCGGGCCGGGATTGGTTTCCAGGAAGAGGTGCTTGAATAGGTTCAACAGCCTGTAGTGGGCACGCCTGGACTCCTCGATCCGCCCCTTGAGAAAGTCGACGACCATCCCCTGGACAAGGTCCGGCACGATGTTCGATGCGACGGAGATGACTCCCTTGCCGCCCAGGGCCATGATCGGGTAGGTCATTATGTCGTCGCCGGAAAGCACGGTCAGCCTATCGCCCGCATCGCGGATGATCCGCATGATCTGCTCCATGTTGCCGCTGGCCTCCTTGACTCCCACGATGTTGTCGACCTCCGCGAGCTTGATGACCGTCTCCGCCTCGATGTTAAGCCCGGTCCTGGATGGCACGTTGTAGAGTATAAGGTCGCCCTCGCATTCGGCGGCCACCGCTTGGAAGTGCGCGATGACGCCCTTCTGGGTTGGCTTGTTGTAGTAGGGGGAGATCAGCAGGCAGTAGTCGGCCCCCGCCTCGAAGGCGTGCTTGGTCAGCTCTATCGCCTCGGCGGTCGAGTTGCTCCCCGTGCCGGCTATGACCGGCACCCTTCCCCTCGTCTCCTCGATCACGATCTCAACGACCCTCTTGTGCTCGGCGTGGGTCAGGGTTGCCGACTCTCCCGTGGTTCCGCAGGGGACCAGGCCCGCGATGCCCTTTTCAATCTGGAACTCAACGTTCCGCCTCAGGCCTTCCTCGTCTATGGCCCCATTGTCCTTGAAGGGGGTGATCAGTGCTGTAAATGCACCCTCTAGCTCAGCCAACGACGCATACCTCGGTCTCCGTGAAACGCGCTTATTGGTTATAAATCTTAGACCCAGCGCAACGCGGTCGTGCACGGTCCCGGCTCTTCGTCGGCGGTCGGGCGCTCATCGAGCAGGATATGATGGGTCAGAACACTCTGACGTTGCCTGCCACGATCTCGTCCGTGAGCTTTGACACCCGGCCCAGGTGCTCGGTCACGATCGACTCTATGTCGGAGAAGCTGCATTCGCATTCCCCGACGAGTTCGACGCTCGCCATGAGCGGCTGGTCGATGGGCTTGCCGATCTGGGAGAGCAGCTTGACGTACACCTCGCAGCCCGCGATTGCCTGTATGTCCATGGCGATCCGGCCGCTCAGGATGTTGTACAGCTTTCCGACGTGGTTGACCGGGTTCTTCCCCGCCGCGGCCTCGAGGCTCATCTCCCTGTTGGGCGTTATGAGGCCGTTGACCCGGTTGCCCCTGCCCACTTCCCCATCGTCGCCGTTCTCCGCAGAGGTCCCCGTCAGCGTGAGGTACACGACCCCCTTCTTGTAGTCATCCGCCATGTTCATGAAGATCTTGGTCTCCCTTTCCGCGTTGTCGGCTAGGTAGTCCTCGATCTCGTCGACCACGTCTTGCTTGACGGAGATGTAGTGGTCGAGGTCGGGCACGTATCCGGCCACGAAAGCCGCGGCTACCGTGAGCGTGATCTTGTGATTCTGCCTAAGCCCCATGACCTTGATGTCCTCGCCGAGCTCGGGGAATCTGTTCTTGAGCTTGTCCGAGTTGAGCAGGTTCTCGGTGCCCAGCACGAGCCTCTCCGTCTCCGAAAGCGGCGCGTACCCTACGCCAACGGAGGTGTCGTTGGCCTTGGGCAGGCCGCTTCTCCTCTCAAAAACGTCGACGAGCTCGGCCGAGCCGTGGCCTATCTTGGACTCGAAGACGACTCCATCGGGGCCGAGGTTCCTCAGGGCGCCGTGCATGTACTTGCTCGCCGCCTCCGTGGCTATCTCGTGAACCGGTATGTCGTCCTCGCCACACCGCGTGGTTGCCCTGCCGGAGAGAAGCACATAGATCGGCCGCAGGATCTCCCCTCCTCCGAACCGGGTTCTGACCTCGCCTCCGACCACCTCCAGCTTGTCCGTGTTGTGGTGCAGGATCGCGCCGTACCTCCTTAGGTACTCGCGGCAGAGCGCGATGGAGACGGACTCCGCCATGCCGTCGGCCAGGGAGTCGGGATGGCCCAGTCCCTTCCTCTCGACTATCTCGACCTTCTGCTGCTCTATGGGCGTGCGCTGGACCGACTCGATCACGATGGGCATGGGTCTCACCGGATAAGGACGGCTGATATTTCGGCCGCTTGATATAAATATTTCTAATGAGACGCGCGTCCCTTGAAGACCCACCTGGAGCTCAGGCCGAAGTTGGCCAGGACGGCGACTCCTATGGCCAAGAGTTGTGCGAGAATGTACCAGACCGCCAGACCCTCTACGAGCAAAGCCAACACCGAGAGGTTGATCCCGAGCGAGACGAAGCTGGAGGCCAGAAACCTCCCGAGCTGGATGCCAACGACCCTTGGCCCGACGCGCCTGTCCCGAAATGTCCAAACCTTGTTCCAGACGAAGTTGTTGACCGCCACGATGAAGAATGCGGCGGTTGCCGATGCCACGTACCAGAGATGCGCAAATTCGACCAACGCGTAGACTATGGCGAGGTTGAGGAAGACGCCGATCCCGCCCACCGTCGCGAACCTGCAAAAATCGGCGAGGGACGATCCGAAGCACCTGTACGCGTACAGGTCAACAAGGTTCACCAAAAAACCGGCGATCGTGCCTAGCCCCATCTTGCTTTTGCCGGACGCGCGGTTGGTGAATGTGTATGGTACTTCAACCGCTTTTCCGGGGCGGGCCTTGACGAGTATCTCCAGGCATATCTTCCAGCCTCTTGTGGTCACCGGCGCGCCCTCAAGGAGGTCGCTTGTGACAAAGAAGAAGCCGGACATCGGGTCCCTCACGGAAGTCAGGGGTCGTGATAGCAGGCTCGCTATGCCGGATACCAGGCGGCGCCTCATCGGCCACCCGGCCACCGACCCGCCCTTGACGTATCTGCTTGCGACAACCATGTCCGCCTCGCCGACCAAGATTGGTTTCACGAGGTCCGGGATCTTCTCCGGGGGGTGGCTCAAGTCGGAGTCCATCGCGCCGACGATGCGCCCTGATGAGGCACGGAACCCCTCCAGGACGGCCGAGGTGATGCCCATCTTTGAGGGCCGCTTGACGAGTTTGAGCGGGTAGGCCCTCATCAACCCCTCGACGATGTCCAAGGTGCCGTCCGTCGATCCATCATCCACCACCACCGCCTCGGCGGCGATCCCGTGCCGGAAGCACGTTTCGAAGATCCTCGGGATGAGCGCGCCGATGTTCTGGGCCTCGTTTAGGGTAGGAATCACGATGGAGACTAGCGGAGGAGTCCCGGGCATGCAGGCTCAGCTCATAACGGCATTTCGGAATATGGTGCCAAATAAATATCTTTATAGGAGAACTTTTGGAAAGAAAATACATCCCGTCTTGTGGTTAGTATTGTGGGAATATGGGAGCTATCTGATTACATTTTTAAGATCTCCGGCGTCCACCGGCCTCGGGCGCGGAGTGTGAGCGAGCAGCTCGTTTCGTTGGCAGATCTTCTTGTACAACCCCCACCATCCGACGAGCGGGCACCAAGACTCTCTCCATAAACGGAAGAGATCCTCAACCCCAGGAGGGTTCTACATGGTTGGGCCCGAGCCGCTCACGATCCACATAACGAAAGATCCGTCCTCCTTGAACAGAACCTGCGGAGGCCATAGACCATGATCGACAGCTCCAAGCCTCCTAGGGCCGTGCGTTCAAAGCTGGATCAGATCCTCCTGCCCTCGGAGAAGGTCGCGGCCACAGCTGCATCCGACATCGACAACTCCGGCAACTACGGGGAGAGATGGGTCTTCCTGACCAGCGCCCGGCTGCTGGTGCTCGAGAAGGACGGCGCGGTCGCGTGCGAGTTCCCCGTCCAGAAGATCAAGTCACTGGAGGTGAGAGAGTACGTCGGCAACGGGATGCTGACCCTGGAGGACAGCGAGGGGAAGCTCGTCGACGTCGTTCGATTCTCCAAGACGCAATCCAAGGACTTCCTGAACCTCGCGAAGCACGCCGTCAAGCTTCTCGCCGCCAACGGGGGAGCGGAGAACGGCAACGGTAAGACGATAAAGGCGATGGCCCTGGTCGGCGACGAGGGGACGCCCGAGGATTCCCGGTGTCCCAAATGCGGTAGGGCGCTCCCGCCGTGGACGAACGTATGCCCCGCGTGCATCGAAAAGAGGAAGGTCTTCCTAAGGCTAATGGGTTACCTCCGGCCCTACTGGAAGGCCGCGGCCTTCAGCTTCGGTCTGACGGTTGCCGTCACTTTGCTATCTCTCGTTCCTCCGATGCTCCTGAGGGACCTGATCAACTACCTGACGGGGGGCGAGGGCAAGATCGCGCTGCTCACCACGATCCCGCTCTCGCTCCTGCTGGTATACGTCGTGTCCTCGGCTGCATCAGGCATCCGCACGTACGCCATGGCTTGGCTCGGCGAGAAGATTATCTTCGACATCAGAACCCAGGTCTACCGGTACCTGCAGATGCTGTCCCTCAGCTTCTACGACCGGAGGCGCACCGGGGAGCTCATGTCCCGGGTGACCAACGACAGTTCCAACGTCCGGTACTTCCTTGTCTACGGGTCCCAGCAACTGATCGTCGATATCATACTGATGGTGAGCGTGGGAGTCTACCTCTTCACGATGAACTGGAAGTTGGCTGCGATCTCCCTTCTGCCGGTTCCTGTACTGGTCCTAGGAACCGCGGTCTTTGCCAGGAAGATCCATGGCACCTACCACAGGATATGGAGGACCTGGGCGCGGATGAACTCGGTGCTTGCCGACACGATCCCGGGGATCCTGGTGGTGAAGGCCTTCGTCCAAGAGGACAGGGAGATCGACAAGTTCCGGTCCAGGAACGTGGAGCTCTTGCAGGCGGACCTTCGCTCGACCAAGCTCCAGTCGTGGTTCTTCCCGGGCATAGGCCTTCTGATGTACCTCGGCGCGGTCTTCGTCTACTGGCGCGGCGGCCACATAGTGGCTGCAAACGGTCCCCTAAGGGTTGGCGATCTTACGCTTTTCGTCTCATATCTGTGGATGTTCTACGGGCCCGTCCAGCGCCTCAGCCACCTGACCGATCAGGTCGAGGTTGCGGCGACGGCGGCAGAGCGGATATTCGAGATCCTTGACTCGAAGCCCGAAGTCAGGGACGCCAAGGATGCCATCAGCCTTGGAGAGGTCAAGGGAGAGATAACCCTGACCAACGTCTCTTTCTCCTACAACCCAGAGAAGAAGGTTCTGGACAACATCAACCTTCAGATAAGGCCCGGCGAGATGATCGGCCTGGCCGGCGCCAGCGGCTCCGGGAAGACCACCCTGGTCAAGCTCATATCGAGGTTCTACGATCCTGACGAGGGGACGATAACCATAGACGGCGTGGATCTCAGGAAGATCAAACAGAGATCGCTCAGGGAGAAGATAGGCGTCGTGCTCCAGGAACCCTTCCTGTTCCATGGCTCGGTCGCAGAGAACATAGCCTACGGGCGGCCGGATGCTACTCGGGAGGAGATAATAAGCGCAGCGAAGGCCGCAAATGCGCACGAGTTCATAATCAATCTTCCGGAGGGATACGACACGGAGGTCGGGGAGCGCGGGGCTAGGCTGTCCGGCGGGGAGAAGCAGAGGATATCGATCGCGAGGGCGATCGTGAATAATCCCAGCATAATCATCCTGGATGAGGCGACCTCCTCGGTCGACACCGCCACAGAACGCAAGATACAGGAGGCGCTTGTAAACCTGACCAAGGGCAGGACGACGATCGCCATTGCGCACAGGCTGTCGACGCTCAGGAACGCCGACAGGCTCGTGATACTGGACAAGGGCAAGATAGTGGAGATCGGCACGCACGACGAGCTGCTGCAGAAGAACGGCGTCTACGCCAATCTTGTGAGGATGCAGACGGAGATTGCCAAGGTCAGGGCAATCTAGGTGGGCTGGATGGAGACCTTTCTGGACCCGACGAAGTTGAGTATCGGGAGGGATCCGCACAGGAGGGTCCTGCTCAAGATCGGCGAGGAGGAGAAGGTCGTCTACAGGATCGTAAGGAACTTCCCTCTGAC
>Ga0209102_1001514_pt1 | contig 11998 bp, 10 predicted proteins | sample ConPoolayeHmetaG_FD_185483 | JGI IMG/M metagenome (GOLD analysis project Ga0209102, IMG submission 185483) | Hot spring microbial mat communities from California, USA to study Microbial Dark Matter (Phase II) - Cone Pool mat layer H metaG... ... | reverse complement strand
CGCAGAAATCATTATAAGGCCCCCCTTCCAGCTTGAAATGGGTGATAACATTTCCTTCTAAGTCGAGCTGAATAAGTGTTAAAGCTAAGGGATCGAATGTATATAAATTATCCCGGAATAAATGATAAATAAAATAATCTTGAATTTCGCCCGGGCCCTGCCCCTTTCTATAGAGATTTCTTAAAAAACGGCCATCTGGAGAAAATTTTAATAGCTGCTCTCTATCAGCAATAAAAAATTCTCCACTTGAGGCAATCTTCAGATCGTGGGGAAAACGGAAATAAAATTTCCCCTCCCGGTCGCTAATCTGCCAGACTTTCTTGAGTTGGATTATCCGGTCCGCACTCTTGCTCAAAGGCTGTTTGGGGTTTCTAATCACTTCTTGTGCCCATGAAATAAGAAAATTTAAGAAAATTAAAAGTAATGGAAAAAGAACTTTTTTAGCCTCTTTAAGCATCTTAATTTGCCAGCAGTTGGCCAAGAACCTCAATCTGCTTTGAATGAAAATATTATATTTAGGATACAGACTATGAATCAAGCAATGGTTTTAGGCCTTTTCCGGCCGTCACTTTGCTTCGAAAAGCCTTTTCGTTCACCAGGTGCGGTTTTTGATTGTCCTCAGCCTTTTAAATTAATATCCTTTTTGTCGGGATTTATATTACTCTTTGATGGTTGAACGTACATCCCGTAATTAGAACGCGGCGCTGACTTGAAGGAGCTTTACTCTTTTTTGATTCTTGAAATTTTGTTTCTTGAAATCGACGACTTCGGCTCGGTCATCCCTTCCCGAGGGTAAACGGGTGGGGGAGTTTCCAGAGCGGGTAATCGCGAAGAATGCTGTCCTTAGCGAAAGGTCCACGCTGGATAAGGCCCGCCGCGGCACCCTTATACCCTAAAACAGAGAGCGAAAGCTGGGGCTCAAAAAGCAGCCGGTCTTTGATTCCGTTGTATTCGACGCTTATGCTGTTCTCCTCGAGTCTCCATCGGCCTTCGGTCTTTACGGTGCTGCGGGAGTTGTAGTCTCCCGGAGCCCAGCTTTCCACGCGAATCTCGGCCGCCCCTCCTTTTTTCAGAGTCAGGATGATGTTCCATTCGGATTCCGAAACGGTGCTGTACGACCCTTCGACAGGCAGGCCGGCCGTTTTGCGGCATCGGGGGAGCATCGACATGAGAGACAACTCGAGGAAGAGCGCCAGAATAATTGACGGACGAATTCGCATCTCATGCCTACCTTTTAATAATAATTACAGTTTGTGAAAGGAGACGACAGCGAGGCCGAAAACCTTCATGTATTTCTGGTAGAGAGAATCAGGAGCTGACCCGCTGACGATAAAAATCTTATCCCCATGCCGGGAGAACGTCATGCGGACCTTATAGTCGCCCGGCGCCTCAAGAAGAGTGTCGAAGACTTCCCGTCCCGAAAAAGTGCCCGTCTGGAAACGCAATAGACCGAGACCGTTGCCTTCCAGGTAGGCACGCACCCATTTCTCGAGCTCGATGGTCTCGAGCAAGCGGCAATAAGCGACCTCGACCTGAACCTTCTTCTCCGGAGCTCGAAGCAGGGCCAGAGAAATCAGGTTTTCGTCGTCGTGCTCGAATTGTTCTCGGGAGACGGTTATCGGCACTTCCTCCCATGTCTTGGGGATGAGAAGAAAAAACCCGAGTTCACTCCGGCCAAGGGGTTCGTCATACTCCATCCTCAGGAAATCCCGCCGGAGCTCTTCGTTCGTGAAAATGTTGTAGGTGGGCATGTCGGCAAAGGACTCCTGATTCAGCAGCATCCCTGGTGTCCCGACCGCAATTGCTGCGCAAAGTATGAGCGTATTTCTGAAGATCATTATCCCCTCCTGCTTAGATAGTAACCAAAACTCCGGTCCCTTGTCAAAATATGGGGTCATAAAATCGGGGAAAGTCTTTCCGCAAAGGAGCTCGCAGAGCTGATGCCGCGGTCGAGGTCGAATGCGAACGGAACGGCTTTGAGAGAGAGCTACAATAATTTCCTGCGCCAAGCAGATAAAAATTTAAGAAAATTAAAAATAATGAAGGAAGGGTTCTGTTCGCCCTTTTAGCATCCTAATTTATCAGCCGCTTCCTGAGAATCTCAATTGCCGCGGAATAAAAGTATTATCTTCTTCCGACTTTCTTATGGGCAAAAATGAGATATTTGGATGTACCTTTTAGCGAATTTACCTCAAGCGAGTCTATTGTCCATGAGGCTAATTAAAAGAAGATCAATAAATTATGAGAGCGACAAAGCCGATTTGGTTTTAAAACTCGCCTAAAGAGGCTCATCAAACGGCTCTCCTTGGGCTTTTAATTCTCGAGGCTTAACCATACAAAACCCGGAAGTTCCGAATATCATAAGACAGAGAACATAAATCAAGGCCAGAAATAACTCAGCCATAAGCTTTTTATTCTGACCTTGAGCTATTGCCAAAAAAGGTAAATATATCAGGTGGCGAAAAGGAAATTTATCTTTTAGGGGGGTGATAAAATAAGCTTTATAAATTAGAGCGAGCTAAAACGAATTATTTTATTTCTTTAATAAAAATATTGCGGAAATAAACGGACGACTCCCGGTCATGGTTCTGGAGGCCGATATAACCCTCATAGGCAAAATCTTTAACCTTGCCTCTGGGTTCAGCCTGCCAGTCGATTATCTTGACATCATTCAATTCCACTTGGAGATGTCTCCCTTGAAAAGTTATTTTGAAATGATTCCATTCCCCTGCCGGGTTAAAAGCATCCTTGGCTGGAGCTACGGCATCATAGACCGCCCCTGTCCGGTGGATTCCTTCGCCGCTGTCGTTAATCTGAATCTCGAAGGAATGATAAATATAATCGTCGCTGGTGGGGATATCAGGAACCCGAAGAAAAATACCCGAATTTGTCTTCTGGTCAGAACATCGGTAATCAAGCTCCAGTATGAAATCACGGAATTTTTTCCGGCTATACCAGAGAAGCCCCATCCCGCCCACTGATTTCAGAATGCCTTCCTTTTCATCAAGTTCAAAATGACCCGGCCCGTAATGATTCCAACCATGCTTATTATATCTTCCACGGCTGCGGGCAAGAATTTCGTTATAGCCAAAGAAATATGTATTTTTATTAATAAGCTCGATAGCCTCTTTTATGGCCGGGAGAGGGTTCAAGGCTTCCTTCTCGTTTTCATACTCCAACGTTAAAAAGCCGGAATAATTTTGCCTGGTTAGCTCTTCCAGAATTTCCCTTAAATTGGCCTTGCCGCGGCCGGGTGGCACATCCACTACCTTTTCTCCCACGCCAAAATCGCTTCTGTCTTTGAGATGGACATCCAGGATTCGGCCCTGAAGAAGCTGCAGGGCCGTGGCTGGCTTCTGGCCACCTCTCATCCAATGCCCAGGGTCAGCGCAAACCCCTACTCTTTCTCCGGTCTTTTTTAAAATTGTCAGGACTTTTTCGGGTTGAGCATAGCGCGAGGGCTCAGGATGATTATGAATAGCTAAACTCAAATCATATTCCTTAAGCAGGGCTTCAATCAGAGGAAAATCCTCTTCGGCCGGCTCAGCCACAATTAACGGAATGCTCAGGCGCCGGGCAAAATCAAAGATTTTCTTTTTTTCTTCTTTAGTTTTACCTAAATCAACCACCCCATAGGACACTAACTCCACTCCGGCCTGGGAGAGTTTGTCTCGAACCAGCCCAACATCTTCAGGCTTAAGATTATGGTCAAAAACTAAGCCGGGCCGGTCGGGAGAAAAAGCTTGGCCGGGATAGGCCTGGAGAAATCTAACACCAAGTTTTTGGGCATAATCAACTGTCTCCAAGAAGGAAAATTTTCTAAACGTCCAGCATTGAAGAGCAAGCGGGAAAGGACGTGTCCGTATCAGACCAGTTTTTTGCTGGGCTAAGGTCTGCCTATCTGAACTAAGAGTGTCTAGGTTTCTATCTCTTTTTAGAAAAATGAAACCAGAAACAAAAACAAAAGCGACCAGAAAGATTATCAGGAAACGCCTTAATTGGCCTTGTTTCATCCTTCCCTCCATCGCCTAAATTGCTATATTTTTTCCGTTACATTTTTATATTTAAATATTTTTTTAGGTCCGGGCTTCAAATTCGGGGCGGCCGCCTCGATTTTTTTATTTATTTAACCAAAATATTGACCTCGCTTTGTCTCTTTCTTTAACCTTCCTCAAACTCTCCTCGGGTTCCATCGGGCTCGAGCTACGGCCGGAACGAAATCATCCAGCCCAGAGGGTGGAAAAGCAATTATTTTTTCTTGTTCAATGCTCATGTAGGCGGCCATCAGGAGCTCAGTGACATTAACCCCGTCAGAAAAATTTTCCTCGGGTCTTCGGCCGGCCAAGAAACAATGGACCATATGCCTATTTTCTGCCTCGTAACCATATTCCACTTCCTCTTGAGCTACCACCGGCATCAACCCCACCTCGGCATTTTGCTTTTCTACCAGGTCTTCTCCTGCCTCGCCTCGCACTCGGCGGCTGAAAAAAACCTTGAGATTGGAATCAAGGGTATTTATCTGGAGAGCATATTCAGGTCCCAGAAGCTCCATTGTTAATCTTAGCCCGGCCCCCACATAACACCAGGAAGTTGTAGTCTCAACTACCAGCGGGTTGCCCTCCTCGTCTCTGTACTCAACGACGGAACGAGCAAAATCTTCAGCTGGCCGCAGGCGATAATCCGTCCGTCCTCCGGAATTTTGCTCTAAGACCTGAGCATATTCGGGTCGTTGCCATTTAAGGCAATGGGCATAAGCAGTAACCTTGACCGGAGTCAAATAGGACCTTTCTTTTCCGGGCGGAGTGAGCATAAACCTCGCTTCTTCGACGGAATGGCACATCATATCGTTAAGAACCCCGCCTCCCTGGAGTTCTCCTTCCCAAAACCAGGGCATATGAGGACCACTGTGTTCTTCTGCCGCTCGGGCTAAATAAGGCTTTCCGGTCAACGGAACGCCTCTTTCCCAGATAATTTTCTTTCCTCTTACTACCGCCGGCGCAAACACCTGATTTTCTAAATAACCATCCAGTAAGCCCGCTCTCCGAGCCAAAGCCAGCATTTTTTTGGCCTCTTTGGCGTTCCGGCCTAAAGGCTTTTCACAGGCAACCCCAATTAGCTCTCCCTTACCTGAAACCACGGCTTCGGCAATTTCTTCCATTACTTCTAAGCGAGTAAAGTTAGGAGCGCATATCCAAATAGCCTCGATTTCAGGAGAAGCAATCATCTCAGTTATGGACTTGTACGCTTTAGCTTCACCGACGTCCAGTTGCCGCGCTAAAGCCGCTGCTTCTTCTGCCCGCTGCCATGTTCGGCTGGTAACACCAAGAATATCGGCGTCTCTGACACCAACAAACGAGCGTATATGGAACCGACTCACGAAGCCGGCGCCCACAATCCCGACACCCAATCTTTTTTTCTTGGCCATTGTTCTTTTTTCCCTCCGATATCAGGTCTGAATTAATAAAAAAATGTCAAATTTATTGCCATAAGAAATCATAAAATTTTATCCTTGGCCTGGTCTCATCAAGCAGCCTCGATAGTCTCTCACTTATCTTAACGGCATAAGTATTCACTGAACCCGCTAATCTGCAGCGACTTCTTGGAATAAGTAGTCCTCCCCATATGTTCATAAAATATAATTCCGATTATTAACCTTCTGATTCTTTTTTGGCCTTCTCGGCCCTAAAAAATAAGAAGAAGGTTAGAGCACAAAGGATAGTTAAAACAGCCGGGACAGCGAAGACACCGCGCCAATTAGTCCCCTCCGGACCAGTAAAAAGCGCTTGAATCCAGCCTGCAAAGAGACTGCCGAGATAATTGCCAAGCCCAATCGTGGCAAAGGTGATCAAGCTCTGGGCTGAAGCCCGAATATCGCCCGGCGCAATACGGTCCACATAGATAAAGGCAGCAGTAAAGAAGAAGACATAACAAAAACCATGAAGGGCTAAGGACGCAATCACCAGCCAAGCAGGACGACCAATGACAAAAATGATATAACGAAGCGGCCAGGCCAAGATACCAATGAGAAGAGTCGTTCTTATCCCAAAACGGGGTAAGAAATAGGGCAAAAGAAAGGCCATAACAAAAATTTCCGCTATTTGAGCAATGACCATAACGCCAGAAACCGCTGAAGAAGAAACACCAATCATAGCCGACGTCAAATAAGGAGCCGTCATCACATAATAAAACATGAGTTCGGTGGCCACGACAAAGGCGATAATAATGAAAACAGCAAAATTCTTATTTTTGAGAAGGCGGATGGCCTCGAGAAAGGCCCAAGGCTTAGTCGCTTCTTTCTTTGGCGGCGTATGAGGCAACTGAAAAGAGGTTAGCCCCATAATTAAGGAAAAAATGCCAGCCAAAAGCAGTGTGTCGCCAGCCACGGCTTCCAAACCAAAGGATTTGAAAATCAGGCGCCAGCTAGCCAGAAAGAGGCCCGCTACAATCCAACCAATAGTCCCCCAGACGCGAATTTGACCGAATTCCTTCTCCGAGTCGCGAAGATTAATGAAGGCAATGGAATTGGTCAGGGCTAAAGTGGGGGCGTAAATGAGGCAATAGATTAACATCAGAGCCGCCAAGGAAGAAAAATCATTCAATCTCGACCCAAATATAAGCAGTCCGCCGCCGACAAGCTGGAGAATGGCGATTACCCGCTGAGTGGGAAAATAACGGTCAGCCACCTGACCACCGATAAACGGTGAAATTATCGTGGCTAAAGGCAGAAGGCTATAGATGAATCCAACTTGAGGGCCGCTGAAGCCAAGGCGATTGAGGAGATAATCCGAAAGCACTGGGGACCAGGAACCCCAGATAGCATATTGGAGAAACATCATCGCCCCTAAGCGAAATTTGACGCTCATTCCGCCTCCTTCTTGTCTTAATAATTTACCCGGCCTATCTTTTCTCGTAGCTCTGTCTTAGATAATTTTTCTCTCTTCCGGGTTCCATTCGACCCGACGACCACGGAGATAAGATTCGGTTGCCATATGGCAGGTAATAGCCTCCTCAAACCCTCGGTCGATGTTGCAGCTCGGTTGACGCCCGTCGCGGATACAATCGAGCCATTCAAGGACATGGAGATGGGAAATATCGACTCTTTTACCGGCTCGATAAGAATAGAGCAAACCTCGGGTAGCGAAATAGCGTTCACTGGCTGAGGTCACCGCATCAATTCCCTTAGCTCCGGGCCGGAAAGAAAAAAGAGGGAGGGAGGGCTCGATAATCTCCTCTAAGTACATTTCCTTATAACGAGTGCTTTCCGGGTCGGCGGTCACGGTTAGTGTTTCCCCAACTTCCATCCAGGCATCATGACCCATGAAGATTCGGCCGCGGTAGCGGTCGCTGGCCAAGGTGGCGCTGTAAATCAAAGTAAGCTCCCGGTCGGGATATTCGAAGGTCGCATGAAAAACATCGGGTACGTCGCGGCCGTCCTTAAAAAAGTAGATACCACCGGAAGCCACTGCGTACTTAGGAATACCCAGCTCAAGAATCTGGTTAACAGCGTCATACTCGTGGGAAAGGAGGTCGCCGGAAAGACCTGTTCCATAGTCAAACCAGCAACGCCAGCGGAAAAAGCGGTAGACATCAAAGGGCCGCCGCGGGGCTGGCCCTAAAAATTGTTCCCAGTCGATATTCTCCGGACTCGCCTCCTCAGGAATTTCGTATTGCCAGGCACCATCAGGGCTATTGCGGTTAGTAGTAGTTTCAACCAGAGTGATTTTACCCAAAAGCTTGCGCTCGACAATCTGCCGGCCGCGAAGATGGCTCTCTTGCTGTCGCTGTTGATGACCCAACTGAAAAATTATCTGACTGCTTTTTACCGCCTCATAAAGTTTGACCGCTTCTTCCGCGGTCCGCGTCATGCATTTTTCGAGATAAACATGTTTCTTGGCCGCCACGGCGTCCAGGGCCATCGCGGCATGCCAATGGTCTGGGGTGGCGATAATAACCGCATCCACTTCCGACGAATTTAAAAGGTCCTGATAATGCCGAAACCGCTTCGCCCCTTTTTCCTCAACGACCTGCCCATTACGCAAAACATGACGGGAAGCTTCCAAGGCCCGCTCGGCCCGAGGGTCGAAAACGTCACAGACAGCCGTCAAAACACAATTGGTATCCTTCTGGCTGAGAAAAATCTCCAGGTCTCTGTTCAACCGGTTGAGTTTAGCTTCTCTTCTTCTGCTTTCTATCCACCGAGGATGGACAAAGCCAGCACAACGCAGCAGGTGCTCGCCTCGACCGCCCACACCAATAATGCCCAAGCGAATGGTCTGACTCGAGCGTTTCAGCGTCCCTTCAGGAAGAATAGCTGGCGCCTCAGCACTCAACCCTAATTCTTTTAAAAGTGCCTGCCTTTTCCTTTCATCAAACTTCCTTTTTTTCAGCCAAGCGGCCACAAAGCCGCCAAAAACAGGGAGGGTAGAAAAAGCTAAAAGAAGGTCGCGGCGGCGAAGCTTAGGGGGTAGAGGCGCAGCCGCCAATTCTTCCTTTTTCTCTATTTTTTCTGGAGTCATGATTATTCCTCCTTGCTCACCTTAGATTTGAGTGGGCCAAATAATAAACGGTCAAGACCAGCTATGCGTCCCGTAGGAAAAAAGCAAAGGACAACGAGCGCCGCGAGCTCGACCAGATTCTTATTGATAATCAGATAACTTCCTTCGGCGGGCATTGAGGACTTGAAACCGACAATAGCTGGGTTAGCCACATAATAAAGCAAAAGGAGCAATATTCCCGCAATGCAGGCCGGTGTCACTAGAAATCCGGCTATAAGACCCAAACCAATGGCAATTAATCCCCCAATGTTGAGATAGTCGACAATTTTTAAGAGCTGCTGATTGGACACAATGGTCGTGAAAAAGCCAGAGAAAAGCCATTTCGCCTCCAGAAGATAGCTGGCTGAGGACCAATAAGGATTAAACAACTTGGCCATTCCCTCATAGAGAAAATGCCAGCCGATGACCACCCGGAGCAAAACAAGCGCCGCCCACTGCCAGCTCGCTATCCCCTTTGATTTAACCATTTTTGCCCTCACTAAGTTATTAATAAATCTCTTCGCTTTATTAGGGAAAAAATCCAGATTCTTGTCAAGGAAAAAGTGCGCCGGCAAAAGCTTGAGGGGGTGCTTTGACCTGGCCGCTATCAGTCAATCGCCCTTGATTTTGAAAGGTTAAGGTTTCAATGGTTGCTTCCGCCATCCCTGGACTAACCTTCCAACCAGTCCAGACAGAATTCAAGAGGACTTGGATTATTTAGAGAAGGAAGTGATTATTTAGCGGATAGGAATCAAAAAAATGAACATATCTAAATATTAGAGCAAAATAATGGAAAGCATAATAAAGGTGAAGCTTAAATGGCGTAACTCAAACTCGAAGGATAAACGCTTACGTTACTTTTTTCGCCAGCTAAGTCTCAACTCGGCCGGCGATAAATGTGTTCCATCAAGTCCAAGACGGTTTCTGGAGGAGTATCGATGAATTCGAGCCCTAATTCAATTACCTTCTCCTTTTCAGCTTGCTTTACCCACCTTATTTTGCCCATAACTTGAATCCATTTGTCCAGCTTATCGGAAGGAAGGCGCAGTCGAACTAAGGTTTCCGGCCTAAATTCAACTCCCGATTCTAACCGCATCCCCCCGACCGAAATATCAAGACTTCGAGCCGGGAGCTCAGCCTCCTTCATTGCTGCTTCCTGAGGGTCGACGACTTCCAGGATAATTTCCTTTTCCTCTTCGATTCTAGGGTCACGGCGTCGGTCAGAAGGGGCTTTTTTCGCCACTGGCTCTTCTTGCTTCCCTGGGAAAGCTTTCTTAAACAGATTTTTCCAAAACATGTTACTTTATCCCTCTTTCCTTTCCTATCATATTCCCACCCTCTTTTCAACTTTTTTAAATTGGTTCTCTTCCATTTTATCTGGGCTGGTTTGAGGGCTAAGTTCGGGAGGGCAGAAGTGACCATGGAAGGTTTAGCCTTCCCGAATCGCCCTTCGAGGGAACCTCTGGGCGCCGAGGATGTCCGAGCCTGAATAGGACAAACGGAGAGGCCAAAGGGGGGCAAGGGACTTTCGCTTTGTCTCTGAACAGGGAGGCGAGTTCCGCAGGCGCCGAGAAGGGCGAAGAGGGAACGGCGTTAAAAACCTGAGTGGGAACGAGGCCATCCCGAACGTCTCTGGGCCTAATCCATACAAAATAAAAGAGAGTCTTTAAATTTAACTTGATTTTCCTTCGACTTGACATAAAAAAAACAGGCAAATAAGATTAGCCGAGGCTTGACAATGATTACCTCCGTTTGGCTTGTCCTCCTAGTTATGATTATCGCCTATGTAATTGGCCAATGGCGCCGGTTATCAGTTGAACTCAGCCTTTTTCTGGCCGCTTTTTTAGGGGCAATTGTCGGTTCAATCTTCTCGACTCCTCCAGTCTGGGAGATTTTTCGGCACTTAGCTGAGGGCTCCTTTACCTATCTTGATGTCATCCTGGTTTTCTCGACAGCCACTATTTTTATGGCTATTTTGAGGGAATCAGGAGGGATTGATTATGTAGTCCAGGCAACCATGAAGGGGTTAGGTCGAATCAGGCCGTTAGCGCTTTTTGTTTTGATGATTATTGTCCTCATCCCTGGAGCCTTAACTGGCGCCGGAAGCGTCTCTCTCCTCGTAGTCGGCGCTCCGGTAGCCGTGGCTCTTAATTATTTAGGCATCTCGAAAAAACGCACGGCCGCAATTCTTTTTATCATTGCCGGGCTAAGCGCGGCCGCTCCTCCGGTCAATATCTGGGCGATGGTCCTCTGTGCGGGAACAGCTATTCCTTATGTTGGGTTTGAGCTTCCTTTAGGCCTGCCCGTTCTTTTGTTAGGAACATTCACTATATTTAGTTTAGGCTGGAAAAAAGAGGATAACAGCGCCGAGGGCCAGGCCTTGAACAAGATTGAAGTTCCGCCCGGCATGAACTGGTGGCGAGTGCTTTTGCCTTTTTTGCTTCTCTTCGGACTAATTATAGCCTATCGCTTCTGGCCTTTTAGCTTGCCGGTCTTGGGTTTACCTTTGGAATTTTTTCTGGCCTCCCTTGTTGCTTTGGCCACCAGTCCTAAAAGGATTCCGTTACTTCGAGTGGCTCGAGAAACGATGGCCAGGCTCTTGCCTCTGATTTCTACGATGGTCGTCATCGGCATGCTACAGCAAATAATGACTGCCAGCGGTGTTCGAGGCCTGTTATCCTATGCGGTCATCAGTATCCCGCTTACTTTGCTTTTCCTTCTCTTGGCCATAATCATTCCGGTCTCAGAAGGAATTTTGACCTATGGCGCCGCGGCCATTCTGGGCATCCCGCTTATTTGGTATTTAGATTCTCTCGGTTATCACGCCACAGTAGCCATGTCTGGTCTCAGCCTTCTCTGGCCCTTGGGCGACGGCCTGCCCCCAACCGCTTTAATCGGCCGCCTTTCAGTCATGGTTTCTAATTATGAGGGTTCCTACTGGAGTTTTATCAAAAAAACTTGGCTTCCCTGGCTAATAATAACTATTACTGGTGTGCTGATGGTAGTTTATAGCTCAAAACTCAGTTTCTTGGTTCGCTGGAGTCCAGGCTATTAAATGAACATGAGTAAAAATTTCGGGACAATAATCCATGGTTAAAGTAATAATGATTTTGTATTATTTGATCACAGCTTTTGTGGCAGCGATGATTTTCTGGAATTTCTGGCTGGAAAAAAAGAAGGTTGACCGAATGATCCTTTATCTTCTTGTTCTCATCCCGCTTATTCTTCGTCTGTTGAGGATTAAATAATGACCAGGATTAAACTGGTTTTGCTAATCTGCTTAGGGATAATTCTCGCTATTTCTGGGTTTCAGCTTTATCGCCACCGCCATTACTCTTTGCCGATTGTCGCTGGCCCCGGCGTAACCAAGGTAGTTAAACTAAGCACCTATTTACCCGCAATTAAAGGAACAATGGCTGATACCTGGGTTTTCTTCCTGGAGGGGCAAGAGCCAGGTGGCTCGG
>Ga0209102_1001513_pt1 | contig 12006 bp, 11 predicted proteins | sample ConPoolayeHmetaG_FD_185483 | JGI IMG/M metagenome (GOLD analysis project Ga0209102, IMG submission 185483) | Hot spring microbial mat communities from California, USA to study Microbial Dark Matter (Phase II) - Cone Pool mat layer H metaG... ... | reverse complement strand
ATTATGAGCTTTATTAATTGGAGCACATTCTCTAGGAAGAGATGGAAATATTATTGGCGCATCAAAAAGGTTGTCCTATTCCCTTAAGGCATTACTGAAATTTATTGAAAAAAAAATTTTTATCTGGTAGTTAAATATAAATACTTTTCAAGCCCGAGGAGCAATTTTTGCAGGAACAAATTCCCCGCCGAATAAAAGTGATCCTTAACCCTAATGCCGGGGGGGGTAGAGCCCAAAAGCTTTTTCCTTTAATAAAACAGAAACTATTAGAGCGGCAGGTTCCCTTTCAAATTCAATTTTCGGAGAATGCCCAACATGCCTCATTTTTAGCAAGACAAGCTCAAAGCGAAGGGTTCAATATTATTGCTTCTGCCGGTGGCGATGGAACAGCCCATTATATTCTGCAAGCATTGGTAGGCAAAAGGCCGGCTTTAGGGTTTATTCCTTTGGGCAGAGGCAATGATTTTCCGCATAATCTGGGCATTGGCGAAGACTTAGAAGATGCTTTAGATACATTAATGCATGGAAAAATCCGGCGCATAGATGTGATCCAAATAAATTCCGGACCTTATATCGCCGGAGTAGGAGGTATAGGGTTTGATTCGGAAGTAAATGCTATAGCCAATAAGTGGGGGAGGTTTTTTAAGAGTAAAGCAGCTTATGTCTTTCCCGTGCTTCTAAAAATTCTTACTTATAAGCCGAAAAAAATTTCTTTGCGCTTGGATCAAGAAGTAATTGAAGGCCCAATTTTAATGGTGGCTTTTGGTAATATTAAAAGTTATGGTAAAGGCATGCAGATAACCCCTTTAGCGGAATTAGACGACGGTTTTTTAGATGTCTGCTGGATCGATCCGGTGCATATTTTTCGGCTTTATCGTTTTTTCCCTTTAGTTTTTACAGGAGCGCACCTCGAAATGCCCGAAGTTCACTATTATCGTTCCACGGCCGTACAAGTAAATTCTGTTAAACCTTTAGATTTATATGGCGATGGCGAATTTATCTGCCGCACGCCATTTTCTTTGCGTCTCATCCCGCAGGCTTTAAGAGTTTTGGTTCCTTAAATTTTTGGCGATTTTAGGACCCTTCACCATGTCCATTTTTCGTCCCATTTATACAGTTACCCAGTTAACCACCGAGATAAAGAATCTTTTGGAGCGAAATTTTGAGTATATTTGGGTGGAAGGTGAGATTTCCAACCTGCGTATTCCTACCTCAGGTCATATTTACTTCACTCTTAAGGATGAGACGGCCCAGATTCGCGCGGTTATGTTTAGATTGCAAAGTCGCCTTTTAAAATTTGAACCAGTGGATGGTTTGCAGGTGATAAGTTATGGACGAATAAGTGTTTACGAACCTCGGGGTGAATATCAGTTAATAGTCGATTACTTAGAACCCAAAGGTTTGGGGGCCCTGCAATTAGCCTTTGAACAGCTAAAAGAGAAACTCGCTCAAGAAGGGTTATTTGATCCGGCCCACAAGAAACCTATACCTCGTCTTCCTCAGAGAATAGGGATCGTCACCTCACCTACGGGAGCAGCAATCAGAGATATGCTGAAAATTATCGAGAGACGGTATGCTAACGTCCATATTTTCCTTTACCCCGTGCGAGTTCAAGGGCCAGGAGCTGCTCAAGAAATTGCGCAGGCTATAAAAGAGCTAAATGAATGGCCCAGTATTGATGTGATTATTGTGGGAAGGGGTGGAGGGTCTTTGGAAGATCTCTGGGCCTTCAATGAAGAAGTTGTAGCCCGCGCTATCTTTAGTTCCCGAGTACCGGTAATTTCGGCTGTGGGTCATGAAATAGATTATACTATTGCCGATTTTGTGGCCGATTTAAGAGCCCCCACTCCTTCTGCTGCCGCCGAATTAGTCGTCCAAGAGAAGATAGAATTAATAGAGGGATTAGCAAATTTAAACAATCGCTTATTCCATAATTTCCGCTCCTTGTTGGAAATTAAGAAAGAAAAATTGCAGTCCCTTCTTTATCGCCTAACGGACCCCAGAAAGAGGCTGTCCGATCAGCGGCTGCGTATTGATGATTTATCCCATCGCCTTTTTAAAAATATAAGACAAACTCTACTCAAAAAGAAGGAAATTTTTCAGTTCAAAAAGGATTCCTTATTTCTTCAGCACCCGGGCCGGCAAATAGATCAAGCCTCTTGGCATTTGCAGCAACTTTTCCGGCAAATGATCTTGGCCGAGAGGGGAGAGCTACGCCTGCTTCGCCAAAAATGGCAAAATTGGTCGGAAAAGCTTAGTGCCTTGAATCCGTTAGCTATCTTGGAAAGAGGGTATAGTATTTCCTGGCTACTTCCCCAGGGTGAAATTATTAAAGATGCTTCCTTCCTTAAACCTGAGGATAAGGTGCGGGTAAAAGTGCATAAAGGGGAATTTATGGCCAAAGTAGAAAAGATAAATTTGAAAGAAGAGTGAAAATTAAAAACTATTGGTGGTCAGAAAAGTCCCTTCTTGACCTCAGAGAGGAGGAGAGTATAATTTAAGAAAGGAGGAAATTTGGCTGAACAAAAATTTGAGGACGCCTTCCAAAAGCTGGAAGCTATAGTTAAAAAATTAGAAGAAGGTAATTTAAGCCTGGAAGAGTCTTTGAAAGCTTTTGAAGAGGGAGTGCGTCTTTCCCGCTTCTGTGCCAAAAAGTTGGATGAGGCGGAAAAGAAAGTAGAAATTTTGCTCAAAGATAGTGAAGGTCGTCTTCTTTCCCATCCCTTTTCTTTAAATTCTGCCGAAGAGGAATAAATTGAATTTTAAACAGTACCTGCAGAGTCGCCAACGCTTAGTGGAAGAGGCTCTCCAACGCTGGGTACCCAAAGAGGATACTTTCCCGCCTGCAGTTCATACTGCCATGCGCTATAGCCTTTTTGCGGGAGGAAAAAGACTCCGCCCCATCTTGGCTTTAGCTGCGGCGGAAGCAGTGGGAGGGAGCCAGGAAGATGTTTTGCCTTTAGCTTGCGCTTTGGAGCTTATTCATACTTATTCTTTGATCCATGATGATCTGCCAGCAATGGACAATGATGACCTGAGAAGGGGCAAACCTACCAGTCATAAAATGTTCGGCGAGGCCTTGGCTATTTTAACTGGCGATGCTTTGCTAACTGAGGCTTTTTTCCTTTTGGCCCGTCCTGACTTAATGCCGAGAGTTCCTCCCCGCCGCAGATTGCGGGCTATCTGGGAAGTTGCGCGGGCAGCTGGTTCTTTGGGGATGGTGGGGGGGCAGACCATGGATATCCTCTGCCAGGGAAAAGAGGTAGACAAAGAATTATTAGAGTATATTCATACCCATAAAACAGGTGCTTTGATAGCGGCGGCGGTGAGTGGAGGGGCTATTATTGGAGGGGCGTCTTCCAGACAATATAGAGCCTTAAGCAAATATGGGGAGAAATTAGGACTTGCTTTTCAAATAATTGATGATCTTCTCGATGTTCAAGGGAACGTAAACCAGATGGGCAAAGCCGTGCACAAAGATAATATTCTGAAAAAAGTCACCTATCCCGCCTTTTTTGGCCTGCAAGAATCAAAACGTTTAGCCCATAGCTTGATTGCCGAAGCTACTCTCCATTTACAGATTTTCGATAAGCGAGCCGATCCTTTAAGAGAGCTGGCTAAATATATCCTTAAGAGAAGCAATTAGATGATTAAATTACTTAAGCAAATTAAAAATCCAGAAGATTTGCGTAAGATGCGTCCGTCTGACCTTCCTCTTTTGGCTCGGGAAATAAGGGAGGAAATTATTAATACGGTAGCCAAAGTTGGCGGGCATTTAGCTTCCAGCTTGGGGGTTGTAGAATTAACCTTAGCTTTGCATTATGTATTTGACACTCCGCGTGATCGGATTATTTGGGATGTGGGTCATCAAACTTATGCTCATAAATTAATTACGGGACGTCAAGAAAGATTTTCTACTCTCCGCCAATATGGAGGAATTAGTGGTTTCCCGCGGCGGGAAGAAAGCCCATATGATGCGTTTGGCACGGGACATTCGGGAACTTCTATTTCAGCTGCTTTAGGCATGGCTCAGGCAAGATGCCTGCGCGGAGAAGACTATAAGGTCATCGCCGTTATTGGAGATGGATCATTGACCACCGGGTTAGCTTTTGAGGGTCTGAACCAAGCTGGCGCAATGGATAAAGATTTGGTCGTGGTCCTCAATGACAATGAACTATCCATTTCCCCAAATGTAGGGGCGCTCTCTTCTTACCTGAACCGGTTGATGACTGGCCATTTGGCTACGCGCTTTCGGGAGGAACTAAAAGGCTTCTTAAAAATTCTTCCGGGCATCGGCGATTCAGCTTTGAAGTGGGCCAGGTATGCCGAAGAATCATTAAAGGGTTTTTTTCTGCCGGGTTTATTATTTGAAGAATTAGGATTCAAATATGTAGGGCCACTACCCGGACATAAGCTCGAAGGCTTAATTGAAAACTTTCGCAATGTAAAGAATTTGCGGGGGCCGGTCTTAGTTCATGTGGTAACGACTAAAGGAAAAGGTTATGCCCCGGCGGAAAAAGACCCCGTAACTTTTCACGGAGTGGGACCTTTTCTTCCTGAATCTGGGGAGATCATCAAAAGCGAAGGGAATCTACTCTCCTATACCCAAGTCTTTGGGAACACCTTAGTAAGGTTAGCCAGAGAAAATCCGCGGATAGTGGCCATAACAGCCGCTATGCCGCAAGGAACTGGGTTAGATGCCTTTGCCCAAGAATTTCCGGAACGTTTCTTTGATGTGGGGATTGCTGAGCAACATGGTGTAACCTTCGCTGCGGGGCTGGCTGCTGAAGGTTTTATTCCCGTAGTAGCTATTTATTCTACTTTCATGCAAAGGGCATACGACCAAATTCTGCATGATGTATGTTTACAAAAACTTCCTGTAGTATTAGCCATGGACCGCGGTGGGATAGTAGGCCAAGATGGTCCTACTCATCATGGACTTTTTGATTTTTCCTACCTCCGCCATATTCCCCATCTCATAGTCATGGCGCCCAAGGATGAAAATGAATTGCAGCATATGCTAAAAACCGCTGTTTATTGTAATCAGCCCGTCTCTTTGCGCTATCCAAGGGGTAGTGGTTGGCGAGGGTTTTTGGATGAGGAAATAAATGAGTTGCCTATCGGTAAAGCGGAGGTTCTTAGGGAAGGGAAAGATTTGATTATATTGGCCATTGGGTCAACTGTAAGAGCAGCATTGGCAGCGGCCGATAAGCTTTTGGAGCAAGGAGTGAAATGTACAGTAGTAAACGCGCGTTTTGTCAAACCCATGGATGAAGAATTATTTTGCTCGCTAATTTTGGAAATTCCCCGATTAATAACCGTAGAAGAAAATGTCTTGCAAGGAGGGTTTGGCAGTGCCGTCTTAGAGCTTTTAGAACAAAAAGGAATTTCTCCTGGAAAAGTTAAACGTTTGGGTATCCCCGATACATTTGTGGAACACGGTCCCCCAGATTTGCTCCGCGGCAAATATGGCCTTGATGCTGAAGGAATAATAAAAGCAGCAGCCTCCCTTTTATAAATCCGCCTTTTTTATGGTTGCTTTATCTCGATAAAACAACTCTGGGAAACCATAAAGCAATTTCCGGAAAAATAATGACGATAGCTAATCCCAGCGCCTGGAGAGCAACAAAGGGAACAATAGAGCGATAAATATCGCTCATGGTTACCCCGGGAGGAGCAATAGCTTTCATATAGAAAAGGTTGAAACCAAAAGGTGGAGTTAAATAACCCATCTCCATATTCATGATGAAAAGAACGCCAAACCAAAGCGGATCAAACCCTAAAGATTTAATTACCGGGATAAACACGGGTGTACAAATCATGATAATTCCTGCTGGGTCCAAGATACATCCCAAAACAAAGAAGACGGCCTGAATCGTAATAAGAATGGCATATTTGCCCCCGGGGATGGAGAGAAGTATTTTTTCCATCAATTCATGGGCTCCAGTACCGGTATAGACAGAAGTAAAGCAATAAGCGCCAATTAAAATCCAGATAATCATCGCTGTTAGATTGGCAGTTCGATAACAAGCTTCTTTCACTAAAGTCCAATTTAATTTGCGGTAAACGGCCGCAGAAATGAAAGCTCCCAGACAACCTAAGGCAGCAGCTTCGGTAGCCGTACAAACGCCAGAATAGATTGACCCCAGCACCATAATAATGATTATGATGGGCAAAATTACCGCGCGCAAAGAGACGAATTTTTCCTTCCAAGAAGCCCTTTCTTCTTTCGGTAGCGCTGGACCAAGATGAGGTTGGAGAAAACAGCGAATGGCAATATAGAGAATGAAAAGAATAGAAAGAAGGATTCCGGGAAAAACTCCGCCCGCGAATAAGCCACCAATTGATTCTCCAGTCAGGGTGGCATAGAGGATCATGGGAACACTGGGAGGGATCAAAATACCCAAAGCTCCTCCACCCGAAATGCAGCCCATAGCTATAACTTTATCATACCCTCTTTTGAGCATAGCAGGTAGCGCAATTACCCCCATAGAAACAGTAGCCGCACCACTAATCCCAGCCATGGCTGCAAAAATTGTACAGATTAAAACTGTGCCAATAGCTAACCCGCCCCGCAGAGGCCCCATCCATCGATGCATCATGTTGTAAAGATCATCGGCTACACCGGCTCTTTCCAAAATCATAGCCATAAAAATGAAAAGCGGAATAGCCAGCAGAGTAAATTTACCCATAGCTCCATAAGCTTGGGCCGCAGCCATATAAAGTCCTTTACTTCCCCAAAGGAAGTAACACCCCACCACTCCCACTCCCCCTAAGACAAAGGCTAAAGGGAGGCCTAAGGCTAAAAAAAGGATGAGCGCGCCAAAGAGGAGGAGAGTAATCCATTCAATACTCATTTCGGCACCTCTTTACCCAAGAGCGCTAAGTGTAAATCCCGGATAAATTTAGCTAAGCCTTGCAAAAGGAGGAGAAAGGCTCCTAATGGAATGGTCATTTTAATGGGATAAACAGGGGGGGCAAAAGCTGTAGGTTCTGTCTCTCTTACTTTAAAGGAGTCCCAGGCCATTTCTCCTCCTTTAAGAAGCAAGAGTCCGCAAAAATAGAAGAAAAGGATCCAGGTAAAAAGATCAATTATGGCTTTCTGTCGCGGAGAAAAGCGGCCATAAAGAATTTCTACATTAACATGTCCTCCCCGTCGCAGAACATAACCACCAAGAAGGATGACATAAGCACCATAGATCATTTGGGAGGTCTCGTGAGCCCAAATAGTGGGATTATTGAATAAATAGCGGCAGATTATTTCGTAAATAATTACGAATAAAAGAAAAATAATTAAATAGCTAACTCCCTTTCCTATTTTTTCGTTTAGTAGATCTATAGCCCCTAAAAATTTTTGCATGACAAATTAATCCTCCCCAGCTACGGAGAAAGGAAGAAATCCTTTCTCCATAGGTCCCTCAATCAATATGTCCTAATTTTTTTAAATAATCTTTCAACATAGCTACTGCTTTAGCTGCTTGCGCATCTTTAGCGGCCACTTTGTCCCATTGTTTCATAGCCACTGTTCTCATTTTTTTCTGGTCTTCAGGTGGTAGCGTACAGACAGTTACTTTATAATCTCTTTTCATAATCTCCAAAGCTTTTATTTCTTCGAGAGTATATTCATTGGTGCGCTCAACTACCCTTTCTTTTAAAGCTGCATCCAACTTGGTTTGAATATCTTTGGGGAGGGCTTCAAAAGCATCTTTATTAATAATGATTACATCGGTTCCGGACATAGCCAAATCAGGTTGAATATAATATTTGGCTATTTCACAGAATTTCATGGTCAAAGCTCCCTGAGCAGCCCCCCAATGGACACCATCTATAACCCCAGTTTGCAGGGCTAGATAAATTTCTTCTCCAGGAATAAGGCTGGTAGCAGCCCCCAATTCTCTAAGCATATCAGCAATGGCTCCAGAGGAGCGAATTTTGTACCCTTTAAAATCTTCTATCTTGTTTATAGGCTTTTTGCCAATCATGGCTGTGGGATAAACCTTTTCTGTATAGTATAAAATATTATACTTAGCATGCGCTTCTTTGAGCATGTCTTCAAATCCCAGGTTAAAATGGAAATGGAGACCTTCTTTGGCAGTCTGAAAAGTCATGGGGCAGTTTCCAGAAACCCCGGCGATGGGAACAATAGTCATCCAATAAGCCGGACTGGCGGTAGCCCCTTCGATAGTCCCTTTTCTACAAGAATCAAAAATTTCTTTAGTGGGAACTAAGGCAGCGGCCGGGAAAAGAGTAATTTGCAGACGCCCATCAGTGAGTTTAGTTATTTTCTGATCAAAAAAGTCTTTGAGAGGTTTAAATGAAGCACTTGCTGCCGGCCAGTGAGACTGGAACCGCCATTTAAAAACCTTCTGGCCTGCCGGTTGAGCCAAAACAATAGATGATAGGAAGAAAAAGGAAACTAAACTGCCCAATAGAATTAACAAGACCTTCTTTTGCATCTCCCACCTCCTGTTTTTTTAGCCCCCTAGGGCTATTTTTTATATTTTTGCCGTAAAGCTTCGAATATGACCAAACCAGCAGCCATCGCCACGTTGAGTGACTCAACTTCTGATTTCATGGGGATAGTTAGAGAACCTGCCGCGGCTTTTATTATATTTTCTGGTAATCCTCCTCCTTCTTGCCCAAAGATTACAGCCGTCCGTTTAGAAAAATCAATTTCCCAAAAGGAAGTATGGCCTGTGGATGATGCGGCCCAAATTTTATAACCGCATGATTGGAGTTTTTTAATGGTCTTTTCTATATCTTGATTCAGCAAAAAAGGCAAGCGAAAAATACTGCCCATCGAAGACCGTACTGTCTTAGGATTAAAAGGGTCAACTATGTTTGAACTCAGAACCAAGCCGGCCGCACCTCCTGCTTCAGCTACGCGGAAAATAGTCCCTAAATTTCCCGGATCCTGAATTTGGTACAGAAGGAGCATGAGGCCTTCTCTAAGCAGGATTTCCTCCCAACTCCATTTTTTAATTTTAAGTACCGCCATAACCCCTTGATGAGTTCGGGTATCGGTCATTTTGTCCAGCACTTCATCGCTTACATAAAGCCATTCCGCAGAAGATACCTTTTGGCGCAAGTGGGAAAGCAGCTCTGCGCCCCGAACATTTTTTTCCAAGCGGGGACTATAAACGATTTTTATAATCTGTTGGGGATCGGGGAGGGCCTCAAGGATAAGCTTAATCCCCTCGGCAAAATATTCCTGCCGGGCATGGCGATATTTGGCTTGATGGAGCAGACGGATTTCTTTTACTTTAGGATTACTTTTAGAAGTAATCATTAAAAAGAATTGAGAATCTGACGCAATGAATAAAAAATAACCAGAAAAGTTTTATGGTTAAGAGTAATTCTTTATTATTTAAATTACTCTGGAAGTAACTCGGTATTCCAGTAGGAGACATTTACCATGAAATCCAAGAAAGGCGCCCATTCTTTATGCCTGAACTCTTTCAACGAGATATGTAAGGGAGGAGTCCAGGCCGGTTTACGAGGAGGGGCGATCAATTTCATCTTGGCTTGCTCCGGGGTTTTCCCTCCTTTCTTGCGGTTACATTCATGGCAGCTGCAGACCACGTTTTCCCAAGTGGAAGTTCCTCCTTGAGAGCGAGGGATGACGTGATCAATGTTAAGTTCGTGCCGGGGGAACTTCCTGCCGCAATATTGGCAGGTATTCTTATCCCTTAAAAAAATATTATAACGACTGAAGCGGACGTGGCGTTTTGGTATCCGGTCATAAGTAAGGAGCAAGATGACGCGAGGTACTTTGATTACGCGGTCCACCAAGCCGATAGTTTCATCGTTTTTTTCAATACTAAGTTGGCGCCAGCTCTCATAATCAAACGTTTTATATTGGGAGTCCACTGCTTTGGCAATGCCGGCGTATAAAAGGCAGAAAGCACGCCGCACGGTAGTGATATGAATAGGCAGGAATGATTTATTTAAAACTAAAACGTTAGAATTGATCATTTCTACCTTCTCCTTGCTCAGGGAGCAGGCCTCTTATATATTTTTACCAGATTTCGTTAAATTTTAAAAGCAGAACCGTTAACCACCTTTGTTTTCATTCTTTGGGAATGAACCCATTCCTTCAAATCAATATATAGTAATTTGGAAGTCCTACCTTAGCTTTCCTATGATTTATTCCGCAACATTGTTTTTAGAGCAAGCTATTTCTTAGGCCTAAAAGGAGATCTTTTTCTTCTTTTTCATCAATTGTCCGCATATCTAAGAGTATTGTATCTTCGTGGATGCGAGCGATAATGGGCGGCTCTTGTTCCCGCAATCTCTTTTCCATTTCCGCAACAGATATTTTGAGCGGCCGCAAAGCAATCACCCAAGTAGCCAAGTGGTGAAGAGGCAAAGATCCTCCTCCCACGGGGGAGTTTTCTTTTTTGATCTGCACCTGACAGAAAGAAGAAAGCTCCTGGGCAATGGCGCGCTGAAGACGTTTAGCCCTCTTTTTTAATTCTGATTCTGAATAAGTAAGCATTTTGAGGACCGGGATTTGGATCAGCGCTTTCTCATGGTCTAAATATGTCCGCAGAGTAGCTTCCAAGCCAGCTAAGGTTAGCTTATCAATTCTTACGGCGCGATTAAGGGGGTTTTTTTTGATTAAATCTACATATTTCTTTTGGCCTAAGATTATTCCCCCTTGCGGGCCACCTAAAAGTTTATCGCCACTAAATGTGACCAAATCAGCTCCAGCTCTTAAAGCTTCTTGGACAGTAGGTTCTTGGGGAAGACCATATCGGGAAAGATCTAAAAGACAACCACTACCCAAGTCCTGCATTACAGGTAGGTCTTTGGTTCGGCCTAATTTCACTAAATCTTTCAGGGAAACTTCGGCAGTGAATCCTAAAATACGAAAGTTGCTGGTGTGCACTTTTAGGAGCAACGCCGTTTTCTCATTTATGGCTTGTTCATAATCATGGAGATGCGTCCGGTTGGTGGTGCCTACTTCTTTTAAATTAGCTCCGCTCTTCTTCATTACATCAGGAATGCGAAAAGATCCGCCAATCTCTACAAGTTCGCCGCGAGAAACTACGACTTCTTTTCCTTCGGCCAAAGTGTTGAGAGCTAAGAGAACGGCAGCGGCATTATTATTAACTACCAAGGCGGCCTCGGCCCCCGAAATTTTGCATAATAATTCTTCTACATGAGTATAACGAGAACCACGTTCTCCTGATTGGAGATCAAACTCTAAATTGGAATAACCTTGGGCTACTAAGTGAATATTTTTTAGGACTTCTTTACCCAAGGGAGCCCGGCCCAAATTTGTATGCAATACTACCCCGGTAGCATTAATTACTGGACGAAGATGGGGCCGAGCAGTTCTCCTTATTTCTTTTTCAATTAGGGCAATTAAATCTTCTGGAGCAATTTGCGGAGGATGAGCACTTTGGAGGATTTCCTCCCGCTTTTGGTTTAAGATTAAGCGAATAGCTTCCACGATTAAATCTTTAGAAAAATTTTTAAGGTATCCCTGGAGGCGGGGATGCTGGAGAAGCTCGTGTACCGCGGGCAGGTTCCTTAAATATGCCCTTTTGTCAATTTCCATCATAATTTATTCACCAAGCAGAGAGCAAAACAGGCAAAATCTCCTGCGGATTTGTTACTTTGCGAATATTGGAGCGCATAGCTGGGTCGCCTACAGCCAATTTAGCCACTTCTTCTAAGTTTTCTTTAGGAATGTTGACCTCCGAGAGGCGCTGCGGAAGACCAAGACGACGGGTAAATTCTGCCACTGTCTTTACGGCTAATTCTCCAACTTCTTGATCGCTTTGGCCCCGGATGTCCAAGCCAAATGCATCACAAACTAAACGATAGCGGGGAGCGCTCACCGGCATATTAAAACGCATGCCAAAAGGAAGTAGGATGGCATTGGCCAAACCGTGGTGAAGTCCATACAAGCCCCCTAAAGCATGGGCCATAGCATGGGCACAGCCAACGAGAGCATTTTGGAAAGCCATAGCGGCCATGGTAGAAGCGATGGCTTGC
>Ga0209102_1001509_pt1 | contig 12024 bp, 10 predicted proteins | sample ConPoolayeHmetaG_FD_185483 | JGI IMG/M metagenome (GOLD analysis project Ga0209102, IMG submission 185483) | Hot spring microbial mat communities from California, USA to study Microbial Dark Matter (Phase II) - Cone Pool mat layer H metaG... ... | reverse complement strand
CTTATTCCTTCAGGACATTGTTGGCGTGAAATTGATTAGGGGTGATTTGATGGCAGCTGAAAAGAGAACAGAAAATAAGATTGATCCAAAGTTAGCCTTAAGAATTCTGAGGACCGCTCCCATAACAAAGTCTTTCCTGTTCTTCACAGATGTTGGACAGTATACAGCTGAATTCTCGTCTTGTCTAGCCGATTTCCTTGAAAAACTAGAGAAGATACCATTGAAGTCGATAGAGTTCCACTTTGAACGTGGAGACTTTGAGAGATGGATAAGAGAGACGTTTAGCGATGAGTGCCTTGTAGATGAAATGAGCAAAATTGACGGAACAATTCGGGGGGAAGAGTTAAGAACAGCCATACAAACAATAGTTGAGAAACGTTTAGAGGAACTAAAAGCGGCTGCAATGACTGAAATGCATGCATACAAAAAGAACTTCTCGGTAGGCAACCGAGAAGTGAACCGTTGATGAGGTCAAGTTAGAGCCAAAAAGAGCCTAGTATACACCCATCTGCCGGCAATGTTCTTCTATCGTTTCTCTACCAGCGTATGTTAACAGTTTAATCTCTTCTTTGACTTTTGCTTCTGAGACGACGCGAAACTTGGCTTCAGTACCGCTCGCTCTGATCAAAAGTGAACTACTGTCAGCAAACTCTAGCTTGATCCCGTCAACCGCAACCACTTCCGCTATCTTTTTACCAAAGAACATGGACCCTGCCTTAAACTCTTTTTTCAGCTGATCAATAATTGCTCTCCTATCTTCTCTTGCAGGAAGGCTTGGAGTATTAATGTTGATCTCCTTGATGTGTCTCTCACCATATTTTTCTCTTATTCGGCTAATGTTGTCGGCGAAACTGCCTGATTCGGCAATCATCTTAATCGCTAAAGCCGCAACTAGGCATCCATCCTTCTCGTGTGAGAAGGAGCTCACCGTAAACCCGCCTGAATTGCCCTCAATGCCCACGATTACTTGATCCGGATGCTGTCTCATATCCTTAGACTGATATTTGAAACCTATGGGATTCCTGTCGTATATCGCTATCCCATGCGCCTTGCAAATGTCCCGGAATATGCTACTGGAAGCGACATTTGTTGAAACTGCGTGAACAGGCATATATTTCCTAAGGTGTTCCAGTATAGCTGCGAAAGCTTCGTTGAAGTCCGCTTCCTGAACGGTTCTTCTTGCATCAGCTTTGAGATATACAAACATAACTCTGTCGCCATCACCATCGATCACTACTCCAAGATCGGCGTTTGTCTTCTTCATCTCCCTTTTGACTAGTCCAAGGTTGTTTCTGGGGTCGAGGTCGCTCATTCCTTCAAACCCGTTTCTCTGGACTAGATGGCAATTGACACCTAAAGCTTTGACTAGACTTGGTAAAGCTTTCTTACCCGCACCGTTAAGGGGATCTACTACTACGTCGATATCTTTGCGGCTTATCTCACCGACAAATGAGACAATCGAGTTGATGTATACCTCGGTTGGGTCGATTATTTTAATTGCTCCTTTCCTTTCGACTGGTTTAGCGTATAGCATGGGCTCTAGCCTCAACACTCTTTCAGCCAGCGCGTCCGTGAAGTCTTCCTCCGCTATGCTGCCGTCGGAGATAATGAAGTTCATTCCGTTATCTGTTAACGGATTATGAGATGCTCCACACATAACACCGTAAAACTTCTCTGTTCCGTGTTTCTTGTTCGACTCCCGAACTGTCTTAGCTAGGCACGAAATCGTTACCGATTCCCCTGCAATCTCAGTTGCGACACCACTCTGTTTCAGGATCACAGCGCATAGTAACGCATTACGCCGCGAGTACGGTCTCTCATCGTATCCTATGATCACCTTTTTGTCTTGTCCCAAGCAATCTCCTAGGGCTACTGAGTAAGCTGCGATATTTCTAATGAGACGCTCGTCGCTTCTGCCTCGAAAGCCTGAGGTGCCTACGCGGATTAGACTTTTTTCGTCGATTCTTTCTCTCATTAGTTTCTCGAACAACTGCTGTAATCTTGGTTCCGCTTCTCTCATTGATCTGGACGTTATCTTAGGAACGTCACCTTCTTCTGTTCCCGTTTCCATAATATTTTTCACTTTCCTTTTCAAGCCTTAAATGGGACTTGTGACTACTTTCAGTTGGTCTATTCGATTCTTGATTGTTTCCGGCAGAGTCTTTCTCGTCTTCTTCAAGGAAATCGACTAGACTGGAAGCGTATTCGCCCGTATACTGCCCAATATCAGTGGAGAAGAAGGGGAAGCATTTGGCAAAGGAAGCGTTCTCAGGATCTTTGATGCTAAGCAATGGTTGCTCTTGCTTTCAGCCCTTTTTCTCAAAGTGATCTACGTCCAATAAGATTTTTGTAACTAACGAATTGTCTTTCCGAATGCTTCTAAGTAGACTCTTTTTAACTGAACTTCTTTAGAGCAGGGGTTCGTAGATTTCCAGTGTTTGTTTAGCAGCTTTTCTCCATGTAAAATATTCTAATACTCTTTTGCGTCCGTTTTCACCCCACTTTCTTGCTTTTTGAGGGTCCTTGAGTGTTTCTTTTATTCCCCAAGCTATGTCAGCTGGGCTTTCGCCGTCAATGTGAATTCCGTTCTGGTCTGGTCCTGATGGGATAACTTGCTCTCGGAAACCTACCACTCCTTTTGCGCTGACGATGACTGGTTTTCCCATCGCCATAGCTTCAAGACTCACTATACCGAAGGGTTCGTAGACTGATGGAAATACGCAAGCATCTGTCGCAGCATAGTTCAGGATTCTTTCATCTTCGGGCACAAACTCGAAACGGCAAACAACATTCTCTTCTACGCCAAGCCTTTCCGCCGTCTCAACGATATCTCTCTGCTCTTCCCCTTTACCCAAAATCACAAGTTTCGTCTTTGGATACTCGCGCAGAACCATGGGCATTGCCTGCAACAAATTTCCCACACCTTTCACCCACGTAAGTCTCCCAATAAAGAGAAGCATATTCCAATCTTCTGGGATGCCATATTTATGTCGGATTTTCTGCAAGTCTTCTGGTCGGCAGTTTTGAGGATTGTAGCGTTCAGGGTCTACCCCATTCCAGACAACGCTTATTTTTGATTGTGGCCAGCCGTGCCGCGTTAAGTCATCTCGCATTGCATGGCTAACTGTGATTATCCTATCTGCTCTTTGAGCCGTTTCCCATTCAAAATGCGAAACAACCCTTGACCCGTGTCCTCCGCTTCTTCCCCATTCAGTGCTGTGCACATGAAAGACCACGGGAATTCTCGTTTCATTTTTAATTATTAATCCTGCTATGCTGCTTAACCAGTCGTGCACGCACACTACGTCGAATCTGTAGCCCTCTTTCTTAATCAAGTCGTTAATGAATTTTGTTGCGCTTAGAACATTATGTATGAAGATATCACTGAAGAAACGGATATTTGTTCCCCACTCTCTCAGATCCTCGGCAACAAACATTGGAAAAACATCGCTAGCGTCCGCAATCAAAGGTCGGTGAATCTCCACGCCCTTCAAAATCTCGCGCGTCTTCAAATCGCCAGAGTTAAGCGTAAAAACTGAAACATCATGACCTAACCCAACGAATTCTCGGGTTATGTAATCAGCATATGTCCCCAAGCCGCCAACAATTTGCGGCGGATACTCGTAAACAAAAAATCCTATCCGCAAGACAGAATACTCCATACAGAACCTTTGAACTTATATTTACTTCGACAAGACTAATAATATTTTCTCAAAGTTTCCATCAGATGATCCTTTGACAAATCAATTAATTGGGGATAGAAATTTAGCATATGATCTATATATTTCCCCACCTCCCTTTCCTTAGACTCTAGAATCGTATCAAGAAAATCTCGTGCAGCATAAATTTTTATGCCCCTCTTCACAGCTTCAATAAAGTCTTCTGTCTGCCAACTGGTTTTTCTAAGCAGTTTCATCAAACCCTTTCTACTTTTAACGTAAGTCTTGAAAACATCTCTAGCCCTTTTACCGAGAAAACATAATCTAGCCGTTTCTTTTACTAGAGGTATATCTCCAAAAACATCTTTTAAGTCATCTAAATCTTTGATTAAGATCTCATCATCTACAGAAATTTTCATGCATAACCCGATTAAATTCGTCTCTTAAACTTAAATATTTTCGCTCTTACCCAAAATGTTGTCGTTATTTACGTTCAGTTTAGAGTTAAACGTGTATAATCCTAGTAGCGATGCTCTCGCTTAATGCGAATCCAACGGCTCACCTAAATGTGACATTATCGCTAGAGTTGGAGGTTCTCGATATAAATGTTCTACCGCAAATTTCCCAAGTCGGTTTTCTTAATCTTGAAATTTAAGGGTCTTCCGAAGGTCCCCATTAACGGAAGTTCCCTCGACGCTTTATATTTACACCGATCCCCTCAGATCAATAAAGCGCGAAACTTTCTACTCAAAGCTTTAACTAGGTTTCTCAATTTACAAAAAAGAAGCCCTAATATGAAACTAATGGCTACGGCAAACCAGACAACTAGTCCACCTCCAGTATCTATCTGGAAGCAATATCTTACATCATCTGTTGGCGACAACTGAAGAGAAAGAAGATGAAAAATTCGATTAAGTTGATATTCTCTCGGAGGATCGTTTGTCTGTGTCTCTTTAAATTCTATAATAGCCTCCACAGTCATTTCACTTCCCCATTCCCACAATTTCTTCTGATATGGCCACATTCGTTTATACTGGTCTCTTTCCCCTGAATATCCCTCATCAAGGTTCTCCACTCTCTTACCATGTTTTGCAAAGTAAAAATCCTCAACAATTTCCAGAGAATCTAAAAAATCTTCTAAGTTCTTGGCAATTCTATCTCTGTTTTCTTTGTCTCGAAGTTCAATTCTGAACCTTAACTTCGGTTCCCTGAAAAAGTGCCAACTTGCGATATTATTCTGTTCAGTTATTAAGAATTCGTCATGGAGTTTTACAAGAATATCATCGTTCAAATCCTGTCTTATGTTTGTTGAAGAAATTTCCAATTCAATCCACCATTCGAACTCTTCTGACTTAGGTGTTTCGGCGTAACCACATCCTATATCTAATGGAATAATACCTAGTAGCGAAATAATCACAAAACTATACAAGAGTACATGACGAAACTTTCTTAATTTCAACACTTATTCTCACCAAAGTAAATGTATTTTTCTGAATACACGCTACATAAACCTTTCTTGCGTTAGAAGTATTCATAAAATCCGTCCTTCGAACATTCCAGAAAAACGCCAGAGGCGAACCACAAGTTAAGGTAACAAATGGACTACAATCATACATCAAAGCGTTCCAAAAAGAATTCTTCGTACTCAAAACCAGTTTGTCACCCGCTTTGACAACTTGTTTCCAATCAAAGCCCGAGTTACGCTGTATGGTGGCTACACGGATTCGAGGGAGATGAGTTTATTTTTATCCTATTTGGATTTGTGACTCTTCCCCCTTTCGAATTGGCACGCGTTAGCATAGGAACGAGGAACTATTGTTCAACTAGGGCGGGGAGCTTTCCTTGGTGGGCTTGCCGATACTTCTTTTTGTATTCTGCTTCTTCATTTTCTGGCTTGTTTGTCTTTTTCCATCCGAATTGAAGTTTCCAGCCGAAGTAGAGTAAGATCCAAACTGGGTACATAGACGTATGGCGTCCAGAGAACTCGGTATAACGCCCCCTCAGTGTATTTCGGCTTCCACGCTGGGTACCGGCACCGCCTATGTAGATTACTGGACATTGACTAATTTTGTTTAAACGTTCAATTCGACTTACAATTTTCTTCTCCAACATTTTCCATCCCACTTTTGCTACCAACTGTTTGGCTTCACTAATCATGGCTTCAGGCAAAATGTCGCTCCTGCTCTTTATTCTTATCACATACACTCCTTTCTCTCTTGGGGGTTCAGCTTCTACAAGGTCTTCAAACATGAATTCGTTGAACAAATCGCCACAACAGTTGTCCCCATCTTTCTGTTCTTTAACAGACTCTGTTGTTTCAATGGCTTCAGGTGTTTCGACAATAGAAACTCTATCGCATTTGCATTCAACGACCTCGAAACCTCTACTTCTAAGAAACACGTTAGCGCAGCCGGAGCCTTCTCCCCCATAAAATTCATGAGGTCCAAGCTCTCTACCAACGGCGTATTTGGCTGCTAGAGAAATCACATATTTGGGCGGGTAGTGCCTCTGTTTATGGATCAGGCAGTAACCTGTTGATTTTCTACGGTCAGGAACACCTAGTTCATCGATTTCATGCATCGCTTCTAGAACATGATTCCTTGAAATAGTAGACGGAATCTTATGGCCTACATGTATAGACGGTATGCCTAACACACTCCTTTTGAATACAGGGATATTGAAATATCAGAGGATTAAAGGTTTTAGATCATTAATATGAATTGGAGTTTTTTATTTTGATGAGTATCAGAAACTTCAGATCCATGCTCTCTTTTCCGTTAACTGTGCATATCAGAAAATCAAGCAACACGACTGTTGTTAGCAAGAAGGTTTCTAGTCGATTCGTCACTTTTCAATCTCCGTGATAGAACACAAAATATATCTAACACTAGCCAACAACGAAGTTCCATGAGTACTGAAAGCTATCGGTTCAAAATAGGAGACTTTGAATGTATAGCTGTAAGCGATGGTATCCACACATATGCACCCCCCACCTTTCCCCCTCCAGATACCTTTCTTTTCTCCAACGCACCGAAGGCTCAGCTTGAGCAAGAGCTGGGGGAACACAACTTGCAGCCAGAACAGTGGATGGAGTGGACGAGTCCATACATTTGCTTAGTGGTTAGTACGGGTAAGCATCGAGTTCTGGTCGATACGGGTGCAGGCGGTCTGGACCCAGAAACGGGAAGACTTCTAAGGAACCTGCATGCTGAAGGGATTTCGCTAGGAGATGTTGACACAGTCATCCTCACGCACGGTCATCCAGACCACATAGGCGGAAACACGATCGAGGGCAAGTCAGCTTTTCCCTTCGCCAGATTCGTCATGTGGAAAGATGAATGGGACTTCTGGACCTCGGAAGCAACAGAGCTGAAGGTTGAAGAACATGTCAGGGAAGTCCTCCTTAAGGTTGCTCGCAACAACTTACCGCCGATACGGAACCAAATCAATCTCATCAGCAGCGAAAAAGATATTGTCCCCGGCGTCTGTGCGATCGCGGCGCCTGGACACACGCCCGGTCACATGGCGCTCGCCATATCCTCAGGCAACGACCAACTTCTGTGTTTCGCCGATTCGATACTCCATCCGATCCATGTCGAACAGCCAGACTGGCATGCGGTCGTCGACCTTTCTCCCGGACAAGTCACAAGCACCCGACGCCAGCTCCTGAAAAGGGCAATGGAGGAGAAAGCTTTGGTGCTTGCATTTCACTTTCCCTTCCCGGGCTTAGGTCATGTTATCCAAAAGGACGGTCGGTGGAGATGGCAACCGATATGAAGCTTTTTGATCTTCACTGAGAAGTCTAGATATTGCCATGATAATTCAATGATCTCGCTTGTTTTCCACGCCACTAACTGTTCGATTCTTGTTCTGATAGTTAAAGTTGTCGGGCACTTTCCCAGAATGGTAGTGCAAAGTCTTCTTGGTGTAAACGGGCAAGAGGACTGCTGGCATTTCGACTAGTTTTGATCTGATATCTCTCTTATGTAAGGTCTAACTGAACAAACCTCTAATCATATCTCACCTCATTCACCTTTAAAGCTTTCATGTTTCGGACAGCATTCTCTTATAAGCGGACAACGCCGCACTACGGCTTCAGCGAACGGACAAGGAAAACCCCAGTCTAATTATAGCGGTCCAGAGCCGCAGAGTTATCTAGGAGTCTCCACAGGCCGTTTGTCCTACTCCATCACAATCTCTCTTATACCTCCAGACAGCTAAAACCACATCCTAAACAATAACCGACCCAACAATAAAATAGACATAATCCCAAAAAAGGTTGTTCTAAGATCTTCTTTTTCTGAGTACCAAAACTATAGTAGCGATCACAACTACTATGATTCCAACGCCTATGGTTGCCATGCCCAAAGGAGTCTCAATGAATGGTTTTAAGGTTACCACGAAAGACTTCGATGAACTAGTTGCACCATTGTACATGGAATCCCCTTCCCACGATGCGGCAACACTCCACGGTCCATTTGCATCAGGAGCGTAGGAGTCGCTGTAGCTTCCATCTGAACCAGTTGTGACAGTTCTATTCAATGTTGAACCGTCGGGCCTCTTGTAGGTTAATGTCACAGCTTTCCCTGAAAGAGCGGGGCTTAATGAACCTGAGACAATTATGCTGTCGCCTTCTGTTAACGTGTCCTTTGAGACAGAACAGGAAAGCTCAGTCGTCATCTTCCACAAGTTAGTCTCTATCATTACCAATAATGTTGAGGTCGTAGTTACGTAGCTGTCTGTTGACATCGAGTTTTCCATAAACATCTCACAGAGGATGCCTGTAGCTTTATCCCAATACATGATTTGAGTCATATTTATGCCAAGGAAGGAGCCTGAATAGCCCAAATAGTTCACGACTCTGTTCACTCCAGAGTAGCTTCGAGTAATAGTTCCGTTTATGGTTGCAGCTGTTCCAGGAATAACATCACCCTCACTAAGGTTGCTGGGAATGACAATAGGAATGAATGATTTTGAAATGTCACCAGACATAGGCGGAGGAGACTGATCCGTCCCATTCTTGTAGTGATATGTCTGCAAAATCGTAATGTAGGTGTTGGAGACATTCTGTATTTCGAACTTAACCCACTCTAATTCTCTAAACGCCTCGATTTCTGATGGCTCGGTTGCGCTTTGGTCCGTAGACTGCCATGTACCAGTAATGTTGTATTTTGCCCAATCACCAGCCTTGACGCCAACCGAAATCGGGATAGGTGCACCAAATTCGGAATAGGAATATGTTCTCGAAAGAGGAATCTCACGTAATTCTTCAAGGAATTCGTAATTCGCACTATATAGAGATATACTGGAAACGCTTGTTGGGTTGAGACCCGAAGAATAAATCGTCGTGCCATCAAAACGGAGATAGATCACCTGAATGCCCACATTAAGGAATGACGATTGAGAGTCGCCAACACTGATGTATCCAAATTCCCCTAGAAGCCCATATGCCTGAACTTTGTAATCTCCTGCTTCGGTAACATCGATTTCGACGCCAATCTCTAGGAAGTTAAAGAAACCGTCTCCGTCAGTATCAACCCCTTTATCGCAAATCACTCCGGTTAATTTAGCTCCAGGAGCATCAAATTCAGTGTAGAAATATGTTCTTGAGAACGGAATGTTGCGAAGATTCCCAATAAGGTTGTAGTTTTCGTCATATAGAGAGATACTTGAAATATTTGTTAGGTTTAGGCCTAAAGAATAAATCGTCGCGCCGTCAAATCGAAGATACACCACATGAATACCGACATCAAGTGAAACTGATTGAGAATAGCCGACATCAAATCGTCCAAAAAGGCTATATGCATTAATATTATAATCTCCCGCCACAGTAACGTTAACCTCTATTCCTACCGATAAGTAATTAAAAGAGCCATCATTATCAGTATCAATCCCCTGATCATAAATTATGCTTGTTAAAACTGCTCCAAACTCATCACCGCTCACTTGGCGTATCTGTGCTCCGAAAAACGGCAAAACCATGGTTGGGAATAGAAGAAACACCGACATTACTGTTATGATTTTACTTCCATCTATTCTCATGACTTCTACCATCCAGTTAAATTTGAGAGCCTGTTATATTTTTTGAAACCATGCTAAATTAACTTGATTCAGAACATTCACCTACCGAAGCTAAAACCTTTGGATGTGCCGAAACTAGGGCTTTTCCGCTCTTTTTCCTCTGCTACTCTTCTGGCTGTGTCTTCAACTCTATGATGGAGTAGTTCCCAAAGCCAATCAGTAAATTCACGCAAGTTCTTAGTTTGGATGTAGACTTCTCCGGGACCTTTGATTTCAGTTACTAAGCCTTCTCCTCCCAGTATGGTGGATTTTAGTCCACTGAACTTCTTAACCTCGTATTTGCAGGTGTCGTCAAAAGCTACCAGATGGTAGTTGTCAACGATCAAGGATTCATCGCTTTTAAGGCTGTGATGATCCATGGCTCCGAAAGCGTTTACGAACATTTGGCCCTCTCCAGAAACCTTAAGCATGAACAGGCTTTGTCCAAAGAGGCCCTTCTTGAACCCTTGCCATTCAGTGTCTAAGTGAACATCTTTTGTTGAAGCCACGTAGGCAGACTTTTGAAGAATAAGGCCTTTCCCAGCCTTTACCTCAAAGGGTTGAATGTCTCCTACAGGTGCTGGAACGAAGCCTATCGTTCCTGAGCCTTTCTCAGCAACATATTCGTTGACGAAGAAAGATTCTGCCCCCAGAAGGGTTGTCTTAAGGCTCTGCCAAATGCTTTTTTCGTCCCTCTTCCTTGTCCTAACATTGATTTGGGGAGTCATGTAAACCATGGCGCCGGCTTCTGCTACAATCATCTCATTAGGATCTAAACAAACTTCCAACATTGAATAAGCGGGACTATACTTAATTTGATGTTTCATCTTGAATTCACCACATCACGTACACTTTCCTTTTAAACGCCTCTCAAGCCAGATATTTAAGGGATATGCACGATAAGTGAGTAAGATTCCGCGAAAAAGATAAACTGATAAACTGGGAGAATCAATTGGGTAATCTATGGACAATCTTAGTTTGGTTATAATAGAAATTATTTCCGCGGCTTTGGCTTTTGTATTGGTCAGGTTTATGATTAAGCCGTATAGAATGACTGGTGAGGCGCGATATCTCGGTCTCCCCCTCGGATTCGCATTCCTTGGGATGTCATACATTTTTATGGGCACATCGCTCTTCTTCAGTGACTATTTAAATGTTGAGAGAATGCAGTGGCTGCAGCTTTTCACAGGAGCATATGCCTATGTTTTTCTAGCCATAACATATTATTTCTCAGCGAAAGTGTATGAAAAGAAAATAAACTTACTCATGCAGTTTTTTCTTTCCTTCATGTTTCTCGTGTTCATCATTGTGTTCATAGTTATATTCATACCACCAGTATTCGAATTGCCAGACTACAAAACGCTCGACGAATACTTCAGGATTTCTAACATGATTTTGGCGCTTTATGTTACCATTTGCACGCTTAGAGTCCATGCACGAAAACCCGATCAGAAGACAATTATGGCACCACTCGGTTATACCTTACTTGCTTTTTCACAATATTCATTTCTAGTATGGTCGCTTGATGCAAGCTATTCCGCGTTTATAGGTGCGCACATCATTAGGTTTGCCGGTTTGTTTGTCTTCTTGTACGTATCTTACAAAGCCATTATCGCCCGTGAATGAAATGAAAAGAGTTCGAAGGGACAGATTGAAGATTTACATGGATGTACTCCTCGTTATCAAAAAAGAATCGAGAGGAGAGAAAGTCGTTCTTACAAAGATTCAACAAAAATCAAACGTTCCCTTTGATCGTCTTAAGACATATCTCTCAGAGCTCAAAAATCTCGGCTTAATTCAAGACATAAACGAGCCGCAACTTACCGAAAAAGGCTTAGAATACTTGACAGAATACCAGAAAGTCCTCGACTTCATGAAGCGAATGGGCTTAACTTATTAACAAAAATCTTACTCATCAACTTTTTCTTTGATTCGCATACACCATCAGAATTTATATAGCAAATCTTTCATATAGAGCTAAACTGATCAGAGTCTTGTGACTATTCTACATATGGCTTAGACACAACTCAATCGATAGAATTGACACCTTAAATATCTCGTTTAAATTCGGTTAAAGTACCAAGGTTTCCTAAGATTCTCCGAATTCTCTGTAGGAATTACTTTCCTAGAAAAGGTATTGCTATTAGGTTTTCTTCTATGTGCACTGATAACTGGTAGGTTTTTGAAATTTAGCACTTTTTCTTCAGCACGGTGATGTATGAATCGGAGGCACAGTACCGCTTCTAGACTCATGAACTAATCATGTTCAAAAGTGGCATAATATAGCTTTTTGTAAGCCATATGC
>Ga0209102_1001508_pt1 | contig 12027 bp, 7 predicted proteins | sample ConPoolayeHmetaG_FD_185483 | JGI IMG/M metagenome (GOLD analysis project Ga0209102, IMG submission 185483) | Hot spring microbial mat communities from California, USA to study Microbial Dark Matter (Phase II) - Cone Pool mat layer H metaG... ... | reverse complement strand
AGATAATACAATAATGGCTAACGGAAATGGAATACTGTTAACTGGAAATGAAACTTCAAACGTGGATATAAGCAAGAATATAATCTCGGCAAACGGTCAAGTAGGGATAAAAATCGACGCAAATGCGCATAGCGGCATTACGATTCTTAATAACATTGTATCATCAAACAACGAAGGATTTCACATCTCAACACCTACAAGCATACAAATCACCAACAATTCAGTCTCTTACAATCGAATTGGAATTTTATATGAAGAAGGAAATCATGCAACCCACTTAAACGATATCTATGGAAATGAAATGGGCATGAATGTATTATATAATGCCACTGTAGATGCAGAGCAAAATTATTGGGGAGACCCAAGCGGACCATATCATGAATCATTGAATCCTAATGGAAGAGGCAATCCTGTTGGCGGTGATGGAGTTAATCTTGATTTTATATTCTTTTTAGCCAAACCAATTGGCTATATCAATACACCTCCGACGGCAGTCCTTTTAACTGACAAACTTTTGGTTCCACCAAACGAAGATGTCATGTTTTTTGCTACAAATTCTTTTGATAACGATGGTCGCGTTGACAAGTATTTGTTCGATTTTGGGGATGGAAGTGGCAGTGGTTGGACAACATTATCGATTTTCACTCACAGATATTCCTTGTCAGGTCCGCCATTTGAGAGTTTTAATGTAACGTTGACAGTAATGGATGATTACGGTACTACAAGCACAAGTGTACTTACAACAATAACTGTTCAAAATCTTCCATCACTTCAAATTAATGTTAACTTGAATACTTCCAAAGTTCATGAAGGAGAACAAGTTTCGATAACAGTCTATGTGTCTAATGGAACCACAGCAGTGGAAAATGCAACAGTAACACTGTTTTCAGTGAAAGATGGAAATTTCACAGAATCATTTGGACTTACTGATGCAAACGGCAATTTCTTTACAACCTTCACGGCGCCAGATATAACTAAAATAGCTAATGTTAGAATAGTTGCAAGAGCCTCTAAAAGCGATTATGCAGACGGTTCAGATTATGAGTATTTGGAAGTTTCACCATTCCTTTCAGTTCAAATAGTTTCGACACCAAATACTGTCAAATCTGAGGAAACTGCACAAATCTCGATTTATGTCAAGAGTAATGAAGAACCTATAGCAAATGCTAGCGTTATAATAATATCCACTGGTGGAAGACTTTCTTCACAGACTGGAGTCACTGATTCAAACGGTGCTATTTCACTTGTTTTTAGTGCTCCTCAAACCACAACATTTTTGGACATTACTATAACCGCAACTGCAACAAAAAATGGCTACATGAATGGAGTAGGAGAGACAATTATAACCGTTGAACCCAAAATACTTGTTGTCCAGATTACCACCGTAACCAACGCTACACTTTCTGAGGCGAAACTTAACATATCTGTTCATGTAGAATATGATGACGTAGCCGTTTCAGGTGCTAGCGTTACCATAACGGCAGGAAATGGCACTTTCTCAGTGTCTACTGGAACAACAGATAGTTATGGCAACGTGATTTTCGTTTATACGGCGCCGCCTGTCGGCTGGCAAACAAATATTACAATTACAGCACAAGCGACAAAAATTGGATACGCTGATGGTATAGGTTATCTGGAAATAACAGTGAACCCAAGAACATTCAATATTCAGATAAGTACCCTCAATATTATGGCAGGAGAATCAGCAAATATTATAGTCACAGTAAAATGCAACGAAGACGCGACGCCTGTTACAGGCGCCATAGTTACAATATCATCCACTTACGGAGACTTCTCTGTAACTACCAAAACTACTAGCCCATCAGGCACTTGTACATTCATTTACAACGCTCCACAAACAACTGTACAGTTATCTGTAATCATAACGGTTAACGTCACTAAGAATGGATACATAAACGGTGAAAACCAAACAACAATCATAGTAACTCCTGCAATACAGCCAGAAGAAGGTTGGCCTCTTACAACGATATTACTGATAATTATTCCAGTGATAATTGCTGTCGTGGTTGTTATTTTGATTAAGTTGAAGATTATTGTGATTACTACGGAGGAAGAAAGTCAGTAACGTATCTTGAGACGCAATATTTAATAGACCGTACATATCATATATGTTGAGTAGGAGAACACATGCAATGACAAAACTACGACTCAAAGAAACACTAAGCAAGCTGAAAAAGGTAAGAGTCAAACTAGGTTTTAAAAAACGAGAACAAACTGCTATTCCTCCAGCCCCACCAAAACCAGTGCCTCGAGGATTCAAAGTAATCGACAAGTATCCTCTTTACGAACCCTTTGCGCATGTTGCAATAGTGCAAAATCCCAAAATAGGCGAATACAAATACGTACTGGATGAATTACAGCTTGATCCGTTAGAAAGAAGCGTTTACAACCGTATTTTGGAAATATTACTCGCAGAAATTGAGTCGCCAAAAGAGGAGATTCTCGATCCAAGAAGATTTTTTGCAGAAGAAGCCAAGAAAATTGTTGATAAATACCGTATCAGCTTAGGCTGGTTGCCTGATGTTTCATGGTATAAGATTTTATATCACGCAGAAAGAGACCTTGTAGGTTTCGGTCGAATTGACCCATTAATGAGAGACCCAAACATAGAAGATATTTCATGCGACGGAGTTAATAAGCCAGTTTACGTTTGGCACAGAAACTACGAAAGCATTGAAACAAACCTTGAGTTTGAAAGCGACGAAGAACTCGACAACATTGTCGTCAAACTTGTACACATGGCAGGAAAACATGTAAGCTCAGCCTTCCCAATAGTGGACGCTTCACTGCCTGGTAAGCATAGGCTGGCAGTATGCTATAGACGGGAAGTTACACCTTTTGGAACAGCTTTTACGATTAGGAAATTTAGAGAAGACCCCTACTCAATAGTGGACCTGATAAATTTGGGCACATTCTCAGAGGAAATGGCGGCATATTTCTGGACATGTCTCGAAAATAGGGCATCAATAATGGTTTTAGGTGGAACAGCCGCAGGGAAAACAACAGCTCTGAACTCTTTAGCATGCTTGATCAAGCCAGGAAGCAAAATAATCACTATAGAGGAAACAGCAGAGCTTAACCTACCACATGAAAACTGGGTTTCGCTTATAGCTAGACAAAGCTATGGTTTAGGCGGCAGTAGTGTAGGTGAAGTTACTCTTTTTGATCTTGTGAAAACTTCAATGAGGCATCGTCCTGATGTGTTGATTGTAGGTGAGGTAAGAGGACAAGAAGCCTACGTGCTTTTCCAAGCTCTAGCCACAGGACACGGTGGTCTGTGTACAATGCACGCTGAAAACTTGGATTCGGCAGTTAAGCGTTTGACTCAGAAACCTATGGATATTGCTCCAGCGTATATACCATTGATGAATATTGTGCTATCAATTCAAAGGGTTCATCTTGTAAAAGGCGCTGAGAAAAAGGCTTATAGACGTGTTATGAATGTTAGCGAAATTGCAGATTACGAAGATTATAGGAATATTTTCAAGTGGCATCCAGCAAAGGATGAGCAAATCCCTGCATTGGATAAAAGTATACTATTGACGGCAATTTCTGAACGCTTGGGCATCACCAAAAAAGAATTACTTGAGGAAATGGAAAGACGGAAAAATGTGCTCCATTGGATGAGAGAACGCAACATTAGAAGCTACAAAGATGTGGCTGCAATAATCGCAGAATACCACGCCAGACCAAAGCAAATTTATGAAAAAATTATTGCGGGAGAAGAGGTGAAAGCTATTGCCGTTGCTAGAAACCCTTGAGGCTTGGTCTTTCCGCCTCTTCGGAAGATTAGCGCCTTCCTTTCTAAAACATGTTTTTGAGTTCAAAGATTATCTGGAAAGGGCAAAAATCAAGATTTACCCAGAAACCTATGTTTCCTTAATGTTCTTTGCTGCTGTTTTGACACTACCAGCTACAATAGTTTCAATACTGATCCTATACTTTTATGGTTTTCTTCCAATAATTTTCCTCGTACCGCTTCCCTTCTACATAATGATAGGGTTCCTGCTTATACCAATGTCCAGAGCCAGCGACAGAGCAAGCAACTTGGAAAGAGAGATGCCTTTTGCAGCCGCTTATATCAGCGTTATGGCTTCTGGAGGCATAGCTCCTTACACAAGTTTCAAACGACTTGCAGAAGTTGAATTAATGCCTGCTATGAGAAGCGAAGCAAGAGAAATCATAAAGGATGTGGAAATTTTTGGAATAGACCCCCTTACAGCCATTGAGAACGCAGCCAAGAAAAATCCGTTAGATGTTTACAAAGATTTCCTATCTGGATACGCTTCGACAGTAATTATAGGCGGTGACATCGGACATTTCCTTGAAAGAAAAGCCGAGGACATTTTCAAAACAAGAGCCTTACGAGTCAAAGCTGCAGCAGAAAGACTTGGAATGCTTCTGGAAACCTTCATAATAGTGATGGTTCTGATGTCTCTATGTTTCTACATTCTATTTAGCGTAGAATCAATTTATAGCGTCGGCATATCCATGTATTCAGGCATAATCCTCTATACCTACTTGTTTACGCCTATGCTTTCGCTGATGTTCATTTATCTGGCACATAGCATGCAGCCTAAAACGCCAGTCGTAGAAATGCGCCCATACAAGGTCTTTGGAATTTGCAGCATAATAGCCATACTAATATTTCTATTACTAACCAACTTTGCGGGATTTATTGAAGTTCCGTTTTTCAGTTCGTTTCAGAATATAATTGACATGCCTGTGGCAATTGCAATAGCCCTTTTTGTTGCAACAGCACCAGCAGCAGTGGTAAACAGCAAACTCTCAAAGAAGAAAAACAGCACTGAACAAGGTATTAATAGCTTTTTAAGAGATTTAACAGAAGTCAGGAAAACAGGTTTATCGCCAGAAAAGTGCGTTGAGAGTCTTTCAAATCGTGATTATGGCGAGTTTAGCAAAGAACTTCGCAAAATAAGTTCAGAGATTTCATGGGGAGTGCCAGTAAAAAAGGTGATAATGGATTTTGTCAAGAGAACTCGAAGCTGGATGACTCAAATTGTGATGTTTCTCCTTGTTGAAACAATAGACGTTGGAGGCGGCACCATCGCCATGATTGAATCATTGACAAGGTTTAACAATTTAACTCAGGAGGTTGAAAAGGAAAAGAAAATGGCTGTACGTCCTTACATACTAATGCCCTATTTTGCTGCAATCTTGCTTGTAGCAACGACAACAATGATGATAGGTTTCACGACAGGCACTTTGGGCGTGGCTGAAACAGGTCAACAATCAAAAGATTTGAGCCCGATGATAACAACGTTCATAACTTCAGCTATTTTCCACAGCTATCTAATAGGTATTGTTGCGGGCAAGATAAGCGAAGAATCAATTGCTGCTGGCTTCAAGCATGCATCTCTTCTAGTGATAATAGCCGTACTTGCAGCAAAATTGGTACCCACATTTATAAAATTTGGATAGGAGGAGAGAAAAACGCGAAATGGGGTCCAGTTTCATAGTTTAAGAAAAGATAAAAGAGCGGTTAGTCCAGCAATTTCCACAGTCATTTTAACAAGCGCTATTGTAATACTGTTGTTAGTAACGATTGCATTTGCAAACAATTTTTTGACGGCGCGAATGGCTGAGAACGAATTTACTACTATGGAACAGTTTATGCAGACGGTTGGGCTTCAAATAGACGATGTGGCATGGACGATAGGACGTACACAGACAATTCGTTATGCAAGCAGGTATGGTCAGGTAGATTTTCAATCTGCAGTGTTAGAATATTCAGTTTATGTGTATAGAAACTCTAATTGGGAGTTACTTGTAACGAATAGAACTGGCATAATTATTTTCAAGATGTCGGTAAGCAGATACACGCTAGGTAATGACTATTTTAAACGCATATTCCCTTCTTCAGACGGTTCCTTTCTGCAAGTTGGAACCTCGGCGCCAGTAAGTCACATATTCGTTATTGAAAAAATACCCATGATAGATGGAAGCTATATACGAGTGGTTGCTGCGCCGTCAATAAGAATGCTAAACTCAACGATAAAGGTTGGGTCAGAAACAAAGGACTATTTCAAATTTTATTTGCCATATCTTGCACAAGGAGAACACCCCCGACGTTCTCAGTCTATTACAATAGCTGGAAAAGGTGTTAGTAGAGTGACGGAAAGTGGAGTTGATACAGTTAGAATAAATGTTACTTTTCCAAATGTAGGGTTAGGTTTTGATTCTGCTTTTTTCAACTTTAAGAGTACAGAAGAAACCTTTGATGTGCCTGATGACTCTATTGTCGAATTTTATATAGGTGAGGTGAGGGTTTCCTTAGGACTTCACGCTTAAAATTGTTATGGAGGGTTATGAATGCCGCATATAACTATTGAATACGTGATAATGATTCCGGTTTTGATTTTGCAGATATTCCTCTTTCCATTAGCGGCAAATTGGCTTATGAACATATGGGTTGATTCAAGAAGAACGCTTGCCCTTCAAGATGCTGCAAGCCATTTAGGAGGCACTATACAGCAAATGTATTTTTCCCTGAACCATGATGCAATATCAGCGGGAACTTTAACGCAGAAGTCGAATGTTCCGCCTTTTATAGAGAATTATCCATACACAGGAACAGCGACGCTAAGCACCGTTTTAGACCCAGCTTTAAATTCAAGCAAAGTTTTGAAAATAACGCTTAGACTTGGAGTTGCCGGAATAACCGTAAGCACTTCTGTTATTCTCGGTCAAAATGTTGAATGGATAGAATCCACTTTCGTAAGCAATTCCACAAATGCATGTATCAAAGCCACAAAATTCTGGGATGGAGATGAGTACATTATTCGCTTATCCTTCGGAGAATAAGGAGGCATAAAAATGGCAGGCTCAACTATAGATCACTTGGTCTCTGTGACAGTATTCTTAGGAGCACTACTTCTTTTCATAAGCCTCTTTAACCAAACATTACAAACAGCAATACTATATCAACGCCACAGATATCTCGCAGCAAAATGTAGCGACTTACTTGACAACATGCTATTGACCCCGGGAATTCCGACTGATTGGGGAAAGAGCAATAGTACTCCAACTGGTTTCGGCTTGCAGGATCCAGAATTTACTCAGTATAGGCTTAGTCCCTTCTCGTTGATGCGACTGTGGTCGTCAATTGGAGACCCTGTGTATTATCCTAAAACTGGAAAAACTTACAGTAATATAACAATGGGATTCGGCAACTTTCTCTTAATGCCTTCCACAGAAGCTATAAACTACGCAACAGCAACAAGGCTACTTGGAATAAATGGCTTATATGGATTTCAACTAACTATAATGCCAATAGTAACAATTTCAATAACGGAAACTAAGCCAGCAAATCCATTAACATTTAATATTGATGTTGCAGGGAAAGGTTTTCCGCTTGCAAACGCTAATGTAATTTATTGTTTCATCAAAGTTATTCAAAAAGGACAAGGAAAATATCCTTACTATGCAGCGGATTACGGTTCTGGTTATACAGACGCAAGAGGTTCATTAACCTTAAGCTTTCAAGGTATTAGCGCAACAGATAGCTACGCCTTAATTGTCCATGCAAGTTTAAGCGGACTTATGGGAGTAGGCTATCGCGAACGCGTAACCTCTGATAAACGGTATGTGCTTCCACTAATTGACAGCATGGAAGACAGACGTATACTACTCGCACATAGCTATGATGTGCATTATTATGGACCCCCAGAATCAGCTGTCTTTTACAATGCAACCTTTGTTCTATTGACTGAAGACTTTACCTTACGTGAAATGCCTATGGACAATTCTACAGGAAAAATCGGTAAAGTCAATTATGGTCAAGGGCAACCCTATGGAACTCTTACGATTCCGACTTACAATCCTGGAATCTTGATCATCACATACGAGAGTAACAATGAGTATGGTGTTATATTGATGCCTTGGGGAATGAGTTCCATGGCTTTTCCAGTAGTTTTCGGAGATAACCCATTTAGTAGAGAGTGGGTTGCCACCGACATCCGCCAAGTTATAGTTAACGACATTGCTTATCAGGCAACGCTAGCGCTGTGGAGTTATGAAGGATACCAGGTGATAGGCTAAGATGATGCGAACAGTGGAAATACTCCTCGTAGTAATAATCATTACAGCCGCCTTCATAATTTCATCTTTCTTCGCTGTTTTACCTCTGCCACGGCGTGTTTCGCCACTAAACCTTAGAAGGATTGCTTTAACGACGCTTCAAATGCTGGATGTAAATTATGGATTGAGTGAAACAGTGTTTAAGGATTTATCAGATCCTGCTTGGGGGCACTTGCAAATTGCGCTTTCTGCTTGCTTGCCACCTAACATTATTTACAACCTAACAGTTTATGAAGTGCAGAGTGAAGGCGAAACAAAGCTTTACCGTTTTATTAAATCTATTTCGAACACTGAAAGTTTAGGCATAGCATCAGACTCTGCCTCCTATCTGGCTGCTTCTTCAAATGTGACTTTCCATGTGATTCCTGAGAAAATTGGCGAACGCGGAAGTGGAGGAACTTTATACATATTGAATTGCAGTGACGCAAATGGCTGGTGGATCACGGGCTACACAGCCCAAAGCCTAGCACAAGACCTCTACAATCTACTATCGCCATACTTTCAAGCTACAATAATGGTACAAAACACAACACAACTCGGACAATTACTAAACGGAACAAAGATATCAAGCTCGCCTTATGAAAGCGTGACAAACGCTGTGGTCATAAACACATGCGGAGAAGCAGTACCATTACCAAGCGGATACTATTCAAGTGTAGGAGTCGGACGCGATGCATCTGGTTATTATTCCTTATACTGCCACACTTTGGGGCGAAGAGTAAGTCAATACAACTGGACATGGATAAGTATAGTAGGCTATCCGCTCTATTATGTTACTAACACGGCTTTGTTTTCAAATGAGCAAAATAATTGGGGCATTTATGGAATGAAGCATGTAGGCGAAGCAGGATTGAATGCCTTTTTGAGAGGAATTAACGGAGAGAATTATGTGAGAGATACTCAATGGATAACATTAGGAGGTGGCGGCAATCCTTCATCTGCCTTGGTTCACCTTTCATCCACTGCACAATATTTTACAAACTATTATGGCGTTTATCCCAACGCTTACCAAACAGCAACGAGAGCTGTGCCTTCATGGATTCAAGACAGATATAACTTGAAGGCAACAACATATATCTTTGACCCAGTGATTGCTGGAGGGAAAGAATGGATAGCTGGAGCTACATTTATTCATCAAAACGCCACTGGACATATTAATGGAAAATTTATTCCAATAGGATTGGCGAGAACCACGGATATACGAATAACAGCTTTGGGGATTCTTTCTTATTATAAGCCTAGGCTTTACAGGTCTGAGTACACTGCTAATGGCACATCGAGGCTTGTTGTTCTGCAGCTTGGGCAGATAGGAGGAATATAAAAGTGAATAAGAAAGGACAGTTTTCAATTATTGCGGCGTTGTTTGTTGCAGTTATACTCATCGCAACTGTCATAATAACTTACTCTACGATACGCAACAGTCCAATTCAAGATCAGCCGCAGGTATTAAGCGCCGTAGATGAGACAAACCTCGCCTTGAAACAGATTTTAGGCTTTACCATTGGCTATTACGGTTCGGTATTGCAGGTTAGTGGGAATTCGTCATACGCAAAAATGCTTGCCACAAACTACCTTCACAGCGGACTCATAAACATAGCAAATATGCATCCCGAATGGGGAACATCTTTCGACGTAAGCAACATAGACATGCATGTTTACTGGTATGCAAACGCAAGCTACAGCACTGCAGAGTTGGCTGTAAATTATAGCTTAACTGGTCTTGGGATATATGGAATAAACTATGTAACCTCATGCAGATTGGCAGTACAAGTGACAGAAACCACTTCAAGCAATCAGGCACAATTAATAGTAATCAAGGATAGTGGCGAACCTTTAATAAACCTTGGAAAACAGAACTTCAAATTCTACCGTTATCTATCTTCAAATTCCACATGGAAACTAGTTAATCCAAGTACTGAACCAATAGCTTACTCAGACGGCACTTACTTGATAGACATACCGTCTGGTGTAGATCCATGTTCTTATATTGTTCAAGTGGAAGATCCCAGAGGCATAATAGTTGTAGCCTCATCCTTCAGTAAATACATATGCGAAATGACATGGGATTCGGAATCGCTAATTAGATATGCCGTTGCAGGAAGCACACCAGAAATACTAGGAATGCCCGATGGCATATACAAGAACATCAGAAGAGGCGGCGGATGCGAAGTCACCGGCTACCAGAATGGAGTAGGTATAATCAGGCAAGTATACTTTACCATCACATACTACGGTTCAGCCCCTGGAACTTTAGAATGGTATTACCGATTAGATGGCGGCGCATGGATTAAGATTGAAAACTTGCCTCAAGGCGGAACTGCAGCGTCTCCATTGACAAGAACATATAACGCCACAAGTTTACGGGCGTCATGGACATGGGAGAACCTCAACACCACGCATATTCAATTTAAAAACAATTTCAACAATGACAACAACGACGGAGCTAATGTCGACGCGATATATGCAACGGTCATATTCTATGTGGGAGGTGACTATTCCACTATCCAGAACGAAACTTTTGTCGTGGAGCTATTGCAGAACGGAACAATAAGATGGCTTGGCCAAAACTTGCAAGCAACAACACAAGCCAAACCAATTCCGCCTATTCCAGTAAGGGCAATTCGTGTTAATCAAACAATAAATGGCGTTAACAAGGAAGTGCCATTCCAAATAGAAAACTGGGCGTCAAGATATACTATTCCGCTGGGTTTGGCGAGCAACGCAAGCGTATTCGACAGTAGAACCATGCTAGTTTTCTTGGCAAACAGCAAAGTTTCCAAAGTCACAATATGGTGGAATGGAAGCGATGTGGCAACGCAAACAGCCTATGCATATACAAATCGATACTTCACGGATAATCCTAGCAGTGGAACATTAACAAACGGCATAATAACTCTAAATATTGATGCCTCAGGCACCAATTTTGGAGTAACATCAACAAAGGGAACAACTCAAACTACTGCTCGTTTCATGCGAATAAATGGAAAGTGGAGCATATACGGATCTGACCCATCATATGTGATTTATAATGGAATTGTAAGAGACATAATTCATGCAGAAGCTGAATGGAGCAGCGGTGCAGACAACTGCCCAAACGTTTATGCACACATCGTATTAACTTTGCCAGCAAACGCCACATACTACACTTATCAGCTAAGATTGATGTTCGTGGAATCGCAGCAAAGCAGAACTATAACAGACCTATGCCCAATTAGAATAACAACTTCTTTAATTAGTTCGCCGCAAACAGAGAACGGAACATCAAGCGGCTTCCCCATAGTCCAGAGCGGCACGGGAACATTTTACAATTCTTCTTCAGTATGGCAACATCACTGGAGCCAATTTATTTCAGGAACAAAAGGAGCAGGAATCATGTTTACAGACGAAGCTAACAAAATGCTCTACGTTTTTGATAGCAACACAAGTAAGACAGGCGCTCTTAAAGTAGATGCTACAGCACGAACGATTGAACTGCTTCCAATCACTAGGCTCCCAGTATCATTTTTTACCTCTAGTAAAGATGTGGCATGGTATGGTGCGGTTATTACATTTGACGGAACAACCCCAATATACAACAGCAGCAACAAATCAGGTTTGTGGGTAACTGTCGAATATCCACCAATAATCACAGTAACCACACAAAGCTAGTTTAAAGAGGCAACTGCAAAACCCACAGCCTATTAGGCTCCAAATAGAGGGGCCTAGCACCGTTGCACACACAAACAACAAATCAACAACACCCTCAAACAAGCTTACAGTTATTTTGAATGTTGATTTCCAGTTCATATAAGTTAAATAAGAAATATCCAGATTTCATAAACAACAAAAGGTGAAGCTATGACAACCAAAAAAATGTTAAGAAATAGAAAAGCCATATCACCAATACTTGCTACATTACTATTAATC
>Ga0209102_1001505_pt1 | contig 12036 bp, 9 predicted proteins | sample ConPoolayeHmetaG_FD_185483 | JGI IMG/M metagenome (GOLD analysis project Ga0209102, IMG submission 185483) | Hot spring microbial mat communities from California, USA to study Microbial Dark Matter (Phase II) - Cone Pool mat layer H metaG... ... | reverse complement strand
GTCGAGGTCGCGGTCGGTGGCAAGCGAGCGACGAGGGTCTACGAGCAGAACAAGTTCTTCGATGTTATCCTTCGCTTTCCCGCTGACAAGCGGTCCTCCCTCGAAACCATCGGGAATATCCTGGTCAAGACCCCCCAGGGAATGAGGCTCCCCCTTTCCGAGCTCGCACGGATTGGGGAAGAAGAGGGGCCGGCCCAAATCAGTCGGGAAAATGGGGAGAGGAGAATCGGCATCGAGGTCAATGTCAGCGGCCGCGATATCGGCGGCTACGTCACTGAAGCGAGACAAAGAATCCGCGACCAGGTGCATCTCCCTCCCGGATATTATCTCTCCTGGGGAGGCCAGTTCGAGAACCAGCAGCGGGCCATGAGGCGCCTTTTCCTTATTGCGCCGCTTGTTGTGACTCTGATTTTCGTCCTCCTTTTCGTCACTTTCCGCTCCCTCCGATCCGCCATTTTTGTTCTTGTTACCCTGCCGTTGGCTCTCATCGGTGGTGTCCTGTCCCTCTATTTTTTCCGCCTTTATCTCTCTGTCCCGGCTTCGGTCGGGTTTATCGCTCTTTTCGGAATTGCCGTTCTCAACGGCATCGTCCTCGTCAGCCATATTGCCCAGTTGAGGCAAGAAGGACGGCCCTTAGAAATGGCCATCCTCGAGGGTTCGAGCGTCCGTCTCAGACCTGTGCTCATGACTGCCTTGACGACCATCTTGAGCCTTATCCCTCTCCTTTTTGCCCAGGGCCCGGGCTCAGAAATCCAGCGTCCGCTGGCTGTTGTCGTCGTCGGAGGTCTGACCACATCAACCCTGCTGACATTAATTGTGCTTCCCGTCCTCTATAGCTTTTCCGAAGGGAAGAGAGGCCGCTGAAGCGGCGTGACTTCGATTTGACCCATGCCAAGGCTATAGGGCAATCAAAGGGTCGCGCATCGGGTTTGACTGAGAAGGGGGCCTATTGTAAGATAGCAACGCTCTACTCTGAAGAGAGAGCTCACCAGACCAGGGCTTGAAAAAAATGAAGAAAGAGCTCCCAAAACACTATGACCCCGCCGCTCACGAAAAGACGGTTTATCGACGCTGGATGGAGAGCGGGGCCTTTTCTGCTGTTCCGGACGAGCGGGAGAATCGCTACGTCATCATGATGCCCCTGCCCAACGTCACCGGCGCCCTCCATATGGGTCATGCCATGGATAACGTCATGCAGGACTTGCTCATCCGCTGGCACCGCATGATGGGCGATAACACCCTGTGGATGCCCGGCACCGACCATGCTGGCATCGCCACCCAGGCGGTGGTCGAGAAAAGGCTTTTCGAGCTCGAGGGGAAGACCCGCCATGATATCGGCCGTGAAGCCCTGGTCGCCAAGATCTGGGCCTGGAAGGATGAATACCAGCATCGCATCATCCAGCAGCTCCAGAGCATGGGCTGTTCCTGCGACTGGGAGCGCGCTCGTTTTACCATGGACGCCGTGTGCACGCGAGCGGTGCGGGAAGCTTTTTTCCGGCTCTTCCGGGATGGCCTCATCTACCGGGGCGACAGGCTTGTCAACTGGGATTGCCAGCTTCAGACCGCTGTCTCTGACGATGAAATCATCCACGAGACAGTGCGGGGCCACTTCTGGCACATCCGCTACCCCGTCATCGACCCGCGGCCTGGCGAGCCTGAATTCGTCACTGTCGCTACGACACGGCCGGAGACGATGCTGGGGGATACGGCGGTGGCGTGCCATCCCGACCCCGGTGCCGAGCTCGAAAGGCGGCGTCAGGAACTCCGCCGCCGTCTCGAGGTTGCTCCCAAGAAAGAAAGGTCCAGTCTGGAAGAAGAGCTGCAAGAGGTCGAAGCCCGACAGAAGACACTTCTACCTGGACTTCTCAAGCTGGGTGAAATGGCTCGACAGGGAAGGGAGGTCCTGTTGCCCCTTCTCCGGCGTCCTATTCCTCTTATTCTTGATGAATGGGCGAAACCCGAGCTCGGCTCTGGCTGCGTCAAAATCACGCCCGCTCATGACCCCAACGATTATGATGTCTGGACGAGACACCGGGACAAGATCGCCATTATTAACATCCTCAACCCTGACGGAACACTGAACACAAACGCTGGCCCCTATGCCGGGCTCGACCGCTTTGAAGCGCGCCAGCGCGTTCTCGACGACCTCGAAAAAGAAGGGCTTCTGGCTGGAATTGAGGACAGGGAAATCGAGATTGGCCATTCCGATCGTTCCAAGACACCCATCGAACCCTATCTTTCCAAGCAGTGGTTTATCCGGATGGGCGATGTGGAGGGGGGAATCCTCTGCGGCGCCGGCACATCCAAAGAATTTCGTTCTCCTGGTTTGGCTCAGGCGGCAATCGATGCCATCGACCCCCATTATCGCTCGCCGTCCGGGCGCCGGTTGACTTTCTATCCTGACCACGCCCGCTACGGGGGAACCTATCGGAGCTGGCTGTCTGAAAAGCGCGACTGGTGCATCAGCCGCCAACTGTGGTGGGGTCACCGGATTCCCATCTGGTCGGCGATTTTAGGCGGGGAGGAACTCGCCAGGATGGCTACCTTCCTGCCTCCGGCTGGGCCAGATGAAATGTGGGTTTGGGTGGCCGACACCGAAGGAGTGCTCTACCCCCTCGACCGGATTCCCCTCTTAGCGAAGGATAAGTCGTACGAGTTTCTTGTCTGTCTCCGGGACGAAGAAGCTGAGAATCGATACGCGGCCGGCCTGGAATCCGTCGGCCTCCATCAGGACCCCGATGTTCTTGACACCTGGTTCAGTTCAGCCCTGTGGCCTTTCAGCACTCTGGGTTGGCCAGACCCGGCTACGGCCAGGGTAGATGAGGGCCAGAAGCCGCTGGGGCCCTCCGACGGCCGTCCCGACTGCTTAGCCTACTATTATCCGGGCTCGTGCCTGGTCACAGGTCGGGACATCATCACGCTTTGGGTCGCCCGAATGATGGTCATGGGGCTTTATCTTCTGGGCGATGTCCCCTTTACCGATTGCTTCGTCCACGCCAATATCCAGGATGGCAAGGGCGAACGGATGAGCAAGAGCAAGGGCAACGGCATCGACCCTGAGGATATCATCGAGCGTTATGGCGCTGACGCCATGCGGTACGTCCTTTGCGAGATGCAGACCGGGACGCAAGACATCCGACTGCCCGTTCAGGCCATTTCGCCGTATACGGGGGAGCTCGTGGATTTGGCCACAGCCAGGCACGGCCGAACGATTTTTACCTATATCTGTCCCGCCACGGGCAAGGAGTTTGATGTCCTGGGTACGATGCCCGACTTGCCGCTGGCCAAAATCATCAGCGAGCGATTCGAAGTCGGCCGGGCTTTTTGCACCAAGCTCTGGAACGCCGCCCGTTTCGCTCTGCTCAACCTGGCCGAGCATACTTTCCGCCCGCTCACTCTCGCCGAGCTCGAGCCCGAGGACCGCTGGATCTTGTCCCGGCTTAGCCGGGCCATCGTTCGGGTGAGTGAGGGTCTCGCCGCCTACAACCCTTCGGCCGCCCTGGGTGCGGCCAGGGATTTTTTCTGGGGCGAGTTTTGTGATTGGTACCTCGAGTTTATCAAGCGCCGTTTGCGGGAGGAGGGGAGAGCCAGAGCAGCGCGGAGCGTCCTGGCGTTGGCCCTCGACCAGGTGCTCCGGCTTTTCCATCCGTTTGCGCCCTTCATCACCGAAGTGCTCTGGGAGAAGCTCGGGTCGCAGTGTCCCGTTCGAGGATTGGACAAGCCGCTTCCGGATGCCGGGTTCTTGATTCATGCTCCATGGCCCGAGCGCCATGAGGACTGGGAAGACGAGGAGGTCGAGGATGAATTTCGTCTCATCATGGACATCGTCCGGGCCATTCGCGACCTTCGCTCCCGGTACAAAATTCCGCCGCGGCAGGGGATCGAGGTCCTCGTCAAGGCTGACGGTCAGCCAGCGGACATATTGACACGGCTCGGCGAGCTGGTCATTAACCAGGGTGGACTCACTCGTCTTGAAGTCGCCGGCCAAGTCAAGCGGCCAGCCACAGCGGCCACTCAGGTTCTTGGCGAGATAGAACTCTTTGTTCCCCATCTCATTGATCCGCAAGAGGAAAGGAAGCGATTAAGGAATCAGCGAGAGAAACTAACGGCTGAGCTCGCAAAAGTCGAGGCGAGGCTTCAAAATGAGGCATTCCTCAGCCGGGCGCCGGCTGATGTCGTGGCTGGCGAGAGGAAAAAAGTCGAGGAGCTCCGGGCCGAAATCGTCCTCATCGATCAACATTTCCGTTCTCTCGACGAGGGTGAAGAGCTATCCTAAGTGAGCGGGGTCCAGGCCGCCCCTCCGCCCCGGCCTGCGGGGCGAGCCTCGTCGGCTCATTGAGCTCGACTCAGAGCAGACAGCTTCTGTCCTCAAGAAGTTGGCGCGTTTTCTCTTCCCCGACTTCCTTGACCAGGAAGGACTTGCAGATGCGGCCGTCAACAAGTTCGAGGATTCTCTCGGCCCGCAGAGCGATTTCTCTGTCGTGGGTGACGAGGATGAGGGTGGTCCCGAGTTCCCTGACCATCCGCGTCATGACCTCGAGAACGGCGAAACCCGTCTCCCGGTCGAGGTTGCCCGTAGGCTCGTCGGCAAAAACCATCTTGGGCTCGTGGACAAGGGCGCGAGCAACGGCGACCCGCTGTTGTTCACCGCCCGATATCTGGTGGGGATACTTGTCTCTGATGGGGAGGATATCGATCTCCTTCATCAGCTGGAGGGCCCTTTGGACAACATGGACCGGCGGTCGGCCCGATTGGATCCAGTAAGGGATAAGGATGTTCTCCAGAGCTGTGAATTCGGGGAGCAGATAATGGAATTGAAAGATAAAGCCGATGTGGGCATTCCTGTATTTTGCATACCTATCGATATCGCCGGCCGAAAAGTCCTGCCCATCGATGATCAGCGTGCCCGAGGAGGGGCTGTCGAGCAAACTGATGATGTTGAGGAGTGTCGTCTTGCCCGACCCCGAGGGTCCGACGATGGCTGTCATGGTGCCTCTTTGGAGGGCCACGCTGATGTCGTGGAGAACTTCCGTCTTGATGACCTCGCCAAATGACTTGGTCAGGTTCTTGAGGACGATCATTTCATCCATTCCTGATGACCTCGATCGGCGAGAGTTTGGAGGCCCGTCGGGCCGGGATCGTTGAGGCGATGGCCGATCCGATGATGGCGAGGACGGCGGGGAGGATGAAATTGGGGACGCGGAGCTGAAGACCAAACGTCCCCGGCCCGAAGAACTCAAGAAAAACTTTTCCTATAGCGTAACCAAGGGCGATTCCCAGGGTCGAACCCCCTATCCCAAGCGAAAGACCCTGGACCAGAAAGATTCGGGCAGCGCCTCGATTGTCAACGCCCATGGCTTTGAGTATACCCAGCTGCCGTGATTTCTGGACTGCGGCGATGCCAAGCACACTGGCGATCCCGAGCGAGATGGCGAAAAGGACGAAGAACTGGATGACGGCTGAGGAGCCGCTCTGCGACCGAAGTGCGGTCAAGAGCTCGGCGTTGCGGGCTTGCCATGATTCGAGTTTAACGCGAGAGAACTCGGGCTCGACCTTCCTGGCCAGGGCTTCCGATTCAAAAACGTCTTCAACTTTGACTTCAAGAGAGGTAATGCCGCGCAGCGAGAGAAAGCTTCTCGCCCTGTCTAAGGACATGAAGACGAGGGCATTGGCTTGAACAGAACCGAGGTCGATCATCCCCCCAACGGTAAAGAAATCGCCCACCCCCAGGCTATTGCGGATGAAAAACCTATCCCCGATGGAGAGCTGGAGCTTCTCGGCGATGGTCATTCCCAGGATGGTCGAATCGCCGACGAGGTCGAGCTTCCCGGACTTGAGGTTTCTTTCAAAATTGTAGATGCTGGCGCCTTCTTCAGGGAGAATGCCCTTGACCGTTACTGTCAGGGAAAGACCTCCGCGCTCGATGAACGCCTGTCCGCTTGCCACAGGGCATACGGCTTTAACGTCAGGAATTTTTTTCAAATAATCAAGATAGGGCTGCCAAGAGAGGATTTCTCGACTTTCTGTCGGGGGGACCTTCCTGAAATCGACAGCCTGGCTGTCCCCGGATAGGAAGCTTACAGGAATTGAATCAGCGGGGAGAACATAAACGTGGGGTGCGGAGCCGATAGTTCTTTCGATGAGGCTGAGCTGGAGCCCCCCGATGAGCGAAGACAGGAAAAACTGAACAGCCACCCCCATGGCAATCCCGCAAAACAAGAGGACGGATTGGGCCCTGCCTTTGACCAGCCATCGGAAAGCGATGTGAACCTCGTAGGGTCGGAAAAACATCTTATCCCATCTTCACCAGGATGGGTGAACTTCCTGGCCTGGCTTCAGTTTTGCAGGGGACATATCAAGGTCAGCGTTCAATATCACTGCTAGAGCGGGGATGTTTTCGGCAAGAGCCCAGCGTTCTCCCAGCTCTTTGACCTTCACATCGAGAAGCTGGGCACGATTTCCATCCCACAGCCAGACATAGTTTTTCCCGGCCTTCTTCTTGACAAAGCGGGAGGGGAGGGCAAGAACGTCTTTGAATTCTGCCGCCAGGATCTCGGCCTTGCCGGCCATACCGTACTTGACGATGGGAATATCGTCTCCGATCTCAACCCTGAGTTCGCAGGTGTTCCTTTCTTTGTCGACCTCCGTGCAGACGTAGGCGACACGGCCCTTGATTTTCCTGTCGGGATACGCATCCAACATGACCTGGGCAGGCAAGCCGGCCCGAAGGAAAGGAAGCTCCCTCTGGTCGACATTGAGCACGAGTTGCCAGCTGGCGTTCTCCAGGATAGTAATAGCCTTGGTGTTGGGGTTGACTTTCTGGCCGACCTGAACATGGACCTTGAGCACGAGGCCATCGAAGGGGGCGGTGATCCGGGTGTTTTCCAGTCGCCGCGTAGCCAGCTCGTATTGAGCCTGGGCAATCGAGACCTGGGCTTCCAAGTCGGCGAGCTGGCCACTTTTCGAAAAGCTCTCGACCTCGAGCTTCTGCTGATTGTATTGAGAAAGAGCCACCTGGTATTCTTTTTCGGCTTTTTCCAGCTCTGCCTTGGAGATACCTCCGGCCGCCTCGATATTCCTGTATCTCTGGAGCATCTGCTCGGCTTGGGCCAGGTTGACTTCGTACTCTTTGAGCTTCTCTTGGAGGTTGGGAAGAATTTCTTCGCGAGCGTTCTTGAGCTTGAGGCGAGAAGCTTTCAAGCTGTCGGTGGCCATGGTGAGGTTCCTTTTGGCTTCGAAATCGTCGAGCTGGATGAGTCCCTGACCTTTCCTGACGTGATCTCCGTCTCTTACCTGGACCACCTGGACGATTCCCTCCTCGAGGAAGGTCATATCGAGGGGTTTCGGGTAGTCGACGGTGCAATTGGCTAAGACGGTGTAATTGATGGTGATGGGCTTGAGGACATAGAAGTCCACTTTTGTTTTCTTAAGAGCATTGCGGGTAACAAAAAAGGCCAGCCCAAGAGCCAAGAAAAGAAGGGGAATAGTTTTCTTTGTCCAGCCCTTGGATTTTTTCATGATTCAATTTAAAGGTAATTATAATATCATAAGTGATGGGAATTAGGAATCCGCATTCAGGCACCCAAAATCCACCAAGAAGGCTTCCATCTTCGCTTGCCATTTCCTATTCCGGCAACTCTGGTTCACAACTCGAAATTGCCGATGGGAACTGTCCGGGAAGCGAAACGGCTTGCGCTCGTGCAAAAGAGGGGTGATTCTATCCGCAATCTTGGATTACAAAGGTTGATGCCCATTTTGAGCCATTTCGATATAATAGGAGGCCGGCCCCGTGGAATTTGGGCCTCAACCCTTAGACCGGAGAAAGTGGTCCGTCGTGGAGTCTCTTGTTTTTTTCCTTTTTTTTCTCGTCATGGTCTTCCTTTACCTGGAGCGGCTGTTTCTCAACCGGCAGGCTGCGAGAATTCGATGGCGCATCGCCGTGACAGGAACGCGGGGAAAATCCACCGTGACCCGGCTCGTGGCCGCAGCTCTCCGGGAAGCCCATTTTTCTGTTCTGGCCAAGACCACGGGATCAAAGCCTGTGCTCATTCTACCCGATGGACAGGAGGAAGAGGTGAGACGGAGTGGAAGGCCGACGGTCCTGGAACAGAAGAAAATCGTGGCCAGAGGTGCTCGGCTCGGTGTCGATTCTCTCGTTGTCGAGATGATGAGCATCCAGCCCGAGTGTCTTCGGGTTGAGTCGCACCGATTGCTCAAACCCCATCTTCTCGTTATGACCAATGTTCGCGTCGACCATCGCCCGGAACAGGGACGGTCGAAACAGGAAATCACCCAAAGCTTTTCTTCGTCCATCCCTCCGCATGCCACCGTCTTCCTTCTCGAAGAAGAACTCCGGCCTGAAATCGAAACCACCGCTGCCAGAATGGGAGCAAGGATTGTCGTGGCCAGAAAAAAGAGCGTCAATGACCATCTTGATTCGAGCAAGAATCTCTGGCTGAGCCTGGAAGAAAACACGCGTTTGGCTCTGGCCGTGACCGATTTTCTCGGCGTGCCAAGAGAAACAGCCTGGCGGGGATTCGGCAAGGCCAAGCCCGATTTTGGCGGTCTCAAGGCTTGGCGCATGGAGCTTGGTCATCCACCCGCGCCGTGGATTCTGGTGAGCGCTTTTGCGGCTAACGAGCCGGAATCAACGACCATCGTCCTCAGCTATGTCAAAAAAAGGTTAGCCTCTGTCCACCAGAAGATAATCGGCGTGCTCAACCTGAGGCCGGACCGCGGCGACCGTTCCCTGCAGTGGATGGAAGCTTGCGCCGATGGCTTCCTGCTCGCTCTGGAAAAGCTCTATGTCGTCGGCGGCCATGTTCGCTCCTTCCAATGGAAAAAGCTAGCTCGGGCCGCCGAGAAAGTCATTCTTTTTGGTTCAACTTCTCCCCAGCAAATCATGGCCAGGATAGTGGCGGACGAGCCCTCTGGCGCCATCCTTTTCGGGTTGGGCAACATGGGTGGCCTGGGAGCAAGGCTCGTCGAGCTCTGGGAAGAAAAAGGAGACCCCTATGCCATTTGAGACCGTCTTCTTCGGCATTGTTGTGGCTCTCCTTTATGCAGAAATCACCGGTTTCTATCCCGGTGGCATCATTGTCCCTGCTTTTTTGGCTTTGTCCCTGGATGAACCTCTCCGGGTCCTTGTGACTGTGGTCATCGCTTGCTTGAGCGTTCTTGTTTATAAGCTCTTGGCCCGGTATTTCATTCTTTTCGGGCAACGTCGGTTCGTCCTTATGCTCCTCATTGGTGGCTTAGGAGTTCAGGCCTGGCTCTGGGTTGTGCCCTCCTTATTTCCGGCCCCACCAGAGCTTCGGGCTGTGGGCTGGATTATTCCAGGACTCTTGGCCAACAATCTGGAGAGGCAAAAATTCTTTCCGACGCTCGCTTCTTTAATTACAGTTGTCGTTCTCACCTACTTCCTGGCTCTTTTCGTCGGCATGATTGGATAGGGAGGAGAGTTGGTGCGACACAGGCTGGTTAGCGCCTTGAGAAGCCAGGGGGAAAAGAAAACCGTTCTTATCTATAGCCTGGCCTGCCTGAGCGTTTTCTTTTTTGTGCTCCTCAGGCTTTTCGGCGAGCGCCCGCCCAGGGTCCGGCAGGAGATGGTCGAGGCGGCGAAACTCATGAAGGCGGCGACCGAGGAGATAGTTCGTTGCCGGGAGAGTCGGGGTATCCCTGTAGATTGGGAGACTGACCCTAACGGAACCGGCCTTATCGGCGTTGACTATTCTCCGTTAACGACTTCTCTTGGCAACCTGGAGGCAAAAAGGACAACAACCAACCCCAACTTTGCAGGCCTTCTCGTCAGGTTGTTTTGGGAGGCAGGCGCGAAGAAGGGGGATGCGGTGGCCATCGGCGCTTCGAGTTCCTTCCCGGCGCTTATCCTGGCTTCGCTCTGCGCCGCCCAGGTCATGGGGCTTGAAGCCCTCCTCATCTCTTCCTTGGGCGCTTCCCAGTGGGGAGCGAATAATCCGGATTTCCACTGGCTGGATATTCAGGATTGCCTTAACGCCTCAGGCTGGCTGAGAATCGAGCCGCTGGCCTTTAGCCTGGGCGGGGAAGGGGACAGGGCTCAGGACATGACCCCAGAAGGAAAGGATTTTCTCGTCGAAGAGGCGAAGCGAAGAGGCATCCGCCTTCTCCAGGAATCGACCCTTTCCCGTATTGTCGGGGAACGAATCCGTCTCTATCAAGAAGCGTCCCAGGAGAAAGGCAAATCCATTAAAGTTTTCGTCAACATCGGCGGGAGCTACGCCAACCTGGGTACGGATTCAAGAATTCTCGACCTTAAACCCGGCCGAGCTGAATTCCGAGATATTCCTCCATCCGAAAAGCGCGGCGTTCTTTTTGAGATGGCAGCGTGCGGCGTTCCCGTAATCCACTTGCTTTACATCAAAGGCCTTGCGGAGCGCTATGGCCTTCCCTGGGATCCAAAGCCTCTCCCCGAGCCGGGCGAGGGAAAGATATACACAGCCGGTCAATTGAACCGCGCCTGGTTTTTCTCTTTGGGGATAATTTATCTTGTACTAACCGGCTTCCATTTCTTCATCTATAGAAGATGGTGATGGAAGCTATGCATGCGTAGGATTCGAGCTTATCCCGGTCCTGGCAGATTTGTCTCTCCAGGATGAGGGTTCCAAGGGGATAATCGTCCCATCGATAAAGGTTCAAGTCGTTTCTCGAGCCTGTGACGGACGCCAGTTCTGGCACGGGATTCCTAACCCTTTCCAGGCCCAAATGTTCGAGGACGCGGTTGATGGGGTGGACGTCCTTGATGTGGAAGTACTGCTGGGTAGAGTCAAGGGTCAGGGAAAGCTTCGGTCCTAAATCCCCGAAGTAATAACGGACATAACGCTGGCCTCCCTGAACGCCTTCATGCTTGGTAAAGGTCACCTGGATGGGCTTCTCGGGGAAAAAAGTCCGCTTGAAGTCTTCTTTGATAACCCCCCAGGTTATCTTTTCCGCCTTGGATCGCTCCACATAGAAAAAGGCACCCAAAAGAAGGATAAGAAGGATGGCTGAACGGAAGGCGTTTTCCCACTCTCTTTTGGCGAAAACCCGAATGACCCAAATGGCCGCCAGGCCGACGAGGATGAGGATGATTATTTTCAACGTGCTGGCCTCCATCCTGGCCTCCTCAGTCAATCACCATCATTTTAACAGAAATGAATTTTTCTTTTAAGCAAATCCTTTCTCGCGAAAGCTCTTCCCGAGACAAACATCACTCTCATTCTTCTTCCAGCAGCTGACGGAGTTTCAGGCAATTGTGGACAGCGAAAGCCTGATAGTCGTTATTAAAATAAACATATTTTTCTTGGGCCTGGGCTGCCTTGATGGTTCCAGCCCATTCAAGGAGCTCGCCATCGCTATAATTGTACCTATAGCCTCCAGTCAAGCCGTGAAAACGGAAGTAGGCCACCCGGGAGGTGACTACAGCCTTGTTCGGAACCTGGGCCGATGAGACAGTGCAGAAAGCCACTCCCCCACGGCGAAGGGCCTCGTAGACTTTCTCATCATACCAGGAGGGATGGCGAAATTCGATGACATTCCGGTAGGCCGGCTCGAGTGTTGCCAGGAAGTCCTCGAGGAGGGACAGGTCGAGGGTGATCGAAGGGGGAAGCTGGAAAAGGATGCAGCCCAGCTTTTTCTCCAGGGAATTGGCCAGGATATAAAAATAGCGGACATCGCTGCGGACATTGAGGAGCTTTTTCCGGTGGGTAATCTGGCGATTCGCCTTAAGGGTAAAGGTAAAATGAGAGGGCGTTCTCTCCAACCAGCCCTTGAGGGTCTCTGGCTTGGGGAAGCGGTAGAAAGTCATGTTGATTTCGACAGTCGAAAAATGGTCAGCGTAGAAACTGAGCCAATCCTTAGCCGGGAGGTCCTCCGGATAGAATTTGCCCCGCCACCCTGGATAGCTCCATCCTGATGTGCCGAGTTGCCATTTTTCGGAAGAAAACACTTTTTCTTGATTCCTCGGTCAGAAATATAAGAGCGGCGGCTCCTCCTGTCAACTCGAAATCAGCGCCCAGCACC
>Ga0209102_1001504_pt1 | contig 12041 bp, 15 predicted proteins | sample ConPoolayeHmetaG_FD_185483 | JGI IMG/M metagenome (GOLD analysis project Ga0209102, IMG submission 185483) | Hot spring microbial mat communities from California, USA to study Microbial Dark Matter (Phase II) - Cone Pool mat layer H metaG... ... | reverse complement strand
GGGCAGCTCCTGCCAGTCCTGCGCGCCCGGGGTCGCCTCGACGCGGCAGGTCGGGGGGGCCGAGCGGGCGGCGGGGGTGTCGCAGTAGGCGCACTCCAGGTTGCAGCCGGCGAAGCGGACGAAGACCTGCCGCTCGCCGACCAGCAGACCCTCGCCCTGGAGGGAGGAGAAGAGCTCGACGATGGGGGCAGTCACATCTCGCCCACTACGGCCTACCAGGGGCAGGTCCTGCCGAACACGCACGCTCCGGACGAACGCGCCCTGCCTTACGGCGCTGGGCGGACCTTCTCAGCCGCGCGGTGGGCGTCCGCGATCTCCTCGGCATAGGCGGACAGCAGCTCCGCGGCGAAGATGCGGGCGTCCTTGCCCAGCTCCTCGAGGCCGATCGCCGGCACCGGCGCGCCCTCACCTCGGAGGTTGAACCCCGCGTGGATCAGCCCCGAGGTCGCCGAGGTGGTCGCCACCGACACCGAGAGCTTGCGGTCGCGCAGGTAGAGGTCGTCGCCCTCCCGGCGCAGGAGAGGCTCACCGAGGTGGCGGTTGAGCAGCTCGAGCGCGATGGCGATCAGCAGCCGCTGGCGGGCGACGATGAGGTCGAGGTCGGCGCCGGCGTGCTCGACGATGACGTGGACCATGGCGGGGCTGGCGATGCGCGCCCCGGCCTCCAGGTCCTCCCGATCCACCATGTGCTCGGGCGCGACCTCGCAGGGGCCGATGAAGGCGACGGCGGCGTCGCCCGCGAGCCCCGCGGCCTCCGCGATCCAGCCGGATCGTAGCTGCGCGCCCGTATAGCAGATCCCGTCCGCCAGCAGCGCGGTCTTCACCCGTCGTCTCCAGCCAGCTCCAGGCGCAGGATCCGGTGGTTCAGGGAGTCGGATACGTAGACGCTGCCCGCCGCGTCGACCGCGATCCCCCGGGGGGAGGCGAGGTCGAGGTCGGCGCTGGGGGCTGGCGGGAAGCAGCACAGCAGCTCGCCCTGAGGGGTGAACTTCTGCACGCGGTCGTTGCCGGAGTCGGCGACCCACAGGCAGTCCGCGGCGTCCACGGCCAGCCCTCGCGGCTCCGCCAGCTCGCCGGGCCCGGGGCCGAACCGGCCCAGGGTCATGTCGAGCTTGCCGTCGGGCGTCAGCCGGACCACCCGGTGGTGCATGGTGTCCGCGACGTAGATGCGCCCCTGGGAATCCACGGCCACCCCTTGGGGGCGAGCGAAGGAGAGCGCGGGGGTGGGGCCGTGGAAGTCCATCTGCCAGCGGCCGGTGTTGGTGTAGGAGCTGACGCGGTTGTTGTCGGTGTCGCTGATGTAGAGCTGGTGGTAGGCGTCCACCCAGATCCCGGTGGGAGAGGCGAAGCGCTGGAGGCGGGCGTGCGGGCCTCCGACTGAGAGGATGAACTGGCCGTTGGGCCCGAACTTCTGGAGGCGGCTGGCGCCTTGCTCGACGACGTAGATGAAGCGCAGGGCGTCCACCGCGACATCCTGGGGGTAGACCATCTGCCCGGGGCCGCCCAGCCCGTAGACGTCGCCCTCAGGGGTGATCTTCTGGAGGCGGTGGTTGCGCGAGTCGGCGATGTAGAGGCTGCCCTCGGCGTCAACGGTGAGGCCGCCGGGGGTGTTGAGCTGGCCGAGCTGGGAGCCGAAGGAGCCGATGATCTCGGCCAGGCGGTAGCTGACACGCGCGACCGGAGGAGGCTCGGCGACGGCGACCCTCTGCCGCCGCAGCTTCCCGCCCAGCTCGAGGTAGCGGAACCGACAGTCGCTCACGGAGAAAGGCTTCGCCGGCGAGGGGCGTTCTCCCGCCGGACGGACCGCAGACTAGCGCCACTCCCAGTGGCGAGCCACGGCCCAGCTGGTGCTGCCGTCGAGGTCGCCGGGGCCGGGCGGGAGCGCGACGTCAGCGAGGGCGTACCGCGAGGCGGGGCGGGCCCGTCCCTTCGCCCACTGCCGCACCATGCCGATCTCCTCCCGCATGGTCACCGAGAGGGGCACCGTCTCCTGGAGGGCCGCCAGGACATCCTCGCTGCCGATTTCTCGCTCGTGCTCGAAGGCCGCATAGAGCGCGGAGATCACCGCCTGCTCGATCTCCGCGCCCGAGAACCCCTCCGAGGCGCGGGCCATCGCCTCCAGGTCGAACTGCTCGGGGTCGCGCTTGCGCTTGCGCAAGTGGATGGCGAAGACCTCCTGCCTCTCCGAATCCGCGGGCAGGTCCACGAAGAAGATCTCGTCGAAGCGGCCCTTGCGCAGCAGCTCCGGCGGGAGCTGGCTGATGTCGTTGGCGGTGGCGACCACGAAGACCGGCTTGGTCTTCTCCTGCATCCAGGTGTTGAGGGTGGCGAAGACCCGCGCCGTCACCCCCGCATCCGCCAGCCCCGAGGACTGCACCCCGGCCAGGCCCTTCTCGATCTCGTCGAGCCACAGCACGCACGGCGAGACTGTCTCCGCCATGTGGATGGCCCGGCGCATGTTCTCCTCGGAGGATCCCACCAGGCCGGCGAAGATGCGCCCGACATCAAGGCGCAGCAGCGGCAGCCGCCAGAGCTGCGCCACAGCCTTCGCGGTGAGGCTCTTGCCGCACCCCTGCACCCCCAGCAGCAGGATGCCGCGGGGGCTGGGCAGGCCGAAGCGCTGCGCCTTCTCCGTGAAGGCGAGCGACCGGTTAGTGAGCCAGCGCTTCAGGATGTCCAGCCCGCCGATGTCGTCGAAGCGGTCGGGTGACTGGAAGTACTCGAGCACCCCGGACTTGCGGATGAGCTGCTGCTTCTCGGATACGATCAGTTCCTGGTCAAAGCGGCCCTTCTCGACTATGCAGCGGGCGAAGACGTTCTCCGCCTCGGCCATGGTCAGCCCGAGGGCGGCCTTGAGCAGGGACTCCCGCTGCTCCGCGCTCAGGTTGACATCCACCCCCTGCTGGCCCCGCACCGAGTCAGTGGCCCGGGTCAGCAGCCCGTCGAGCTCCCGCAGGGAGGGCAGGTCGTAGTCAATGACGGTGACGTCCTTCTGGAGCTCGTCGGGGAGCCGGAGCACGGGGGAGAGCAGGATGACGGTGACGTAGGCGGTCTGGAGAGCGTCGGCGAGGTCGCGGAGCTTGCGGATGACCGCGCTGGCGTGGGGGTAACCCTGGGAGAGGAAGACGTGGAAGTCCTTGAGGACGTAGACGGCGGGCTCGGAGCTGGTGCGGATGCGGTCGAGCACCGTCAGGGGGTCGCGGGTGCGGGAGTCGGCGCCGCCCGTGGTGATCTCCTGGGTGCCGCTGCGCAGGCCCATGGTTTCTGACCAGGTGTAGAAGGCCTTCTCCTGCTGGACCACAATCTCCCGCAGCGCGGCCAGCACCCGGCGCTCCTCCCAGGAGACCACATACAGCAGGGAGTAGCGGGCGCGGATGAGCACGTCAATCTCGCGCATCTGCCGGTCCATGCGGGCCCATGATACCCCGGCCGGGGGCAGGCTGGCAAGCGGGGCGCGGCCTGTCGGCTGTGTCGGGCGCCCAGGCCCAGAACGGCAGGCAGGCAGACTCGGCGCGTAGGGCGGGACGCCATGGCGCCCTGGGCGTGCAACGCCAGGGGCTTGCCTGCTGCGCCTCCGCGCCCCCCTTGTTGACACCATCTCTCCCGGCTGGCTATACTGCCGCCGGCGGGGGCAGCGGAGGCGTGTGTGAAGGTGGTAGAGGAGCATCTGGCGGCGGTGGCGCGGCTGGTGGCGGCGACGCCGCGGGAGCCCCTGGCGGCGATGGCGGACCGGCTGTGGCAGGCCTACCGCGAGGAGGCGCAGGTCTTCGCCTGCGGCAACGGCGGCAGCAGCGCCACCGCCTCCCACTTCATCGAGGACCTCGCCAAGGGGATCACCCCACCGCCGGGCCGGCCCCGCTTCCGCGCCATCTCCCTGGTGGACAGCGTGCCCACGCTCACAGCCTATGGCAATGACCTGGGCTTCGAGCACGTGTTCGCCGAGCCCTTGAGGAACCTCGTCCGCCCCGGCGACGTGCTGGTCGCCATCAGTTGCTCGGGGCGCTCGGCGAACGTGCTGCGGGCCATGGAGGCGGCCCGGGAGGCGGGGGCGGCCGTGATCGCGCTCACAGGGGCCGCCGGCGAGCCCATGGAGGAGCGCGCGGACATCTGCCTGCGCGCTCCCGCGCGGGGCCTGCAGGAGCTGGAGGATGCCCACCTGGTGATCGCGCACGCCCTGTATCTGGAGCTGAAGGCGCGCGCGGAGGCGGGCTGAGGGGCCGCTACTTCGCCCGCGCCTCGGCCTGGGCGAGGGCCTCGTGGGTCTCCTTGAGCTGAGCGATGATGGGGATGCGCTGGGGGCACTTGGGCTCGCACTGCCCGCACTCGACGCAGGCCGCCGCGTTGCGGTTGCCGTCTTGGTCGTCGAAGTGGCCATAGCGCCGCTGGGCGACCTCGGTAAGCCCCCAGACCCGGTGCAGGTTCATGAGGCGGAAGCACTCGGGGATGTTCACCCCATTCGGGCAGGGCATGCAGTAGCCGCACCCCGTGCAGTACAGGTCGGCCAGCCGCCGGTTCTCCTCGAGCATGGCGAGGATGTGCTCCCGCTCCTGCTCGCTGAGGGGCTCGCTGCGGCTGGCGGTGGCGGCGTTCTCCTCCACCATCTCGGGGCTGTTCATGCCCGAGAGCGCGACCGACACGCTGGGGTTGGCGAGCACGAAGCGCAGGGCCACCTCCGGCGTGCCCTTGACCTTGCCCGGCAGCAGCCCCTCGATCTTCTCGGAGGGGATGCTGAGGCGCCCCCCGGCGACGGGGCCCATCACCACCACGCCGAGGCCGCGCTCGTGGGCGAAGTCCATGCTCTCCTCGTTGGCGCGGTCGAGGAGGTTGTACTGGCAGGTGACCACCTCGAAGTCAGGTCCCGCCTCGATGATGTCCACCATGCGCTTGGCTTCATCATGGAAGGAGAAGGCGAGGTGGCGCACCAGCCCCTCGTCCTTGGCCTTGCGGGCGCCGTCCATGGCGCCGCCCTTCGCGAGGACCTTCTGCGCGGTCTCCCAGTTCAGGGAGTGCATGTGGTAGACGTCAATGGCCTCGATGTCGAGCCGGGAGAGCGACTGCTCGAGGAGGCGCCGGCAGTCATCGGCCCGGCAGGTGTGCGGCTCCCAGGTCGGGTACTTGGTGGAGACGATCATGCCCTCGCGGCGGCCCTTGAGCGCCTTGCCCAGCACGCGCTCGCTCTCGGAGTTGCAGTAGCCGACCGCGCTGTCGAAGTAGTTCACGCCCAGGTCCATCGCCCGGCGCAGGGCGGAGATCGCCAGCTCCTCGTCCACGTGGTCGCCGACCATCTGGAACCGCATGGTCCCGAAGCCCAGGGCGGAGGCCCGCAGGCCGGTCTTGCCCAATGCGCGATACTGCATCAGCACCTCCAGTCAGTTTGGGATGAGACAAGATGAGCTATACCGCGCCGGCGGGGCGGCTCCTCCGGCGCCATGTGGCCCGATCGTACAAAGGCGGCGCGCGCGGGCTGCCGGCGGACCATCGCCCGCCGGCCCGCGCCCGGGGGCCGCCGCCGGCCCCCCTTACTTGATCTCGACGGTGCCGCCGGCCTCCTCGAGGGCCTTCTTGGCGGCCTCGGCCTCCTCCTTGGAGACGCCCTCCTTGACCGGCTTGGGCACGCCCTCGACGAGCTCCTTGGCCTCCTTCAGGCCCAGGTTGACCAGCTCGCGGACGGCCTTGATGACCTGGATCTTCTTGTCGCCGAAGCCGGTGAGGATGACGTCGAACTGGGTCTTCTCCTCGGCCTCGGCGGCCGCGGGCGCGCCTGCCGCCGCGGGCGCCGCCACCGCCATGGGCGTGACGCCGAATTCGTCCTGGATCATCTTCACCAGCTCGTTGAGCTCCAGGACGCTCTTCTCCTTGATCGCCTCCAGGATCTGCTCGTTCGTCAACGTCGCCATCGGGCTCCTCCTGCCTGCCTGTTGGTTCTCTCACCCCTGCCCGCCGCCACCCCTCGCCCTTAGGCCGGCGCGGCCTCCGCCTGCCGCTGCCGAGCCAGCGCCTCCAGGGTCAACACCAGCTCCCGCGGCACCCCCTGCAGGGCGCCCACGAGCTGCGACAGGGGCGCGTTGAGCGCGCCCAGCAGCTTCGCCAGCAGCTCCTCGCGGGGTGGGAGCGTGGACAGCTCGACCAGCTCGCCTCCGCCCAGCAGCCGCCCCTCGAACCAGCCGGACTTGAGGGCCAGGTCCTCGTGGCGGCGAGCGAAGTCGGCGAGCGCCTTGAGCACGGCCAGCGGCTCGGCGCCTGCGAACACCGCCGCCACCGGCCCCTCCAGGCGCGCCGCCAGCGCCGCGCGCTCCCCTTCGCCGAGGGCGCGCCCCAGCAGGCGGTTCTTCACCACCTGCACCCGCCCCCCCGCCTGGGCCACCGAGCGGCGCAGCTCGGTCATCTCCTTGACGGTGAGCCCGCGGTAGTCGGCCAGGAACAGGTCCGCGTGCTGCCGCAGGGCCTCCTGAAGTCCCTCCACCACCTGCTGCTTCTGGGCCTTCCTCACGCCGCGCCTCCTCTCGCGAAAACCTCCCCCGCCGAAGCGAGGGAGGCCGGCGCCGGGGTCGTTCCCCGATGCCTGCGCCCTGCCTCGGCAGGCGTCCGCCTGAGGCGGACCTTGGGCCTTCGCACCTGCTGTCTCAGGCAGCCGTCCGTGTTCTGTGGCTAGCCCGTCTCCGCCTCCGCCTCCGCGGCCGCGGGGTCCACCAGGAAGGAGGGCCCCATCGTGGAGCTGAGCGCGATCTTGCGCAGGTACTGCCCCTTGGCGCCGGCCGGCCGCGCCCGCAGGATCGCGCCCAGCAGGGCCGCGAAGTTCTCCCGAAGCTGCTCCACCGTGTAGGACGCCTTGCCTATCGGCGCCTGCACCACCCCGCCCCGATCCATGCGGAACTGCACCCGGCCCCCCTTGACGTCGCGGACGATCTGCGCGATGTCGTCGCCCACCGTGCCCGCCTTGGGGTTGGGCATGCGGGGGCCCAGGCGCTTGCCCAGGCGGCCCACCAGGCGCATCATGTCCCGGGTCGCCACCAGGACGTCGAAGTCCTTCCAGCCGCCCTCGATCTTGGCCACCAGGTCCTCGGCGCCCACCACATCGGCGCCCGCCTCGGCGGCCTGCTGGGCCGGCTCTCCCCTGGCGAAGGCGGCCACCCGGGGGGCCTTGCCGGTGCCGTGGGGCAGCACCACCACGCCCCGGACCATCTGCTCGCCCGAGCGGGCGTCCACGCCGAGGCGGATCGCCACCTCGATGGTCTCGTCGAACTTGGCGCTGGCGGCCTCCTTGACGCGCGCGAGCGCCTCCTCGGGGGAGTAGAGCTGCTGGCGCTCGAGCGTCGCCACCGCCGCCCGATATCGCTTGCCGTGCTTTCCCATGCGGGCTATCCCTCGGCGACCTCGATGCCCATGCTGCGGGCGGTGCCCTCGATGATCCGCATGGCGGCCTCGATGGTGCTGGCGTTGAGGTCGCGCATCTTGGTCTTGGCGATCTCCCTGACCTGCTCCCGCGTCACCTTGCCCACCGTCTCCCGACCCGCGGCGCCGGCGCCTTTCTCGAGCCCGGCCGCCTGACGCAGGAGCTGGGAGGCGGGAGGGGTCTTGAGCTCGAAGCTGAAGGAGCGGTCCTCGTAGATGGTCACCTCGACGGGGACGATGGAGCCCACCTGCGCGGCGGTGGCCGCGTTATAGGCCTTGATGAGCTCCATGAGGTTGATCCCGTGGGGGGCCAGGGAGGGCCCGACCGGGGGCCCCGTGGTCGCCTTGCCGGCCTCGATCTGGAGCTTGACCACCGCGCGCACCTTCTTGGGCATCGTCTGTCCGCCTCTCCGCTAGTCCAGCTTCTCGACGTCGGCGAAGTCCACCTCGACCGGGGTCTCCCGGCCGAAGATGGAGACCAGCACCTTGAGCTTCTCCCGCTTCAGGTCCACGTCGGTGACCCGCCCGTGGATGCCGTCGAAGGGCTCCGAGCTGATGCGCACCGTCTCGCCCACGGCCCAGGCCGCCCGCAGGGGCGGGGCCTCCTCGCTGACGGTGGTGAGGAGGCGCTCCACCTCGTCGGGCCGCAGCGCGACCGGCTGGCGGTCCGGGCCCACGAAGCCGGTGACCCCGGTGGTGTCCCGCACCAGGTGTCGGGTCTGGTCATCGAGCTCCATCTCGACGATGACGTAGCCGGGGAATATCTTGTGTTTGCTGACTTGGCGGCGGCCGCGGCGGGTGCCGCGCAGCTCCTCCTCGGTGGGCACGAGGATGCGGCCGATGCGCTCGGCCAGCCCGGCGGAGGCGGCGCGCCGCTCGATGCTCGCCTTCACCTTGTCCTCGTGGCCGGTGAAGGTATGGACGACATACCAGTGCTTCGCCATCGCCTGCGATCCACCCCTATCAGCGGGACAGCAGCGGCCGGGTGAGCACCAGCAGCAACTGGTCCCAGGTGAAGATGAACATCGCCACCACGAAGACCACGGCCAACACCAGGCCGGTCATCTTGACGACCTCCTCCTGGGTGGGCCAGATGACCTTGGTCAGCTCCACCCACGAGTCCCGGAAGAACCCTTTGATGCGGGCCCACCGGCCCGGGCGGCTCGCGCCCGCTCTCTCCTGTGCGATGGTCCTCACCTGGTGCCCTCCGCGCCGGGGACCGGGGCCTGGCAGGCCCGGCCGGATTCGAACCGACACCCTCCGGTTTTGGAGACCGGCGCTCTACCAGTTAGAGCTACGGGCCTGCGGTGCTGGCTCGGCTCAGCGCCCGGCGCGCGCGGTCAGCCCCGTCTCCCGGTGCTCGGTGTGCTTGCGGCACACGGGGCAGTACTTGCGCAGCCGCAGCCGGTCGGGGTCGTTACGCTTGTTCTTGTACGAGGTGTAGTTGCGACTGCGGCACTCCCCGCACGCGAACCAGAACCCCCGGTCGTGTATGCGGCTCTGGCGCGCCACCGCTGATCCTCTCTCCCTGCCCAAAGGGCCAAGATAAAGCGAGCCGGCGGCCCCATCGGCGTCCCGCCAGGCTCACGGAGACGTACTGCTCCCCAGGGTCACTCTACCACATCCCGGCCCCGCCGTCAAGGGGGCGGGGGGCCGCCGCCGCGATGTCGAAGAGGGGCGGCGTGGTCACTGCCATCATACCGATCATGCTCACCGTGGGGCTGGGCTTCGCGCTCGAGTGTCGCCGGCCCCTGGATGTGCGCGCGCTGGCCTCCATCGCCATCTACATCCTGCTGCCCTCCCTCATCTTCTCCTCCCTGCTCACCACCGAGCTGACGCTGGAGGAGGCTCTGCCCCTGGTGGCGGTGGCGCTGCTGGTGACGGCCACCCTCTGGGTGCTGGGGGCGCTGGCCTCCCGCGCCCGGCGTTGGCCCCGCGACGACGAGAGCGTGTTCCTGCTCACCACCCTGTTCATGAACGCGGGCAACATGGGCATGCCGCTGGCGCTGTATGCCTTCGGGGAGCGCGGGCTGGACCTGGCGGTGCTCTGGGTGCTGGTCATCAACTCGCTCATGAACACGGTGGCGGTCTACTACGCGAGCCGCCACCGGGGGGGCCGGCGGCAGGCGGTGAGAACCGTGCTCGGGCTGCCCACGGTCTACGCCGCCGCGGCGGCCCTGCTCATGCGGGCGGCGGGCCTGGGCCTGCCGGAGTTCCTCCTCGATCCCCTGCGGCTGCTGGGCCGGGCGACCATCCCGGTGGCGCAGCTCCTGCTGGGGATCCAGCTCGCCAAGGCGCGCAGCCGGGTCAGCCTCCACCTGCCTGGGGTGCTGCTGCCCAACGCGGTCCGGCTGCTGCTGGCGCCGGCGCTGGCCGCCCTCTACGTCTCTCTGCTCGGGCTCGGCGGCCTGAGCGCGAAGATCGCCATCCTCATGTCGGCGATGCCGACCGCGGTCAACATCCTCATCTACGCCACCGAGTTCGGGCTCCAGCCCCGGCGGGTCGCCACCGCAGTGTTCACCTCCACCCTGGCGAGCTTTGTCACCCTGTCTGTGCTGCTGGCGGCCCTGGGATGAGGGGCCCCGGGGGCCAGGGCGCGTTGAGCGACCCGCGGGGGCGTGCTATAATCCCGCGGCATGGCAGCACAGGAGCAGCTAGTGGAAGAGATCAGCTGGACGGCGGAGCGCGCCCGGGCCATCGTGGAGGAGATCGAGACCGTCATCGTGGGCAAGCGCGCGGCGGTCGAGCAGGTCGTGACCGGCCTGCTCTCGGGCGGGCACGTGCTGATCGAGGACATCCCGGGGGTCGGCAAGACCATGCTCGCCAAGGCGCTGGCGGCCTGCCTGGGCGCCACCTACCGGCGGGTCCAGTTCACCCCCGACCTGCTGCCGGCCGACATCACGGGCACCTACATCTTCAGCCAGAAGAGCGGCGAGTTCGTGTTTCGGGAGGGGCCGGTCTTCACCAACATCCTGCTCGCCGACGAGATCAACCGCGCCACGCCCAAGACGCAGGCCAGCCTGCTCGAGTGCATGGAGGAGTTCCAGGTCACCCTGGACGGCACCACCCGGCAGCTCGGGCGGCCCTTCTTCGTGATCGCGACCGAGAACCCGATCGAGTACCGCGGCACCTACCCCCTGCCGGAGGCCCAGCTCGACCGCTTTCTGCTGCGCATCCACATGGGCTACCCGACGCCGGAGGAGGAGGTCGCCATCCTCGACCGCCAGATGAAAGAGCACCCCATCCACTCGGTGCGCCCCCGGGTCCAGAGGGAGGAGGTGCTGCGCATGCAGGAGCGGGTGCGCGACGTGCACCTGGACGCATCGCTGAAGCACTACCTGGTGGCCCTGGTCGCCGCCACCCGCGGCCACCCGATGCTCGCCCTCGGGGCCAGCCCCCGCGCCTCGCTCGCCCTGACCCGCACCAGCCAGGCGCGGGCCGCGCTCCACGGCCGCGACTTCGTGCTGCCCGACGACCTCAAGGCCCTCGCCCCGGCGGTGCTCTGCCACCGGCTGATCCTGCGGCCCGAGGCGCGCGCCCGGCAAGTGGACGGCGCCGACATCGTCGCCGAGCTGCTCGAACAGCTCCCGGTGCCGGCCGTCGGATGAGCCGCCTGCCCACCTCCCCGGCCGGCCGGCTTCCCCGCGGAGGGCCGACGCGTGCCCCATGACCGGCTGAGCGCGATCATCGTCCAGTTGCCGATCTTCCTGCTCGCCATCGTGCTGCACGAGCTGGCGCACGGCTACTCGGCCTACCTGCTGGGCGACGACACCGCCAAGCGCGCGGGCCGGCTCACGCTCTCTCCGCTCGCCCACCTGGACCCGGTGGGCAGCATCGTCTTCCTGTTCTCCGCCCTCTATGGCATCGGCTTCGGCTGGGCGAGGCCCGTGCCCGTCGTCACCGAGCGGCTCCGCAACCCCTCCCGTGATGAGATCATCGTGACCCTCTCGGGCCCGGCGGCCAACCTCGCGCAGGCGCTCGCCTGGGCGGTGCTGCTGCGCCTCATCCTCGCCTTCGGGCTCGCCCTCCCCTTCGCGCAGGCGCTCATCATCTTCTGCTACATGGGCGTCGCGGTGAACATCCTGCTCATGGTGTTCAACCTGCTGCCGATCCCCCCGCTCGACGGCTCCCATGTGGCGCTGCGACTGCTGGGATTCCGCGACCCCTATCTGGTGCGCCGCCTGGCGCCGCTCGGCTTCGTGGTCCTGTTTCTGCTCGTGAGCACCGGCGGCTTCGGGTGGTTCTTCGTCCACTTGGTGCGGCCGCTGGTGGCGCTGCTGCTGCCGCCGGGCCTGTGAAGGCTGGCCTGTCGGCAGCGGGCGACAGGAGGGCGTGGCGGCGGAGAGAAGCCACGGAGCGCGTGCTAGCCACATCACACAGGGAGGTCGCGGATGCCAAAGGTCCTCGTCGTCTACTACAGCCGCAGCGGCAACACGGAGAAGATGGCGCAGGCGGTGGCGGAGGGCGCCAGGGAGGTGTCGGGGGTGGAGGTGGAGGTGAAGCCGGTGGAGCGGACCTCGACCGCCGACCTGATGAGCGCGGACGGGATCGTCATGGGCTCGCCGGTGTACTTCGGGTCGCCGGCTGCGGAGCTGAAGGCGCTCATAGACAAGAGCGTTGACCACTATGGCAAGTTCACGGGGAAGGTG
>Ga0209102_1001503_pt1 | contig 12044 bp, 16 predicted proteins | sample ConPoolayeHmetaG_FD_185483 | JGI IMG/M metagenome (GOLD analysis project Ga0209102, IMG submission 185483) | Hot spring microbial mat communities from California, USA to study Microbial Dark Matter (Phase II) - Cone Pool mat layer H metaG... ... | reverse complement strand
ACATCCATGGCTACTTTTGGAAGGCTGTCCCCGAGAAGGAGGGAGCATAATGGCTACGGGAATTAGAGATAAGGTGGCAATCATTGGCATGGGTTGCACAAAATTTGGAGAAAGATGGGACGCGGCTGCGGAAGACCTGATGGTGGAAGCATTTCAGGAGGCCTTGGCTGATGCGGGAATCGAGAAGAAAGAAATTCAGGCAGCCTGGTTGGGAACGCACATTGATGAAGTTAATGTGGGCAAAGGAGGAATCCCCTTAGCGACTACCTTGAAACTTCCTTTCATTCCTGTAACCCGCACGGAGAATTATTGCGCCACGGGCACGGAAGCCTTTCGAGGAGCATGCTATGCTGTGGCTGCTGGAGTTTATGACATTTGTCTTGCTTTAGGGGTAGAAAAGTTAAAAGACACGGGTTATGGAGGCCTACCGGCTACGGCTGCTTTTGGTCAAATGCAGGCTTTAATCGGGCCTAATGCTACGGCTCCGGGACTATTTGCCCAACTGGCCACTACTTATTTTGCTAAGTATGAAATAGATCCGGCTTTAGGAAAACGCGCTTTAGCTCACATTTCCGCCAAGAGCCATGCTAATGGAGCTTTGAATCCCAAAGCTCACCTGCGGCGGCCGGTGACCGAAGAGCAGATTATTAATGCGCCTATGATTGCTTATCCCTTGGGGCTTTTTGATTGCTGCGGAGTTAGTGATGGGGCCGCCGCCGCCATAGTGACTACTCCCGAAATCGCCCGGGCTTTAAAGAAGGAAGACCCAGTCTTGGTAAAGGCTTTAGCTATTTGCGTTTCTTCTGGAGAGGAATCCATGTTCCATTCTTGGGATGGAGCCCATTTGGAAACTACTTATCGGGCCGGGCAAATGGCCTTTCAAGAAGCCGGCATTAAAAATCCGCGGGAAGAAATTAGTATGATGGAAGTACATGATTGTTTCTCCATTACGGAATTAACGGTCTACGAAGATTTACAAATTTCTCCCCGCGGGAGAGCTATTGAAGATATTATGTCGGGATTTTTTGATTTAAATGGTAAAATACCTTGTCAGCCTGATGGGGGGCTTAAATGCTTCGGTCATCCTATCGGAGCTTCCGGATTGCGCATGCTTTATGAAATGTATAACCAACTCTTGGAAAGATGGCCTCCTGAAAGGAGAGTGAAAAATCCCCGCTTGGGATTAACCCACAATTTGGGAGGATTTCCAGCAGTTAATGTTTGCAGTGTGGCTATTATCGGGAGATAAGGAGGAGCAAATCATGGAAAAGATGCTAAGAGACCGGGTAGCTATCATAACTGGTTCGGGAAGGGGCATTGGCCGAGCTACAGCCCTCCTTTTTGCTCAAGAGGGAGCGAGAGTCGTAGTCAGCGATCTTGATGCTGAGCCGGCTTTGGAAGTGGTCGAAGAAATCAAAAAAGCTGGAGGGGAAGCAATTGCTTTTGTAGGCAGTGTCACCAGTCCTGCTTTTGGGGAAGAAATTGTTAAAAAAACTGTCCAAACTTGGGGAGGTCTCCATATTTTAGTAAATAATGCCGGATTTACTTGGGATGCGGTCATTCATAAAATGACGGATGAACAATGGGAAGCTATGCTGGCTGTTCATCTCACCGGCCCGTTTCGTTTGATTAGGGCAGCGGCACCTTATTTCCGAGACGCCGCCAAAGAAGAAAAGGCGGCGGGGAAAATAATCAATCGGAAAATAATTAATGTCTCCTCGATTGCTGGGACGCGGGGAAATGCCGGGCAAGTAAATTATGCTTCGGCCAAAGCGGGACTGGTGGGCCTGGCGCGGGCTTTGGCCAAAGAATGGGGACCTTTTAACATCCAAGTAAATGCTGTATCTTATGGCTGGATTGATACTCGCCTAACCAAAGAGAAAGAAGCCGGGCAAACAATCGAATGGGGCGGGCAAGCTGTAGCTATCGGCATTCCGGCAGCAATGCGTAATATGATGCCCTTAGTCATTCCCATGGGCAGAGCAGGGACGCCGGCTGAAGCTGCTGGCCCTATATTATTTTTAGCCTCTCCCCTTTCCGACTATGTATCCGGGCAATGTTTGGAAGTAACGGGGGGATATTAATTTTTCCAATTTTCCACTTCGTAGGTGGAAAGGGGAATAAAATTTCTAAGTTTCGGTAAAGCATTAATCCGCTAGCTTAAGGGAATATTCCTCAGCGGCCGCTTTTCCAGAAAGAGGGTGGCCAGAATAATTTCTTTAAGAAACTTTCTTTGGTCTCTTTTTTAAGTTCTTCTATGGCCATGCGGTCAGCATCTTCCAAAGAAACTTTAGGCGCCGCTTCGGCGGGAGAAACTGCTCCTTTCTCTAAGATTCCTTCTTTAGGATGAGGCGTTTCTTTACGGGTAAAATTTAAATTATACTGGTGGCTGAGAAGATCAGGACGGCCCACGATCTGGATGGTAAGGCCATATATTCTTTCCAGGCGCAAAAGGGTGGATTTTTTTTGGTTGAGGAGATAGGTAGCAACTTCATCGGGTAATTCCATGCATAAAGAAGTGCAATCTCCCTGGGCTAAAGTATGCTGAATTTTGCGTAGGGCCGATAAAGCTGCCGCCTCCGTAGATTTTTCCAGGCCTGTTCCTTGACAATGGCGACAAGGAATAAAAATACGCTCGCTAACTGCTGGGCGCAGCCGCTGCCGCGATAATTCTAATAAACCGAAAGAGCTGATTCGCCCCATCTCAATATGGGCTTTGTCGCTTTTCAAAGCTTGGCGCAAAGATTTTTCGACCTCTACTTTGTGACGGCGGTCGCGCATGTCAATGAAATCGATAACTATTAGACCACCGAGGTCGCGGAGACGTAACTGGCGGGCAATTTCTTGAGTAGCCTCTAAATTAGTGTGGAAAGCAGTTTCTTCTATACTCCGGCTTTGAGCTCCGCGGCCAGAATTTACATCAATGGCTACCAAAGCTTCCGTAGGGTCAATCACGATGGAGCCGCCGGATTTCAAATAAACTTTTCTTTCATAAATGGTCTCAATTTGTTTTTCCAACTCGTATTTTGAGAAAAGGGGCTTTTTATCGCCATAGAACCTTACCCGATTTTGGTAACGGGGCATAAAGGTCCGGAAAAAATCTTTCGCTTTATTAAAGACATCTTTTTGATCAATCAGAACTTCTTCTATGTCGGGAGTAAAATAATCGCGCAAAACGCGGATAGCAAAATCACGCTCTTGGTAAATAAGAGAAGGCGCGGGAGATTTTTGAGCTTCCTTTAATATATTTTTCCAGAGGCGGAGAAGGTATTGCAGGTCTTTATTAAGCTCATTTTTACTCCGGCCCAATCCAGCCGTGCGCACAATTAGGCCCATTCCTGGAGGGATATCCAATTGGTGAAGGGTTTCTTTAATTTTTTGCCGCTCTTTCTCGTCTTCGATTTTGCGCGAGATTCCTCCTCCTCTGCTCCCAGGCATAAGGACCAAGTATCTGCCAGGGAGGGAGATATACGTAGTAAGCGCCGCCCCCTTGCTCCCGCTTTCCTCTTTTTCTACTTGCACCAAAACATCCTGGTGTGGTCTGATGAGCTCGGGCATAGGCGAGCGCGGGCCGGGAGGGTGATCTTTTTTTCCCGCGGCATAATAATCAGGATGAATTTCAGCAAAGGGAAGAAAGCCATGCCGGGGTCCTCCATAATCCACAAAAGCAGCCTGCAGCCCTGGTTCTATGTTTACTATTTTCCCTTTATAAATATTCCCCCGAGTTAATTCTTGCAGGGAACTTTCGATAACTAATTCAGTTAAGATTCCATCTTCCACTATGGCCATGCGGCTTTCTTCAGGATCGAGAGCATTAATGAGCATTTTTTTCATATATAATCATCCCTCTTTTTTAAGCTTTAATAATAATTTTTGAAAATTTAATTTTTTAATTTTTTTTTGCCAATGGGCGGGTAAGCAGATGCGGTTCATCTCCGCGAAATAACGCGCTGGCGAAATAAGGGGGTAATCACTGCCGAATACTATCTTGTTTGGTCCCAGAATATCAATGGCCACGGAATAAATTTTAGGATGGTAAAGAAAGGGAGAAGCAGCGGTATCATAGTAAACATGGCGGGCTGCTTGCGCTACTTCGGGCATAAGTTCATAGAAAAAAAATCCGCCACCCCAGTGGGCTAAAATTATTGGTTGATTAGGGAGAGCTTGAATAAGATGATAAATTTCTTTTAATGAACTTGAACTTTTTCCGGGATAAATATGGCCCACAGGTTCATTAGTATGCAACAAAAGTGGTAGTCCATGAGCAGCAAAGGGCTGTATAATGGAGATTAGTTTATGGCGTCTTTCCGCAGTTATTCGCCCTTGATAAAAGGCGATTTCACCAATGCCGCCTATTCCTTTATTTAAGGTCCGTTCTATCTCTTGGCGGGCTAAGCGCACAGAGGTAAAAGAAATAGTAATAAAAGGAATTAAACGTTGCGGATAAAGGGAATAACAGTGCAGAAGATAATCATTTCCTTCGCGACAGAGAACTGGATCCTGCCAGGGAAAACCGCAGATGACACTTTTTTCGATCCCGTGGCGATCCATATTATTTAGCAAATCTTCTAAGCTCGCTAAACGGGCTTGGGGGTTCTCGTAAAGAAGGCGAAAATTTTCGTCCCGCCGGCAAAAGGAAAGTCGGTTTTTTTGCACCTCTTCGGGGAATAAATGAGTATGCATATCGATAATTGTATCCATACTTTAAGGGGCCTCCTGAGAGATTAAGCCGCGATTTCTTGGCCATCTTTTGGGGCAAAAGATGATTTCCCGCAAGTCTTGTGGGGCAATAAAAACTATGCTAAATATATTTCTAATTTTAAAGATAAAGGAAAGGATTATCTCCATGAAATGTCCTCATTGTGGTCAGTCTTTAGGGGACCAAAAGTGCTCTGCTTGCGGTACTGAGCTCCTGCCCGCCAGTAATTTCTGTCACCAATGCGGCATATCTTTAAAATCGACCGCTCCATCCGTGGCGGAGGTCGAAGAGGAAGAAGAGATTGATTTTTCCAAGCGGATTCTCTGCAGTGATGGAACTTGCATTGGTGTCATTAATGAAAAAGGCATCTGCAAAGTATGCGGCAAGCCCTATGCCGGCTGAAAAATTGAGAAATTAATTAATTACATCCCGAAAGAATTCTTTTAAGAATTCTCGGGCCAAAATAGTTCCTTTCACCTTGTATCCGTTTTGGTTTATGGTTAAAACGGAAAAAGCAATCCGCGGATTCTCCACAGGAGCAAAACCTATAAACCAATCGTAAAGGCCGGGTGGATTTTGGCCAGAAAGATGACCCGTTTTCCCACAAATGGTAATGTTCTTTAAAAATTTTTTTTCAGTAGGCTGGAAAGCTTTAGCCGCCGTACCATCTTCCACGGTTCTGATCATCATGCGCGTTAAGTCTGAAGCAGTCTTAGAAGAAATAGGTTGATCGATGATAGCCGGTTTGGCTTCATAAATTTTTTGCTGCTGGTGGTTGTGTATGGCGGCTATCAGGTAAGGGCGCATCATCACGCCCCGATTGGCAATTAAACCAGCGATCAGGGCGGCGTGGAGAGGATTTAAAGTAACCTCCCCAAAACCAGCGCCGCAGCGGGCGAGTTCATAAGTTTCTTCGGGAATGAGAGCTTTGCTTGGCTCTAAGGAATAATCAAAAGGCAGGGTTTGGTTAAAACCAAAAGCCGCCGAAAAGTTGCGCAATGATGGAGCTCCCAAGAGCTTCGAGGCTATTCTTCCAAAAACTACATTGTTAGATTTACCTAAGGCTTCATCAAAATTAATCCGCCGTTCCCTTTTATTTTCCTGCAATTTCTGGGGGGTAAGCAGGTATTGGTTCCCCCGAAAAAAAACAATAGAATTATAAGCGAGGACTCCTTTTTCTAAAGCTCCAGCCGCCGTAACTATTTTGAAAATTGAAGCAGCGGGGTAGGAGGCTTTTTGCCATACACCCGGATAAGAGGGATTTTCTTGGGCATAATCAGCCAAAACTAAGATTCTTCCGTTTTGAGGCTCTAGAGCAATAAAGGATGCATACGGGGGGCGATGAGTACGTAGATAATCCCAAGTCCAAATTTGTAGGACTGGATCGAGGGTATAGATAAATCGCCAAGATTGGTAATCTTCTACATATTTTCCAGCGACAATTTTTTCGAAGCGAGGAAGGGTGGCCAGGGGCCGAAGGAAGGGGTTTGAATTATGAGGAGGAGCTTCTGGCCCAGCCCCTACTGACCAGGGGCAGGCCATAAGGGCAATTAAAAAAAAGAATGAATATTTAATTTTGTCAAGAGATGTTCTCTTTTTTTGTTTCACGCCTTTTCTCTCCATTTTTATATATTTTTAAGCCAAAAGATTTAGGTATATTCAGAAAAGTTTTATTGTTAGAATACAGAAGAACCCCGTGATGGACAGCCATAAGAGCCAGATAAGCATCTCGCAACGAAAGGCGCTTCTTCTTCTCCCGCAGCTCGTAGGTCAACAGAGCCGCCTCCACCCAGAGGCCTTCTTTTTCTTGGAGAATGGGGAAGATCCTGGTAAAATCTTTAAAAATCTGCAATTTTTCTTTATCTTGAGCTGTGTGCAATAATTCAGCAATTATTAAAGAGATTGAACAAACTCGTCCGGCATCCATTAAGGCGTTGACTTCCTGAAAGATATGGTCATTTTTGCGGAAATAGTTCAGCCAGATGGGTGTATCGATCAGAACGGAAGGAAGATTATTTGTGGCTGGGAAAAAATTCATGAAGTAACCCCAGTTTTTTTCCGGCCCCGCTGCGCTAACTTTTTGAGAGCTTCCATCTTCTTTCTTCTGATCCTTTCTTGGACAGCGGCTAAAACAGCCTGTGTTTTATTCTTAGCAGGGGTGATGGCTAATAGTTCATTCACTAAATCTTGCGGAAGAGTGATAGTTGTTCTTTTCATAATCATTACCCTCTTAAATATACATCTATATTATGCTTTAAATTAGCACAAGTCAATTAAAAAATATATGCTTTTTTATAGCATAGATAAAAGGGAATAACTGATGCTAATTAAGGTGAAAAATATTTTAGGGGAAAGGAGATGAGCTCATGGAGACTAAAGAATCTGCGGCTTTCATCAAAGAATTAAAGCGCAAAGTTGATGAGGAAATGCATAAGAAGGAAATGGAGACAATTTTATATTGGAAGCAAGAGTTAGAAAAGATTTTGGCGAAAAAGCATGAAAGCATGGGCGCTTTGCAGGTAGATATGCAGAGTTTCTTGCAGAGAATGCAGAATAGAGTTAAAGTCTTGAAAAGTAATTTAACCAAATAATGATAAAGAAAAATAAATTTTATTGGGCAAATTAGGCTAAATTATGATAATTATAAATCACAGCGCGGCAAAGCCGCAGCCCAAAATATATTTTTTTAATTATTTTATTCATTTCTTTCCCTGGGCGCTCTGCGGGCTCTGGGAGAGTCATCCTTTTTCTTAATAAAATTTAAAGGGTTTGCAAACATGTAGTACAGGTGGGCAAAGCGGTAAAGTTTTTGTTCCTGGATCATTTAAGTTAACTTTATGATACCGACCCAACCGATAAGGACATGCTTCCTTTGGAAGAGAAGGAATTTGCTTAAAAGCGAACATGGCTAGGATAAGTCGCATTTGGCTTATAATATTTTAGGCAAGCGGGGCAGATTAATAACTATGGATAAAATCAAGATTGGCGGAATTATTCAGAATAAGAACCTCGCTCAAATATCGTTGCTTAACCTGACCAACCAGCCCGAAGTGGCGGGTCAAATTTTTTCTCTTCTGGGAAGAGAAGGAATCAATGTGCAATTTATCGTCCAAGCAGCAGAAACGGCAGAAAAAGGCCATATTGTTTTTTGCATTGATCAAAAAGATTTAGAAAAAACGATAGATATTTTAAGAAAAAAGCCATGCGGGGGAGAATCCCAGCAAATTATTCCTTACCACCCAGTAGCCATTGTTTCTATCTTCGGTCCTCACTTTAGGGAAAAACCAGCCATAGCGGGAAGAATGTTTTCGGCCTTGAGTGCCGCCGGTGTAAATATTTTGGCCATAAGTACATCCATCTCCACCCTTTCTTGCGTAATCCCGGAATCCTTACTCTCTGTGGCCGTGCAAGTTTTAAGTGAAACTTTCGAATTACCCTAAGTTCTATTTAAAAAATCCTTTACTTCTTCAGTGAGGAAGAAGGTCGTTTTCTTTTCTTTTCTTTAGGCAAAGAAATAGGCAAATTTTTAAGAGCCTCGCCTAATTCTCGAGAGCGGTTGGTAGCCGCAATTACGGCATTCATTAAGGCTAATCGGAACCCTCCTTCTTCCAAGGCATAAAGACCGGCCATAGTCGTACCGCCTGGAGTGCATACTTGATCGCGAAGAGTTGCCGGATGTTTTCCCGTGGCCTGGATCAGATAGGCGGCTCCCAAGACTGTTTGGGTAGTAAGAGCTAAAGCTACATCTTGAGCTAATCCTTCTTTTACTCCCCCAGCGGCTAAAGCCTCAATAACGGCAAAAATATAAGCCGGCCCACTCCCGCTCAGACCGGTAACCGCATCCATTTGAGACTCCTTAACGACCACCGTGATGCCCACTGCTTGGAAAATCTTTTCGGCGGCACAAAGATCTTCAGGCTTAGCCATAGGAGAAGGAGCTAAGGCCGTAGCTCCTTTTTGAATAAGCGCCGGAGTATTGGGCATAGCCCTTACCATGCGCATGGGAAAAGAGAAAAAAGATTGGAGGTAGTCAAGGGAAACCCCGGCACAGATAGATATGAGCAGATGATCTGGTTTGGCTAAAGGAGCAATTTCCGTCATTACTTCAGGGACGGATTGAGGTTTCACCGCTAAGATCAAAGTTTTAGCTTGCTTAATTAATTGACGGTTATCTTCCATGGGCACAACGGCAAATTTTTTTTGTAGAAATTCCCGGCGGTCCGAACGCGGCTCAAAGAATAACACTTCTTTCGCCACCAATAGGCCAGATTGGGTAATCCCGGCCATCAAAGCTTCCCCCATGTTCCCTCCGCCGATTATGCCCACAGGCTTTTGCATAGCTCATCCTCCTCGTCTTATTTAAGAAATTAATTCCTTTGGGCAAGTTTACTTGGATTAATAATTAAAAGTCAATAGAATTGCCTTTTTGCCCACTTTTCCTTTTCCAAAAATAACAGTTCTAAAAAGAGTGATCCTAAAAATTATTTAGGAAGGCGCGGAAATGGAGGAAGATATGGAAGAACAGGGCAGGAAGAAACAGTCCTTGACTTTTAAAAAGATAATTTTTACTATCATTTCAGCTCTATTGAATTTTCGCCATAATTAATTTTTTGCCGAATAGAAGGGAGGGAGAAGAAATGAAGATTACGCCTTTGGACATTCAGCAGCAGCAATTTAGAGTGCGATTTCGCGGTTTTGATATGGTAGAAGTAGACAATTTCTTAGAATTGCTAGCTAATGAGTTTGAAGAACTTATTAAGGAAAACAATCAGTTGCGCGAAGAAGATCGACGAAAGTTAGCTCGTATAAATGAGTTAGAAGCAGAAGAAAAAGAGTTACGTGATCTGTTATTATCAGCAAAAAAAATTACGGAAGAGATGAAAAATAATGCCCGAAGAGAGGGAGAATTGATTATTGAGGAAGCAAAAGCCCAAGCCCGAAAGATAATAGATAATGCTCAGGCTCAGGCCCTAAAAATTGAAACAGAGATTAATAATCTTAAAAAATTACGGGCTCAATTGGAGGCTTCGTTAAAAGCCACTATAGATATGCACCTGCGCCTATTAGAAAGTTATAAAGAAGAAAAAGTGAATTTGCAGGAAAAGCTGTTAGAAGAGAGAGAAGAAAATGATGCCTCAAGATGAATTCTTTCCCCATAATATTCTAAGAGTTTGGGTTCAACCCGGAGCGGCGAAAGATGAAATCATAGGTTTTCGAGATGGTTTTTTGCGTCTGCTGGTTAAAGCCCGGCCAGAGAAAGGAGAAGCCAATAAAGCCTGCCAAAAAATTTTAGGGGAAGCTTTAAAAATTGCTCCGGAGAAGATAAAAATAATAAAAGGAGAGAAAAGTCGGCGAAAATTTATAAAGATCCTCACCGAAAATGCTTCGTGGGAAAGATTAAAATAGAGATGCGCTTATTTTTAATCCGCCATGGAGAAACCCAGTGGAATGAAATTCGGAAATTTCAGGGGATCTCCGATGTAGAACTCAGCCCGCAAGGATTGAGGCAAGCCCAAAAATTGGCCATTTCCTTAAAAGATGAACCAATAGCTAAAATTTATACAAGTCCACTAAAACGGGCTCAGCAGACAGCGGCTGAGGTGGCAAAATACCATTATTGTCCAATTACTATTTTGGATGGATTGGCGGAGTTGCGCCAAGGGCATTTGGAGGGACTAACTGGAGAGGAGCTTAAGCAAAAATATCCAAATTTTTTAAAGGAATGGCTAAAAAATCCCGCCGATTTAAGGCTTCCTGGAGGAGAATCTTTAAGAGAGCTTCAGCAAAGGGCTTGGCAAGCGGTAGAGAATATAAGAGAAGAACATGCTTCCGCCACTGTGGTGGCAGTTGCTCATAACTTCGTTAATATAGTAATATTATGTCAAATTTTGGAAATTCCCTTGGACAATTTCCGGTGTTTAAAACAAGATCCCACCGCTAAAAATCTTATTGAATTTTCGAAAAAAGGAGCTATTGTGCTCCTCTTAAACGATACCTGTCATTTGAAGAATTAAAAAACAAAGATGAAAATTAAAAAGATGGTAAGGATTTTTCATAGGTAAAAAAAAACATGCCAAAGAAAAGGGAAAAACCAGAAAGCATAAGCAATATTCTCGCCCCTTTTTTAAAACGCACCGGATTGAGCTGGCGAATCAAAGAACAAAAGATTATCGAAAATTGGAAAGAGATAGTCGGCCGAGATATAGCCCAAAACACAGAGCCGTCCAAGCTGAGGGGAGGAGTGCTTTATATAAAAGTGAGCAACCCTGTCTGGATACAACAGCTACAATTTTTCAAAGAAATGATCGTCAAAAATATTCATCGAGAGATTAAGGAGGTCGTAGTAGATGATTTGCGCTTTTTTATAGGAAAAATTGCCCCGACCCCAGACAGTTATTTGCCGGCGCACAAAGAAAAAGGCGAAGAAAAAATTTTCTTAAATGGGAAACAAGAAATTGAGGCCTTTATACCTAAAGAGTTTGAAGAAAAAATAGCGCAGATAAAAGACCCGGAAATGAGGCAATTGTTGTCTGCTCTTTACACCAAGAATAAGCGAGGGAAAGGGGTTAAAAATTGAAGGAAGCTATATGGGAAAATTGGAAAGGGAATAAGTTCATTATTATAAAATTGGAGGAAAAGAAAATATGGATAATAAAATATGGATGGGTATGACAACGTTCTCTTCCGAAAAAGAAGGTAGATTAATGGCCCAGAATTTAATCAACAATAATTTGGCTGCTTGTGTTAATATTATACCTAAGATAAATTCTTTTTTTTATTGGCAGGGAAAACTCTGTGCTGAAAAGGAATTTTTATTATTGATTAAAACTACGGGCGAGCGAGTTAAAAAAGCCATGAATAAAATTAAAGAAGAACATAGCTATCAGGTGCCCGAAATCATATTCTGGCCGATTGGAGAGGTAGATAAAGATTATTGGCGGTGGGTGAAAGAGACCGTAACCAACCAAAGAAAAAGGATAAAGAAAAGGCGAGCAAAAATCGCTCAAAAATAAAATATAAAAGAATGAGCGTCGATCATTTTTGAAATTGATGCTTATTTAATGTTATTGAATAAAATTAAAAGTATGAGAGAATAAGTAAAGAGATCTCTGAAAAACCGACTATTCGGTCACTCCCGCGAAAGCAGGAGTCCAGAAATGCTTTGAAAATACTGGATTCCAGCCTGCGCGGAATGGCGGAATTGCATTTCAAGGGAATTTTTGAGAGTTCTAAGTCCATAATCCGTAATCAAATATTTGGATTCTGGGGATGAAGTTCATTTTAAAGATAATTAGGGGGGAGGATTGGATAAAGAGGGTATTTCTGCCAGAGGTGGATCTGACTT
>Ga0209102_1001501_pt1 | contig 12060 bp, 10 predicted proteins | sample ConPoolayeHmetaG_FD_185483 | JGI IMG/M metagenome (GOLD analysis project Ga0209102, IMG submission 185483) | Hot spring microbial mat communities from California, USA to study Microbial Dark Matter (Phase II) - Cone Pool mat layer H metaG... ... | reverse complement strand
GCTCTGCGCCGCACTTAGAGCAGAACTTGGCCCCATCGGGATTTTCTGCGCCGCACTTAGAGCAGAACATATTCACCTCCTTGTAGTAAATCTATATCAGTGTGGGGGAATGTGTCAATAGCCAATGCTTGCGGTGCCGACCCCTAGCAAGGAGGCTGGTTGGTGCTTGTTCGCTGGTTCAAGGCAGCTTCAAGAGCTTCATCAATGGTCTTTACAAATATGAACTGAAGCTCCTCTTTGACTTCTTGCGGAACTTCTTCCAAATCCTTTTCATTCTCTGCCGGCAAAATCACTCTCTTGAGTCCGGCTCGATGGGCAGCCAGCACCTTGTCCCTGACGCCGCCAACAGGCAGCACTTTGCCCCTCAAGGTGATTTCACCAGTCATGCCAACGTCTTTGCTCACCAGACGTTTGGTAACTGCTGAAGCTAAAGCTACTGCCATGGTGATGCCTGCGGATGGTCCGTCTTTGGGGATAGAACCGTTGGGAACGTGTACATGGATATCGTTCTTCTCATAGAAATCTTTGGGAATGTCCAGTTTTGTGTGCTCACGCGCGGTAAGAGAGCGAATATGAGTGAGGGCAGCTTTTGCGGATTCCTGCATAACATCGCCCAGCTTCCCGGTCAAGATAAGGTCGCCCTTCCCGGGAACCAAGGTAGCCTCCACAAAGATGATGTCACCGCCTGCAGGTGTCCAGGCTAACCCGGTGGCTACACCCACTTCATCGGCTTCTTCAGCTATCTCATAGCGAAACTTCTTGGGCCCGAGGTAATCGTGGAGCTTGTCGGCCGTAACCACAGCAGGCTCGCTTTTTCCTTCGGCGATCCGGCGAGCTACTTTGCGACAAATAGTGCCAATCTCACGTTCCAGATTCCGTAATCCTGCCTCCCTGGTGTAATTGCGAACAATGGCGAGGATGGCTTCGTCCTTGATCTCAACTTGCTCAGTCGTCAGCCCATTCTCCTTCATCTGTTTGGGAATGAGAAACTTTCTGGCGATATGCAGCTTCTCGTTTTCGGTGTAGCCCGGCAGCTCGATCACTTCCATTCTATCCAGCAGCGCGGGCGGTATAGGGTCCACGATGTTGGCTGTGGTGATAAACATTACCCGCGATAGATCGAAAGGCACGTCCAGGTAATGGTCAACAAACGAGAAGTTTTGCTCGGGGTCCAGGACTTCGAGCAAGGCTGCGGCAGGGTCACCGCGAAAGTCTGCGCCTATCTTGTCGATTTCGTCGAGCATGAACAAGGGGTTGTTGGACTCGGCGCGCCGTAACCCCTGGATAATTCTGCCCGGCAAAGCGCCGACGTAGGTGCGACGATGCCCGCGTATATCAGCTTCGTCTCTGATGCCGCCCAAGGACATCCTTACGAATTTTCTTCCTACCGCACGGGCAATGGACTGCCCTACCGAAGTCTTGCCCGTTCCCGGAGGGCCAACGAAGCACAAAATCGGGCCCCTTGTATCTGGCTTGAGTTTCCGGACTGCCAGGTAGTCAAGTATCCTTTCCTTTACCTTGTCCAGGTCGTAGTGGTCTTCGTCGAGCACCCGCGACGCCCGGCTTATGTCGAGATTATCCTCGGTGCTCTTTGCCCAAGGGAGGTTGATGAGCCAGTCCAGGTAAGTCCGGGATACAGTGTACTCGGCGGCCGCCGGTGGCATCTTGGCGAGACGTTCGAGCTCCCGTTCTGCCTCCTTGGCGGCTTCGGGAGGCAATTTTGCCTGGGCAATCTTTTCCCGCAACTCATTTATCTCCACCGTACGCTCGTCAATCTCTCCCAGCTCTTTCTGTATCGCTTTAAGCTGTTCTCGCAGGAAGAACTCCCTCTGGGCCTTGGTCATTTCCTCTCTGGCTTGAGATTGGATCTTGCTTCCCAGTTCCAATACTTCCAGCTCGCGGTTGACGAAGACAGTGAGCTTCCTTATCCGCTGCGTGACATCGATAGCTTCCAGGATTTCCTGTTTCTCTTCAGGCTTAAGATTGATGTGGGCAGCTACAAAATCGGCCAGACTGCCTGGGTCAGGGATATTGAGCACGGCGATATTGAGTTCCCGAGGTAGATTGGGGAACTCCCTCTGGGCCTTGGTCATTTCCTCTCTGGCTTGAGATTGGATCTTGCTTCCCAGTTCCAATACTTCCAGCTCGCGGTTGACGAAGACAGTGAGCTTCCTTATCCGCTGCGTGACATCAATAGCTTCCAGGATTTCCTGTTTCTCTTCAGGCTTAAGATTGATATGGGCAGCTACAAAATCAGCCAGACTGCCCGGGTCCGGGATATTGAGCACGGCGATATTCAGTTCCCGAGGTAGATTGGGCGCCAATTCCACTACTTTCTGGAACAGCGTGGTCAAATTCCTGACCAGTGCCTCGAGCTCAGCGCTTTTTTCCACTTTGTCTTCAAGTACCTCAACCTTCGCCTTGAGGTAAGGCTCGACCTGCGTGATTTTTTTCAGTTCGATCCTATCGAGTCCCTGGAAGAAGACATGAACGGAACCATCGGGCAACTTGAACATCCGGGCGATGACAGCGGCCGTACCTACTGAATAAAGGTCGGTGACTTCTTTTGAGTCGGGTCTCTGAGCAAAGAAGCCGACCAGTTTGTCGCCGGCTGCAGCATCGTCTATGAGTTTGATAGCCGCGGCGTCGGCTGTACCTAAGGGAACGATGAGCGAAGGGAAGACCACGACTTCGCTCTGGGGCAGAATAGGAAGCTCTTCGGGTAGCCTAACTCCCTCTTTCTTTTTTTCTTTTCCTCGGTTGAACACCATTGTCCTATCAGGCGGCTAGCCGTTAACCTGTCCGGATATCGATACGATGCGCTCTCTCCCTATCTTGCTTGGGTAGGACCACCTCCAGAATACCAGCTTCATAGAAAGCTTTGATTTGGTCAGCGTTAATGTTGGCAGGCAGAGCTATACTTCGCTCAAAAGGTCCCCACAGTATCTCCATCTGAGAATAAGTTCGCTTGATGCCTTGCTTGACATCCCTTCTCTCGCCCTTGATCGTCAGCAGATCATTGTGAACAATGACCTCGATCTCATCTTCTTTGAGGCCGGCAAGTTCTACCAGAACCACCACCTCTCTGTCGGTTTCGAATATATCAACTGCTGGTTGCCAGGTTCGCGGGGAAAAGCGAACTGCCGGCGGTTTGCGGCCGACAACTTCGTCCATCAATCGTCCTATATCTCTCTGAACGGTAACAACAATTTCAGACCACTCTTGCCTTAACTCCGGCATCCGTCACCTCCTTCGCTTCACCGGCGAGACTCGAGGAACGCCTAATTACCTCCGTTCGAGTTTTTGTGGAGCGTGTTAGCTGGTAACAATGATACACCAAGTTTCAATGTGGTGCGAACCGCGAAGGCTAGCCGATGATGCCGAGAATACCTTCGCGAATCATCTTCACTGCGATGGCGGCTAGGAGCAGCATGACTATCTTGGATACTGCGCCTATGCCAGTACGTCCCAGCACATTGACAATTCGGTCAGCTTGGCTGAAGAGCGTCCATTGTATGGCCAGGTTGGCGATGAAAGAGAACAGCACGATGAGGATGTGGTGGCGGCCAGTAAGCAGTAGCAAGCTGGTAAGCACCGCCGGGCCGACCACCAGAGGAGTGCCCAGAGGCACGACCCCTATCATGTCGGAAGTTGACGAGTCATCCGCTTCCACAATCTTGCCCGTGACTATATCCCTGACGGACAGGATCAGCAGGATGATGCCGCCTGCTACTAGGAAGTCAGCGACCTCAATTCCTAGGAGTGCAAAAATGGCCCGGCCCACGCCAATGAATCCTAGGCCTACACCAAGAGCGGTAAGTGTGGCCAGATTTACGGTCCGCCTGCGCTGCTTCGGCTGAACTCTCTGAGTTAAGGCAAGGAATATCGGCAAGTTCCCAACAGCGTCCATTGCAAAAAAGATGGGGACGAAAGTCAACGCAAATTCCCGAAGAATTTCCACTTTGTCTAAAATCCTGCCTTCTCAGCTTTGCTGTGGACTCAATTCTCCCGCAAAACCCAGGTCGCCGAAGCTACGCTGTCATCTTCATCCAGGGTCATCAGCCTAGCTCCCCTGCCATTCCTGCTCTGAATCGGAACTTGTTCCACAGGGATGTTCACCACGTTGCCCTTGGTTGACAGCATTACTAGAGAGCCTTTGGGAGAAACAAGCCTGGACACAGCCACATTTCCCGTTTTGGGATTAACCCTATAGGTTCTCACTCCTTTGGTCCCTCTATTGTGAAGGGGGTAATTCTTTACCGGGGTTAGCTTGCCAAATCCTCGTTCCGTCACCGTCAAAACATAAGCATCAGGAAAGACGATGCCCATACCGACGACCTCGTCATCAACAAGACGAATGCCGCGAACGCCGCCGCTCATTCGGGAGGCAGTTCTTAACCCCTTGACTCCAAATCTAATTGCCTTGCCGTTTCGGCTTACCATGATGACCTCATCCTCGTCAGCAACGACAGCGGCTGAGGTCAATTTGTCCGCGTTCCTGAGCTTCATGGCGATAATGCCGTTTTTTCTTATCGAGGCAAATGCAGCCAGAGGAGTCTTCTTTACCAATCCGCCCTTGGTGGCCATCAGCAGGGATTTGCTTTTGGGGAAACTTGTCATAGCCAGTAACACGCTCACCTGGTCTTCCAAGTTGATGGGAAGCAGATTGACCAAGGCGATGCCCTTGGACGTGCGTGAGGAATCCTCGGGAACTTCGTAGCACCTCAGGGAGTAAACCCTACCAGAGCGGGTGAAGAAGAGCAGATTATCGTGCGTGTCAGCTACCAGTATGTGGTTTACGGTGTCGCCACCACGGGTCACCATGCCCGTTATTCCCTTTCCGCCGCGGTGCTGCAGGCGGTAGGTACTGGCAGGAATCCGCTTGATAAATCCGTTGGCCGTCAAGGTGACTACCATCGCCTCGTGGGGGATGAGGTCTTCCGTACGAAATTCCTCGATTTCCTCCGCCTTGATTACGGTTCGCCGAGGGTCACCATAGTTGGACTTAAGTTCTTGAGCATCTTGGGCCACCAGCGCCAGAATCTTTCGCGGATTAGCCAGCAGGTCCTCCAGGTAGGAGATATTCTTTATTACGGCGGCATATTCCTCAGTTATTTTGTCTTGCTCCAGCTTGGCCAATCTGCGCAGCGGCATATCAAGGATAGCTTGCGCCTGGACTTGTGACATAGAGAAGGCCGCCATCAGGTTAGCGCGGGCAGCCTCCACCGTTTGAGACTGTCTGATGATCTTAATCACTTGCTCCAGGTTGTTCAGGGCAATTCTGAAGCCCTCCAGAATATGCGCCCTGTCCTTAGCCTTCTCAAGTTCAAACCGCGATCTCCTGGTGATGACTTGAGACCGAAATTCAATGTAGTAGTTTAGTGCCTCTCTAAGGTTGATTACTCTCGGCTGTCCGTCAACCAGGGCGACCATATTGATGTAGAAGGCGGATTGCATCGTGGTATATTTGTAGAGGTTATTGAGCACCTGTCGCGGTTGGGCTTCCTTTTTCAGTTCTATGACGATGCGCATACCTTCCCTGTCCGACTCGTCGCGCACTTCAGCTATGCCTGAAATTCTCTTCGCCCTGGCCAGTTCCGCTATTTTCTCTACCAAAGCTGCCTTGTTCACTTGGTAAGGAAGCTCGGTGACAAGTATCTGTTTCTTGCCTGTCTTGGTGGTGACCTCTCTGGCTTTGGCCCGAAGCACGATCTTGCCCTGCCCCGTGGCATAGGCTTTCTCTATGCCTTCCTGTCCCCAGATTATGCCGCCAGTTGGGAAATCGGGGCCTTTCACTAACTGCAGGAGTTCCTCTGCTGTGGCTTCGGGGTGCTCGATCAAATGGATGATGGCGTCACATATTTCGCTGAGGTTGTGAGGTGGGACATTCGTGGTCATCCCCACGGCTATGCCGGAAGAGCCGTTGACTAGCAGGTTAGGCAATCTGGCTGGCAAGACAGACGGCTCCTCTAGAGAGCCGTCGAAGTTGGGGACAAAGTCAACGGTGTTTTTGTCGATGTCAACCAGCATTTCCTCGGCAATCTTGGAAAGGCGAGCCTCGGTGTACCTCATTGCCGCTGGTGGGTCATTGTCAATGCTGCCGAAGTTTCCCTGGCCATCAACGAAGGGATATCTTAGTGAGAAATCCTGAGCCATGCGCACCATGGCTTCATAGACGGGAGCGTCTCCGTGGGGGTGGTATTTCCCCATGACTTCGCCAACGATACGGGCGCTCTTTTTGTAAGGACTGTTGTATCGTAACCCCAGACCGTCCATGGCGTACAGCACACGGCGCTGTACCGGCTTTAAGCCATCACGGACATCAGGCAAAGCTCGGGAGACTATGACGCTCATGGCATAGTCGAGGTAGGAGCTTTTCATCTCCTGTTCAATGTCTATGGGTTTTACCACAGCAGCTTCCATCAGACCTCAATTCCTTTTTCGCTATCTTCTCCAACGATGGTAAAGCCTTCGGGCAGGGCTTCCTCTTCGACGCCAGGCTCTTCCTCTTCATCGGAGTATTCTGACTCAGGTATGACCTCATCTTCTTCAGCGATGATCCCACGCCTGAGCAGGCTTTCCTTAATGCGTGTCCGCAGATGCTCTGTAGCTTTAGCAGGAAATGAGGGACGCCCTGCCTGACTGGGATGTTGATACGTCTCCTTGATGAGTACCTGCACTTTGTCTTCTTCTACATTGAGGATAGCTGCATCATATTTGTTTCCGCCTCGCATCAGTTTGGCAAGGCGCAGGCCCTGTTTGGGCTCCACCTCCCCCAGGTATTCTCCCGCCTCGTTTGTTACGACGAGACGCTGTCCTTCCGCCTTCAGATGTACCTGATCGCCGAATGCCATCTTGGCCAGGATACTCGCTGAAGCCACATTCTGTAGATTCACAACCCCGGCCTTTCCCATTTCAGTTATGAAAAGGTCGGGGGCGACCTTGCGGGTCTGAGTTTTGGACCGCAAGGCTTTCTTGGCGCGGCCGCGCAATGCGGCCATAGACTCAGACAAACTGGTCAGGCGAGCCAGGTTCTTCTTGGCGATAGCGTTCTCAGGAGCGAGCTCCAGCGCCTTCAGGTAGGCTTCTTTAGCTCCCTCTAGATCGCCCAGCTCTGTCAATGCCCGGCCAAGGCGATTGTACGCCTCGACGTCAGACGGGAATTGCTCGACTATGTTCCTGTTTATCGCTGCAGCCTCTTCCCATTTACCGTGAAGAGCCAAATCGATAGCTTCGTTGCTCAGTTGCTGTCTTAATCGAGCTTTCTCTTCTTCTTGTTGATAAGCGGCTACGTACATTTCCATAAGCTTACATACTTACGATGTCAGGCACGAATTGTCAAGTCACCTTCTCCAGCTCGAAAGCCTGGTGCAGCGCTTGAACAGCGTCCTTAACTCTGTCCTCAGAGATGATGCAGGTTATCCTTATTTCGGAAGTGGTAATCAACTGGATATTGATTCCTTTCTCATAGAGGGCGCGGAACATCCTGGCGGCATAGCCAGGTGTGTTCTGCATGCCGGTGCCCACAATACTGACCTTGGCCAACTTGGAGTCAGCGACGCATTGCTTACCGCCCACTGATTTGACAACCGGCTCGACAATGGACATAGCCTTAATCAGGTCGTCTCGAGCTACGGTAAACGTGAGGTCTGTAATGTTGTTAACGCTGGCGTTCTGGACAATTGTGTCAATGCTTATGTTGGCTCTGGCTAGGGGCTCAAAGATAGCGGCAGCTATGCCAGGATGGTCGGGCACGCCAACCACGGTGACTTTTGCCACATTGGTATCGTGGGCGATGCCTGTTACCTTGTTTTTCACTTCCATAGAAGCCTCCTTGCAAATGACAGTGCCCGGGCTGTCGCTGAAGCTGGAGGCGACCAATATGGGCATATTATATAGCCAGCCCAATTCCACTGCCCGATTATGCATTACTTTAGCTCCATAGGTAGCCAGCTCCAGCATCTCCTCGTAGCTGATTTCCTTGAGCTTTCTCGCCTGCGGCACAAGGCGAGGATCAGCGGTATATACGCCTTCGACGTCGGTGTATATCTGGCAAATCTGGGCGCCCAGGCTGATAGCCAGGGCAACCGCTGTGGTATCAGAGCCGCCACGACCAAGCGTGGTAATGTCTCTTTTGCCAGTTACTCCCTGGAATCCAGCCACAATGACAGTGTTACCCTTCTTCAGCTCGCTGACCACTCGCTTGGCATCAACCCGAACAATCCGAGCATGGCTGTAGCTGGAATCGGTGTAGATGCCCGCCTGAGCGCCAGTGAGGCTGACCGCCTTGTAACCGAGAGTGCCCAGCGCCATGGCCAGGAGAGTGCTCGATACAATCTCGCCGGTTGATAGGAGAAGGTCAAGTTCCCTGTCGCTCGGTCTTTCGCTGATTTGGTAAGCCAGTTTGAGCAAATCGTCGGTGGTGTCTCCCATGGCGGAAACAACAACCACCACCTGATTTCCTTCGTCTTTGGCCCTGCCAACACGGCGGGCAACATTCTTGATTTTCTCAGCATCGGCTACCGAGCTGCCGCCGTACTTCTGAACTATCAGTGCCATAATCAAACTCCAGCTGCGTTGCCGCTTCGATAGCTAGTTCTAGTGCGTCCCGCGCTCTTACTAACAGTCATCAGGCCAAACGATATCGCTCAGTCTAAGGTCTATGTCTCTCCTTGGGTGGGTAAACCGGTCACCCCTATTGGGGATGTGCCCCACCACGCCCCAATCTAGCGTAACCTTTCGCCTACCATCGTAAAGGTAGTAGGTGTGATTGCCTTCCTCATCAACATCGTGATAAACTATTACTTCTGAATTCTGTCTCAGTCTGCTCATATAGTCTCCTTATAGAATAACATGTCGTTGTCTTTAACTTCATACCTGACAAAGGTGATTCCTCTGTCGCTGAAGTCGCTGTTCTTGGCCTTATCCCTCGCGTGACGACTGAAGTCATAAGCAATCAAGACCGGATGCACGGTCTCAATTTCACTGCCGGCGAGCCTTCCCGCCACCCATTTGGAGTACTCGATTAGCTGCGAAACGCTTTCGGCGTCCGCAATATCTCTTTTTAGTTCTATTACGCTGAATTTGTACCGTAGAGGTAGTCCTGTATATCTGGCGTTCTGGTGGTAGCAAAGAATGTCTATGTTTTTTCTGGTTACGTGATAGGGCACGTTATTTGCAAACCATTCTAGGTCTTCGGCACGACCCAACACCTCTCTGAGGTCGCCCCTGCCGGGATTGTCAATGTTGGCTATCAACCAAGCCCTGATTATATCCTCGAGGTATGCCCTGCCATCTTGGTCTAACGGCAGATGAATCTGAGTCCTGTTCGTTGAGGGGTATGGCTTGACTCGGGCGGGTTGGCTGGTAGCGTTCCCGTTGACCTTGACGAGCAACTCTACGAGAGCCTCAGCGGCTTCGGGGTTTATCGTATTAAGGCCTCTTGGTCCTTGTATTTTTCGATAGAACCACCCCCAAAACTTTGACTCGTATTCTCTCGTTGAGAACAGGTAACCTTCCGGGACCGGTTCAGGGAAATAATTCAAACACTCGATTTCCAGCCTTATCGGCCATGTCGCGTCTACGCAGCCAATGGGTGTTGCATCGAAGAACGGCTGACTCGCGACTTTATATATGCCATGGAATCCCACTTGCCGCTCGTAGAGGAAAACGATGTCGCCGACTCGCGTGCCCATAATGTCAGCGAGCATCCCAAAATAGGGTTTCTTACCGTCGTTCAAGTTTTGTTTGATCAACTCATCGAATGTGTCGGGTATTCCTCGTACGCCCAGTCCCCAGAAGCTATTGTCTCTAACCACTGGAAAAGTATTGTTGTCCGTCACCAAAACATGCGCTCTCATCGTATTTGACAACTCCTTTTTTGGGGTTGTGGCAGGAGTCCACCCCGATGTCCATTCCGTTGGCTGACGTCGATGTCGCTGAAGGCCGAGATGTCGGGGCGCTCTGACCTCGGGATCTCCACTGCCTTCGACACCGCTTCCGTATGGGGGTAAATGGGCAAGCCTAGCTGTTCGCGAATCTCCTTGTAGGCGTCCCCCTGACTGCCGCCGTACGGGATTGGCTTCGGATCTTTACTTCTGGGCATTCAAACCACCAGTTGCATCGGTCGTAGTGCCGTCTCTGGGAGAGCTGCGTTTCTCGCCGCCCCAACAAAGCTTCCCGCGCAGCATAAGGGTATTCACCTGAGTAACCTTTCCATCAGCTTATGCCCCTCGTCCAACAAGAAGCGGGTGTTGCTCGCTTCTCTTTCGGTGAATCTCCGTGCTCGACCTTCATTTGTCGGGGTGAAGCTTGGCCCCCAGAGCATAAACGGGACAGGGTCGGCAACGTGGGTTCTGACCTCGATGGGGGTGGAGTGGTCAGGCAGAATGAGAACCCGAAGGGCGTCTTTATCCCAGAGACGAAGCCGAGCCACAATCTCTTTATCGACCGATTCAATAGCCTCTATTTTCTCCTCTACCAGGCCAGCGTGGGCTGCCTCATCAGTAGCCTCCACATGGATAACCACCATATCGTATGTCTCCAGCGCTTTCAGCGCCCCACTGGCCTGGGCAGCGTAATCATTGTTAAGGTCGCCGGTCACTCCGGGGATATCCAGCACCTGCATGCCTACCATTCGGGCTAGACCTCTAACAATATCCACGCCCGACGTGACGGCAGCATTAAGTCCATAGACGTCCTTGAAAGCGGGCATATCAGGTATTTTACCACTGCCCCAGAAGAGCCAGACCATACTAGCCGGCATATCACCGCGTGCTCTTCGTGCCTCGTTCACAGGATGGTCACGAAGCACGAGCTCAGATTGAGCCATCAAATGGCGCAAAAATTCGCTCCCGGTGCCTTTGGGAAGGAACTCGGCAATAGGTTTATCAGGGATATCATGCGGGGGAGTGCAGTTAGCCAGCAGTGTATCTTCTCTCCCCCTTATTTTACATAAGTGTCTATAGCTGACCCCGGGATAGAAGCTTACCAGGTCGTTGCCCAGCTCTTGGTTCAAAGTGGCAATGAGGGCTCGTGCTTCGTCGGTGCTGATATGGCCGCAACTGTAACTCCACATCCTGCCGTCCCGAACAGCGACCAAATTGCAGCGGAAAACGACCTCGCCTTCATTGATGGGAACGCCCATGCCGCGCGCCTCAATGGCGCTGCGACCCCGGTAATATACCTGAGGGTCGTAACCCAGCACCGACATACAGGCGCAGGCACTGCTCGGCTCCATCCCAGGCGGCACGGTGCGAACCAGGCCGACAACAGCCGCCGGGGCCATGGCATCGAGGTTCGGGGTATGTGCTAACTCGAGGCAGGTCTTGCCGCCACGAGAAGCCAATGGCCAGTCCGAAACTCCATCGATTATCAGAACGCAATACTTCACTTTAGCCGCAATTTCCCAATGTCACCCTGGGCGAAGCGAAAGGTCTCCGGAGATTCTTCGGTCACTACGCTCCCTCAGAATGACGCCGAAGTGAGCGGTTACTGCTCCATCCTTGTTCTCCGTAGTTAAACATCATATAATAGCACACATGGCGGGGCGTAGCGCAGTGGCTAGCGCGCAGCGTTCGGGACGCTGAGGTCGGAGGTTCAAATCCTCTCGCCCCGATTTGGCTTGCTCGTACAGTCTGCAGAGTTTTGGTAGTGAAACCATGATAAAAGCTGGAATTGTCGGGGCAACCGGCATAGTTGGTCAGCAATTTCTGGTTGCACTTAAAGGCCATCCGTGGATTGAAGTTGCCACGCTGGCTGCTTCGGAGAGGTCGGCAGGGCGTAGCTATAAGGAAGCCATCACCGATGCTCAGTCGGGAGCTTTGCGCTGGTTTTGTCAGGAGCCACCTGTGGAAGAGGTCATGGATATGCCTGTCCAGAATGCCACAGAGATGGATATTTCTGGTCTGGACGTTGTCTTTTCTGCCGTTGAGTCCGACCAGGCTAGGATTCTGGAGCCCAAATTCGCCGAACACAAAGCTGTTATCAGCACGGCTTCGGCTTTCCGGTACGAGGAGGATGTGCCCATCCTCATTCCGGGCATTAACTCCGAGCACGCCA
>Ga0209102_1001499_pt1 | contig 12065 bp, 13 predicted proteins | sample ConPoolayeHmetaG_FD_185483 | JGI IMG/M metagenome (GOLD analysis project Ga0209102, IMG submission 185483) | Hot spring microbial mat communities from California, USA to study Microbial Dark Matter (Phase II) - Cone Pool mat layer H metaG... ... | reverse complement strand
GCGGACACTCGTGGTGACCGACGAGGGCGGAGCTAGCGACTCAGTTGAATTCACAGTAAAGAAGAAAACTCTATCCACGACCCCGTTGCCCATATCGCCTAAGGATAGCACGCTAAGGTCGGGGATGGTGATGTTCAAGTGGCAGGGAGTAACTGGTGGCACCGGCTTTACTTACACGCTGGAGATAAGCAAAACCGGCGGCAGTTGGTCTAAATCGGGCATCACGGGGAGCACGTATACACTTACCAAGGAAGAGGCTTTGCCCAACGGGACATATACCTGGCGAGTTAAGATGGTGGATGATTACGGGAACGAGAGCGGCTGGTCAGAGCCCCTTGAGTTCACGGTATCTCCGATTCCGACCTGGGTATGGGTGGTAATTGGATTGGTGGTGTTTCTCGTTCTCATGATCGTTGCCTATCGCGAGACAAAATTCAGGGTGGCGGAATAGGTTTCAGCCGGCAGTGTTTGTGGATCTGCGGCGAGGCCGGCAGTGGGTCAAAGTGACAGGCTGGTGGCGAGGAGGAGGGTTAACTGTGCACAGTCGAGCTGACGGGGTAACGCTGCTGGGAAACGGGAGGATGATGTTGGCTTGGTTGCTTAGGGAGGGTGATGACTTATGATCGCGTTCTTCTTGCTCGCACCGATGGTGTTTATTTCCACGCTTATGAGTATGTTCGCAGGCATAATGGCCATGGTTGCTGCGAGTCTTACCGTGGTCATCGGGATGGTTCTGGGTGCTCTGATGGTATGCTCGTCATGTCTGCTGGGTATCATGATAGTGATTTTCTCCTAAGTCGGTGCTAATATCTGCAAATACCTTGGTCAAGAAGAGTAAGACAAACTTCTTTCAGCGCACTAAGGAGACCGACACGGCATGAGTTGCTTAGCGCTTCTCCTTCTAACCGCGGTTATCATCTATTACGGTGCTGCGATAACCTTCTTTCTGGCTATCGGACAGATTCCTCTGGCTATATTATCCCTTGTCCTGATACCGCTAGCTCTTCTTTTCATATGGCGGATTATCTATCCCTGGCTGGTACGGATGGGGAGATGGGCAGCGCAGCTCAGGAACCTCCTGTTCCTCGCCTTCCTGTTGACAGCCTTGGGTATCGGCGTCGGCTACATTATTCCTAATGTGCCCAGGATTACGCTCCCGTTATTAGGAATACAAATACCACTGACAGTCCTTGTCTTCGGGATACCGTTCCTCTTCCTCCTCCTATTGGCTCTGGTAGTATGGATAGTGAGGCTATGGCGCTACGCCTGGCCTATCACCAGAAACTTCTTCTGGGACATCTGGTTTCGTATTATCGGGCTCTTCTGGAAGATACTGGCTGGCATTCCTTTGGGCATAACCTGGTTTCTCTACCACCCTCCTCTACGGTGGTTTGTGGCAGCCTTGCTATTCTACCTCAGAGGCATTGCCGCAGCAGCAGCCTGGCTGTTGTATAACCCGCCGCTCAGTAGCATAAGAACTGCCCTCCTTTTCCTTACCCGCATAGTTAGTCGCATCGTAGCCTGGCTGATATACAACCCGCCGATACGCTGGCTTGTTCAGTTCGGCCTTTTCGTACTCAGGGTATTGGCCCGCTTCATCAGCACCTTGATATATGGCTTTGTGTCATGGTGGCCTGTCGCGGGTCCCAAAGCGGCAGTGCAGAAGGGGCTAACAGTGGAAAGCAAATCCTACCAGGATTACAAGTACGCCTAGTTCTGCAGGCAAGCGATCGCAATCCTACCAGAATCGCTCAAACTAATAGCGTGGCGGATGTCCCAGGACGGCCGTCGCCAAAACATCAGGCCCTCCCGATGTTAAGCCCTATCAAAACTATTATTATGCCCACGATCACGACGGCGAGGCCGCCCAGCAAGCCGGCGACATCCATGTGAGAAAAGAGCCGACTAAATACCTCTTTGCCATAAGCCGCCATCCGCGGTGTTATCCCGCCTGGCTCCTCAGGAGACCCCGATGCTACGTCACCAGGTATCCTATCGAACATAGGCAATACGAGTTTCTTCCACTCACGCGATTCTCGATAGGCCACACCACCTATTATTATCCCTACGATGACGAGGAAAATCCCCAAGATCATCACCACCGTCCCCAGCCCAATGTCTGCTATCTCCACCGCTGAAGGATTACCAGTTTCCGGTGCAGCCAGACCGGCCTCAATTATCTTCGCCAGTATCGAGCTACCCGCTGCTAACATTCTTGCCTCCTTGTCCCATCGAGTTTACCCAGAGCACCGACCACAAACCTAGACATTCTGTAAGCGGCTCAGCACCACGCCACCATCCACCCGAATAGCAACCGCTGGCCAGCAAAAAACCCGGCACCGTCACCGCAACTTCATCGGCGTTCTGCGCCCCCCTACCCAATTGTAGCCTAGCATAGCTACTGGGTCATGTCAATAGCTCTCCATTATGTCAGAAGCTGTGCTAAAATCCACAAGGCTTGTCATAATAATGTTATCGCTGCTGCCAACTTGAGCAATGACTAAGAAACGAGACTCCCGACTTCTCTCAGAATGAAGTGGGAATGGGGGAGACATTACCTCCGTGGTAACTGGTAGCGAACTGAAATATTGGATAGGGTTGGCCGGTATACCCGGGATTGGTCGTGTGCGTATTTCGCAGCTAAAAGAGTTCTTCGGCAATCTCGAGGACGCCTGGAACGCACCCGAAGGCAAGCTGAAGCAAGCCGGGCTGGATTCGCGAACTGTAGATGCCCTGCTCGCCCTCCGTCCCAGAATCTCTCTGGAGGCCGAGATGGAAAAACTCGAGCGCTACAAGGTAAAGGCACTTATCTGCGAAGATTCTTCTTATCCGTCCAGATTGAAACAGATTTACGATTATCCGCCTGTGCTTTATGTGCGGGGCAGCCTTCCTGGCGAGGACGAGCCATGTCTGGCAATTGTGGGCACCCGCCGTCCCACCATCTATGGAAGGCAAGTCACCGAGGAAATCGTATCAGACCTGGCACGCAGCGGTGTCGTCATCGTCAGCGGCCTAGCTCGGGGAATTGACTCTGTCGCACACCGTGCTGCCCTGGAAGTGGGCGGCAAGACCGTGGCAGTGTTTGCTTCGGGGCTAGACATAATCTATCCGGGAGAAAATGCTAAGCTGGCCCAAGCCATTATGGAACAGGGCGCGCTGGTGAGTGAGTTTCCTTTAGGCACGAAACCAAAGCCTGAGAACTTTCCTCTTCGCAACCGAATTATGAGCGGCTTGAGCCTGGGGGTGCTCGTGGTGGAGGCAGGCGAAGGGAGCGGCGCCCTGATCACAGCCCATCAAGCGCTGGAACAGAATCGAGAGGTGTTCGCTATCCCTGGCAGCATCCTCTCTCCAGCCAGCCAGGGAACTAATCGTCTCATTCAGGAGGGAGCCAAACTCGTTCGAAACTGCGTTGATATTCTCCAGGAGCTAAACCTGAACACTGTAGCAGAGCAGGCCCGGCTTGAAGAGACTTCGTCCACCAACAGCGCAAAGGCTGGCTCGGCGGCCGAATCTGCTATACTAAACCACCTGACCTCTGAGCCCATTCACATAGATGAGATTTGCCGAAGCACCGGTTTACCAATGCCGGAAGTGAGCAGCGCGCTGGCTATGCTAGAGCTCAAAGGGATGGTCAAGCAAGTAGGCAAAATGAACTTCGTGCTGGCGCGAAGAGGTCAGGCATCCAGCGATAGTGGCAAATTCTAGCCACAGTTAAGAGTATGGCAAGTAAACTGGTTGTCGTCGAATCTCCCGCCAAAGCCAGAACACTGAACAGAATTCTGGGGCGTGGCTACAGCGTCAAGGCCTCGCTGGGTCATGTCCGTGACTTGCCCAAGTCAAGCCTCGGCGTGGATATAGAGAAGGATTTTGCGCCCAGATACGTCCTTCTCTCCGAGAAGAAAAGGATAGTTGAGGAGATCAAGAAGGCGGCCAGCCAAGCTAAGTCAATTTATTTAGCCACTGACCCTGACCGTGAGGGAGAGGCGATCTCCTGGCACCTAGTGCAGGCGGCTAAGCTGAACAACGACAAGAAGCCCATCCACCGCGTCGTCTTTCACGAAATAACTGAGGATGCCGTTCAAGAGGCTTTTCAAAATCCGCGGGCAATCGACATGAACCTGGTAAACGCCCAGCAGGCTCGCCGCATTCTGGACCGGCTTGTGGGATATAAGCTGAGTCCACTCCTCTGGAGAAAGGTGCAGAGGGGACTTTCGGCGGGCAGAGTCCAATCGGTGGCTGTAAGGCTCATCGTTGACCGCGAACGCGAGATTCAGAATTTTGTTCCCAAGGAATACTGGGTCATAGAAGTCGAGCTCAGCCCCCAACAGCAGGAAGCACATTTTAGAGCCAGGCTATTTGCTCGGGCCGACGGCACCAAACTCGATATCGGCAGCAAGGCTGAAGCTGACGCTGTTAGCGCAGAACTAGCAAAGGCGCAGTACGTGGTCAAGAGCGTGATAACCAGGCAGGTGCCCCGTCAGCCACCCCCACCCTTCATCACCAGCACGCTGCAACAGGAAGCCTGGCAGAAGCTGCATTTCACTGCCGCGCGGACTATGTCCATAGCCCAGCAGCTCTACGAAGGCTTACCCATTGGCGACGAGGGCTCTGTGGGCCTCATAACCTATATGCGCACCGATTCCACTCATGTGGCTGCCTCTGCCATAAGCGAGGCAAGGGAGTTCATTAACGAAAAGTACGGAGCTAGCTTTCTTCCAGCCAAGCCACGCACTTTTGCCCGCAAATCCAAATGGGCACAGGAAGCACATGAGGCAATTCGCCCAACCAGTGTCTACCGTCAACCAGAGCAACTGAAGCCGTTCCTCAATACAGAGCAGTTAAAGCTCTACGAGCTTATCTGGAAACGCATGCTCGCCAGCCAGATGGCAGCAGCTCTGTACGACACGACGAACGTGGACATAGAGGCGATTGCTGATAGCGATCAACCCAATGGTTATCTCTTGAAAGCAAGCAGCTCAGTAGTCAGATTTCCCGGCTTCATGGTGATCTACAGCGAAAGCCGCGAAGAAGATGAGTCAAGGGAGGGCTCCAGTTCTGTCCAGGTCTCCTTGCCCGTACTCAAAGCGGGCGAGAAACTTGCGTATATAGGAACCTTCTCTGAGCGACGCTTCACTGAGCCACCGCCTCGCTACACAGAAGCCACACTGATTAGGGCGCTCGAGCAGAAGGGAATCGGGCGACCGAGTACCTATGCCCCGATATTGTCGACCATTCAGGAGCGGGATTACGTCCACAAAATCGATGGCAAGTTCCGGCCTACGGAATTGGGAATAACAGTTAATGACATCTTGACCGCACATTTCCCCAAGATCGTTGACCCAGGGTTTACGGCTCAGATGGAAGGGCAGCTCGACGAAATAGCGCAAGGTAAGCATGAATGGGTGGCTACCCTGAAGGAGTTCTATCTTCCATTTCACAATATGCTTGATAAGGCATGGAAGAATCTGAGAAGGGTGAGTATGAGCAAAGCCAGCAGTGAGATCTGCCCGAGTTGCGGTCGCACTATGGTCATAAAGGTTGGGCGGTTTGGCAAGTTCCTCGCCTGTAGCGGCTATCCCGACTGTAAGACGGCCATGCCATATTTCGTCAAGATCGGGGTTCCCTGCCCGGAGTGCGGTGGGGAGCTTGTGCAAAGAGTTACCAAGAAGGGAAGGGTCTTTTACGGATGCAGCAAATTCCCCGAATGTCGCTTCGTAATAAGTCGCAAGCCAATAGGTCAGCGTTGTCCCAATTGCGGCAACCTCTTAGTAGAGTACAAGGATGAGTGGGCTAAATGCATTGCTTGTCGATATAAAGTAAAATTGCCCGCGCCGGAGAGAGAAAAACAGGAGGTGGCGTTATGAGAATTCTGGTCATTCACGGACCGAACCTGAACATGCTGGGCAAAAGGAACAAGGCAATATACGGAGAAAAGACGCTCGACCAGATTGACGCTCTATTAGAAAAGGAAGGCAAGGCTTTGAATGTTGAAGTGGTGACATTTCAGTCTAATCACGAGGGGGCGCTGGTAGATTTCATTCAAGAACAGGCGGGTTCCGTCCAGGGCATAATAATCAACCCTGGTGCGCTCACGCACTATGGGTTATCCCTTGCCGATGCCCTCCTAGACACCAGACTACCGGTTGTCGAAGTCCACATATCGAACATCTATCGCCGCGAGGAATGGCGCGCGAAATCCGTAATAGCGCCCATAGCCGAAGGCCAGATAAGCGGCTTAGGCTGGAGGGGATACATTGCCGCTCTACAGTTTCTGGCGGAGAGATTGAAGGCAAAGCGCTTGGGCTAGAGTCGAGGTGGTCGTTATCAGGCTTGGCAAGCTGGCGGAGCGTACAGGGTACTCTAGCAATCGAACAGACAACCTCCCGGCGCGAGACAAACTAGCCCGGCTAGCATCATCAGGATTGGCGTTTCTTGAAATCTTCCAGGTCGAGCGTGTCGATGAAATCCTTGTACGCTGACAGCCCCTTCAGCTCTTGCTCGTCAACTTTGCCTTCGGCGGTAGTCTTCCCTGTTTCTTCTTCGAGCACAATACCAGCCTTCTCCAGCACCGCTTCCTCAACGTATATTGGCGCACCTACTCGCACAGCCAGTGCTATGGCATCGCTAGGGCGGGAATCGACATCTACTTGCACACCGTCAATGGTAAGGGCTAGCCTGGCATAGAAAGTATCTTCCTTGAGGCCGTTGACCACAACATACTCAACCGAAGCCCCAAGCGTAGAAATCACCGACTGCAGCAAATCGTGAGTCAGGGGGCGAGACAGCTCGATATTCTGTAGTTTGACGGCAATAGCATCCGCTTCGGCAGGACCAATCCAGATAGGTAAGTAGCGATTGGAGCCTTTTTCCTTCAGGATCACCACTCTCTGATAGTTCATCAGGCTTACTCGGATGCTGTCAATCGTCATCTCTACCATGATGTGCCTCCTTTGCAGAGGTTATTTTACACCCACGACGGCAACTAATCAAACGAATGTCGCAGCAACCAGCGGCCAAAAAACTCTGTTTCTTGCTAAACTTTCACAAGTCCTAGGACATCAGCGATATTTACGGAGGAGCTATGACAAAGCTTATCTTGGCCAGGCATGGCGAGACTGCGTGGAATGTGAAAAGGGTATTTCGCGGCAAAGCAGACATCGCCCTAGATGAGGTTGGCATCAAACAGGCGGAATTGTTAGGCAAGTACTTGAGCAGCTTCAAACTGCAAGCTATCTATTCGAGTCCACTGCGAAGGGCTGCAGACACGGCAAGTATCATCGCCCGTTATCAGAGGCTCAGCGTACAGATTGCCGATGGCCTCACAGATTTCGACTACGGCAAATGGCAGTCTCTAACCGAGCAAGAGGTGAAAAGACAATATCCGACCCTCTACCACGAATGGCTGACAAACCCACATACGGTAAGGATGCCAGAGGGCGAAAGCCTGGACGACGTAAGAAGGAGAGCTCTTGCTGTAGTGGAAGAGGTGATTGCCAAACATCAAGGCGAGGTGTTGTTGGTATCACACAGAGTTGTACACAAAGTCCTGATATGCTGCTTGCTGGGGCTGGACAACTCACGTTTCTGGAATATCAAGCTAGATGTGGCTGCAATCACGATTTTCGAGTACGCGGGCGGGCGTTTCATCTTGGCCAGGCACAACGATACATCACACCTCAGGGAGCTACGACAATCCAGCCTGGGCGACTTCTGAACCCGCTCAGCGCTCTGGCCCCTCGGCTCTGCGTTTCGACGGGCCCCGCACATTTTCGCGCGAGCCCACCAACGCGCAGAGATGCGGCATCACTCGCCGCAGAGAGCCCCATTCTATGCCGTCTTCAGTTCTGAAGTGCAATGCGGGCAGCGGGTAGCCTTGATAGGAATGGCGGTAATGCAGTAAGGGCATTCCTTGGTTGTCGGCGCTGCTGCCTTTTTCGTGCGAGCTTGCAGTTTGGCAATTGGGCGCACAATCAAGAAGAACACAGCCGCGGCTATTATGAGTAAGTTCACTATGGTATTTATGAAGACCCCGTAGTTGAGCGTGACGGCACCAGCCTGCTGGGCAGCAACCAACGAAGGATACGGCCCGGCGGTAGTCGCACTTTCCTTCAGGAGAACGTAGAGATTGCTGAAGTCAACGTTACCGAGAGCTAGACCTATGGGCGGCATGATGACGTCCTTAACCAGAGAATTGATTACTGCACCGAATGCCACACCCACTATGATGCCCACGGCCATATCAATCACGTTTCCCCTCATCACAAATGCCTTGAAGTCCTCCAGCATGCCAATCCCTCCTTTCTAGCTTATTTGTTATCCATCTTACAAGGTGCTGAGCCGACTATCAATACCTCTACGTCCTACTGAGACACAGGAATGGTCTCGTTGAAAACCATGTGGTGCGGTAGAGCATGAGTGAAGAAGCTTACCTCCAGATGACATAATAGATAAGGAGGTAGTTTCTTATGCATGTCGTCAGTTTTCCTGCTGCTTTCTTCCATATTGCTCGCTATCCACCCAGGACTTGACCCTCAAGGCTAAGGAAGGGCTACCATGGCTAAACTACCGGCAGACCCTCAGGCGACGGGGTCTATCAGCAACAAAGGCAAGCGAGATCCTCAGCTTGCCTCGCTCTACCCTGTATCGCTGGCGAAGACAGCTTAACCAATGTGGTCTAGGGGGCTGGAGGATCAGAGTGGTCACCCAAAGTGGCTTCATCAAGCAATGTGGGATTCCGAACTGGTAGACGAGGTTCCTAAACCCAGGGGAAGAGTACGCTCCGTGAGGGAAAGATAAGCTTGGTACTGATTAGATGCAAAGAATGGCAGGTCTCTACTTCTCTTCTTGCGTTCGTTGTCAAACACTTCGGTGCTCGACATGTAATCTCTTGGTTAGGGCTGTGCAGGTGGACGGAGGCTCGGAATTCGCTTCGCAGTCTGAAATAGAATCTGACAGGTAACGCATCCTGTCTTTCATCCTTTTTCCTCAGTCTCCAGAATCAAATGGCCATGTAGAGCGTGCCCATTGCACTTGTACAGACGAGTACTACGAGGTGTATGATGCAGAATCTGATGTCGCCAGTTGCGGAGGGGTTTTGGAAAGGCGGGACTGAATTTACAACCACGTGAGTCTTGGTCCGGCCTCCAATTGGGAGAGCCCAACGGCGTATCTTATAGAGGGTCATCCGGAGTTAGCTTCTATCAAAACAAAAAACATTGGTCTGACCGAATCGTCCAATACGTGGTGAAGGCGTCCAGCCTTTCACAAGCCTGCCAGCTTCTGCCCTGCCTCCAGTAGCTTCTGCACTCTTTTCAGATTTTCAGCTTCGGCATAGATCCGCACCAGCGGCTCCGTGCCGGAAAAGCGGATGAGAAGCCAGGATTGGTCATCAAGAAAGAAGCGAAAACCATCAGTCGTATCTACTCCGGTTACCTCTGCGCCGGCTATAGTACGGGGCGAGCTGGACCTGATCCGCTGTAAGATTGTTTGGCGCTTAGCCGGCGAAATGCGGAAATCCCTGCGGTCATAGTGGTGTTGTCCGACCTTGCTGTACAGGTAACTGAGGAGTTGAGACGGCGTTTTCCCCGTCTTTGCCATAAAGTCAAGAAAATAGAGCCCGGCCAGTATGCCATCTCTCTCCGGCACGTGCCCGCGGAAGCCATAGCCACCGCTCTCTTCCCCGCCAATAATGGCGTTTTTTTCTGCCATCACAGGAGCGACGTACTTGAAACCCACTGCTGTCTCATAGACAGGGACCTTAAACAGCTCCCCAAGACGCAAAAGCATCATGGTCGAAGTCAATGTCCTGACTATAGCGCCACGTTCACCGCGAACCTCTAGAAGATAGAGACAAAGCAAGGCGAAAACTTGATGTTGAGTCAGGAACCGCCCGTTTTCATCTACCATGCCAATACGGTCGGCATCTCCGTCGGTGGCTAACCCGACATCTGCCTTCCGATTAACCACTGATCGAGAAAGCTTGGCTAGGTTCCTAGCGATCGGCTCGGGCGCAATCTGAGGAAACGCCGGATTTCTCTCAGCATTGATCTCTGCTACTTCGAGACTACCGCCCTGCAGGACTGCCTTGAAATAGCCGATGCCGGCGCCGTACATCGAGTCAACTATGATCTTCAGCTTCTGGCGACGCAATCCTTCTAGATCAACAAGGTGACCGATACGCTCGAAGTAAGCTGGAGCGGGATCAAAGTAGTCAACGATTCCTTTTTTCAAAGCCCTATCCAGGGCGAGCCTGTTGACTCGTCTTTTCTGCCGCACGAGGGACGTAATATTTGCTTCTATTTGAGATGTGACACTATCTGGAGCGCTGGCTCCGTCCTGCGCCCTGTATTTGAACCCGTTCCACAGAGCAGGATTGTGACTGGCGGTAATCAAGATAGCACCGGCTGATTTGGTAGCGGGGACAGCAAAGCTGACCACGGGGGTGGGAGTTGGTTTCAAACAGAGATGAACGGGGATGTTGTTGCCAGCCATCACTTCAGCCGCCGCGGCAGCGAAATGTTCAGAGGCGAACCGGGTATCGTAGCCGATGACTACCCCGCGTCCACCGAGCCCGTCTTGCTTCAGATATTCAGCGACAGCCTGAGCGCAGAAGCGTACGTTGTCGAAGGTGAAATCGTCTGCGATAACCCCTCGCCACCCGTCGGTACCGAACTTGATTGGATTTGCCACTGTAGTTCGTCTGCCAGACGCGGTTTACTGCCATGGAAACACGACAAACCGCTGACCTCTACTCCCATACCTACCATCAGCGGCTGTGTCGCCTAGCACCTGGGTCGTTGCTCTGCCTTTTCGACACTCTTTTCGCCTCTCACATTCAGCCCGAAGCCGCCCCCCGCAGAGAAAGCGGGAAATCTGCCTAGGCTCTCCAGAGAGCCTGTGTGCACTTCAGGATGCTCACCGCCGGGTCGAGCAAGACTTCCCTGACCACTGTGCGCAGCAAATCATTCTTCCCCATCAACCCGGCTATGGGAGGACTTACTTTATAGTATATTTGTACGAATAGTGAGCCCAGCGGATTCTTCAGCAGCACCTGGTCTCGAAAATCCCGCAACAAGTCGAGCTCGCTAGCTGTCTCCGTTCCATAAGCCGCCGTTGCAATAAAGCAAAATCCTCCGGTAGGCACATACAAACCGATTTCGTCAAAACGGACTTCCGCGCCCTCATTCCAGCCAACTCCCAGGAGGCGGATCCTTGCACAAGTCGTGCAGGACGGTGACTGCACTGTAGCAGTTTTCTGTACGTAGATCCCTCTGGTGTCATTGGTGGACAGCAAGGTTGTCGGACTTAATTGAGTCCCGTTCACCGCACTCCAGAAATCGACACCTATCACGCCGGTAACGTTGCCTGAGACATAAATCCAACCCCAGGCTTGGAACGTCACTGGTAGAGTGAGGTTGCCAACGCGTATCCACTGGGTAAATACGTCTCCGTCTCCCGTTACTCGGGCACTCCAGTTGCCTGCGTAGATGGGGCCGCTATCCACGCGCGTAGCGTTCCCAGTCACGTTCCATACAGAGGGAATGTCACCCTCTCCATCTTCGAAGCCCGCGTTCTTCACGTAGCCGCCGGCACAGACATAGTCACAAGGCAACAGAGTCAAACCGACGGCCACGATCAGTAGACTCACCAGCGTAGCTCTCGCACCGCTAGCCATATTGCACCTCCTGTCCTTAACCCTTTTCTGTTGTAGAGCCTAAGCGTTTACACGCTATTGTATCATATCTGCACTGGCGTGTGTTCTTTAGATAGCTTTGTCGCCATTAGCAAGTAGGTGCAGGCTGACGCATTTAGCCAAGAACGGACAGATTTCCGGAGAAACACTCGCGGGATTCGTGCGCGACTACTGAGGCTTGGCCCTCTAACAACTGAATAGTGGAAGGAAGGAAATGGTCAAAAGATCAACGATAGACTTTGAAGCCTATCGACCGACCTAGGAATGCATAAGCTCATGGCTTATGACTCCTTAGAAAGGAGGTGATTCAGCCACACGTTCCCGTACGGCTGCCTTGTTACGACTTCGTCACAGTCACCAGCCCCACCTTAGG
>Ga0209102_1001496_pt1 | contig 12077 bp, 14 predicted proteins | sample ConPoolayeHmetaG_FD_185483 | JGI IMG/M metagenome (GOLD analysis project Ga0209102, IMG submission 185483) | Hot spring microbial mat communities from California, USA to study Microbial Dark Matter (Phase II) - Cone Pool mat layer H metaG... ... | reverse complement strand
GAACAGGTATACCTTGCTGATGGCAATATCTATCAACCTTATTATCCCCTACCCCATCCCGGTTAACTACGACACCACAAGGAATACCTAACTCCGTTGCCACTTCCACAGCTAACGTGAGGTCGTTCAAACCAAAGGGAGTGGGCTCGGTCACGAGGAGACAAAAATCACTCCCTTTTGTTGCCTCTGCTACAGGACAGGAGGTCCCCGGAGAAACATCAATGACTACAACGTCGGCAGGGTCAATATGCTTCTTCACTTCCCTTATTACAGGCGGGGCCATCGCTTCGCCAACGTTGAGCCTTCCTTGAACCAATTCCAAATTCCCCGAACTGCCTGTCTCCACTACCCCCACCTCTCTTCTCTCCTCAGTAATAGCGGACTCAGGGCACAGGTAAGAACATGCCCCGCAACCATGACATAATTCGGGGAAAACCAGCACTTTACTCTTAAGCACCGCAATAGCATTATAGGCGCAGACTTCAGCACACTTGCCACAATAGGTGCATTTCGCTTCATCCACCTTGGGAACGGGAATATACACAGGACGGCTCTGGTCTATAGCCAGACGCAGAAGGATGTCAGCATTCGGCTCCTCTACATCACAGTCCAGCACTTGAACCTTATGGTGGTCCCTCAGAGAAAGAGCCAAGCTGGTAGACACCAGCGTTTTTCCTGTGCCGCCCTTACCACTGGCCACAGATATTATCATTCTATTCCCGTGTCATCTTGGCACCGCACTTTGGGCAATTCAAATCATAGCAAGGAACGCCTGCTTGGTGCGGAATCCTTGTTCCACAACTAGGACATACACAATTTCCACCAGGACCTGCGCCGGCACGGTTGCCACCCATTCTGCCTCTACCACCGCCACGCCCCAATGCCCTGCCACTTCCCGGGCCCTGCCCGAAAGGGCCTGTACCATCTCCTCTCGGCATAATTCACCTCCGACAAGAATCGGTTTTGCTTTACCCCATCGGCGGCAGCCCACAGATTCGAGAACTACAGGTTGGGCAACTCACCTCTGAGGGTTCGGTTCCACTCGAGCCGCGGCTAAAGAATGAGGAAAGGAGCCTTTGGGGTTCACCAGCATGGCATTTGGGACAATTCAAGCTAGAACCATCGTCACCAATAGCTTGGCGAACTTCAAATCTGTGCCCACATTGAGTGCACTGATATTCATAGATAGGCACAGCTTACCTCCCTTTCTCTAGCTGTTCAAGACGGCGCTGGATCTCGTTGAGCTGTTGGCCCAGCATCTGAGCCTGCTTTTTGAGCATTTCTATCTCCTGCTCTCGGCTCGTTGCCGGAGCCAGTGCTTGAGGCATCGTTCCTAGCCCCATTCCCATGCCTCTACTCACACCCATCCCTCTGCCCATGGCTCGGCCCATTCCCATCCCATAATGGCTGCCGACACTGGGTTGGGCGTTTGGTCGTAGTTTGCCGGCCTTGTAGGCTTCAACAGCGTCTCTTACTCTGCCGGTAACACCGGTGACTATTCGAATCCCCGCTGCCGAAAGAGTCTCATAGGCATTCGGCCCACAATTACCGGTAAGCACGACCTCCACCCCCTTGCCGGCAATCATTTGGGCTGTGCTGATGCCTGCTCCGCCGGCAGCCATAGCATGAGTATTATCCAAAGCCTCAAACTCCATGCTCTGGGGGTCAACGATAACGAAGTATCGGCACCTCCCAAAACGAGGGTCCACCTCAGCGTCTAAACTGGGGCTGGTTGCTGATATCGCAATTTTCACCATACACCTCTTTTCAATTCATTCCTTCTCCAGTTCTTTTGTTCTGGCATCGATTTGCTCCAGCTCCTCCTTTATTGCCTCAGCCTGGCTCCTCAGGAAATCTAATTCCTGCTCCTTGCTAATCTGCGGAGCATAGGGACCGGCTCCAGGATAAGGAGCTCCGTATAAGGGCACAGGCGGAGCAGCGTAGTAAGGGCTGTATCCGTAAGGCGACCAGCCAGGCACACCCCCAGCACCGCTAAGGAAATAGCCGCATCTCGGCAATCCCCCTCTCCCTATGCCAACATAGGGCCAAGGCGGAGACCACCCTCTGAACCCAAATCCCCATCCTCCTCCTCTACCAAATCCTCTACCATATCCGTTAGGCATTTTTCACCTCCTTAAGCAATTTCAGAATTTGTCACCAAGGGTATCCATAAGGTACCCATCTTCGCCAACCACGACCGAAGCCACGACGCCACCAACGCCGACCCAGACCCCAGCCCCAACGAGGCCAAACTGATGTTACTCCAGTGTAGCCATACCGGAAGGGGTAACCAGCCGCGGGGTTGGCAAAGCCCGGCACGCTGTAACCAGCGCAAAAGCCGGCTCGCCTACCTGTCATCGGCCCTAGCTCCACGGGCCCAGTTCCATCTCCAAATGGCATCCTTATCACCTCCTTTCCTACTTACTGCTTTACCAACGCCTGCCACCGCGAAATCTCCTGCCGCAGCCACGGCCTAGACCAAACGGAGGCAAAGGCATCGGCTGGATATTCCCGCTGAAGCACCGGGGGCAAGCCAATGGAAGCTTCTGTGCCATCGCCTCAAAAGGCACATCCCATTCATGTCCATCATTGCCACACCTAAAGCGACGCTGGGCAAGCTCAAAGTTACCACCTTCGATTTCAATTGCCTTCCCATTGATGAGAGCATCGGCTAACTTCTTGCGGCCTGATTCCAATATCCGATGAAAAGTTGGCCGGGAAATATGCATCTTTTCGGCGCACTCTTCCTGTTCCAGACCCTCCAGATCTTTCAAACGGATCGCTTCCACTTCGTCTACCGAAAGCCGAACCCTCTGCAAAACATCAACAGAAGCGCCCACAGGCCGGAAAAAACCTGTGGTCGGCAACTGGGCAACGCATCGCAGTTTTACGGGCCTAGCCATCAAAGGTTACCCCCAATTTCGCTACAGATTATGAACATATGTCAATAATAATGATAATGAAGCCTATCAAAATTGTCAAATTTTCGACTATGGGACCCTTTGTAAAGGTGGTCCCTAGGGGTCTCTATACGTCGAGAGCGCGAAGAATACCCGAGAGCCTTTACTGGGCTCAGCAGGCCGAACGAAGCGTATTCCACTGAACAATTTCGACTATTTACGTTAGAATTAGTTAAGAGACCGCAGAATATGGATAGCATTGAACTTTTCCCCGATCTCTCCCGCTGCATTGAAACTACAGCCAGACAGGAATTCTGGAACTCGGTAACCCAATATGTGGAAGGCGGGGGCAACGACAGGAAACTTGAAAACAAGATTGAGCTCCTTGGATCCTTCCTGGAGTCAGCGGACTTCAAGAAGCTTCGGAGCGAAAGCGAGAAGTACTTGGTGGAAGGCAAGCAGGTTAAATTTGTGATCTTCTGGCAAGGAAACAAGCCGAGCTACGAAATGGTAGTGATCGCAGGCTGCCGATGACGAGCCGCCCATGTCCTTAGGTTTCAGAGGCCCGTTGCACCCTTCGCGCACGCGGACGAAAAACACAGGCCGGTGACACATTGTATAGTGCAGCCTATGAGATCTGAACTAAAGCTACAGCCTGGGCAACCATTCCTTCTTCTCGCCCGACGAAACCCAGACCGTTGGTGGTGGTGGCTTTAACTGTCACCTGTGCTGGCTTGACACCCAAAGCTTGGCTGAGGCGCTTCCTCATTTCAGGAATGAAAGGTGAAAGCCTCGGACTCTGCGCTATGATGGTGACGTCAATATTGACTACTTTGCATCCTTTAGCCTGCAGCAGTTCGCCTGTTTTGCGTAACAAAGCAAGACTGGAAATATCCTTGTATTGTGGCTCCTCTGAAGGGAATAGAGTGCCAATATCGGCTAAATCGGCAGCGCCGCACAGGGCGTCTATTACGGCGTGTGCTGCCACATCGGCATCGCTCCAGCCCATCAAGCCTTTGTCGTGCGGGATATCAACCCCACCTAGAATCAACTTCCGCCCCGAAACTAGAGGATGACTATCCCACCCAACGCCGACTCTTAGGTCTTCTCTTGCCATTCTTTCGCGATAACCCTGGCTAGCGCCAGGTCTTCAGGGGTGGTTACCTTTATGTTTCTATAGTCGCCCATATAGAGCTGCACTTTATATCCCAGGCGTTCCACAGCGGCAGCATCATCGGTAACCTCTCCCCTCAGCTTCTCATAAGCCCTGATTATCATATCAAAGCTGAATATCTGAGGAGTTTGCGCTGCCCATAACTTGTCGCGTGGAAGCGTCTCCCCAATCACTCTCTTACTATCAGCAAGCTTGGTGGTGTCCTTAACTGGCACCGCCGCCACGGCGGCACCAGTCTCTCTGGCAGCCCTTAAGCCATCCTCGATCAAATGCACGGTGAGGAAAGGACGAGCTCCATCGTGGATGATAACCCAGTCGCAATCGTGTATTCGCTTCAAGCCTTCCTTCACCGAATCCTGCCGGCGCGCACCACCGCGACATAGAACAACTTTGGACCAGCCCCTTTGTTTTCTCAATCTACACCCTCTGGCCAGGTCCCTGACGTTCATTACCAACACTATCTGGTCAACTACATCGCAGTGCTGACAGGTATCAACTGACCAAGCCAGCAGGGGCTTCCCCCGCAAAGGCGCAAAGAGCTTGTTTATGCCTCCCATTCGCCGGCTGACACCAGCAGCGACTATGACCGCACCTGCTCTGCCAAATCCCGAATTCAAATCCCTATGCCCGCTCCTAGAAATCAAAGGTCAAGGATACGAAATCAAATGAAAAAACTTTCGGGTTCACTCTGCATCTGTGGTTCTTTCATTTTGCGTTCTACCTTCTTTTGTAAGTCCCAGCCTTAGAGCTTCAGCCACAGATCCGGCTTCGATTAACTTGATCTGTCGAGAATCGAAAGATGATTGGGACTTAAGTCTGGGTATGAGACAGGACTTGAAGCCCAATCGCACGGCTTCGGCGATTCTTCGCTCTATCTGCGACACTCCTCTAAGCTCGCCATTCAAGCCCACTTCCCCCAGAGCAACCAGGCCCGACACTGGCTGTGCATCACGGAAACTGGAAGCGATGGCCAGTGCGATTCCTAAATCAACTGCTGGCTCACTGACCTTCAAGCCCCCGGTCACATTAACTATGACGTCCTGGTTGAACAATCTTAAGGCAGCCCGCTTGGTGAGCACAGCAACTATCAACAACAGCCGATTGAAATCGACGCCATTGGCGATACGCCTGGGTGGCGTAAAGCTGCTGGGTGTGGTCAGCGCTTGAATCTCTACCAACAAAGGGCGACTGCCCTCCAGAGTAGGCACCACTACTGAACCTGCAGTCCCATCTTTATACGCCGATAGAAAGACTTGAGAAGGGTTGTCTACTTCTATTAGCCCCTTATCGCTCATTTCAAATATCCCCACCTCATTGGTAGAGCCAAAACGATTCTTTGTGCTGCGTAGTACCCGGTAGCTGCTGAAAGGCTCGCCTTCGAAGTAGAGCACCACATCAACAATATGCTCCAGCGTTCCCGGACCAGCGATAGCGCCTTCCTTGGTCACATGACCAGTGATAAACATAGGAACATTGTGCTGCTTCGCCCACCGTTGCAAAGTCCATGTGCACTCACGCACCTGGGAGATGCTGCCGGGTGTACCAGCAATGTCCCCCAGATACATTGTCTGGATGGAATCGATTACCGCCAAATCGGGAGAGACTTGTTCCAGGCATTCCAATACAGCAGATAAATCCGACTCAGATAGGAAATATATCCCTTTCCCGCAAATTCCGAGCCGCTCGCTTCTAAGTTTGACCTGGCTAACGGATTCTTCTCCCGACACGTAGACGACAACTTTGTTGCCTTCCGATATGATGGCTGAAATCTGCAGCAAGAGCGTGGATTTGCCTATTCCCGGCTCGCCGCCCACAAGTACCAATGAGCCTGGAACCAGACCACCTCCCAAAACTCTATTCACCTCCGAAAAACCGAGGCGAAATCGAGGAAACCCAGCTCTCTCTACCTGCGAAAGTTCCCGAACTCGACTTGACTGAGAAACGGCCTGCCGGGTAGGATGAGACGAACTGACGCACGTTTCGACGAAGCTATTCCAGGCGTGGCAGTCGGGGCATTGTCCTAGCCACTTCGGGGTTTCCTTGCCGCATTGCTGACAGACGAAAACAATCCTGGATTTGGACTTGCCCTGACTATCAGATTTCAAGTCTGCCGGCTACGATGCTCAGTACTCGATGACAGCTAGCTTGTCACCAGTCTTAACTACCTGTCCTGGCGAGACTGCCACCTCTACAACCGAGGCTTTCGCTGGAGACACTATGGGATTCTCCATCTTCATAGCCTCGATGATGCAAATCACTCCACCTTCTTGAACTGTGTTTCCCACTGTTACCTCAACACGTACTATCTTCCCCGGCAGCGGCGCTTCGATAACTTCTCTGGTCATGCTTGCACTGTCTCCTTCACCAATGGCTTTATCAGGATTTTGTCGTCTACGCAATCAACAATCACCGTGTCCCCGGGCAGGAATTCGCCACGCAGCAAAGCCTCGGAAAGCTGGTCCTCAACTAGAGTCTGGATGGTGCGGCGCAAAGGTCGAGCTCCGAAAACAGGGTCGTAGCCCTTGTTCCCTATGAGGTCTTTCGCTGCATCAGTTACTTCCAAAGTGATGTTTTTTTCTCGGAGTGAAGCGACGACCTGGTTCAGCATCAGGTCCACAATTCGACGGATGTGTTCTTTGCTCAGAGCGTGGAATACCACGGTAGCGTCAATACGGTTCAGAAACTCAGGCCTGAACACCTTCTTCATCTCGCCCAGCACCTTTTCCTTCATTTTCTCGTATTCCATTTGGCGTTTCTCTTCACCTTCGATGTGAGCAGCAAAGCCCAAGCTCATATCGCGCTTGATAAGCTCGGCACCGACGTTGCTGGTCATAACTATGATGGTGTTACGGAAGTCAACTCTGCGGCCTTTGGCATCTGTAAGGTGACCGTCATCAAATATCTGAAGCAGGATGTTGAACACATCGTAATGCGCCTTTTCAATCTCATCCAGCAGTATCGCGCAATAGGATTTGCGCCTCACAGCTTCAGTAAGCTGGCCACCTTCTTCATACCCAATATAGCCTGGTGGCGCTCCAACCAGCCGAGCTACAGTGTGGCGTTCCATAAACTCAGACATGTCGAGTCGAACCAAGGCGTCTTCACTGCCGAACATGAACTCAGCCAACGCCCGCACCAATTCAGTTTTCCCCACCCCCGTCGGACCTAGGAACATAAACACACCAATCGGACGCCTAGGGTCTTTCAACCCAGCCCGAGCCCTCCTTACTGCCTTAGCTACAGTGCTTATAGCTTCATCCTGTCCAATGATGCGGCGGTGTAAAGCTTCTTCCATCTGGAGCAGCCGACTGGTTTCGTCAACTGTCAACTTTGCCACTGGTATGCCGGTCCACATGCTGACCACTTCAGCAATGTCCTCTGATGTAACCACAGGACGCCCTTGCTCTCGCTTGATTTGCCATTCCTTCTCCATGGCTTCGACCTTTTCTGCCAACTGCAGCTCACGAGCGCGCAGTTCAGCAGCATAGTCATATTGCTGACCTGCAATAGCCGCTTCCTTTTCTCTGCGCACGCTTTCCAGAGCCTTCCTTGCTTCCGTCAAGCCAATCGGAGCACTACCTCGTTTGATGCGTACTCGAGAGCTGGCTTCATCCACTAGGTCAATCGCCTTATCCGGCAAGTATCGATCGGCAATATACCTGGCAGCCAGGTTGGCCGCTGTTTGCAGCGCTTCATCGCTTATATCCAGTTGATGGAACTCCTCATACCTGTGCTTGATACCACGCAATATCTCCAGTGTCTCTTCGACCGTCGGTTCCGCAACCAAGACAGGCTGGAAGCGGCGCTCCAAAGCCGGGTCTTTCTCCACGTATTTGCGGTAGTCATCCAAAGTAGCGGCGCCAATGCACTGAATTTCTCCGCGCGACAGCGAAGGCTTCAGCAAGTTAGAAGCATCCACCGCGCCTTCAGCGGCTCCGGCACCCACAATGGTCTGCATTTCGTCAATGAACAAGATGCAGTTACCGGCGGCTTTCTCTTCCTCGATGACTTTCTTTAGCCTTTCCTCAAACTCACCTCGGTATTTTGTTCCGGCCACTAGCGCGCCAATATCCAATGCGATTATCCTTTTGCCCTGTAATACCTCGGGAACCTCCCCCGCGACTATGCGCTGAGCTAATCCTTCAACAATAGCAGTTTTGCCCACCCCTGCTTCTCCGATCAGAGCTGGGTTGTTTTTGGTGCGCCGACTCAGTATTTGAATTATACGTTCGATTTCTTTGTGACGGCCGATGATCGGATCGAGCTTGTCCGCTCGGGCCAAGGCAGTTAGATCAGTCCCAAGCTGATCCAGCGTAGGTGTCCGTGTAGCAACGCGACCTACAGTGCGAGCTCGCGCCGTCTCCTGTCTGACAACTCGACTCACTTCCTCGCGCGCCCGCTCCAAGGTGATGCCGAAGCTTTCCAAGACGCTGAAAGCCACTCCCTCGTTTTCGCGCAACAGCCCCAACAACAGGTGCTCGACACCTATATAGCTGGAGCTAAGACGGCGTGCCTCGTCAACGGCAAACTCAATAGCTCTCTTAGCCCGGGGCGCAAGGTCAACGTCTTCTTTGGTAGCTCGGCGTTCTCCCTTTCCAATTACAAATTCCACGGCAGCGCGGATCTTGGTTGTCGAAACGCCAAGATTGCTCAACACCTTGGCAGCAATGCCCAGTTCCTCGGAGGCTATGCCAAGCAATATGTGTTCTGTGTCGATATAGTTATGGCCAAGTTGCTGGGCTTCTGTCTGGGCTCGGCTTAAGACCCTGCGCGCTCCCTCGGAAAACCTTTCGAATCCTGTGCTCATACGAACCTTGCTGTCGCTCCTGACTGAAAGTATAGACGATGCTGGCTTTTCAGTCAACAAGGTGTGGTGACTGGTTACCGTCAGGATTCAGTATATTGAAATTCCGTGTGACTGGCATAAGCTGCACCTATTCTATCTCCACGAGCTAAATGCTCTCAGTACCTGGAGCCAAGGACGGTCTGAGTGAAGTCTGTGAAGGAGACGGTTTACTTCCTCGCAGCCAAGTAGCACTACTCTCGCCTTCATAACTCACCCTTCCCAGTGTGTGGCTCACGTTGCGCACAATGAGTTCAGGTTTGCCCGCAAAGACCGTCTGTCCAGTGTCGAGCCTACTTGTGTGGCTTGGGCTTACTAGCCTTAGCATCCCGTTGACATCTTTCTTCGTCCAGCTCATCCCCCTCTTCTTCATCCTGTCGGCGAGTAACTTGTCCACACTGACTTCCACAGCCCCCCACCGCGGTCAGACCTTAGGGATTAAACTCATAGGATAGCCAGCAACCCACAATAGTTGCCGAGAGGTAGTACCTGAGCCTGATAACATCTTCTGCCGCTGGCTTGGCTGCCTTTTGCCGAGCCTTTATGAGTAGCCTTCCCACATACTCAACCTCACCTTTAACACAAACCTGGCATGTTCCCCAGTAAGAGGACCACTGTCCAATCTCACCAGACCTCTCTGCAGCTAAAGCCTACCAAGAGGCTCGCTACCCTGTTTTGCCCCGAGTCACCATCAGCACTCAGTATGGCCTTATCCACCCGAGAGAGACCACACCTGTTAGCCAAGCTTACTGTGAAGCCTTCGCAAAATATCTTACCGTCCATAACGTTGCTATGGGCTGGCTTCTCTTTCAACTTGTAGCAGCCGTTGCCTGTCTCTTCCCGTACTTCGTAGGCGATACGCCCCCTTGTCTCTGCCTTTTTCTCCTTTTCCATTTCTAAGAAGGCATTGACCAGCATCAACTTCGCCAAAAAGATAGTGTGCTACTCTCCCTTTGGTTACAGGAATGACTCCATCCTCACACAGAGCATATACAGCTTCAGCGTCGATCCCCTCTTCCCTATCTAATTAATCATCAGCTACCTCGCAAGAAACATTGGGCACCGTGGCATGTCACATAGCCCACGGGAAGAGGGCTTCCATGTTTGGCTTTGCTTCTCGGAAAGCATAGTTTGTTTAGCCTTCCACGGCTGGCTACCTGGTTGCCGTGCTCACCTGATTACTCCTATCAAGCCCCAACCTTTCGTCTAACGGAAAGAGTGATCAACACCTTATTTGTCCCGGTCCAGTTTTCTCTTGAGTTTGGCGTCACCGGCAGCACATAGAACCCGCTTTTCTCTAACCCTCCTATCTCCATGTCCTTAGTCTGCTGGTTCAATCCGTCATCCATCTCCTTGAACATCTCCTCAGACAGCTGACGGGCCAAGTGGCAGGCAAAGCGCAACATTTCCCTCTCCCAACGTTGTGGCATTTCCTCGATTCTCCCCTTGAGTTCCTTTCTCTTTTCCACTCAGAGAGCTCCTCGATTTCGAATCTAGCTTGTCTAGTATCAAGTCGCCCACGATTCTGCGACAGCTCACATCCCATCTCAACCCGCACCTACAAAGGATTTATCGCAACAGTTGCCCCGCAAATCTGCCAAGGAACAAAGAGGGCTTGCCAACGACCTTGCCCGACGTACCATGCAAAATTCCGCTGTCTCTTATATATTTATGCTCGTGAGGACATTCGATGATTGAGTTTAAGCTGGTTTCGGACTTTCGGCTCACCGGAGATCAGCCCCAGGCAGTGGACAAGCTTGTTGATGGGCTAAACAAAGGCTATCGCGAACAGACGCTGCTGGGTGTCACTGGCAGTGGCAAGACCTTCACCATGGCCAATGTCATCGCCCGAGTGCAGAGACCAACCCTGGTTATCTGCCACAACAAAACCCTGGCTGCCCAACTGGCAAGCGAATTCAAAGAATTCTTTCCTGAGAATGCCGTGGAGTATTTCGTGAGCTACTACGACTACTATCAGCCGGAGGCTTACATCCCCAGCCTGGACCTCTACATTGAAAAGGAAACCGACATAAACGAGGAGATCGACAAGCTACGACACGCCGCTACCAGATCGCTGTTCACGCGGCGCGACGTAATTATTGTTGCCTCAGTTTCCTGTATCTACAGTCTGGGCGCACCCGAGGAATATCGTAGCTTTGTGCTTTCAATTGAAAAAGGAAGAAACTATAAGCGCGATAAGCTGGCCCGTCATCTTGTTGACATGCAATACGAGAGAAATGACTATGATTTCACCAGAGGGAAGTTCCGCATCCGCGGCGATACCCTCGAGATTCAGCCAGCCTATGAGGAAACAGCTTTGAGGATAGAGTTCTGGGGAGATGAGATTGAGCGCATCGTAGAAATAGACCCTTTGACCGGGGAGGTGCTGGCTTACCGTGACCAGATAGATATCTACCCTGCAAAGCATTTCGTCACGTCTCGAGAGAAATTGATGGCGGCCATCGAGGATATCAAGGCTGAGCTAGAGGAAAGGTTGAAAGAGCTAAGAAGCCAGGGGAAGCTCCTGGAAGCTCAGAGACTGGAAGCCCGCACCAACTACGATATTGAGATGCTTCAGGAAGTCGGATATTGCACCGGCGTGGAAAACTATTCCCGGCATCTTCAACGCCGGCCTCCGGGAAGCACGCCCTGGACTTTGCTGGATTACTTTCCCGAGGATTTTCTGCTGTTCATTGACGAATCGCACATGACCCTGCCGCAGATAAGAAGCATGTACCACGGCGATATCTCGCGAAAGCAAATCCTGGTTGACTACGGCTTTCGCCTTCCTTCGGCTCTAGATAATCGGCCGTTGAATTTCGACGAGTTCAATCAGCGGATAAACCAGGTCATCTACGTGTCAGCCACGCCCAAACCATACGAACGCGAACGCAGCCAGCAAATAGTCGAGCAACTTATCCGACCCACTGGACTGCTGGAGCCCACCGTGGAGGTCAAGCCTGTCAAAGGGCAAATTGACGACCTCATCCATCAGATAAGAACCAGAGTGGACAGGGGCGAGAGATGCCTGGTAACTACCTTGACCAAGCGGATGGCAGAGGAACTGAGCGACTACCTGAAAGAGATGGGGATCAAGACCCATTACTTGCACTCGGAGGTTGAGACGCTGGAGCGCGTGGAGATTCTTCGTGATCTGCGT
>Ga0209102_1001495_pt1 | contig 12078 bp, 11 predicted proteins | sample ConPoolayeHmetaG_FD_185483 | JGI IMG/M metagenome (GOLD analysis project Ga0209102, IMG submission 185483) | Hot spring microbial mat communities from California, USA to study Microbial Dark Matter (Phase II) - Cone Pool mat layer H metaG... ... | reverse complement strand
CCTGTCAGCATCTGCCTGTCTTAGCAGTTGAATCTTTTGCCAGGTCCAGAAGAAAGTCACCTTCATTCCCGCACGGTTCAAAGCCAAAACCAGGCTTTCCTCACCCCAATCAGGACCGTCGTCAAAAGACAGCGCTATAGCCTGATGACCGACAGGGCCATTTAGTTTCACCGAGGTCACGATATCGAGCGTTGATTTTTTGCTCAAGAACATGGTAAGAGTATTCTATCCCATGTCGAAGACAAAGGAAAACTATACCGCTGCCGTCCTTATCGTCTAGAATGAGAAGGATAAGTGGGCGATGATTTACATAGATGGGTCGGAGAAGTCGGGAAGCGGCACAATTGTAAGATACGCGATAGCCCTCTCCTCCTTGCTTGGCGAAGAGATACACATAGGCAATATTAGAGCCAAGAGGGATAAACCGGGGCTGCGTCCTCAGCATCTGGCTTCGGTGACGGCCTGCGCCAGGATGTGTGAAGCCCGCGTCGAGGGTGCGCAAGTTGATTCAAGAGAGATCATCTATCGACCAGGAGCGAGGATAAACGGCGGTTACTACCAGCTAGAGATCGGTACTGCGGGCTCAACTACCCTGCTGGCAATGACTCTGCTCCCCCTTGCCCTTTTCGCTGATGAGGAAACTACCCTAAGAATCTCGGGAGGACTCTTCCAGGACTTTGCCCCCTCGGCCCATCACATGCAGCACGTCCTTTTCCCTACTTTGGGGAAGATGGGCATCAAGGCAGGGCTAGAGGTAATACGCGCAGGCTATGTCCCTACAGGAGGTGGCGTCATCGAGGTGAAGTTAAAGCCGATAGGTAGCAGCATAAGGCCATTAGTAATGCTCCAGCAGGGCAAGGTTGAGGAAGTGACCGGGCTAGCCCTTTCCTCTCGCCTGAAGGAGCAAAAAGTCAGTCAGAGGATGGCTGAGGAATGCCAGAAAGTTTTGGCTGAGAAAGGCTATCGTGCCAGAATTGAAGCTCTGTGGGATGAAACTGCCCTGCAGGCAGGAGCCAGTCTGGCGGTTTGGGCAAAGACAGACGCGGGTTGCTTACTGGGGTCTGACCGGGCGGGCAAGAGGGGACGCAGTTCCGAGTCAATTGGTAGATACGTGGCTCAAAATTTGTTAGAGGACCTGCAGACGGGAGCCACCGTCGACCGGTATCTGGCTGACCAGTTGATTATTTACGCTGCCCTTGCTGGAGGAACCACAGAATACCTCATTCCTCGGCGCAGCGATCATATAGATTGCCAATCTCTGGCTGGTAGAGAAATTCGGAGCGATAACACGAATCAAGGGCAATAGCCTGCGTGTAGAGGGGCGGGGTTTCGTCGGGCGGCCAAAGGCCAGCTAATTCGAGGTCGATCGCCTGAATGATAAAGATTATTCCTATCGGCAACACAAATAGTGCCACTCTCGAGGCCATGCGGCAGGCTCTGGAAGAAGTTTTTAGTCAAGAGGCACACATAGACGATGCCATTGCATTACCTCACGAGAGCTGCAACCAGCACCGTAACCAGCACCTTGCTTCTGTGCTTCTCGCTAAGCTGCGCTCTCCCTCTGACCCGGGCGATAGAGTTCTCGGAGTGGTGGATGTGGACATTTTTGCTCATGGACTCAATTTTGTGTTTGGGGAGGCTGACATTGCCAGCAGGAAGGCAATCATCTCGCTCCAGCGCTTGAGGCAGGAGTTCTACGGCCTTCCCAGGAACGAGAAACTCTTTCGTGAACGAGGCGTTAAGGAGGCAGTCCACGAGCTGGGTCACACCTATGGACTGAAGCATTGCGCCAATCCTGCCTGTGTCATGCGTTTTTCCAACAGCCTGCATGATACCGATGTTAAAGGTTTGGATTTCTGTCCCGACTGCAGGGCGCGGCTAAATCAATGATTAACGGGCTGTTACCCAGGGTTAAGATTGGCTGCTGCGGCTTCCCTGTCAGCAGAAAAGACTATTTCCAGCAGTTCAAACTGGTGGAAGTGCAGCAGACCTTCTATAAGATGCCCGGGCTGGAAATTGCCCAGAGGTGGCGGCAGGAGGCTCCGGCTGGGTTTGAATTTACCTTAAAAGCCTGGCAGCTGATAACTCATCCTCCCACCAGCCCGACCTACTGCAAGGCAGGTATCAAAATCCTCCCGGGTGCCGAGGGGCGCTACGGCTTTTTCCGACCCAGCGACGAGGTGCATCAAGCCTGGGAAGAGACGAGGAGATTTGCCCAGGCATTAGGCGCCAGGGTTATCCTCTTTCAGTGCCCGCCAAGCTTCAAGGAGACCGTAGAAAACGTTGGTAACATGAGGCGGTTCTTTCAATCAGTCAGAGATTCTGGATTTCAGTTTGTCTGGGAACCAAGAGGCGGATGGAGCGAAGCGACCATCAAAACTCTGTGTTCGGAGTTGGAGCTTGTCCACTGCGTTGACCCCGTGGAAAACAAGTCGCTGTATGGGGAGATTCAGTATTTCCGCCTGCATGGCGGGCGCCACTACCGGCACCGGTATACAAAAGAGGAGCTTGAGCAGTTGAAAGGCACGTTAGGGGAAAAGGAGACCTACGTCCTGTTTAATAACCTCAATATGCATCACGATGCCCTGGCTTTCGACAGCTTATTGAAGGGAGAAGAGGGTGAACCCTGAACTCATCTACACCCTGGGTACCAGCACCCGCGCCGTCGACGAGTTCATCGACCTGCTATCAAGTCATGACGTTGAAGTAGTGGTGGATGTGAGGCGATTCCCAACCAGCCGGTTCAAGCACTTTTGTCGGGAGGAGCTGGAGAAATTATTGCCTGAGGTGCGCATCGGCTACGTCTACATGGGGGAAGAGCTTGGAGGCTATCGCCGGGGAGGCTACCAAAATTTCACCACCTCTTCTCAATTTAAGGCAGGTATCAGTAAGCTGGAAGAAATAGCCCATCAGAAAAGAGTGGCTATTATGTGTGCGGAAAGGTTCCCCTGGCGCTGCCACCGCCGTTTTATCGCTCTGGAGCTGGCGGAAAGAGGGTGGCGGGTCAGCCACATTATTGACAAGGCCACGGATAACGTGGCACGTTGCTCCATGAGAGAACGCCTTCCTGAAGCTGAAGTCTCTTTTCCTCCAGCGCCTCGCACAGTGCATTGAATGGCTCGCCACTGACTTTGGTATCCATTAAATCCAACCTACCCCACCACTGCTCACCATTGTCGGCCTACCCACGCAGACTTCTTTATCATTAATCAGCATAGTGCTGGTACGACCTGATGTCAAGATGGTATCCGCTTGGCAACTTGCTGATTAAGAACATTAGTTCTAATGTAACTCTAACACTGCTCTTATGCCTTTCTAACAAACCGTATCATAAAATAACAAGTGCAGGACAGCGAAAGCTGTCGCTTGTCTGATCCTCTGTCCAGAATACCAGTGGAAAAGGAGGTGACGGCTATGACTCTGCTAAAGTGGTTATGCCGGTGGCAGATGATTAGTTCGATCTCCCCGCTGGTAGGGCTTGCGAAGGACGTGAGGTAGGGAGGCTACCAGCGGGGAGCTACGAACGGTCCCTGTAGAGCTTCTCGTTTGTCCTTTGCCCTTCTTGCTATCAGTGTGGGGCCTCTGGCACAATGCCAGGCTGGAAGAAGCAGGGGACAAGAGGATCTGAAGCGCGTCCCATGTACGCTACGGGACGCGCTTTGCTAGGGTGTCATTGAACCCGCCAGACTCCTTGAAAAACGGAGAGCTGGCAACAGGATGTAAATAACCGTTTAAGATTTCTGTACTGTTATCACGGCGGTCGTCCTCATGTGCGGACAGCCTCACTGTGCAGCTCTCTGTGCTCATCGTAAGGGGATTGGATAGCCTGCTAAAAGAAACGTCCTGGTGTCTGCCATGGAGTGGTAAATGGCAGGTATATTGCAGTAAGTATCACCGAGAATATTCCCACCAGAAATATGCCATCGAATACGCCGGCACCGCCAATGGAAACGATTCCTGCCCCGAGTCTCCGCGCCTTGGCCAGGTTCAAAACGTCGCCACCGATCAGTGTTCCCAGAACACCGGATATAAAAGCCACTGGAGCTGCCATATCTCCCGCCAGAGCTATAGCCAGGAAAGTAGCCACAATGGGCGGAATGAACATTGGGATGGTCAGCCCCTGCCCTGGTATCGGCCTAGCGAGAAACTTGCAGATAATAATCATCAACGCGGTAGATACAAGCACCGGTAGCAAAGGTGCTCTGAATAGAAGGTAAATCGAGAGGGCTGTAGGGACTATGGCACCGCCGAGATTTATCGCCAGCCCCGATTCACGACGCACCGGTATTTGAAACCAGCCGAACTCAAGTACCCTGGAATACTCTACGGCGCGCCTGGTCAGTGGGATATTGATGACAGAGCCAATGAGCATCAGCAGTAGCACAGTTACTGCTGTTTCGGGGGATATCCCCAGCCTGCTGAAACTGAATGTGACAACATTGAAAAACAGGAGTATCAGGATGACCGGGAAGAACAGAACAAAGAGAGCGAGGAGTAGGCAGCCCATCGGAAAGAAAAACATCTTCTGCTATTGAACCTCCTCCAGTATGGCGTATGCAAGGTTTTTTGCCAGTGTGGAAAGCCGCTCTTCAAATATCTCAACCTCAAGCTCGGACAGCCCCATGCAGGCAAGCCGAGCTATATGCCACACTTCCTCACGAATCAGCTTCATTAGTTAATGCTCCAGATTTAGGCTCTTTTTGGTACATCTTCTTCGTTTTGCACCTACTTGTCCTGTAATACCACAAGGCCTGGCAACACCTTGCCTGCTAGGAACTCAAGCGAGGCGCCACCGCCTGTAGATATATGGTACATCCTTTTAGCAAGTCCCATTTCTGTTACCGCCTCGGCCGTTGAACCCCCGCCGATAATCGTGACAGCCTGCAGGCTCGCGAGAAGCTCTATGATGCGGCGAGTCCCGCTGGCAAACTCAGGTATCTCAAATACGCCCAACGGTCCATTCCAGACAATAGTTTTTGACCTCTCAAGCTCACGGGAGAACTCCTCTATCGTCTTCGGGCCAATATCGGCGATAACCCAGCCTTCGGGCACCTTCGTAACCGGCACGACCTGTATATCCGAGCCGGCTTCAAGTTTGTGAGCGATCACCAAGTCTCGTGGCAATAAGAGATTAACACCAAGAGACGCCGCCTTCTGCTGAAGCTTGTTCACATATTCAACCCTGTCATACTCTACCGTTGACGCGCCTACTCCGTAACCCCGGCTCTTCAGAAATGTAGCGGCCATGCCGCCACCAATAAGAAGTGTATCAACCCGGGTGATGATATTCTCCAGCAGTGGTAGCTTTCCGCTTACCTTGGCGCCGCCCACCATCGCTGTGAACGGGCGCCCGGGATTTTCCAGGGCTCCGCTCAGTGTTTCAATTTCTTTTTTCATCAAGAAGCCAGATACGGCAGGCAGGTATCTGGCTATCCCCACCACCGACGCGTGCGCACGGTGGCTGGCACCGAAAGCGTCATTAACGAAGACATCGGCAAGCTGCGAAAGGGCTCTGGCAAAGCCTGGATCGTTGGCTTCCTCTTCAGGATGGAAGCGGATGTTCTCTAACATCACTATATCACCTTTCTTCATTCCGGCCACCGCTGCTTCCACATCGGGACCCACGGATTCTCTGAGGGCCTTGACCTCTTTACCGAGGAGCTCTGACAGCCTTTCGGCTACCGGTCCCATTCTCAGGCTCTCTTCAACCTCGCCTTCAGGTCTGCCCAGGTGTGAGCAAATAATCACCCGAGCCCCGTGCTCTAGGAGATATTTGATGGTGGGCAGGCAAGCTCTGATACGGGTATCATCGGTAATGGTGCCGGTCTTATCCATGGGGACATTGAAGTCAACACGCAGGAAAACCCTTTTGCCAGCTACGTCTAGGTCTTCTACTGTCTTCTTCTGCATCGCCCCTTCCTTAATCTGCACTCTGGCGAAACACTGAGCTCATATATATCTGCCAGGCATGACGACAGTGCCCATCTTCAGGCGACGGTTCGCTGAGAAGCTCTTGCCTTCCTCTTGAACAATGTCAGCACCTCGTCCACCGGCTTTGTGTTAAATATATCACTTTTCCCGCACCAGCCCCGCCGTGCCACACCGACCCCGAATCGTATAGTATCAAGCTGGGGCGCGCTGTGAGCATCGGTGCCGATTACCAGCTTGACTCCCAGCTCCCTTGCCCGCATCACGTGGAGATCGTTGAGGTCAAGACGCTGGGGTGTGGCATTTATCTCCAGTGCCGTACCCGTCCTTGCCGCGGTGTGGAGCACTGCTTCAAGGTCAACATCTACCGGCTCACGCACACCCAGAAGCCGGCAGGTGGGGTGTGCGAGAATATGGACATAAGGATTTTCCAGGGCCAGAACCAGTCTCCTGGTCATCTTTTCACTATCCTGCGCCATCGCCGAGTGGACGCCGGCAATAACGACATCGAGTTCTCTAAGGATATCATCGGGAAGGTCGAGGGTGCCATCAGATCTGATATCCACCTCTACGCCGCAGAGTAAACGAAGTCCGCGCAGCTTTGGGTTTAAGGCTCTTATTTCGGTAATCTGCTTCTTCAGGCGCTCCTCGCTGAGACCGTGGGCAATACCCCTCCCTGCCGAATGGTCGGTTACGGCGAGATACGCGTAACCCCGAGACATTGCCGCCTCTGCCATAGCTTCAATAGAGTCAAACCCGTCGCTCCAGTTGGTGTGAACATGAAGGTCTCCCTTTATGTCCGAGGTCTCAATAAGCCTCGGGATAGCCCTTTTCTCCGCTAACTCAATCTCGTGTCTACCTTCACGCAGCTCCGGGGGGACGTACTGTAGGCCAAGCCTATCGTAGAAAGCCTCCTCGGTGGCAAACTTCTCGGTCTTTCTGGTCTCCAGTACCGTGATACCATACTCACTGAGGCTGAGCCCCTGCCGCAGTGCCCTCTCCCTGAGGATAATATTATGCTCTTTGCTGCCAGTGAAATACTGGAGGAGCGAGCCGAAACAGTCAGGCTCCACCATGCGTAAATCCACCTGAATGCCGCCGGTGGTGATGACGCTGGCCTTGCTTGCCCCCTTAGCCAGAATCTCCTCTACCAGTGGCAGCTCGACAAATGCCTGAAGCACATCTTGCGGCTTATCGGCGGTACCCATAATGTCGATGTCACCAATGGTCTCTTTGAAACGCCTCAGGCTGCCAGCGGGGACCAGGTGCTGCAGCCCGGGGCGGTCTCTGAGAAGCGCCACAATTTGCTCAACCACTGGCAGTGCCTCGCCGATGGGTATTCGCATATCCTTATGCCTTGACATGCGGATGTGACGCAGGATATTGGCAGCGACCTTATCTCCAAGCCGGTAAAGACCGCTGACGCGCCCATTTATGATTGCCTTCTCCAACTCATCGATGTTGGAAATACCAAGCTCCTTAGCAAGGCGTATAGCAGTCTTGGGGCCGATTCCTGGTATGGACATAAGAGAAAGGGTGCCCTCGGGAAACTCCCTTCGCAGCTCTTCGTAGTATCCAAGGTGTCCGGTGGTAAGAAGCTCGGTTATCTTCTTGGCAATAGCTTCACCAATTCCGGGGACTTCCCGGAGTTTATTCTCTTCCATCAGGGTCTTCAAGTCTGTAGACAGATTCTCAATGGTATGGGCTGCTTTCCGATACGCTCTTATCTTGAAGGGATTTTCGCCCTTTATTTCAAGAAGGTCAGCAATCTCCTGAAACACTCTGGCTACGGCCCGGTTTTTCATAAAGCAACGACCCCGTTAAAGAACCTTTTTAGCCCGTATCAGGCCGATGTTGGCATAGCCGGCTCATGGTGACGTAGTACGCTTACCGAGGGTCACCTTTATCTCCTTGGCGGCGCTTTCACGCCATACCTTCAGGGTCACTTCGTCACCCGGTTTGTGCTTTTGAATGAGGCTCTGTAATTCCTCCAGACGGTTTACTGGTTCGTCATCCAAAGCTACAATAATATCGCCTCCCACCAGCACCTGCTGCCCGTTTATGGTTACCGGCTTGTAGCTACCGCGCAGGCCTGCCTTGTCCGCCGGGCTCCCGTGCTGCACCTGCTCTACCAGCACGCCCTTCTGTTCGGAAGGCAGGTTCATCGCTTGGGCAATCTCCGGCGTCACTGTCATTCCCCAGATTCCCAGCCAGGCCTGGCCGGTTGAGCTCTCCGCAGCTTGTTTCTCTTTCTGTTGCGACCCGGGCCTTGCTACGGGCGTCACCTTCACCTGCTTTTCTTTGCCCTGACTCAATACATCCAGAGTGACAATTTGCCCTATCTGTGTCGACCGCGCCAGATAGGTAACGAGGTCATCAAACGTCCTGACCGGTTGTCCGTCAATCGCGGTGATGACGTCTCCGCCGACCCTTACCTTGTCGCCATCAATGGTGACCTGGCGGTCACTGCCGTGCAATCCAGCTTTATCGGCGGGGCTATCGGGGATAACATCAACAACCAATGCGCCGCGCTGCTCCGGCTTCAGCCCCATGGCCTTAGCGATGTCAGGGTTCAGTGACAGACCGCTCACGCCGAGCCAGGGATGCTCGTAATGGCCAGTTTTAATCAGTGCCGGCACCACCTTTAGCACGATGGCTGAAGGGATGGCAAAGCCGATGCCAGCATTGGCTCCTGATGATGAGATAATCGCCGAGGTCACTCCGATGACTCTGCCGTCACGGTCAACCAGCACACCGCCAGAGTTACCCGGGTTGATGGGCGCATCCGTCTGGATAACATCGGGAATGCTGTATGTCGAGCCTCCGGCAGACTCGCTATCGGTCGGCAATAGCCTTCCAATGGCGCTGACGAAGCCCACCGTCATGGTGCCCTGGAGACCGAACGGGTTGCCGATGGCTACCGCCATCTGTCCAACCTTCACCTGGGTGGAGTCCGCCAATTGCACCGGTTTGAGGTGGTCGGCAGATACTTCAACTTTGACCACGGAGAGGTCGCTATCTGGGTCCGAACCGACGACCTTGCCCGACACCGTCGTTCCGTCCTGAAAGGTCACCGAGATGCGGTCGGCGCCGGCGGCGACATGATTGTTGGTGACGATATGCCCCTCTTTATCCCAGACAAAGCCGGAGCCCAGGCCCTTGGAATAGTATTCCTGCGGTCCCTGGGGAAACGGAAAACTGAAGCCGGGGAAGCCCGGTATTTCGGGCAGGGTAGGAAACATCACCTCCTGCTTCTGAACCACACGGATATTGACCACTGATGGACTGACGCGCTCATAGATTTGCCCCAGCGTAGCCTCGAGGTCCGTCGGCGTGGTAGCCGAGAGTGGTGGTGAAATAGCCGTTGTCATACTCGGTGACGCTTCCGGTGCGAACGTGGTTGGTGAGTTCTGCCCGGCACAGGCAGAAAGTGCAAGCAGAAATGCCAGCAGGATGGAAAGAACCAGCGCTCTTTTTTTCATATCAGGTCTCCTCCTCGTGTCATCAGTATAGCTACGGCCCCTGCCTGTTCATTTTGTAAATAGTCCGTGGGTGGAAGGAGAACACTCGTCCGTGATTACAAGCTACGTACGAGACAGCTGCCTGCATCCTGGGCAGGACGGGGGAAGCGCCAACCTACATCATTTCTTCTGTCCTTCGGCTATCTCTTTGGCCTTGCCTTTTACTTTTATCTGTTTGGGTTTGACTTCTTCCGTCTTAGGTAACGTTATGGTGAGGACGCCATTCTCAAAAGTGGCATCAGCCTTTTCTGCTTTCACCGGCACTGGCAAAGTCATTGACCTGCGGAAAGCACCATAGCGGCGCTCTTTACAGAAGTAGTCAGCCTTTTTCTCCTCCTCCTCTTCCTTGTGCTCACCTTTGATTGTGAGCACATCTCCAGTAATGGAGATGTCCACCTCCTCTGGCTTTATCCCGGGTAGTGATGCCTTCACTACAACATCTTTATCTGTCTGGTATACATCTAAAGCTGGCTCTTCACCAACCAGCTCCGGCCAGAACCGGGAGGGGTGAACGAAAGCATCCTCAAAGAGACGATCCATTGCCTGACGCAGGCTTGTCAGTCCTGCAAAAGGTTCCCAGCGAACTAAATCTGCCATATTTCGTCCTCCTTCGCTATTTATTTTGGCGCTTCCCCCAGCAAAGTAGCCGATTAACGGTTAGAACTCTACGATTGAAAGCTGGCCTTGCTTGTATCCTGTTTCGTCTTTGCCAGCCTTTCTTTTAGCTCAGCACCTTGGATTGTCTCTTTTTGCTCCAACTCTCCAGATAGCTCCTTGAGGAGTTGCTCGTTTTCCTTAAGCAGGGACTTCGCTCGCTGATAGTTTCGCTCGATAAGGGCATGGACTTCAGCGTCAATAGCCCGTGCCGTGTCTTCGCTGTACTGTCTGCCCCAGAGGTTAGGTTCACTCACTGGCAGAAATGGGTTGCTACCATCACCGAAGGTAAGGGGTCCCAGCTTCTCACTCATGCCGAAGTCACGCACCATCCGCCTCGCTAGCTGGGTTGCCTGGTAGAGGTCGTTCTGGGCTCCGGTGGATATTTGACCGAAAGCAATTTCCTCCGCTGCTCTGCCGCCGAGCAGCACAGCGATCTTGTCTTCAAGCTCCTCCCTGGTGAAGAGGTAGCGATCCTGCAAAGGTAGCTGTAAGGTCATCCCTATTGCCGCTGTGCCTCGTGGAATAATAGACACGCGGTGGACGGGGTCGGCATGAGACAGAAGCATGCCAAGCATGGCATGTCCCATCTCATGGTACGCTACCCTCTTTTTTTCGTCTGCGCTAAGGGCGCGGCTCCTGCGCTCCAGGCCGGCCATCACCCGGTCGACGGCTTCCTCGAGTTCTGCCATTTCCACTGCGTCTTTGCCGCGTCTGGCGGCAAGGAGAGCCGCCTCGTTAACGACATTAGCCAGCTCAGCACCGGCAAAGCCCGGCGTACGAGCTGCGATAGTGTGAAGGTTAACTTCTGGTGCCAGCTTGACGCCCCTGGCATGAACTTTGAGAATATCCTCACGTCCCTTCATATCCGGCTTGTCCACCACTACCTGCCGGTCAAAGCGTCCGGGACGCAGCAGAGCCGGGTCAAGCACATCCGGTCGATTCGTTGCTGCCATGATGATGACGCCCTGTGATGGGTCAAAGCCGTCCATCTCGGTAAGTAGCTGGTTAAGTGTTTGTTCCTGCTCCTCATGCCTGAATGCCATTACCCCGCCGCGCTGCTTACCTATGGTGTCAATTTCATCAATGAACACAATACACGGAGCATTTTTCTTGGCCTGCTCAAAAAGGTCTCGCACACGGGCGGCGCCCACGCCGACAAACATCTCGACAAACTCGCTGCCGCTCATGCTGAAGAACGGTACCCCGGCTTCACCGGCAGTAGCTCTTGCCAGGAGGGTCTTGCCTGTGCCCGGCGGACCGACCAGCAGGATACCCTTGGGAATGCGTCCGCCCAATGCCTGATATTTTTTGGGGTTTTTAAGAAAATCTACTACCTCTTGAAGCTCTGCTTTGGCTTCATCTACGCCGGCGGCACTGTTGAAATTGACATTTACCGAACCGCGGTTGTAGACCCGGGCCTGGCTACGGCCGAAGCTGAGGAACTGCTGGCGGCCACCGACGCGCCCAATGAGAAGGTACCATATCAACGCGAATAGAGCGATAGGAACAACCCAGCTCAGGATGTTTGTCCAGAGCTTGCTGGGGATGTTGCCTGTAAACTCGGCGCCGCTCTGGCGCAGTTGCCCGATAAGCTCACTATCATCTACGCCCGGAAGCCGGGTGCTCTGCATCAGGCGGCCTTCGTCCTTTGTCTTCCATACAATCTCGGTCTCGCCAATCTGGGCTTCAGCTACATTCTTATTATCCAGTGCCGATAGGAACTGGCTGTATGGAACTTTCTGCGGAGCGGCTAGCGGTACGATGAACTGCTGGAGCAGAAGCAAGAATATTACCATAGAGATAATGTAGCTTATGGAAAACCGCCACTGTTTCTCCTGCTTGGTTGCCATTGTCATTCTCCTCAGCGACAGAGGGGCTCACCGAATCATTCCGGACGCGCTCCAGCCGCCATCTGCTTCCCTATTAACCTTCGCAAAACCCAACACTGTGACCGGCCCCACAAAAACAACCC
>Ga0209102_1001493_pt1 | contig 12086 bp, 11 predicted proteins | sample ConPoolayeHmetaG_FD_185483 | JGI IMG/M metagenome (GOLD analysis project Ga0209102, IMG submission 185483) | Hot spring microbial mat communities from California, USA to study Microbial Dark Matter (Phase II) - Cone Pool mat layer H metaG... ... | reverse complement strand
TTCGCTCCGAGCCCCACCGGCTTCCTCCATGTCGGCAACGTGCGCACCGCACTGTTCAACTGGCTCTGGGCGCGCCACTGCGGCGGAAGCTTCATCCTGCGCATCGAGGATACCGACGCGGCGCGCAGCCGGCCCGAATACGAGCGGCAGCTGTGCGAGGATCTGCGCTGGCTCGGGCTCGAGTGGGACGAGGGTCCCGACGTCGGCGGGCCCTGGGGCCCTTATCGCCAGAGCGAGCGCTACGGCACCTACCGCGACTTCGCCCGGCGGCTCCTGGAGCAGGACAAGGCTTTCCCGTGCTTCTGCGCGCAGGAGGAACTCGAGCAGATGCGCAGGGAACTGCTCGCCGAGGGCGCCATGCCGCGCTACCCGGGGACGTGCCGGAACCTGCCGCGCGCCGAGGCCGAGGCCCGCATGGCCGCCGGAGAACGGGCGGCGGTGCGGCTGCGCGTCCGGGCGGGCACGGTCGGATTCGACGATCTGGTGTACGGCAAGGTCGAAATCGAAACCGTCCAGATCAGCGACCCGGTGATCCTGCGCAGCGACGGCTCGCCGACCTATAATTTCTCCTGCGTGGTGGACGACGTGCTCATGAGGATCAGCCACGTCATACGCGGCGAGGGCCACCTGTCGAACACCCACCGCCAGATGCTCATCTACGAGGCCCTGGACGCACCGCCGCCCGCCTTTGCCCATCTGCCTACCGTGCTCGGGCCCGACGGCCAGAAGCTGAGCAAGCGCCACGGAGCGACTTCCCTCGAGGAATTCCGCGCCCAGGGCTATCTGCCCGACGCCCTGCTGAATTACCTGGCGCTTCTCGGCTGGTCGCCGCCCGCGGAAGGCAGGGAGATACTCGGGCGCGACGAAATCATCGCGCTGTTCGAACTCGGGCGCGTCTCCCGGAGCCCCGCCATCTTCGACCGCGCCAAGCTGGACTGGATGAACCGCAAGTATATCGACGCGGCGCCGCTCGCGAGCCTCGTCGATCGAGCCGTCCCCTATTTCGCGGCCGCCGGACTCGTGCCGCCTGCGCCCGACGAGGCGGTGCGCGCCTGGCTGGCGCGGGTCGTCGACGCCGTGCGCACGCACGCGGATCATCTGGATCAGCTGCCGGACGCGGCCGCGATCGCCTTCGGCTTCCCCACGGATCCGCCGCAGCCGGACAACGAGGCCCGCTCGATCCTGAGCTCGCCCGAGGCCCTCGGCGTGGCGCGGGAATTCACGCGCCGCGTCGAGGAGCACGAGTACCTCACCCCGGAGCTCTACCGCAGGATCGTCGCCGAGGTCAAGCAGGCGACGCGCCGAAAGGGAAGGGATCTATTCCATCCGATCCGCGCGGCACTGACCGGGCGCGGCTCCGGGCCGGAACTGGACCGGCTGGTGCCGATCTATGAAGAGGGCAGCCGATTGAATCTGCCGCGGCGCGTCATGTCCTGCCGCGAAAGGCTGCGCGCCGTGCTGGCGGCTCTCGACCGGCGGGAGTCCGAGTCATGACCGTCCTTTACGGCATCCGCCCGGTGCTCGAGGCATTGCGTGCGGCGGATTCGCGTATCGAGCGCATCGCGATCGAGCGCGGCCGCCGCAGCAGCATGCTGGAGGAGATCGTGCGCCTCGCCCGCCTGCGCAACGTGCCGGTCGACTTCGAAGAAAAGATCGGGCTCGACCGCAAAAGCGGGGGCGGCCGGCACCAGGGAGTGCTCTGCCGCCTGTCGGAGGTGGAGCTGCTGGAAGTGGAACAGGTCCTGGAAGCGGCCTCCTCTCCCGGGCTGGTGCTCGTGCTCGACGGCATCGAGGATCCGCAGAATCTGGGCGCCATCCTGCGTTCGGCCGAGGTCGCCGGAGCCGACGGCGTCATCCTGCCCAGCCGGCGCAGTGCGGGGGTGAGCGCAGCCGTGATGCGCGCGAGCGCGGGCGCGGCCGCCCATGTCCGCATCGCGCGCTGCATCAATCTGCGCCGGGCCCTCGAGTCGCTCAAGGAGAAGGGCTACTGGATCGTCGGGCTCCGGGGCGAAGCGGCGCGCCCCTTGTGGGACGTGGACCTGACCGCGCCCACGGCGCTCGTGCTCGGAAGCGAAGGTGCCGGATTGCGGCGGCGCGTCACGGAGGGGTGCGATTTCCTGGCGTCGATTCCCATGCGCGGCAAGGTCGGCTCGTACAATGTGAGCGTCGCCGCCGGCATCGCCCTCTACGAATGCCTGCGCCAGCGCTTTCGCCAATTATTTCGGTGACAGGCTACTCAACCCCGAAACTCCCGGCCCGCTCGATATTCGCCCGACATGAAACTAACGTTTCAGCATGCCCAAGATGATCCGGATATGATGCACCCCAACAACCGGGCGGGTGGTTAAGGCATAGAACCGCCGCCGCGTTTCTGAGGAGCAAGGGGATGCACTCCATACGGACTACATCAACCGATCCGGCCGGTGTCGGACCCGGGCGGCAGCGGTCTCCGGCAGCCACTCTTCCAATTCGGCCGCACAGCCCAGCCCCAAGGGAATGACGGGCATGTTCATCGGTTCCGTATTGGGCGAGACCAGCAACCCCCTCATGCCGGATGCGCCTCACTGTCGCCAAGATCATGTCCGGTTGGTCCCCTGCCGGAAACCAAACAGGCCGGCTTCCGCTCAGGCCACGGCCTCGCGTGCACCGCTGCGCATCGAGCGCAGCACGGCATCGAGCGCTCGCATCTGAGCGAGCGCATCCTCGGGGCCGAAGCGCGGCGGGATCCCTTCGAGAATGCAGGTCGAGAAGAACTCGAACTGGGTCACGTACTGGTTCTCGGGAGGCATGGTCTCGACCTTGTCGTTGAGGATGACCGTGGCTTCGCTGTCCGGCAGCCAGGGCTTGGGCATTCGGATGGTCCCTTCCTCGCCGACGATTTCCAGCTCCGTGCGATAGGGCAGGTTGAAGGCCGAATCGATGATCGCCGCGCCGTGCGGGAACTCGAGCACGCCGGACATGCTCATGTCGACCCCGTAGGCCGGATCGACCGTGCCGCAGGCATAGGCCGCAATCGGCTCGTCGCCGAAGTAGAAGCGGGCGGCGCTGACCGGGTAGCAGCCGAGGTCGAGCACGCTCCCGCCCCCGAGCGCCGGATCCAGGCGTATGTCGGGGCGGCGCGTGAGCCGCACGCTGAAGGCGGCGCGCACGAGCCGGACCTCCCCGATGCGGCCGCGCTCGACCCACATGCGCGCGCGGCGGTGCTGCACGTGCAGGCGCCACATGAAAGCTTCCATGACGAAAAGCCCGCGGCCGGTGAAGGCATCGAGCACGCGGGCGGCATCGGCGACCGAGCTCGTGAAGGGCTTCTCGCACAGGCAGTGCTTGCCGTGCGCAGCCGCGCGCAGCATCCATTCGGCATGCAGGGCGGCGGGAAGAGGGAGATAGACCGCCGTGATCCCGGGATCTTTGAGCAGGGACTCGTAGCTCGGGTAAGCCCGGCGCAGGTCGAACATCGCGCGGAATGCTTCGGCCTTCTCCGCGGAGCGGCTCGCGACACCCACGAGATCGACAGAGGAGGACTCCAGCATCGCCGGAATGGTGCGCCGGCGCGCGAAGTCCGAACAGCCCAGTACGCCCCAGGAAACCCTGGCCATGAGCACCTCCCGCGGCAGGCCGCCGCCTGATCGTCCAGCTCTTTGTGATATGGTAAGGACGCGTTCCCGGAGGCATTGTATTCCCTTCGGGCCGCTGAGAGATCGAGGAAAATGAGAAATCCCCGGGCGGACGGCGGGGTGCGGAAGCGGAAAGGAGGGCGGCGACATGGCGGGGCCAATCACATCGGTGACGGCCAGGGTGATCAGCGTCCAGGGAACCTGTGCCCTGGGGCACAAGGTCGGCGACGTCGTGAAGTTCACGGAGTCGGGGGTCGAGGGAAAGGTGTGCATTCACGCGCTCTACAGCATGCTCCCGGCGGTCTTCGCCATGCTCTTCGACGCGAAGTTTCCCTGGCTCGCAGACCCGGACAGGAAGACTCATCCGTGCACGGACGCAGCCAATCCGGTGGTATTCGAGCTGACCAGAAACAGGGCATAGAAGAGCCCGTGCGGGTGCGATTCAGGAGTCGGAGCGGAAGGCTCGCGCTCCTGCAAGGAAGCAGACAATCCCCAATGCCAGCAGGACGGCGCAGGGCAGAGCCATCTCCTGCGGCGAGAAGCGGCGCCACATTGCGCCCTCGAGCGCGAGCAGCGACCAGCGGACGGGGCTGATCGTGCTTGCCGCCTGCAGCCAGGAAGGCATGAGAAACAGCGGCATCATGCCCCCGCCCAGCATGGCCATAGGCAGCATCACGGCCCAGCCGGCGCCCGCCGCAGCCTGCTCGGTCCTGCCCAGTGTCGACACCAGCATCATGATCCCGACGAAGGCCACGGAGATGGCCAAACAGGCGACCACGAGCAGCCCGAGCGACGACGGGCGCACCTGGAAGAAGAGCCCTCCCATGGCGAGCAGCGCGACCTCGACGATCGTGATCGAAACGAGACAGGCGAGGGCCTTGCCGGCCAGAAGCTGAGAGCGCGTGAGCGGGGCGATCTGCAGTCGCTGCAGGGTGCCGTGGGTGCGCTCGCTCACGATGCTGATGCCGAAGCTCATCACGCAGCCGATAATCCCCCAGAGGATGCCCTGGGGGAAGGTGACTTCGAAGGAGTTGCGCGGCCCCGACCACTCGCGCGCGGTATCCGTGGTCACGATCTCCAGCGGTTTCCACTCGGCCGCCGCACCGGAACTCTGGGGTTCCTGGGGGCGGCTTCCCATGAAACGATCCAGTTCGCCCAGGAATCGGGTGATCCTCGTGCGCTCTGCAGGATCGATGTCATGAGCGGAGTCCAGGTCTTCGAGGGATTTCCGGATCATCTCCTGCGAGGCGGCACGGTCCGAGAGGCGCCGCTGCATCGAGCGGGCGGCCTGCTGGAACAGGATCCCCTCGATCATGGCGCTTTCCGCCTTGCGGCTCGGGTCGATGAGCACCTCGACCCTGGGCGGCGTCCCGTAGAACAGGCGTTGCGCCGCCTCGCCGAAGCCGCGCGGCAGCACCACGGCGGCCGTCCGGCTGCCGCGGCGCACCAGGGCGGCGGCCTCATCCCGTTCCGCGCGCAGGATGTCGAGGTTGCCGCTCTCCGCCAGCCGGGCGGCAAAATCCTCGGAAGCGGGTGTGCAATCCTCGTCGCAGACCGCGATGCCGATCCTGGCGCTTCCACGGCCCGGGCCTGCGAAGATCACGCCGAACATGATCGCCACCAGGAAGGGCCAGAGGTAGGTGAAGAAAACCGCGCTCCGCACACGGGCCAGAACCAGCAGATCCTTGAAAGCCAGAGCCATGACGGCGCGCATCAGTCCCGCAGCTCCCTGCCCGTGAGATTGAGGAATACCTGTTCCAGGGTGGCATGCTCCACCCAGAAGCGACCCAAGGGCCCGGAAGCCGCCAGGCGATGCAGCTCCGCCATCGGATCGTCGGTTTCCACGCGTACGGTCTCCCCCGACAACTCGGCGACCAGAACGGCGCGGGCGCCGTGGGCCGCGAGCAGTCCGGGGACGCTGTCGAGCGCCAGCACCTTGCCGTGATCCATCACGGCCACGCGGTCGCACATGCGCTCGGCTTCTTCGATGTAATGGGTGGTGTAGAGGATGGTACGGCCCTGGCGCTTCAAGGCGAGAATGTTTTCGTAGATCGAATTCCTGGACTGCGGATCGACGCCCGCCGTGGGCTCGTCGAGGAGTATGAGTTCGGGGTCGTGAATGAGCGCGGCCGCGAGGTTCAGCCTTCTCTTCATCCCTCCGGAATAGGTGCGCACCGCATCGCGGCGGCGCTCGGCCAAAGCGACGAAGTCGAACGCCCAGTCCACGCGCTCCGCGAGCTTCCGTCCCGACAGGCCGTAGATGCGGCCGAAGAAACGGAGGTTCTGCTCGCCCGAGAGCGTCTCGTAAAGGGCCAGGGCCTGGGGCGCGACGCCCAGGCGCCGGCGCGCCGCAGGCGCGCGGGGCGAGCCCAGCCCCTCGATCGAAACGGATCCGCGGTCCGGGGCAAGCAGGCCCACGGCGATGTTCACCGTCGTGGTCTTGCCCGCACCGTTCGGCCCGAGAAGTCCGAAGATCTCTCCGCGCCGGATCTCGAGGGAGAGGCCGTCGAGGGCGGTGATGCTGCCGTAACGTTTGTGCACGTCCTGCAGTGTGAGCATCTCAAGTGGACTCGCGCCGGCGGCGGTGCGCCGTGCCCCGCCGCGTGCCGCCATATGAACTACACGGCGCGACCGGGATTATTCGCGCAATGTCCGGCGCAGGCCGCGCGGGCCGCCGCCGGGACTCACTCCAGGATGCGCAGCGAGTCGCCCGGAAGCCAGCCGCTCCAGCCGTTCGGCAGAACGATCTGGTACCAGTCATCCGCGCGCCCGCGGATGCGCACCGTGAGCCCCTCGTGGATGGTCGCGACCGTCAGGTACCCTTTGCCCGGACCGCTGCGCATCTCCACGGCCTGGGCTACGATCACGCCCTCGGGCCGGTAAGCTCTCTCGTAAAGTTTCCAGGCAAGCGAGCCGCTCACCAGCAGGAACAGGGCCGCCGCCGTCAGGCAGCCTGCCAGGGACCAGCGCGCGAGCCGCGGTCCGCTCGCAAGCAGATACATGCCCAGCAGGATGTTGCCCGCGACGAAGAGCCCGAATGCCGCCCAGCTTTCCTGCGACGGCGTAAAGCGGTGCAGCGCCGCCGAAAGCCAGCGCAGCGGCAAAGGGCTTTCGGCGACCTCGATGCGGTCGACGACCAGCCGGCGCGCCAGCTCGAGATTCTCCCGCACGTCGGTATCGCCCGGAAGCCGCCGCGCCGCCCGTTCCCAGAAATAGACGGCCTCGCCCAGCTTGTTCTGCTTGAAGCAGGCATTGCCCAGGTTGTAATAGAGTTCGCCGCTGTCGATGCCCGCATCGGCAAGTTCCCGGTAGGCGCGCTCGGCCGCGGCAAAATCCCCCTGCTGGTAGAGCGCGTTGGCGCGCGCGAACAGTTCCTCGGGCGCGGTGCGCGCGGGCAGGAAGGGGGCCGCGGCGAGCAGGAAAACCAGGACACGGCAGAGCCTCGGCGGGCGCATCATCGGCTAAGACCGCTCCAGTCCCTCGATCGCGCCGCGAATGCGTTGTGCCAGCTGCACCATCTTCTCGGGCGCGGGCGACGCCGAGACGAACCTGCCGAAATCGCAGTCCTGGAGGCACGCTGTGGTTTCGCGCACCACCTCGGGGGCGATCCCCTTGCCGGCGAGCGTTCGCTCGAGCACATCGCCGGTCAGCGCGATCTCGGGCAGCTGGAACTTGTCCTCCAGGTAGCCGCCCAGGGCGCGGGCGGCCTCATCGTAGAAGCGGCGCGGTTCCGCGCGGCCTGCTTGGATTGCCCGTTTCAAGCGCGCCAGGGCGAGCGCGCGCGCCTTGCGGCTGCGCACGAGTGCAGGGTTGGCGGCCAGCCGGGCATGCGAGCGCCGGTGGAGCAGGATGCCGATGTTGAAGAGCACCGGCAGTGCGGCGAGCGCATAGAACCAGGGAGCCTGATATGCGGGCCTCGCGCCCGCCCGCAGCCTGCCGCCCGCGAGCTTGATGAAATTGATATCCCTGGCCTGCCGGGTGAGGTTCTGCTTTCCGCCGCCCGAAAAGCCGGCGAGCGCGCCGCCCGTGTCGGAACCGCGCGCCACCCGGAGGGTGAGCGGGTCGGTCGTGACCGCACGATAGCCGGCGGCTTCGGGGTCGAAAAAGGAAAAGGCCAGCCGCGGGATCGTGTGCGTGCCGGGAACCTTCGGTATGAGGACGTATTCCCAGGATTTCTCTCCGCCGATCCTGCCGGCGGCGTCCGGCCGCACGTTGTCGACCCGCTTCGATGAGTAGACGGTAAAGTCGGGCATGGGCGGCAGAGGTATGTCGGGGATCATTTTCATGTTGCCCGAGCCCGACAGCCGGATCTCGAGCGTGACGGCATCGCCGGTTGCGGCTTCGGCCTTGTCGAGGCGGGCGCTGAGGGCGAAGGAGCCGACGGCGTTGGTGAAATCCGGCGGCTGCCCGGCGGAGGGCAGGGGTCGGACCTGCAGGACCGCCTCCCTGGTCTTGCGATACAGTGTTTCGGACTGCCCGAAAATACCGAAAAAACCGCCCGCGGATCTGGCCGAAACGGCGAAGGACGCGGGCGGGATCGTCAGGCGGCCGTGGGTGTTGGGGAACAGGGCCTGTTTCTTGATCAGGTAGGCCACGTACTCCCTGCCGTCGACGACCTTGCGCGTGCCGACCGGATCGCTCTCGACCTCGAGGTCCTCCACCCAGAAGCCGTTCAACGGCGGGTGATCTTGCAATTGCAGCCCGGTTACGCTGACCTGCGTATACAGGTAGTAGGAAAGCGTCACCTGCTGTCCCACATAGGCCGATGTCCGGTCGAGTTCGGCCGTTACGAACACTTCATCGCCCCGCGGGCGCGGCTGCAGGGGTTCGAGATCCGGCTCGGCGAAGGGATCGGTGAAGGCCGGCCGGCGCGCCGGCGCCGCGGCGCCGGCTGCGGTCACGCGCACGTCGATCGGCTCGGTGCGATAGATCCGATTACCCACCTGGATCTCGACGGGCTCGATGCGGAACTGGCCTTCTGTTTCGGGCATCAGGACATAGATGAAGCTCTTGGAATGGCTCGAGCGCCCGTTGATCCACTGGAACTGCGTGCTGATGCTCGGGCCGGCGACCACGCGCAGGCCGCGCAGCCTGGGCAGGCGGGGAGGGGCGACGTCGGCGAGATCGCTTCCGGAGACCCTGACGGTGAGCTGGAACTGATCCTGCACCCCGACCGTATCGGCGCTCACGGTGGCGGAGATCTGGACTTCCTGGAGATCGGCGGCCATGGCCGGGACCGCCAGGGCCCAGAAGAGGATGATTGCCGGATACGCTTTCATGTCCTGCCGGATCCGAGCGCAGGGAGCCGACGTTCTATCTATCTACCAGTCCCTGCCCGTGGTCTTGCGCCGGATCATACGTTCGAGCTGCTTGCGTTGTTCCAGAAGTTCCTGGCTCTGGAGGGCGTCGAGAATCTGCAGGGCCCGCTCACGGCTGATGGTTCCCTCCCCGCCTTCCGGTCTGCTGGCCTTGGGCCTGGCCGGCTGCCGTTTTTCCCGCTCGTCCTGCGCGCCCGCGGATTGCCGGGGCTGGTCGGAGGGCCTTGGGGGCTGCGGCTGCTGCTCCTGTTGCTGCTTCTGCTGCGGGGCGCGCTCCTCGGCGGCCGCCGGTTTCTTCGGCTGCTCCTTCATTTTCTCGAGGGCGAGCTCGAGGTTGTGCTTGGCATCGCGATCCGCGGGGCGCAGGCGCAGGGACTGCGCGTAGGCCTGGGCCGCCTCGCCGAAGTTCCCCATTTCGAAGAGCGCATTGCCGATGTTGAACCAGCTGTCGGCCTGCAGCGGCTTGTTCCCCCGTGCTTCGGCCTGGCGCAGCGCCTGAAGGCCCAGATCGTATTTCTTCTGCTTGATGAGCGCGTTCCCGAGATTGTAGAAAAGCTCGGGCCGGTCGGGCAGGTCCGCCTGCGCTTCCAGGTAAGCCTGTTCCGCCTGCGCGAATTTCTGCTCGCGGAAGAGCCGGTTGCCCTCCTTGTTTTTCGCGGCTGCGGAAGGGACCGACGCGCCGGCCGCTCCCGGCAGGAGCAGAAGCGCCGCGACCGCGGCCGCCCACGTGGGAACAAGCGCAGCCTGCCGTTTCATGGCGTCCGCTCTCCGGGAGCCGGCCTGCGACGTTCCGTGATCCACAGCCGGGCTGCCAGGCAGCACAGGGCCGCGGCCAGCGGGTACTGGAAGCGTTCCTCGAGATTTCGATAGAGGCGCGCCTCGAGTTCCTTTTTTTCCATGCCCGAGATCTCCTCGCAAAGCCCGTCCAGTTCCTCTTCCGAGGTGGTGGCCCGGTAGTATCGGCCGCCGGTGGCCTCGGCGATGCGCGCGAGGGTCGCCTCGTCGAGCCTGCTGACCACGACGCGGCCGTTTTCGTCCTTGCGATATTCTACAACATTGCCCTCGGCGTCGCGCACGGGGATGGGGCGGCCTTCGGGCGTGCCGATGCCGATCGCATGGATGACGATGCCGGCCGCACGGGCCTTGCGCACGGCCGCCTCGATTTCGCCTTCCAGGTCCTCGCCGTCGGTGAAGAGGACGAGCACCTTGTATTTCTTCTCGCCCGCGATGAAGGAAGCGTCGGCGGTGGCGATGGCGGCGGCCAGCGAGGTGCCGGGGTCGGGCACAATCTGCGTGTCGGCGACGTCGAGGAACATCGCCACGGCCCCGTAGTCGAGCGTCAGGGGGCACTGCAGCACAGCACTGCCGGCGAAGCAGATCAACCCCACGCGGTCGCCGCGCAGCTTGCCGATGAGCGACCGGATCTCGGCCTTGGCCTTCTGCAGGCGGCTGGGCGCGACGTCTTCCGTGTTCATGCTGAAGGAGGTGTCGAGCGCCAGGATGACGTCGACGCCGCGCCGGCGGATTTCCTCCGTGCGTGCTCCCCATTGCGGCCGGGCCAGGGCGAGCAGGGCGAAGAGAAAGAAAGCCGGCAGGAGCGCCGCCCGGAGAGCCGCGCGTGCACGGCTGTGTTCGCCGGCCAGCCGGGGCACGAGCGCGGGCGCAACGACCATATGGAGCCTGCGCCGCCGGCGGCGGAGCGCCCAGTAGAGGAAGGCGGCCATGAGCGGCACGCTCCAAAGAAACTGGAGGTACTGGGGCTGGGCGAAATGCATGGCCTACCTATGGCAGCTTGGAAAAGCGCGTATACCCCGCCAGGGTGACGGCGAGCATCAGGCCGAGCGCCGGGACGAGCAGCCAGGGGAAGCGCTCGCGGTAGTAGCGGAAGGTCCTGACCCGGATCCTGGTCTTCTCCATCCTGCCGATCTCCTCGAAGATCTTCTTCAGCGACGGCCGGTCGGTGGCCCGGTGGTAGATCCCGCCGGTGCGCTCGGCGATGCGCTTCAGCGAGGCCTCGTCGATCTCGACCGGCATGTCGACATAGACGGTGCCGTAATTGGGATCCTGCACCGGGACGCGCGCGGTGCCTTCGCTGCCGACCCCCACGGTATAGATCTTGATCCCCAGGGCGCGCGCCATCTCGGCGGCGTCGAGCGGCTGGACCTCGCCGCGGTTGTTGATGCCGTCGGTCACCAGGATGATGATCTTGCTCTTGGCCTCGCTCGAGCGCAGGCGATTGAGGCAGGTGGCCAGCGCGTTGCCGATGGCGGTCCCGTCTTCCGCGGGCGCGGCCAGCTGGACGTTGTCGAGAATGCTGCGCGCCATGGCGTAATCGAGCGTGAGCGGGCAGCGCGTGAAGGCGCGCGCCGCGAAGACCACCAGGCCGACGCGGTCGTGTTGCAGGCCTTCGATGAACTTGCCGGCCACGTGCTTGGCGACGAACAGGCGGTTGCGCGGCGCGAAATCTTCCGCCGCCATGCTGCCCGAACGATCGAGTGCGATGATGATGTCGACGCCTTCGGTGAGGGCCTCTTCCTCCTCGATTCCCTGCCGCGGCCTGGCCAGGGCCGCGACGGCGAGGCAGAAGGCGAGCATCTCCATGCCGAAGAGGACATGGCGGGCGCGGACGCTCCAGGGCGGCCGCACGCCCTCGAGCGCGATGGTGGAGGCGAAGCGCAGGCTGCCTTCCCCCGCGCGCATGCGGCGCAGGTAGCGGCGCACCAGCAGGGGGACGACGGCGAGCAGCAGCAGCAACCAGGGATCGGCGAATTGCGGCATCATGCGTTCGCGGCGCCGGCGGGTGCGCCTTGCGGGACGGCGTGCGCCCGCGCCTTGCGGCACTCCGCCAGGATCTCCCATGCGCCCGCCAGGGCGGCGTCGTGCTCGGGGGCCGATGGAACGTAGCGGGCGAATTTCACGTAGTCGCAGGCGAGCAGGAGGTTCTCGATGCGTTCGAGCCCGGCGCCCGGAAGCGACCCGCGCAGGCCCGCCACGATCTCGGACGTGGTCTTTTCCGATGTCTGGATGCGGTATCCCGCCTCGAGGATCTTCTTGACGATATCGGCAAGCGCCACGTAGAAGGGCTTGACCCGCGCGGGTTCCGGCGTCCCGCGGTGCTGCAGGGCGCGCAGCTCGGCCTCGGCCAGTTCGAGCG